>Ga0126336_10000544_pt1 | contig 16000 bp, 11 predicted proteins | sample SidCmetagenome_FD_92530 | JGI IMG/M metagenome (GOLD analysis project Ga0126336, IMG submission 92530) | Coral microbial communities from El Islote,Puerto Morelos, Mexico - Siderastrea C C metagenome | ecosystem: Host-associated > Invertebrates > Cnidaria > Coral | place: El Islote,Puerto...
CACAGGAACGTAGTGCTCAGTAGCTTTCATTTGAATGGTCACACTTTAGGATCTCATCCACAGACTCAAAAGCTAGAACCACCTTGTACAGCATACTAAACAGCACCACTGGAAAGTACTGCTCGGTAGCTTTCATTTGAATGGTCACACTTTAGGATTTCATCCACAGACTTGAAATAAACCGTCATCGTATGCAGCATAAAACAGTACTGACGAAAAGCTAGGGTAATATTTGTTCTTCTCTAGGAGGGAAAAAGGTTTAAAATAAACAAATTAAATTAAACATTTTTCTCCCATTCGTGGAAACAAGTTACATTTTTTCAGTCTATGGGGGCCCACGTTTCCTTCCTAGGCAATATGACATGTCCTTATAAGGTAACGCGGACGTGACACAGTTTTGTCAACGTCGTTGGTGCATTGGATACCTTTTTATGCCTTTTCGCCTATTGTCTACACTGAAGCAATGAAAAATGTAGTTTGAGGTTTCCAAAGTCTCCGTTTTCACCACAGGCATACCACCCTCTGTTCGAGTGGTGTGTTAATTGAACTACAGGCTTAATAGTGGCGGTTGAGATCTGTTCGACAATTGACGATTATTAAGGGTCATCTCAATCTATATGGTACAATAAAGTTTGAAATAAATGTTGAGTCATTTGTGGTGACTTTTTGTCATTCTGGATTGTGTAAAGCATCCTCGGCCGGAGGCCGAAAAGTGGTCTCGTAAAGACACTTAACACAACCCGGATTGACGAAAAATCGCCACAGATGACTCAAATAACATTTATTTCAAACTTTACTATGTCATGTAGATCGAGATGACTTTTGGTAATCTGCAATAACCCAACAAATCTCAACCGCCACAAAAAGCCTGCAGATCGATAAATAACTCACCACTCAAACAGAGGGTGGTATGCCTGTGTCATCACCAGTCCACTCCATGCAGCGTTTTCAAGTCTCCAATTTCATTTGTCCACACTGAAAACGATGCGTTTTTGAGGCATTGTTTTTTCAAAAGTCCCTTTTAAAAGCCCACTTTCGGAACTGTACTCCAAGGACTCCGTTTTCATTATCGTTTTCGATAGCTGTAGTGTGGACGGTAGGCGAACACGCATAAAAAGTACGCGTTTTTAGAAGATTCTAGTATTAACCGCAATTTACATGTAGCTAAAAAGGTCGAACTTAGTTAGGACATCTATAAAATTACTAATAAGCGCATAGCCTTAAAATGTAGTTAGCAAAAAATGTTTCCAATGCAATTGAAGCCTTTTATACGTTTTGTAGTGAATTTCATAAAGAGATCGTCATGTTTCAATACAGAGTTTGTGACGTTTTTGCCACTGTAGGTTGCGTTCTGGCAGAATTAAAGTCAAATGCCTATTGCCTATAAATTAGGTGAATTGATATGTACTGATTACTACGGGGGGATAATCAGTTTGAGTTTTATCCGTAGTTAATATATAACAAGGTCATAATCATAGTCAACAATAAAGTTGTTTGAATGATATCCATGTTGAGTTAAGGCCGGTTTACACATGCAAGTTTTGATGCAATTTTTGTTGCGCCTTTCAATGCAATTTTTTTCGAATGTAAACTAGCTGCGATTTCATGGCAATAGGCCATTTCCGAGTTTTATCTGCATATGAATGAAAACTCATTTTCATATGAAAGGCTACGCACTAAGACTCGCTTTGAAAAAGAGGTACAAGACAACTCGGAAATGGCCTATTTCTCGGCGATTTGGTTGCGATGTTTACTGCTTATCCCCTCAAGTCGCCACCAACTTGAATCACGTTTCGAGCATGTTCGAAACCTGTGCGACATCGCGGCTACAAATCGCACTGAAATCGCAGCTAGTTTACACTCGCGATTTTATATCGCTAGCTCGAACGCGAGAAAATTGCACCGAAAAGTGCGACAAAAATTGCGCAAAAAATCGCATGTGTAAACCGGCCCTGACAGGTTATGGTTCCAGCCAACGATGCTCCTTTTCTTTCATTTGACCACTTGAGTCATTTCCCCGCTTAATTTGCTTAAGCCTTTTTCACTACACAATGACATCGAAAATGGTTTGAACTCGGGAGTACCAATTGTTTGTCTAGTGTGACCTTCCGAATGAGAGCGGTCCTTCAAAGACTGTTGTTTACATGTAGTAAATGGTTTGTTCCCATGCGGGGACAAGGTGGTTTAACCCTTTAAGCCCTAACAGTGACGAAAATGAAATTTCTCTTTACATAACCACTGCTTGTTTAAACATTCAAGGGATGAAAATAAAGGAAGCAACCACCAAGGATAAGACGTCGTGATATTTAGACACATTCTCCTTACTAGTTCCACAGGAAATGTATGGAGAACAGTAAGGAGAATATTATTTTCATATCAGGGCTTAAAGGGGTAAACTTTCCGTACCGTTTAATCCCAGTTCCTGCCCTATTTTTGTTGGCTCCCGCCTCTTTGCGTCTTTTCGATTGCAAAAAAAAAGCACAATTTTGCGTAATTCTAGCCTATTTTTCCCGCTTTTCGCCACCTTGGGGACCCTGCTTACCATCCTCCCTTTCCGCTTCCTGTACACCTCCTATCCCCTCTTCTCCCGCCCCCTTTTCTCCCGGTTTCCCACCCGCAGTCTCCTCCACAATCCAGGAAAAAACCCACTCTATTTTCTAAAGGAGGGGTGTGGCAAACATAGAACTCCATAACCTTGTCCCGTCTCTAAAGCATGTAAGAAACATGAATGATTAATACATGGATTATTTTATTGAATATACGACTTAAATACAACTTTGTTATGATACAAAAAAATACAGTTAAAATATTAAAAAGCGATTGTGTTTTTTTCAGTCACGCGATCCAAGGCAGTTTTAAGTTCTTCAGCAATCTCGAATAAATATAGGTCTGAATTATATGAAGTCAGTGAGTAAAGTGTTTTTCCATTCGCGCTGTCTTTAAGTTTTCCTCGTGTGAAGGATGCAAAAGTATGCAATGTTATCATTCCTGAATCCCCAATGTTAGTCCTATGGTGGCGCATCAAGCGTTATAATATTACGAACGCGACGAGATTGCATCTTCGCCTTTGCGAGGAACAATCGAACCGCTAACTGATGGCGAAGGACCGAATATTTATAGTGGCAGATTTTCCTCTCTTGTGTTGGAAATAAGAGCAAATGGTCTATGGTTTGGTGTAAATTTATTTCCTTTCAAGACGTTTCCATTATTGCCATGTTGGTTAAAAATCCTTGTGCGACTTGAGTCGCGTGACTTGACGACAAAAGTTATACCTTTGATATATATTTACATCTGTCTTTCATAAATATGAACGCATCTTTCAACCATAAAATATATCTTTAAATACTTTATAATAGTTCTCTGAATCATTTGCAATAAAGACGCGCTGTTGCTCTGCCTTCGGCCTCCCCAATTCTCAGCATTCGTCCGGGATAAAACTGGCTTCCCTCCGGGAATGCGACCGGCATTTGAAGCTACCATTGGCTACCACTCTCTTACAGGCTGACCCTGTTCTTGTAAGAGCGCCACAGCGCTTGCGTGGTGTGATAACTTCACTGGGAGTCTTACTGGGAGTCGAGGTCGCTTCTGGGATGGAAAGATCCAACTGACGTTTGGTTGTCCCTACAGGGTCACTAGGCATCGCCGGGACGGCGGAGTCGTCCAAAGTATCTAGTTGGGAGAATTAAATCAGCAGTTATGGGGCCTTTGTTCAAACCAGATGTTGTAAAGGTCGGCCAACAGTAGGGGACTACCAGTCCCCGACCGGGCACAAGTCCTTTTATTTGGGCAATCGATTTTCGTCCGGTGTCGATAAACTCTCTCAAAGTCCGGTTTTTTGCCATAGACCAGTCTTGGTTGAAGAGGTGGACAGGAGGTATGTCTTCGGTTAAGCATAAAAAAAAATATGGTGAATTTTTCATTTCATTTTCAGTCGTTTGAAACCGTTTTAGCGCTTCAATTAGTCCATATGATGATTATAAAGGTGTCAAATCTGACTCGTCCCCAGTCGTCTTCATGACGCGCGCGGCACGGGAACGCGAGGTGTGATAGCAAGGGGTGATGGGAAGGGCTTTTCCCACTACCCGTCACACCTCGCGCTCCCGTGCCCTCGCGTGTCATGTGCCCACGCGTCATGAAGACGAGTGGGGACGAGTCAGTGTTCAAATAGACTTCTTAGCAATGATTCTGTCGTCAAGATGTACACACTTGAGTACAAGCCTTGTGATATGAGATGAGAAAAGTACACAAGCAAGACTTAAAACTTGCTTGTGTATGACTGCCAGTACACGCGTGTATAAATGCAAACAAAAATGAGGCAGTGAGTGGACAAGCCAGCGAGCGAGTGAGTGAAAACAATACAACATAACATACTTGTCAAATCAGACTCATTCCTCGTGTCACTTGGAGTTTTTTCACGCGACCAACGGCTGACAGAAGACTCGGCATTTAACGCAAGAGGTGGCGACTTCGGCGCACAGAGGAGATTTTCGTGGAACTGCAAATACCTCTTCCTTATGTAAAAGTACAACCAATTTCCTAAAGAAAAACACAAAAACGCTAGATTGCTACAAATTTGTACACAAGTCGAGATAATGGTGACTTAAGCTTTGATATTGTCTGTGTATAAGTAATGAAAGAAAATAAAAACAATATTACAATGAAAGATGTTTTTAGGTCTACGCATGTGTCCTCCATCGTTATAAAATCTTGATTTAGGACGTTTTGGCCAATGAGTAGAGAACTGGGAACGAGTTGTAAAAATCGACGGATTGGTTAAAGTATTTTCGTCATTTGACAAAGCATCTCTAAAATGGAAATCCCACCGAGATGGGAACTGATCGTTTGAATAAATGATGAATAAATGGCCCTATAAAAATCTGACAATATGCAAAGTTTGTGATGGTTAGGGAGTCGGGACGGGTTTTTCAATGTAGAGCTGTTCGTGGGATTTTCTCAGTCTGTTTTTGAAAATTTGTGTTTTCGTACATCACTTTTCATCCAAACTTTTTCAATCTTGCCAAGTCCGCTATTTCTAGTATGCTCTTTTTTATGCACCGAACAATTGGTAACAAAGCATTTTTATGCAATTACTTATTTCCAATATTTTATCGATTTAGTCTCAGGACCTCTTCTCGTTTTCGCCGAGTAACTACGTCACCAATAGCCCATTTTACAGTTGTGTCCCTGGTGACCTGGCCTTTTAGATGTGAGGCGCCGGCTAGAATTGACTTTGTGTGTGTGTGTTTTTTTACAAACCTTCCTGCTTTTCATGGGCAAATCATGTTGTTTTTCTGCTAAAATGTTCTGTTCATCGTCAATAAATATGGAAAGAGGGAAGCTTTGTAACAAAACAAGGTCACATCTAGCCTCACTTCCACTCAGCACATACCTGTAAAATGAGCTATTATTGTTCTGATTTTTAGATTTTATAGTAGTATCGCTAATACAAAGAATAACAAAGCTCTGGTAGATTAGTAAAAGTTTCGCGAATTTTATGGCCTGCGTGGTACTTACCGAATAAAGCCAAAATGAGAAGGCATGATAATGAGCCATACGATAGGCTGGAATGAAATTTGATTTCGGTCCAAGCGTTGATGGGCACCAATATCAGAAGAACCAGCCTTGTGAACAGAGGGGCATTCAGGAACAAAATACATAGGGTCGCTAACATGAAATACCCGGCATGCAACAGGCACGTAGTGACGATTGCTAGTTTGTCCCCAGTCCCTCCGAGATGTTTAGTCAGCCAAGTCAGTCTGTCATCGATGTTTTCTTGCATCTGATTGGTTACCTGGGAATAAATAAAACTGAGATCATTTTAAAATTCTTGGAGGATAAAACCTTGCAAGTCATTTGGAAATTTCTTAGTTGAAATACATGTACCTCAAGTAAGTACGCAATGGTTTCGTTGATGACCTTCAGATTCTCCATGGTCTCGTTGTAGTGTTGCGTGGTCTCACTGTGGTACGACACCATTTGCAGGGTACTGTGGTCTAAAAAGAATACATGAAAGGATCGAATGAGTGAGGAAAGTGAAATACAACATTGTATGCACCTTACATCAAACCAGCCAAATGCGTTAATACAGAACACATCGCCGAGAAAACGAATGATTCCACAATGGGAAATTCTATTACGAAAAACGTAACACCACTTGACAGCTCTTGTATCTTATTGGTAGAAGACACTTGCAAAGGGGTGGCAAGCGAGTGATCTTTAGGCCTCGGTCAAACAGATACAACAACGTCCAACATTGTTAGGTACAACTTTGTTGTGCAAATGTTCGGATGGCAATCAAACTTTGTTCAACACCATTCAACATTATTCAAATTCCCTTGAAAATTTTTTACATCGTTCCACAGGGTGCCCAAACGCATCTAATATCATTCAACAGGGTGCACAAACACATGCACACTTAACATCATTCAACAGGGCGCCCAAACGCATGTAACATCATTCAACAGGATGCCCAAACACACTTAACATCATTCAACAGGGTGCCCAAACGCATTTAACATCATTCAACAGGGTGCCCAAACGCATTTAAGGTGGCTCGCGGCTATTTATTAGCGCGGAGGCTCCATTTTATAAATCGAATTTTCGGCAAGTAAGCGTTAACCGCTTTCAGTGATTTTTGGTATTGTTAACAAAGAATGTTCGAATTTTACAAAACTTTTATTTTTAGGGCAAACAAGTTCAACGATTAAGAGATACAAGCGCTATTCGAAGATCCCCTTTTTCAGGGAAACGCGAGTATTTCCATTAAACAAAAATAGATGGTTTCCTAATTAAACTCAATAAGTTCTAAGACTTCAAGGCTTGCTATGAGCAAGTTTTACGAAATCGGCTGGGTAGAAATTTCTGCACGGTAGATTGTTGAATTTTGGCTTCAAAACATTTTGTTTGTGTAATTGCCTCAGCTTTTGCAAAAACACTAACGTAATGCTAAGACCGCACATATTTTTTGACAGCTTGATACCACCTAAAAATCTAGTGAAAAATCCAAAAAGGTCGGAAACTCCCAGTAAAATTTACAAGCAAATGAAGAACAGTGTGTTTATAGTGCGTAACTTGTGAATCTGAAGATATTCAAGTTTATTCGACTTGTGAAAAAACTACCGATTTGTTTTCCCTTATTACTGAGTATGAAAAAACCCAGCATATATACAAACGATCTCACCTAGTTTCAGGCGTGTAGCCTCGACGAAATCCAACGAATTTGGCTCGTCAAGTTGGCTACTTCGCGTCTTCTATTTTATAAAATGGATAAACCCTCGTGTTCCTGTAAATTATTCAAACTTACCGCGTTGTGGTATTTTTTTTGCCACACGGGAATTTCGGTTCAAGGAGAAATGAAATGACAATGCGGTTGAGTGTGGTTTTCGTGTGCAATTTGTGTTGCAATGATTGGCAATGATTTATTGTTCCAACAATAATGAATGGTTAAAACCCGTGATTCCCAAATGGCAAATAAATCCCGGAACGCGGAAAGTTTGAATAGTTAACAAGAACCCGAGGATTTCAGAGCATTATAACATGGAAGACGTGAAGTAGCCAACTAGCCGAATTTATTGGATTTCGTCGAGGTTACACTCTTGAAACTAGATGAGGTCGTTTGTATATATGCTGGATTTTATCATACGTAGAAATAAGGGAAAACAAATCGGTAGTTTTTTCACAAGTCGAATAAACTTGAATATCTTCAGATTCACACGTTACGCACTATTAACATGCTCTTCTTCATTTGTTTGTAGATTTTACTAGGAGTTTCCGATCTTTTCCGATTTTTCAGCAGTGCTTTAGGTGGTATCAAGCTGTCAAAAAATATTTGCTATCCCAGCATTACGTCAGTGTTCTTGCATCACCTGAGGCAATTACACAAACATAATGTTTTGAAGCCACAATTTAATAATCAACTGTGCAAAAATTTCTACCCAGCCGATTTGGTAGAAACTTGCTCACGGCATACCTTGAAGTCTTAGAATTTATCGAGCTTAATTAGAGAAAAATCTATCTTTGTTTAATGGAAATATTTGCGTTTTCCTGAAAAGCATTGTCTTGGAATAGTGCTTGTTTCTCGTAATCGTTGAAGTTGTTTGCCGTGAAAATAAAAGTTTTGTAAAATTCGAAAGTTCTTTGTTTAGAATACCAAAGATCACTGAAATCGGTTAAAGCTTACTTGCCGAAAATTCAATCTACAAAATGGAACCTCTGCGCTAATAAATAGCCACGAGCCACCTTAACTGGCCGAATTCAACGATGCTGAACTGTATTGAATGGAAATGTTGAGTCCGTTTAGCCAGGGCCTTACTGCTAGTGATCTTTTAATTATGAAAAGTGTTCAGATCAAATTTCAATGGCACCCCTTCTATAAAACAACGAATAGAATTGCACTTTTTTAGATAAGCCAAAAACAGAAGATCATCGTCGGCTTCTGGTCGCCCAAAGGCTACAACCTTTCATGCCTTTTCGCGATGAAATTTTTCCCAAAATTCTAGACCCCCCTTTAATACTTGGATTTGGCTTTTATCCCCCAGAGAAAGAAAAGCACCCGTCACTGCGTGTCCTCCCAAATTGCCCACTATAGGGAGTCCACCCGCCTCTATGGGCTTGTCGCTATTTGTAATTTATATCCGGGTTCCTTACCAATTTTACTCCATACTTCTTCCGCTTTACTCCTAATCCTGTTCAAGTCTTCTAAAATCCTGCGATTGCTTTTTTTGCGGTCCACATCCTGTTTCTGAATTTCCATAGTTGCGTTCTCTGTGAGATAAAGTTTGATTCAGTCTCCATTCAAAATAACGATAGCAAAAAAGTAAGTAACTAACAAGATTGGATATGCTGAAGGTAATTTTCAGTTTGTTCAGCTAAAAATTTTACCCAGATTTATCTGACTAGCCAATCGAAACTGTTTTATTCACCAATCACAATTTAATCGTGATTGGAAATCGTGATTTCACATACGTGCATTTTTCTAAGCTTCAGGCACCGGCGAAATTTTTGAGTCACTTGGAACCGGTTGCATTTTCACAGTGCTTGGCACCAGTTATTTTTTTCCCGCACTTGGAACCAGTTGAATGTTTTCCCGCGTTTAAGGACGGTGCCTCCTTTTGCCATACATTCTTTGTATTTTAACGCTTTTTAGAATTATGGTTGCTTTATTATCTCTGAAAAATGCGTGGTTACCACATTTTTCTTTTTGGATTCCAATAACCCTTGCTAAGATCTACTTTTCCCCCATAGTCATAACCTTTGCAAAAATACATCTGTATTAGGAGGCACCGTCCTTTACACTGTTTACATCTTTTCCCGCGCTTGACACCGGCTGCACACCTTTGTTACGAGTTCTGATTGGTTGGGTTACGTTTTTTGTCCTTTTTGCGATTGGCCAGTTGTGATTTCTTTTGTTTTGATTTTAAGACAATAACTAGACTTCACTTTGAAAACTATACAATAATTTATACCCACCAAGCTTTTCTTTGACTGTTTTTGCCATTTCCTTCAGTTGCTTCCGTCCGCTGTCTATTAACATCTTCTCATGATTCAACGCTCTCACATTCCCTCTGAGAGAAGATGAGATAGACCGCTGGACATTTTCGTAGTTGGAATGCAGTTGTTTCTGTCGAGTGGCGAGCCGTTCCTGGCCAGCGGTTACTCTGATCACGGTATCTTCTGCTACTTCTGTAAGCCTCTTTTGACCGTCCTGTGTTGAAGCAAGAAAACACGTCAGAATTTAATGAAAAGGAGATCATCGCAGTTATAGACGTAACTTTCACGTTATTTTTACCTAAACGTGCAGAGTAGGTAAAAATAACACTCCAAGGGTCTCTAAGCTACAGACTTTCCGCGGGTGTAAACGAACTTTGGCAACATATGTATGCCTGACTGCAAAGTGAGTGCGGGACCTGGAGTGAACAAATTGCTTGGTTTCGATCATTATGTTTTTGTTCCAAGGAAAAAAAGACGTTAGGCTCCGCGATTATCAGTAATCTTGTTTGTTTTGTTGTGCTTGGCTTTCTGCTTGTCCTCGTCCTTGCCTCGCGCTGGTTTGCACAAAGACGTCTTGTACTTGCGATTGCGTCGAACGTCTGTATCAGTCTAAATAATTTCAACTTTAATAAAGTTACTTCTGGTGTCTCTTCTCTCACAAGTAAGGTAGGGCAAGAAAAGAGGGGCACTAAGGCGCACAGAAAAGGCTGGTTGCGCGGAAATTTGAAGTGTACGCTGCGCACTTCGTTCGCACTTCGGCGCATCCACGCGCGTGTGTTTCGCTTCTTGCCGGCGAAGGCCTTCATGGGAAAACAGAGACTGCGTAAAATTTAAAGCAGCCTAACCTGTACTTGATTCATGAGGTGCATTTGATTTTCCGCTTGATAAGCCAGCTGATTGACAGTGTATTCTGTCTTGAGTCTGAACTGCTGTTGCCGCGTGGCGTAACAGATGGACCTCGCCCTGTTACTGATGATATGATAACTGTTCCACGTCATAGCGTCCATTTCAGCTGTACAATCACGTAATTCCTTGTTGAAAATTAAAGCATTTGTAAGTAATGCAGACTATCTAACTAGTTAAGGTAAACCATTATTCCAGCCTAAGGCCAAAGTAAAGGCTCTAAGTTCGCTACTGTTGCGAAATAACTTGGACAGTTGGCATACCTGATTGTTTGACCTACTGACTGACTGACTGACTGACTGAGCGACTGACCACTGACCGACTGACTAGTTAGCTGGCTGGGCTGGCAGCCTACATGGCGATCACAAAAAGGAAGGGAGAGCGGAATTCTGCACTCACGTTTCACGCTAGTGAATTACCTCCTCCTCCCCACCTCCTACTTTCGGTGCATGCCACGCAGGCTAGGTGGCTGGTCGACCAACCGACTAACTTATTTAGCCTAAGCGACAGACCGACCGATGGATTGACTGTCTGACTGACTGTCCTGACGGTCTGTCTATCTGACCGACTGATCAATTGACCTTTTAACTCTGAATAAATTTGATTGTTTAATCGTTTGAGGAACTGCTCGATAGATTGAATGAGTGACTATCTGGCCAACTAATCGACTGTCTAGTTGATTGACTGACTGAGCAAGCGAGTGATTGACCAAATAATAAACGGAATGAATGACTGACTGACTCATTGACTGCAGGACTGTCTGACTGGTTGACAAGCTGACTCACTGACTGGCTGACCCAGTCAGTGAGTTGAGTTGAGTTGATTGACTGATTGATTGATGTTTGATTGACTCATTGAAAGACTAGGTGGCTGTCGAAATGATTAACACTTACCATGTCATCAGTACACTCGTACGTTCTCCTTCCTTCGGCTTTTGATTGACAGTTTAATAAAGCCACACCCAACTTTGCAAGCTCTACTTCATTAATGTCCCCACAGGATTTCTTGATACGGTTAATGACCTAAAATAATTAGGGACCGTTAGAGCAAGATAATGGAATAGGGAATGTGAAAAAAAAGACATCAATACAAACTAACTTTAAGACGTTCTTGCCAAAATCAAAATTAAAGAAAGTTTTGCATCTTAAAATTAGAATATCCATTGAATACCGACTGCACCCCTCCATATTTCGCTTCTGCCTTATACTTACAATCTGGTGACACGAATCCAGGGGGGAGAGGTCTCCCATGTATTTTTTTGCCTCCGCTAAAAATTTTTCCTCGGCCGTCGTCATCTCAAAAGGGACTGGGCTGTTCTGCAAATATTTTCCTTGCTCGGTACCAGTTTCTTCTGAAGACGAGCTTGAAAACGGCCACCAGGCATGTGCCGTAGGAAACAACGCACATATAAGCGTGTAAACGATCAATGTTTGCTGTGTATACATTCTTATCTTAAGATATCTGAGCTGAAACAAAATCAATATAAAAAAAACAAATAAAAAGTAATAAATATAAATAATTAGTATAATTGCTAAGGTGATTATAGAGAAGTGCGCGCACTGATTGGTCGAGGATTATGTCATATCTTGCTGTAGTCACCCTGGGAGAGGTGATTATAATCTGAAGCACCAATTTTCAAAATGGCGACTGCGCGATTTTTGATGTTTCTGATCACCTGTGCAATTATACTAAAACAATTTTTCTCCTTAGGCGAATAATTGTGAAATAAACAGAAATAAATTAAAGCTTGCCGCTTATCCAGTACTTTGGTATCATTATGGAGTCTTTTAAGTGCTTGTTGTCTCCGCGTCCATTCGATATGGATTCATTAATTCATTTCCATTCGCATAGTCTCATCGACTATTAAGCCAAGACCGTCGAACAAAGTGGGTCAAATGTTTAAGGCTACGACTTTATCTAACAATTGGAAGACTTTGAAAAGTGTGCAGTTCCTGTGTGATTGAAACACCCCTACGCGATTTTAGAGTGTTTGAAGGCCATGTTGGAGATACAAAACAATTAAAACCCTTTGTCTAAAAACTGAACTTATTTCCCAGAGGAGATATATTTTTATCGTTTTATACTCCCAACATGGCCGCCGTGAAAACCCTCTATAGCAAGATAAGACGCCAGTTATACGCCAGTAACGTTGCAAAAAGTTGTTCTCGCCCTAACTCTTGTCATAATGTTGCCTTTCAAGGAAAGTTTCAGAGCGCAAAGCACTTTGAATTGAGTAATCTCTTCTGTGACTTATCTCACAATTGCGTGGCGCAGCAAGCTATAAAAATCTATGGCCACGTGTGACAGGACTTCAGGTAGACAGGGCACATAGGGTAGCAAGCTGTTCATGAAACCAGAAGGTACCTCAAAATAAGTTCATCGTATTTGGTCTAGTTCTCACAAGTACACCATTACCTAAAAGAGAAAGAATTTTGTTATAGAACTCTTACCTGAGATGCGTCCAGTTCAAAGATTCAACATGTTCTGCAGCATCTGCATGATCACACGTCGCATTTTGAACAGGCCGCGCGCAATTCGCACGTAAAAATTTAACCTAATTAATAATTATCTCTATTGTTGACGTTCGGGTATTTAAATTTTCGCACGTTATTTCTCCTTGAAAGTAACAAAGAAAGTTGATAATTATTTCCCAAAAGACTAAATTTTGAAAGAAAAACATGTTTGGGCAGGTACAATTTGTTTCGGAAGATTACAATTAACCATGCATAATGGCAGATTCCAGCGCATTTACGGCCCCAGGGCTGCTCGATTATGCTTTGCCGGCGGGGCCTCAGCTCCACCGTCTTCTACGCCCATCACTGACTGTCCAATTAAAACAGTGCTTAGAGCACGTTGCACGCGTATTTATAAATGGTCGGTGACTGTGGTGCCTATATAAGGGTATTTAATTGAAGAAAGAGCTCTAGCTTGCTTTGGTTTCAGCGTATTCTGAGTTGTGAAAAGTTGTGTTGCGCATGTGTAACGTAGACTTATCATCCACAGAAACAATTTATCTTTTCTTAAGCGATCAAGAGGGAAAAATCTCTTTTGATTAACAACAACACTTTAGAACCATAGCTACCAACACCAACACCGATGGGTCACGTGAGTTGACCAACATGGCCGACAACTCTAACCCCCGTAGAGTTTTTTTGGATTGGAGATTGGCACCGATTCAACGTTTTTCCGCATTTGGTACAAGTGCATGTTTGTCCGAGTTTGGCACCTGTTACATGTTTTCCCTCGCTTCTTAGAGTGTGAGTAGTCTATAATTTTGGCGATGGCGATTGTGGGGCGGGCGAAATACACACACGCGCGTGAGAAATTTTGAGGAGACACGACACGAGGAGAGCGCCGTCTTCTCGATCGAAATTTCTGTGCAATTTGCCCGCCCGACAATTGCCATCGCAAAAATTAGACTACTCGTAGTCAACTCGCTTCTCAGCGCTTTCATGTTTTCACACGCTTGGCACTTGTCGCACGTTTTTGCTTCGAGATTTGGTTGGTTAATTGCGTGGTTTTTATGGTGGCCAGAAACGGTTACGGCCCGTATAAACGGTGTTCATTGGGCGCAAAAACAGGTGTATCGTTTATCCATCCCCCGAGTAAGTTATTGGTGGAGCCATGCTGAACTTTATAAGCTGCGCGGGAATGTTGCGTCCATAAGCCGTAGAGTACAAGCAAACGGAAGAAAACGGAAGATTATTTGTTAGGCAGCTCGCATTAAGTGGACTGCATCTGCTATTTTCAACTTTATTACAACAGCCTTACAATAACAGGCAAGCGTAAGACTTGGTACCATTAATAAACTCTGTCTATAACTCGAATAATAAATTTGAAGCGGATTTCTTTTTTTTACAAAATTTATACAATAAAAAACTCTTTGAAATAATCTAAAAATGACTTTGAACATTATCTCAGTTTGCTGAATAATAGTTAAACACGGGCGTTTTCAACGTAAATAACCACCGTGCAAACAATCTACGCACACACGTCACGCAAAGTTCATGGGAACGAAATATTGCGCGACGATCCTAACGACGCATGCAAAAGGAGGGGAAAACAAATAACGCTTTGGGAAAATACTGTTAGTGAGCTTCAACAAGTTCTTGTTCTAACCGCAAGAACACTTACTCGCACATTTATTTCCTCGACACAATATTTTTTTTATGCGCTACGCAACCTATTAAAAGCCAGGAATGCTCACTACCGAGTGCCTTAGCTAAGAGAATACAATATAAAATAACACGCATTTTTATGTTGCAGTTTTGTGTGTTCAACCAGTCTAAATAACGGACGGAGAAGCTTTCCTTATGGTACACTAACTGCTACGGTAAAGCAGTTCGTTTCAGCGTTCTGTTAGTGAAGGATACAATCACGAAAGAAACAGCACAAACATATCCAAGTTTACCACAATAATTTTTCGGATTTGTAAAACGAACGAGACAAGAGGACCTTTTCCTTCAAACCGATTTCAGGGCTGTTAAAGTTGCAACTGGTTTTCGGTAATGTTGATATTGTTCCTGTAAATCTATATTTTCACTATCGATCGGCGGAACTGACGCTAGCACACGAGTCCATAAACCAATGAACAAACGAGCGCCGAGAGCTTGGATTTAACTCTTTTTAACTATCATTAACAAACTGCAACATATAACTGCATACATTTAAAACGAAATCAGCCCGGTTTATGATAGATAGCTTCTACAGAAAAAGCGTTTAGATATATATTTTTAAAATGTACATGTATATATTTCGATATAAAACACTCTTTTGGTAAATTTACACAGAAAAAGACGTCTGATGCCTTAATGTAGCAAATTGTTTGCGCGATCTTTAAAAAGCGATGTACTGTCTACATTTTTGGACATTTTGAATATTTGGTGCAAGTTTCCGTTAATGGAACTTTTATTTCCTGAAAGAATAACTTACGTTGCAAAACACTTTCCTACAATAAGGTATCTTACGCTTCTTCAAATATATAAAATTTATATAAATTATATCGCTCCAAAGAATATAGAAAATCTGTTAAGGTGGGTGTTCATCATTTACCAAAAAATTACAGAAAACTCTGTTCGGCGGCAAATGAAACGCCGTTTACTAACTTTTACATGAGTTTTAGGCACTTAACAGTTTTTCCAAGACAGGACCTTCCGTCCAAAATATCAGGAATATTGTTTGGCAAATGGTAAACAACTATTGGTATGCATCAAAACTTTATCACGTGGGTAAAATGTTAATTAACGTTCCCTGTCTTTCTGTTGGTTTTCCAGACTTCTCAACCAATCAGAGAGCAAAGAACCGCACGTGTAATTTGTCGGCACGTGGCTACAGAGAAGCTAGAAAACCGACAGAAACACGCGAAAGACTATAAACAAAATTTTAAAACTCCATCCCTCCGCAGTGAAAAAGGAGATTTTCATGTGCATTTGCAAAGGGTTTGGTTTCTCGGGTGGTAGTTTTCATTCGCTTTTACCCGTTCATTATTAAGTAGTGGTCCGCGTAAAAACTAGGCAGGCAGATTGCAAAATCGATTAAAAGGTGTTAGCTTTTAATTATTAAATTCAATTAAATCCGTGAATCTGATTGGTCGATATCAAAAAATCGC
>Ga0126336_10000545_pt1 | contig 15997 bp, 9 predicted proteins | sample SidCmetagenome_FD_92530 | JGI IMG/M metagenome (GOLD analysis project Ga0126336, IMG submission 92530) | Coral microbial communities from El Islote,Puerto Morelos, Mexico - Siderastrea C C metagenome | ecosystem: Host-associated > Invertebrates > Cnidaria > Coral | place: El Islote,Puerto...
ACTTTCGCTGATCACGCAGAAATCGAAGCGAAGAGCACAAAATCTGCATGACGTCAGGACACCACAGTTTTTCCCGCCTACTGAATGCTGATTGGTTAATTCAAATTTCACCGTATGCAAGGACTGTGTGGAATCCAGAATCCGCGACTCGCTTGGATTCCTTTACATGGGGCGATGTAAAGGGATATAAAGAGGTATTAAGTGGACAATTTATGGAAAAGGCACCTTCCTCCTTATTATTTGTTTTGTTTTTGTTTTGGTTAAGCTAATGTCTTACAGTTGTGAACAGTTTAGTGTTCCAGCATTTGGGGAAAGTTCATTTTGTTGGGGGAGGGGGAGGGGGGCAGTACAAGGATCTAGCATCATTGATTTCAAAAAATTCAAGCTCCCTTCACGCTTTCGTTAGATTTTCGAATCCAGTCATCCCGAACGGCACACACAAACACTAGCTCCACTGACAAAAATATGCTATAGCGTTTGCGCTGCTGTGTCAAATCTGAAAAAAGTAAAGATCGACTGAGGAGACGAAAGAATTAAGGAGCAACTGCAAAAGGATATGATATGGGTGGAAAAGAAAGAAACTTAAGTTGCAAATTACTCCTTCAAACTCATCATGATAAAGACCTTGCAGATACAACCTCGACAGGAAACACAGATCAGGATTTGTTTTTTGGCTTGAAGCTTCTTCAAATGTTTCTCACCAAGGCCCTAGAATATGTTATCCAAGTAGATTTGATGTATAACAGGGAGGGGAGTAAACTGCAGCATGTTACGTATTCCAAAAAAAAAAAGGAAGCTGGTAAAAGCCAAAAAAGATAACCGAATCGGCGTGTTCCATACTCTTCGTCTGCACTATACTGCGCATGTGCTCAAATAGGTTACTCTGAATTATTGACAGCTCGCAGCCAGCCACTTTTGATACCCATGGGTGTGAAAACGTCCATTTGCCATTTAAGTATCAGATCTAGTTGAATGGTTTCAGGCAATTGCCTTAAATACCTTGACATTGTTGAGCCTTTCAAAGACGTTTGTTGACTGTTTAGTACCATTAGCCCCTGGAAGGAACATTTAACATAACTGAGATTTTTTCATTTGCATGTATAACTGAGCAACAATCAGTCAGATATTTTGCTTTAAAAAGCTCCAACAGACCAATCCATGGTTCACTATGGCGTAGAAATTACTAATAAAAGAGTACTTAATGTAAAATAAAAAAGTCTTATAGAGTGAGCTGGAATTGGCAGCAGAAATGAAAAGGGTATCTTGTCACATGGACAAACAGGGTATGTAACACGGCGCCACACAACAAGTGGAAGGAACATGGAAGGAGAATACAGTTCATTCTTGTAAACATCAACAAGGTCATTAATGAAGACTGTGAAAAAAGCGGGCTTCGTATAGAACACCTTGTGGAAATTGATGCTTTTGTATACGCTGCATGGCTCAGAGGACTGGCCAGAGAGACCAACAGTTATAGATTTATAGTAACAAATAGAACGTTACTCTGGTTAAAAATTTGTGTTAAAAAATCCCGACGTTTCGGCTGAAACTTCAGCCTTTGTCAGGGGAAAGTGATACTGAAGAACTTTTTATAAAGAGCGCGTTGTATATAAAGAAAAATGCAAATTTTGATCAAATTAAGCCTTGTCCTTTAGAGCTAAATTCAAATACTTAAAAAATAATAATAATAAAAAGTATTGTTCTTGCGGCAAATGAATGCCGTCGTCCCGCCTGGTTCCATTTCTTAAGTTATAGATTTGTCAGAGAGATAACTCCGCAGGCGCGAAAGGCAGCTTCCAAAGAACACGTTTAGATATCGTTTTTCCGAGAGAGATTTACCGATGAAAAAGAGCTTAAGAGCATAAACCTTATTTTCGCGTCAAATTCAAGCAAGGAGCACTTGTCTCATGACCTGGCGGTTGTCTCATGACACTGTGACTGAAAAAGAAAGCCATCGATCTAATTCAGTCAGCAAAACTGAGCCAGAAAGGAAGAGAGAACTGTTATCATCCAGAAGGCCGCAGATCAGGCGTTTTTGGGAAGATGAGCAGTGGAATAATTAGTGTGTACGCTATCTTGGATTAGCAGAGACATCAAGCATAACCCTCACTCCCTTAATTGCTCTTGCTACTTGCCCCAACTTTCCTGTGTTCTCCTAGTCCAAAATGGCGGCTTGAAAAGACGAAGGAAAAGTCTATTAGTATTATGTAAACTTTATGTCATGCAAGTTAGCACGTAAATGTTATGTAGATTATATCATGCAAATCTGTAATTAAGCGGTTTAAGTAAGTCAAATGTAGCATGTAAGTTTAGCATGTATTCTTTAGTCTGTATAAAGTAAATTGTAATATTATGCGATGGAAGTCAGTATGTATATATTTAAGTCATGCCGTGTAAATTTGTACGTAAAAGTTCGCAGTGAGTAAGTTTATTGTGAGTTATGTCACGTAGTTTAGAATACAAACAAGCTGTGTATGTAAGTTTTGTGTTACATACGTTAACAATAAAAGTGCATTAAAAAAAGCCAGAATTCTTCCAACCTGAAGATTTTATATTAGAAGAATCAGCGTCATACCCTTGAGAGCCGTTTACAACGTTGCTGCGCAGTTTTGGAACTTTTATAGTTAACCTGATAGCTATATGCACTTTCCCCAAATGTGGTCGCACTAAAAAAAGCCTTGTAAGTAAAATGTAGGTCGAGAAAGCCAAGAGAAACGGACTGTGATAGCCGTTTATTAATTTACTGGCTGCAATACTAGACGCGATCCTTTTAGTCAATTTTCTTTCCAATTAATCTATATGGACGCTTCAGGTCCATAACCTATTGTAAACCTATTCGTAAACTATCATAGTAAAAAAATTAGAAAGCTTAAAGTCTATAGAATCCGACCAAGGCCGTTTTTAAATCTGCGCCAACTTTGTACTTTCCTTAATGTTAGCTAGACTGGTTTTCGTGTCATTCACCTGGCCCTGCTATCCACAGTCTCTGAGTTGGCTGTCCATAGATGACTGAATGTAAAGCTAATTCAGTCAAGGCGAACCTAGCCTACAACACCGGCCCTCCCCTCTCCCCTCCTCTTCCCTCGTGTTCCTTTTAACGGCCTTACCGGAACCTGGTGTACAACAGCTCCCCTCTCCCCCCTCCCTTCAAGTCTCCTCATGGTCAGTTCCCCACTCTACTCCAGCCACTGAGGGAATCAGGAGGCGTCATGCTCACGTTGCGTCACGTGCAATTCAGGTCATCATGTCAACAGAAGTAATTTTGAAATTATCCGTCACTTTATATTACGCTCATTTGCATCCACTAACTGACGACTTGGGGAAAATATTTTGACATTTTGGGTGGCATGGACTCTCAATTGTGTGTAGCTTGTGGGAAAACGGTAAGGTAATAAGAATTGAACAGAATCTGTCACGTTTCTTACGACAGAACCTCTTTACACAGTGTCATACTGTGTATAAAATGTGACTTGCCTAATAATGGACGCACACGTTGACTTCGAGAAACAGAGTAGAAATAATCAAATTCATACAGAAACTGACGGAGCAAAGAAAGTAAAGCCGAATGCATCTGCTATCAATCAGGAGAGTTTCTAAGTTTCGTCGGAAGCATTTAATACTTAACTCTGATCTGGTTTACAAAACATGATACAGAGTAGACATAAGTTTAAAAAAACAATATCGCACCTAACGCGTGCGGTTGACATGAAGCAATCGAGTAGATACGAACTCGTGCATAGCTAACATGACGCACAGCGCGGCATATTTCGCATTAAGTTCATATACGACCTAACACAGGATAAAAAGCTACTGACCCAGAGAAAAATGAAGTTTTGAGCAGAAAAATTATTCCCTTATAAACGTGGGCTTTCTAAATGTGGTATTGACGCTATATTATTTCATACTCCAATCAGGTCAAACAGTCTTTAAAGCTGCAGTATCCTCTGCGGAGTCGATTACGATTGAAACTCCGTGTGCGACTTCCTCTTGTTAGCGACCACGTTTTTAACGTACCAAAATTTTCCCAGTCAAATTACGTATTATATAATAAAGTTGGAACCTCTTTTTAGGGTTCATGGTTTGAAATATTTTAGCCTTCGACAATGCGAAGCCATACAGCCCTGATATGACCTGAATTTGTACGTGTACATTACACATGTATTTAATTACAAACTAAGCGACGCCTGTAGGCTGTGATCGGTCTCCGGGTAAGTGTCACACTGTGGTCTGGTTTAACCCACTAAGAGATAGCCGGCGAGCTAGACTTTCTCACTTTCTCTTATCTGCCGCAAGCGACCAGCATCAGACAACATCAGCTCAAGTAACAGAAGATTTGTAAAAATTGTCCAATATACTGTTAAGAGATGAGGAAATTCATAAGGTTAACTTTTTCCGGTTTAGCAGTCATCCTGGAAATTCGTTGGCTGTTTCCGTTGGAAAGGTTAAAACATGTTTGTGACTACAAAAAAGATATTGCGCTGTATTCTAGGTTGTATTGTCTCTGTGCATGAACTGAGCCCCTGGAACTACCGCAGGTCTGGCCTCTCGGAAGCGACCACTTAGGCTTGACATTCAGTTGGGCAGACGCTTTTGGGAGGTTCAACTGTATCAAAGATATTATTGCTCACTCCACTTCAAGAAATGATAGATTTAGATTTTTCCTGGCCGATTATATTTGTCTGACCGTATCCCTGATTTAGCTACGTAGCAAGAACTGGGAAGAGCGGGAGATAGTTTCTCTGTCCTCACTTTCGCTTTTTCCATGGACTACATTTCTTCGAGATCCTAGCCAGTTGGGCAGACTAATGTTGAATTCACGTCTGATTACTGAAGAAAGTGTACTGGATGCTCGCAATCTAAAACAGTGTACGGACTCTGCCTCGGTTTTCAAGATATCTCTGTTAGATTAACTGGATTATTCCTGGTTTGATCGCAATGCAGGCTCATATCCAGGAAAATCAAAGGTAGAGTTTGGGTGGCCGGTACTTCTGTCAAGCTACTATAACAGTACAGTAGGAGCTCTCACGCCGCGAGCTCCGTTTTAGTAGAGCAAGAGAACACGCTAGCCGGTAAGCAAATACCTGCATCGCTTATCCCGTAAAAGCGCAAAGCGGATGCGCTCCTCCTACTGGACTAGGAGTATCTGCTCTTAGACTACGATATTAGTGGAAGGGACAAGCGTTCCTTTGAATCCCGCCGTTTTGTTTTTGTTTACAGGGAACATGTCTTTGGGCAAGCTGCGGTGGCAACTTTCTCACCCCCAGTGGCGTAGCTTAAGTCCAATCAGTTATATACCTCTTCATCCAAACGTTTCTTTGGTCTGTGACCTCTGCTGCATTTAAGATTTCTACAATACTAAATTGAGATGTGATAAAAAAGAAATAAAACAGCTTCAGTTGTACTTAAATTCATGATTCGAATATGATGACGTTCCTGAAGTAAACATGTCTTTTTACTCGTGTACGTCAGCCAGAGAGAGTGCTTTGATCTCGTCAACTCTCGTCAACACCAGTACTTGTTTGACCTTTCAAACTCTCATAAATCTTATGCTCGACAAGAGATTAGCTCTCCATCCTGTTTCTTGACTGCAAACTCTCACGCATTTAATTAAGACTCTCAAAGCCGAGTTTCGGAACTCTCATTTTCGTTTCTTTCAGTTGACCTCCATAAGTTGCCCTGCTCACTGTGTACCATGGGTTCGGATGATCTAGTAATTTTGACAAAAAGTATAAAGTATATTATCAGAGACGTTTGAACATTACGGTCGGCGCCAGAAGATATAAGTCATTGAGGAGCATCAAAGAAATGCTGAGTCTCGAGACGCAAATTGCTGACCCATATTCTTGACGACGGCATCTTGACTTGATATCGTGGCTTTTGGTTTCCTAGTTTAGAATGAGGGAATACCAGATTTTTTGTACACAATGGAAATAAGTTGGACCACTAACTCAGGCACTCTGTGTGGTTAAGTCCAATGAAAATTTAAAAAAAGAAGAAAACCAAATGGGGCTCAACAGTCAAACTATTACTCTGAACATCACCTATGGTACGTACTAACAACTGTATAAAACGATATAGTAAACAGGCCATGCAATCGGGGCTGTAATTAGATGACATCATATCCATTGGTCGTGAGGAGTTCAGTGAACAGAAATATTAGCCCACAGAGCTAATATTACATCAGTTATATATTGGGCTTTCTTTTATTTGGGGATGTCGTCGTGTTATCTTGAACAATTGTGCCTCTGAAAGACAGAGGATATATTTCTTTTGATTTTTAATTTTGAAGAGGAAGAATAAATGTCTCATACGTTTATGGTAATTCCCTGTCAGCAGTGAAATGATGACAATGTCGACAGTAATTTGTCAATTTTAGATGAAATTATAGCTGACAACAGAACAATTCTGAATATTTCAACTGGACGCACACTAACTGAAATAATAGCAATATTGAAATAAATAAATTTCGAATTTAAAATGAGAGAGAAAGGACAGAATCTATAGAGATGTTAAGCCAGCGAATAAACCTTACACCAACTTTTTTTTATCTACAAATTCGTCAGCTTAAAAATACATTCAAACTTCCAGTGCAGCTCAAACTCTCAACTCGGTTGTTCGGTGATCAAGATGTTCAGCAATGAACTCAACATGAAATGACAGGCTTTCATAAGCTAACATAGAGAAACCATACAATGAAGTTTCTTTCTTTTCAATAATCACCTTAAATTTGCGTTAAAATTCAACAGCTGAAGTAAAAATGTTGTTCATTTATTACTGAACATACACACAAAAAAAACTCCTTGGCGGAGTACCAGGCGATATCGTCTGTATTTGTCTGAAATATTCAGTGTTGCCGTTTTGAACAAGGCTTTTCATATCGTATGTTTTCTTATATGGAATCTGTTTTCTTGTATGGTATCTGATTTGTATCTAAGAGCCATCTAAAGAACTGAAACGCAGTTGACTATTTCGATCTTCTCCCATGGTATACTGTATTCTTAGTTTGCCGTTTTGGTCAATGAACTACTTATCAAAAACTGTCTTTCGCCAATTTATATATTTGAAACCCGGAATCGTTATAGTAGCCTTATATTAATACAGTATTAATCCAACGACGAAAGCCTTCTTCCACATCCAAAGACGTGAAAATCTTTCCCGCAAACCCCCCGATTTTCCCGGGAACCAAACCTTTCAGAATACTCGTCACAGATATTTTATTTTCATTTCAGAATTTACTTTTCTCCAAAGTATCAATGTTAGATATCAAACGCTAGACAGTTTCATGTTCTCAAGCTCCGTGTTGAGGTTAATTTATTATTCCTCGGGTGGCTTCCACCTGCCGCTTAGATATAAAGTTGTCCAAACAAAGACTCCTTAAGTTTTTGAACGATTTAATAAACATTTAGTTCTCGTGCCACCCAACCTTTTCATTCCCTCAATTGCAAAAGGCTTGTCGATAACGCTTAAAATATACTAAAAACACCAAGAAATGGTTAACGTGAATTTTAAATTGCAATATTTTGTGTTGCGAGGGTCACATGTTCTGTGACGTGATAAGCCCGACCCTTCTCTCGTTCGGTGAATTGTGTAATTTCACCACGAGACGGAAAACATAGACTGACAATATGGCCGCTATGAAGCAATGTGTTGCTTGTAATAGACAGGTAAGTTATTCTTCAAGGATTAAGAGGAATGAATTCAGATAAATTTGAAGTTATAGTCGATGAGATCACTGAGTATTTCGAGAACAGAATCGTGATTCGAAACGAAACGAACGGACGATCATTTGATTCTAGTTCACAATTGAGAGGTCAAGACAAGAAGAGACGAGAAATGCATTGCTCTTCCACTCATTTCACAAAGTTCTTATATTCTACTTTGTTCAGCTTAAACCGTGAGATTTTTTGAAGAAATACAACGAACATTATGAACAAACACTAAATGGGAGCACTTTTGCCAAACGAGATGCACATCTGAGTGACATTCGCCCAGACGGCCTGAAGACTCTGCGGAAATTTCATGCTAAAAAGGTTATGGATTTAGGAAAGGGCTCTCCCTCGACGATATAAATCTACCGAACACATTAAATACAAACGCCGAATTTCCATAGCTATAAACTGAGGGGTGTTGAATTGTAATAAACCGTGAAGAAAAATGTTTCAGTTTAACAGAGCGTGAATGGAGTATTTGTGTGATTTCAGAGTCGGCATTAATCTTGAATTCCAAATTCTCATCAAGTAAAATACGCTTCGCTTGCAAAATAAGCGTAAGAATCATTTCCCATATGTCAGAAGTATGGCGTTGGATGTCACAAAATGGACAAAAGCGTCAAGAATTAGAGTTAATTGGTAAAGGGCTGATGTTCTCGTGAATATTTTCCGCCAGTTCCGCTTACATGCAAAATCAGCAATCTGTTTTTAGCTTTGATACTTTAGCCTATTTCAACCGACCATAAAAGTGCAATTCCATAGACAACTGTTTTCCTTATTTCAGGTGTTATTTAAATTGTCGAGCTGAGGTTCAAATTTATAGCCAGAAGAAAAGGCTGAAAGAGCCGGGAAAACTCCATTCAAAATCACAAAATACGGGATCGACCAGGAAAGCTATACCGTAAAATTAAGTCAAGCATTATGCATACGTTATGGCATTTTGCGCCGCTAAAACTGGTTTTCAACTTGCTTACTCCATTTTAGACTACTTCATCTGCCACGTCTCTTTCGCCTACTTTATTATTATACTAAGTCAACTTAAAACAAGTTTTAAGTTGATTCGCAAAACGGTTTTTCGGAAGGATAGGCAAATAAAGATTCCTTCACCGTTTGCGTTCTCAAGACACGTTGAAGGCAGGAAGTCATAGCAGTTGGTTCAAAATTATTCAGTAGAAAACACCGGATGTCTTAAAGCTGGCATGCAGTTAGCGTGCACGAGCTCTTCAAGAAAATTTTCAAATGTAGCCGGATATCGAGTTTTTATTTTTGCGGAAATAATCCACACGTAATCTGCATTGAAGAGCGTGGCTTTACTGTTGTTTGTTGTTTGTTTGTTTTTTGTTAAGTAAGAGCAGCGGATAGTGTCCGCATCCCGTTGGTTAGAGAACTGACTCCGGTCGACTGTCGTAGCGTTCAGAAAATAAATTTATAAATTTGAAACAAGGTAACTCCGGCTGCGCCTTTTTCGTATGTTCATTACCCCAATGGTTTTAAGAAATCTTCGTTAGCAGTATACAGTATTTCATATTGTTCGTGCTCATGAATAAGGACAAATTGAAGGCAGATTGCAGCATTTCTGGCTTTTGTTTGTGCCCGTTCCGGATTCACGGAGATTAGAAAAGAGAGGGCTTATAAAGCGCCATGGTCCTTTGTATCCTGGCTTACTTAAAAAGAAGGGGTCTAAAGGCTGTTTAAAGCCTAAGTTAGGCTGCAAACAATCCAAGCCAACACGATACGAAGTGCAAGAGCTCTTGTGTAGTGCCATACTGAAACGTCCTGGACCAGCCGGCTCGCCGCTGACCCCTCGCGTGTAACGTTCCCTCCATTATCAGTTGAAACAAACAAACAAGCAAACAAACAAACAAAAACGATCCTGTTGACTGTTTAAAGGTTAATCCTTGTACGCAGACGTTTTTGCACTGTGGTCGATAACACTGCGATTTGAGTTTAGGACAACCCTTCTCCGTTGATCTCCCTTGGTGGGGGGTGATATGTTGCTTGAGGTTCGGATTAAACTGGTCGTCTTGAAGAACTTCAATTTCCACTACAGCGCTGGAGTCTATAGCTCAACCGTCATTCGAATGCCCAAATTTTTTTGAGTCGCTCTTTTCTGCAGTTTACATCGCTGTTATAAAAAGCGCTGTGTTAAAATTGGTTAAAAGACAAACGAACGATCCATTCCTCTCCCACAGTAACATAGCTTATGCATTGAGATCGGCGGACGTCATGTTCAAATGACCTGCGTCGCATCTGCAGAGTTGTGCAGCACTAAAAAACGTTACGTCTCTCGATCGGTTACAAATTGGGTCAGATAGAGTGTCTTCGCAACGGCCATGCTGGAGGAGAAAACAATAGAATTCCTTTCCATTGGGAAAAAAGTTCTATTTTTATGCAAATAGCTTTTATTGTTTTGCTCCTCCAACATGGCCGCCATGAACACACTCTATAGAGAGGCGACTGGTGACGGGGAAATATTGAGGTTGCTGGAAAATTGGGGACTGGTGATTGGGTTAGCTTCTAACGTGTGGCTTGTCGCATCATATTAGCGGTGGAGATCAAGGTTGATGGAGCTCCAAAGAAGATTTTTGTTTGTTTCTTGTCATAGTGCTGTCCCGGTACATGCAGCTGCCCAAAGTGCGAAAGCTGGCGTAATGAAATTTTGAGTGCAAGAGAAAATTATAATTAATAAAATTTGTTTGTGTCTCAATAGATACCCGAATCATGGACTTCTTGCCAATGTGGTCACGTGTTGACAGAGACACGAACAATCGCTGGAAAAAGGTTTTCAGGTAAAGTATTGCGCGTGTTCCCCCGGGATACTTGTCTGAATGTTGGGCAAAGGTTGTGCAGCATAAAGCCAGAAACCTATACCCTGCTTCATAGCACAGTATTCCAATTATTAAAATATGCTTTGCATTAGCCAAATATGGCCCCCTACCCCCATCCCCGACTCACACTCCTGACGATGGTGCTCAGGCTAGACATTCCTACCTACGGCTGTCTAAGCACCACGAACAGTTCACCATCAAAAGTTGTTTTATTTTATCTTGCTTTACCATTTGATTTCCGTTGTTGCACCACCTCGCACTTTTACCTTCCATTGCAGACTACAGAGCCGAGTTGTACACTCGCTTGGTGATAGAAGAGAGTAGAAAACAAGCACGAAAGCCACGTGTGAGGAGAAACCCAACTGCACCCAAAGCACAACAGAGAGAGGTATGTATCCTGTGTCAGTTGACTTGGGGAGACCTGTACATCCGGGGGGGGGGAGGGCAACAGAGTGGGGCTGGATTGCTGGCTTCCAAAGCCAAAGATTATATAATCTAAAATAACCTCCTCTCGGACATCAGTAGAACAGATTAAGCCTCTAAAGAATAATGGCCGAGCGGTCATAGATTGCAGTTTTGAAAACGCTATCCGAAGGGGAGACTTTTGAAAACGGAGGTCTTTCGTTTTGCTGTAGACAGCCATAACGGAGCTTTCCGAAAACGCTAAAGCTGGGGAGCACATATGTTTTTATTGGTTTTTGACAAACTGAAAATAAATGTTTTCGAAAAAGCATTAGCGTGCACTGGGCCTAGGACTAATCAGCAAACCCTTGAAAGCATGCGCGTCGACACTGATATATTTTCATCTTCTCGTATCGTGTGCTCAATGAAAAAGGGTGTAATACTTTTTCTCCACGTCCAATTTGCTTTTTTCCTTAGTCGGTAACGGTAACTGATACCGTTTTGGCAACTTTTCTGTACGATTTCAAGCAACAGTTTGAGATATCTTAAGATTAGAAAAATTCCCTACATAATAAAAGCGAATAGCGGACAGTGATTTTTAATGTTTATAATGCATCTCCAGAAAAGCAGATCACCTAACATGTTTCGTGGAAGGAGAAGAAAACGAACGAGGCCACTGCTGCTCAGACGAGAGCCAGCAGCGACAGCAGGGCAACGGCAGCGAGAGGCGGCAGCGACAGCAAGAAATACAGAGCAACCTGATAAACAAATAACTGAAACAACAGCAGAACATGTTAACATGGAACAAACGAAACAATCAAACAAATCATTTACATCAGCCCTGGCAGAAATCAATAAGAGACTTCAAAACCAGAGCAAGCTGTGGGCTTGCCTGGCCAGTGGCTTACCGCTCAGTGCTAACACGTGATAGACAGTCCGCATGGAAACTGCAATCACGTGAGAGAAAATAGCGTTCAGTGTTTGGTTGTTGTTCTGTAACTGTTGGAGCTTATTTGAACACGGATTTGCATTCCACAACGTTTCCCGACAGCCTCGAGACTGAAACATGCCTGCGTGTTTCGTTTACATCCGCTCTGCCAGTTGTCCAACTGAGTTAACTGGCCATGGCGAGCATACAAATACCAAATACCAAGAGGAAACACACAGACCTCAAGTAAACATCAAGTCAGGAAACAAGTGACGTCAGCAAGCAGAATGGAAATAAATTTACAAATTATTCGTTGAAGTTGTAGTTTCCCAAAAGAGGTTTCTGATTTTTCCTCGCAATTCAATTCAGTACTATCGGTTAAAGGCTGTGTTTGATTATGGACATAAGCACGATTCTACAAGAATTCTACAACCTTGTCCTGGCAGTTTTCCCAGCGCCCTGTGTTAGACGCTAAGCTCGTGTTATTTAGCCGGACTCAAGCGTTTTTTTTGGCAAACTAGCCCTGTTATCAAATTGTAATTAAAATCCGAGACCCTCTTCCTTACTCGCGGAAGACGTTTTATTGTAAAATTTGGTATATACGTTACGTCTTATACGGTACATCTAAATGAAGACTGAAGAGCTTATATAAAAATTAACAGTTATTACACTTGTGTACATTGGATACACCCGTTTGAAAAAACGTTGTCGGGTGGAAAGTATAAACGATAGACAATGCGACACGATGGAACTCTGGGAAGATGACAGGGGCAAGTTTTGTTACTGGGTTTCGTTTCTTGATATTCAAAATATTTTTAAAAAATATTATTTTTCCAAGAGTAAATTAAGGCATACTGTGTTATTATAATGTGCACGTATCTGAGAAGAGAGGCACGTTTTCATGCTTCCCAGAGCACCATTGGGTCGCATCATCAATGATTCATGCTTTTTACCCGACAACGTTTTTTTAATTGGAAGTATGTAAACAATGACATTTCTTTGGCGCGAAATATGCACGGATATTTGTCCGCTGACAGGATGTGTTCCGAGAAGCAGGTTTGCAAGAGCGGAGCTTAGGGCGGACTGTGAACAGATAAGGTCCAAGGATAAATATCCGTGTATATTGTGAAAGCCAGCTAAGAATTGTATCTATTATCGTTCAAATATCTTCTCCGAAAGCCGCGCGCGCTTTAGCCTGCGTGGCAAGCGCGAAATGGAGATGGAACGGGGTTTCCGCGCACGCGTCTTGGACTTCCAAATTCTCCCTCTCTTCCTCCCCTTTTGCTGCCTGGCAGGCAGGCCACACAGGCTTTTGAAACATTTAGTGCGTAGGAAGTTGAGGTTTTAGCATTTTCCGGCAGCTTTTTTATTAAAGAGTATGTTGATTTCCTCGTGCGTCACAACAACAACGTACATCAACGTTCTTCCATCTTGAAGTTCACAGCTGGAAAAATACCGTTTAGTTAACCCACCGAATATTTTCCGCGCGCGCTCATTGGACGAAACACTGTTAACCAATCAGAACGCTAAAAACGCATCAGCTGCGCGCGCATGGGAAATAAAAGCGGTTTTCAATGGACTGTCTAAAGTAATTTGAGTTGCTTTGGTTTCGCTTTACCACGCTATATGATTAAACAAAACAAGACAAAACAAAAAAACTAAAACGCGTCTTATTCTCAGGCAATCAGAAGTAAAACCAAACTATGAAAACTATGAGACGTTCTACAAAGCAGTATCTCAGTAAAGTTATTTAAATTTCGAATTGGCTTTGGCGGTGCAGGGTTTTTTACCCTAGCGTGCTAGAAGCAATTCACAGGAATTTTCTTTAGAGGATAAAGCTTTCGGAGTTTCGCCCACCCTTTCTCCGTTTTACTCCACCGTTCGAGGAGATTAATGTACAGAATGTATGGCATCAGTCTGTTGAAAGAGTGGACAAAATAGATCTACACGTATTTTGTACCGGTATCGGTTTCTTATACAGGTGGCTATGCAATCATTGTTACTGTTTTAGCCTTGACCGTGCACATTCCACACAAGGTTTTGCACTGTATTAGACCAATAACTAATAGAAATGTTTCTGTTTCATTTCAAAGGGATTTACCCATTAGATGACTCTACATTCGGCACGTAAAGATAGGTCAAACTTCAAATTCATGAGTCGTTAGCTCTTACGCATTCTCTGACAATAGAGTTACTTCTCCAGCGCCTGCGATCCCCGCCGCTGTCATACTCCAAAGTGTTTCCAGTGAATGAGGAGCTACCGGGTTTTGGCCGAGATCCCGTGCTCGTGGAGGTGTCAGTTCTCTCCCGGCTTCTGCGGAAAAGATGGCATAGTTTACGAAAGGCTCGTCTGTAGCTGCGGTTAAGGCAAGTGTAGATAATCGGGTTCAGGCATGAACTCGTGTATTCCATCCATTTTATGACGTTGAGCAACGACGTAGGAACTGGAAACGACTGATCGTAGGCATAGCAGAGGATGATGGCAAAGAATGGCCCCCAGCAGAGCACAAATAAACCAATCAAAATGGCGATTGTCTTGGCCGCCTTGACGTCACGAGAATAGAAATGGCCATTGCGCAAGCGGTGCACTTGTCGCTTAGCAACGAGATATATTCTTGTGTACATGATTAACATTATGAACAGCGGTATGAAAAAGCTAGTACAAGAAACGAAAAGCATGTAACTTGATTTGGCAGGCCAGCTTGCTAATCTCAGTCCCGAGACCAATACCGCATACAGCCAAACAAACACAATCATAGAAATAGCTCGAAGAGAAGTCATGACATTAGGATAAGAAAAGGGGTCTGTGATGGCTGCATGGCGGTCGATTGATACAGCCGTAAGGTTCATGATTGAGGCGGTCCCGCACAGAATGTCCATGCAATTCCAGAATATTCTCAATTGCTCACTGAACATCCAGCGATTAGAAGTCACTTGTAATGCACACCAGAAGGGCATTGCTACGATGGCAACCAGGATGTCGGCTGCACTCAGACTGATAACAAAATAATGACAGACTGTTCTGAGATCCTTAAACAAGTAAAAACTGATGCAGACCACAGAGTTTCCAATTAACGTGCAAATTACCAACAGGCCACCCAAAAGAGCTGCCAAGATGTCTTCAACGTCCGGATGCACGGCGGGATTTGATTGGTCGTCGACTTCTGTTGACGAATTCATTTTGGTGTTTTCTTGCCTCTGAGAGTTTCACCTGTAAAACAAAGAAACGATATATAAAGCAATTTACTGTGTATATTACCTGTGTGTATTACTGAATAATTCAGTGCTATCAAAAACAGAGAGATAAATGTTTTAACCGTGAAGATTTTTTACAAAAATGAGGCATTTTCCAATTTAGTTTGTTTGTTTTGCTATGACTCAAGATAACAGACGTATAACCTTTGCTCTCGAGGTTATTTTGCAAGAGTACCTTAACCAAAGAAATGGTGAATTAAATGTAACTATTTTCCTAAGAGCTGAATGACAAAATATGCAGTGCAATCAGTAGTAATATATCGACACAGTTAAAATGTGATATCAAGGAAACAAAGACATGCCATGGGATTTATAACTCGGCTTATCTGGCAACGAAAGACTTACCTTTTAACAAGATCCACTAATAATGAAGGAAAATTCGCTGAACGGTAACATTTCAATCCGTTTACTTGAAAATCGAAAATGATAAATGATATATTTAGAAGAAAAAGCCTGTTTGTGGGTAATAAACGGCTTGCAAGCTTTCAAATAACCATTTATTGGAATTTGCAGCTGCTTTCGTTGGCAAGTTAATTTGTCCTTGGACACATGAAGTTAGCCCTGATTGGTGCAACGCAGCTTAAGGTGATTTTACTGTCTAATGAATTTTTAAACCCAAAGTTTAATTTTTATAAAAAAGAATAATCATCATCAAAGACGCTCACAGAGGTTTTATAAACCTTTAATGCTGTGCTTATCAATGCCAAAAAACCGGTATCTGTGATTTCAGAGGTCAGCTTTGTTAGATGTTGAAAACCTCCAGTAAAGCAGCGCGACATGTCGTTGAAGAAAAAAAAATTCGCCCCCCCCCCCCCCCCACACATAAAAAAAAAAAAAAAAAAAGCCCCCCCACAAAAAAAAAAAACCTATTCCCC
>Ga0126336_10000546_pt1:0-5000 | contig 15995 bp, 11 predicted proteins | sample SidCmetagenome_FD_92530 | JGI IMG/M metagenome (GOLD analysis project Ga0126336, IMG submission 92530) | Coral microbial communities from El Islote,Puerto Morelos, Mexico - Siderastrea C C metagenome | ecosystem: Host-associated > Invertebrates > Cnidaria > Coral | place: El...
AATAATAATAATAATAATAATAATAATTATTATTATTATTATTATTATTATTATTATTATTACTATTATTATTATTATTATTAATACGCTTTATTTAAGTGGGGGGATAGGGGAGTTTAAACCTCCCGTTTCCCCGTACCCTTTAATCCCGGTTCCCTCCCTGTATTTAATTTGTTGGCTGCCGCCTCTTTGCATTTTTTCGATTGCAATTTTTTTCCTTTTTCTCCTGCTTCCCGCCACCTTGGGAATCCCGCTTTCCCCCCCCCCCCTCTTCTCCCGTCTCCCGGTACACCTCCCACCCTCTTTTCTCCCGGTCTCCCTCCCCCTGTCCCCCTCCACTTATTTGGTTATTCACACTTCCTAATTACAACATTAAAATGTCGAAAATAAAGGCACTTATTAAAGCAAAAACAAAGACATAACTTGAACATAAATTAAAAAAAAACAGGTTAATTAGTTTGTACATTATGTTTAGTTAGACTAGGGGCGGAAGAGATAAGGAGGAGAGGGAGAAGGGAGAGACATCTTCCTTGCGCGTTTAGTTTCTCCAAAATATATTTTTTGTTTGATTCTTTTGATGAAGTCTTGGAGGAACATTGCTTCTTTGTTTAGCTTTTTCTTATAAATGTAACGACGCATAAATAGAAGGGTATAGTCGAATTTTTCGAAGTCCAGGTTTTAAACTGTTAGAGTCATTAAAGCAGTGGAAACCTTTTCAGCGAAGACTTTCGTGAAATGACAGTGGCTTGCGGAATGGATGGATGGATGGACGGACGGACGGACGGACGGACGGAGGGATGGATGGATAGATCAGTAAATGCATTGATGGAGCATCGAAGTATCTATCAATCCGTTCATTCATTCCTTCATTCGTTCGTTCGTTAGTTCAGTTCGCGCATTCATTGCTTCAGCTTGACTCACTTGAAAAATGATTTCTTTTTAAAATTAGCGACTGCTGGAACATGCTAGATTTTGTTAGTCTAGTTGTATACTTCTCAGTATACATCCTGAGAGTTGTCACCTGGATCATTTCTGGATCAGTTTTGAACAACCGAGCACTCCTCGTCGCTGGTTACCTCTTCAGCTTCAATACCTTGTGTCTTACTCTCCGAGCTTTTGGTCACGTGATGGAGCAATCGAAACACGTTGGAACCATTCAGATTGCCTTGTTCAGCATTCTGAAGGATGTTCGCCCAGTTTTTTGGCAGTTTATGGCGGTTATAGTTGGCTTCTCCATGGCTACAACAAAGATTTACATGTCTGAGAAATCTTTCATTGCAAATGGGAGTGACATGTAAGTGTTTACTTTTAGTGTTTTCTTTCCCTTTACTCTCAAATTTTTTTGCGTAGTCACCATTTACAGTGTTTCAACTTGTCAAGCATCCTCGTCGAACTGCGAACTAAAAAAATAATGCGCCCTCTTACCACCACCACTTGGTCTGCTTTCTGTAAGCATTGATTCTTCTACAAGATACGACCACAATCAAGACCCTGTTGTTTTTTAAGTAATTAAAATAAACTATAATGGAAAAACAGCAAAGAGAAAATGACGAGCGAGTTGGTTTTCCCGATATTTCGGACAGTCAAGCCGTCCTTCTTCGGGGGATTTAATGAAAATACGGATAGTCGATGTAGTACCGCAGCACTTTAATCAGAAGGGACACAAACTCACAGACATCGAACTCATTCCACTCGAACTCGTTAATTCTACTAGAGAATCCATACGTAAAGCTCGTGAATAGATAAGGCCAAAACCGTGCAACCACGTGGACAGAGAAGATGACTACAGATCTTTATTTTTTACACTTCTCTATGTTTATTATCCCATTTTATTACCCGTTATTCTAGCCTGAGAAAACCGAGCCGACGTTTCACGAGGTCACCACTTGAGTCCTCGCAAAACGACGTCTGAGTAACGAGCGCAGAAATTCCATACTGATGACGTGTCTCTACCCAGATCTTGGTAGTGCTTCTGATTGGTTGGAATTTTTAATTTCCTTTCGCTCGTCGTTTTTTTCTTTGCTGTTTTTCATTATAGTTTTTTCTGTATCCATCTTAATCCAGAAGGCCCTCCTTATCTCGAATTTACAGCTGTTCGCGGCCCGGTCCATTGACTCCCTATTATTATTTCTAATCCCTATTACTATTTCTAATATAAAAATAATAAATAAATAAACAAATGAATGCATAGATCATAAGCTGCATCTTTTTCTAACCTAAAAAATATATATTTCTTGGGAATTGGCCTTACTGTGAATTTTTATGTTATCTAATGATGTATTACTGTTGCTGCATGGGTAGAATATAATAATCACTACGAAACTTAAAGGTTCTTGTGTGTCTTGAACATTTCTGTACGTCTTGTGACTAGTTACGTCGTGCATGGCGAATGTAGCAACAAAAAAAAACAAGGAATAAAAAAGAAGGAAAAAAACAAAAAGTAGATCTATGAACTGACAACGCGGGTGACGAAAAAGGGATACCGTATTTACTCGAGAAGAGCGCCGCGGCGCTTATTAAATTTTTGGACTCGTCGGTGCGGCGCTTATTTGAGGGCGGCGCTTTTTTAAAACTGCCTACTTGCGAATAACACAGTCAGGTGTATCATTCTTAAACTTCGTTTTGTTCATAACAATAGCATAGGAAGGACGCAATGAAAAAGTTAGTTTTAAGGGTCTAAATCCCTTTCCACATCCAAATAAATAACAAGAACAGTAATAACAATATCAGCTGTATTAGCATTTCAGCATCAGCCATGTCAAGAATCAATAAGCGCCGCATTATTGCTGGAAAGATGCAGCGCTTATTCGGGGGCGGCGCTTATTAACATTTTTGCTCCTAAATGTGGCCCTTATTCGGGAGCGGCGCTTATTTGAGGGCGGCACTTCTTCTAGTAAATACGGTAAGTCCGATCATCCCAAAAATCCTTTCTTCTTTTCAGGCGAATACGTGTGACTTCAAATTACGGATTTTGGCCTTCAATAATATGTATGAAAAAGTCTTGCGTTAGCACTGGCGGATAGTTTCACTGTGGCTTGTTAACTTTCATTACATTTTTTAACATTTGTAGCACCTATTTTTTAAAAACGGAAAGTACTTTAAAATAAAAATAAGTGATAATAAAACATGACGTTTCGACGACAGCATGTCGCCATTATCAGATGCGAATTCTAACAAGATTGGTAGCGATATATATACATTAAAGAAAGTGTGAAATTAAATTATAATAAACTAAGATGTGGGAGCAAAACAATGTGCATAACTTTGAAGGGCAAAGAAATATACTGAGAAATTAATTGAGATTCTACTGTTACCAAATTTCACACTTCCCAAGACCAAAACCAAAACTGTATCGCGCCGAGAGACGACTTCATACGCATGACCTTGCCCTTCAAGGACCAGAAATCCACCGACATCGTACACAGAGATCTACGTGACCTTGGAAAGAAAATCGACTGTGTTTTACAACCAGCATTCACAATCAGGAAAATTGCAGAAGACCTAAAAGTTACAGAAACAGAGCCCTCTTTAGTCAACCAACAATGCGTTAATTGTCTAGGAATTTAAATGTAATTTGTGCAATAAAAATTATATGGGCTACACGAGCCGCCACCTCCACCAGCGCATTGAGGAGCATAAATACTCTGTGATCAAGAAACACCTTAAGGATAAACACAATCAGAAGCCGACCAATCTTCAGAAGCAATTTACCATCTCAAAGAAATGCAGTGGAAAGTTTGAGTGCCTTATTTTTTTAGATGCTCCTGAAAAAGAATAAGAGACCGACTTTAAACACTCAAACAGACTCCATTCCCGCAAACCTTTTTACTTAGTTATGCACATTCTTTTGTTCCCCTGAACACCTTACACCCTTTCACTATGTAATTTCACACTTCTCATTATAAATATCGCTTCCAATCTTGTTACAATTTGCATTTGGTAATGGCGACATGCTGCGTCGAAACGTCATGTTTCATTATCACTTATCTTTGTTCTAAAGTGTTTCACAAAATCTTTCGTTATGACCAGAAAATTCCTTTATAAATATATTGTCGCCTTAGCAAACCCGAGCGGCGTGACAAATCTAATTACCTGATCCGATCAGCCCAGGAAAGTGTCACGAAACGTATCAGCTGACGTATAGGTTCTCGTGTGTCTTGCACATTTCTGTACGTCTTGTGACTAGTTACAACAAGCACGACGAATGAGGCAAAACTATATCAAATAAATAAATAAATAAACATAGATAAATATAAATAAACTGACAACGTAAGCGACGACAAAGGGATGAGCACGCTCTTCTCAAAAACGGGAACAGACAAAGAGACAGCCGCGTTGTGACAACTTGAATTGACTAATGGTCTCTGATGTAACTTGGAAGTAACTAATTGATTTTAATAGTGAGCTGCTGACTGATTTAGTAGAATTAGAAAGTACAAAACCCTAAACATAGAGCCATGCAAGGCTAAAGAGGACAGTCTAAACCCACAACACAGGACTTAGAAATGAACTACACTTTTAGGTACAAGAGATATGTGAGAATAATAGATCCTTGCCACATCTAACAAACAATATGAGTTAAAGAAACTAACTAAATTATGACTTAACGAGCCAATAACATAATTAAAAACAGGTTTAGATTTTAAACTTAAAATGACCTTAGGTGACCCACAGGGGACCCACACAAACTGTGTGACCGTTTGTAGTTTTAAAATTATATAATGTACAGGGAAAACCGAAAGGTTTCTAATAACGTGAAATATTGCGAGGAATATTTACATTTAAGTTCAAAATAAAAATAATTCAACCTCAATCGCTGAAAACCTTTCGGTTTTCCCTGTACATTCTCTTATAATTTTGAAACTACAAACGGTCACACAGTTTGTGTGGGCCCCTGTGGGTGACCCTGATTACGCATGGACCGGGTCCATATATGGCTGTAAGTCAGTGCCAAGTCCAAGTACATGGACCAGGGATTCAGGTTTGTGCCCTCCACGAAT
>Ga0126336_10000546_pt1:10000-15995 | contig 15995 bp, 11 predicted proteins | sample SidCmetagenome_FD_92530 | JGI IMG/M metagenome (GOLD analysis project Ga0126336, IMG submission 92530) | Coral microbial communities from El Islote,Puerto Morelos, Mexico - Siderastrea C C metagenome | ecosystem: Host-associated > Invertebrates > Cnidaria > Coral | place: El...
TGCACATCCCATGAAAAGAATCACCTTTTAAGAATTTATTTTAATTGAACTTTTAGACATTTTAATTTTCATTTTTGAGAATGAAGATAACTGTATTTATATTATTAATGGTTTTTTTTTAGTTCTCACACGTTTGTTTCTTGCATTGTTGACGTTTTTAAGTCGTTAAACAGAAAAAATAAAATAAAATATGACGTACTCCTTGGAAGACTCGAACTCAAAACCTTAAGGTTTGTAGTCACCCGCTCTTCCCGCTACGCCACACATATTACATATCTCTTAATTTTTAACCGACGAAGTCGGATTATGTAGGGAAGGAAAACAGAAAACACGTCGCTCCTCAGAGTAGGACTGGTACGAGACTACCGGAACGTGGATGTTCCATCTAGATCCTAGTGCTCCTGTAGTTTTTGTCCTGCGCGGCCAAAAAACAACGATCAAAGGTGCTGGAGTCAAAAATGGTGGATGTCAGTCACTGGATCTAACTGGGATAGGGACATGTGAACGCTAGTTTTAACTCGTAAATACACGAAGCAAATGAGCTGGTTCATGTCGTTTAATAGCTGGAATTCTATTACTCGATCGAGGCATCGATCCTCTTGGATAGTATAAGCGCACAGAAGGATATACCAGCTAGTCTTTTTAATTTTTCTGCTTTACTGGTTGATTTTTAACAGTATATACATACAGCTAATTCAATTAACGTTGTCGGATTTTAAAGCCTCGAGCTTACGCGACGCGACCGAAAGGTAGTATGGGTAGCTGAGAATCATTCGTGATTCGGCTGTAATTTCGCGGTTGTCGCTGCCATAGGAGGGGTGTAAGTACCATAAACACTTGCCTGTATCATTTATTTTGTGTAGGGGTGAGCCATAGCTAAGTTTGGTAAATTTATTAATAGATTACCCATAGCACCTTGCAGTTTTATCGCGTAGGTTTTTCGACATTGTTGCTCGAAATAGCTGTCTACATACCAATTCACAACTCTCGGTATGAGCATGTTCAGTTGTGGACAAAAAAATCGACATTCGACTTTTTAGTTTAATTTTCCATGTTCAACAAAATTCAATATTTAAAGCGATAAGGCAGGTGAGCTGAGTCATCAGATTTGAAACATTACGTCATTCAGTAACGCAAATTTAAAAGTCAAAATATTGTCACAATTTTCGTCACACTGGTTAGTACGTTGAGCCAAGTAAAAATATGGGGATGGGACCACACGGAACCATATGTTGAGTCGCGCTAACATTTGTTTATCGAGGGTGGAGTGGGTCAAAACGGCTGGTTTAAATGACCATAATGCGCTTCCTTGTTATTTGAACGGGAGAGGTGATACTACATTAAAGAGGGCTTATAATTTCGGCACGAAGCCTTTGTTTCGTGAAAAATGACCTGATTACAAAGCAATGATTTATTTTGTATTTGCATTGACGAGTTGGCTCAAAGGAGCCTTTGACATGATTAAAGGGAACTGAGCACAAAGCGTGGTTCTCAGGCATGGGGAGGAGTTAAATTCTTTTGGGTTGTTCGCGGCTGTTAAGATGCTCATAATGATCAATCGTAAGGATGTGGTCACTTTATTGGGAATTTTATCGCCAATTTATTGAAATGCGTCTGTTTTAAGAGTTGTGGCTTTTGTGTTCATGGTTTTGAGGTAGACAAACCAAAAGACAGCAAAAACCGATCCTGAGTGAAGAATGAGGTTGTGAGCGTAGTCTGTGGAGCTATGTTTGATGTTTGGTGAGGAGAGGGTGAATAATTCGATAGCCCTTCTTTCCAGGCCTTTTCAGTTGGTCAAATTTCAGCGTTGGTTGCTACAATTCTTTAAGTCTATGTCTATTCATAAGAGAAGACTTTGTTCACGACTGCTACGCCAGCACGGGGGGCCAGACGGCACTGTTATGCAGCCCTCAGGGCTACTCGTTCTTTTCATGAGACGTGCAGTTACGTACGCCTCGCTTGCTTAATTTGTTTTCGAGAGGAACCAACACGTCGTCGGTTCTGCACGCATTGCGGGCGTATGCTTTTTCCAACCGTTGTAAATAGCGTCCACAGTTAGCTCTTTGGCTAAACACTCTGACTCTCAAATAAAGTTCTCGCTTATTTTCTTACTTACCGACTGGCGTATTAATTAATTAATTAATTAATTAGCCAGTAAGCAAATAAGTAAACAAGTGAGAACTTTATTTGACAGTCAATTATTTTTCATATTTTTTAAGGTTGTTCTATTACTTTGTTTCAAGGCTAGGCTGTTAGAACAACACACAGAGGACCTTCAAGAGCAATACTTCGCACTGTATGGGAATTTGTTTCCTGTAACAGGTGAAAGCTATCCATAATAATAATAATAATATCGCATTTTTGATGTTCACGGTCAATTTTCTTTCTCAGTATAGCATTACTTTACAAAACTGTTCCCTTGACTGAATGTAATCCTCGTCGGTTGAAAGCCATGGTATTCCCGTCCTAATCAATCGATGGAAATCACTTATTGCAAATCAATCGATCGATCAATTCCAATCGATGATAGTTAATTGATGTCCTTTGGAATCAGCCAATCGATGTCAGTCGGCTATCATCGATTTCTATCGAGTGTCATCGAGTACTAAAAAACATTACCTTGCATGTGACCTTAGCGTGGAAATACATTTGCATTTGTCAAGTATCTTGTACACTAGTGTTAATCTCGCATCGTTTGTAAATGACTTTTTTAATACACATATGCATTAAGGTGGCTCCAATTGATTTTTTAGGGGTACACTTAGCTCAATTTGAACGGCTGATACTTCACTGAAGAAAAGTCGAATGGGTTTGCTACTTCACTCCGTTAATAGACACACTTCCCAATTAAGTAATTTTGATTGACATCGGCGTTACCATAGCATCACAATAATAGCGTCACTAAATTTGCATGAGACCAATTTTCTCGACATTTAGATCCAAACTTTTAAAACGACGTCTTGTTCTTGGTAGACTACACTTAGGTCTATAAGACTGCAGAATTTAAAAAAAATGCTATGTGAGCGTTTTCGAAAAAACTCGAGTTAAAAATATTTCCCTTGAAAAAATTAGAGATTCACCTCCATTGCTATTTGTTCCTCAAGACAACTGCCTTCTACAGCCACAGATAAAATGATTTTGCAACATATATTGTACCTGCGGTATAGGACTGCCCTCTACAAAAGTTTTGTTCAATTTTCTTCATTCGATTTATGTTGTTTCAACGGTTAGTAGTAGTCTTTAGTATGATTATTTTACTAAGAAAATGCCGTCTTTGTTCTGGAAGCTGTAATTCAAAAACTAGTCGAAGAACCTTTTTTTGTAAATCTCTTGATGTAAAGGTCAGCATGTGCTCCACTATACCTCTGTAAATTTCAAGTTCATTGAATCACTTTAAGAGCGCGAAATCAAAACAAAAACGTAGGGAATTTAACATTCATCCGCACAAGTTTCATTGCCGTATTATTTGTTGACAGCTGGTCTCTTTCATTAATATATTCCATATATTTGTGTGGTTTTGAAGCTGACGAGCTTACCATGCCCGCTTGCTACGCTTCGCTGAAGACGAAAACGCCCATGAAAATTAAATTCTTTTTAAACAGTGAAATTTTGCAATAAGGTATAGTCACCAGTCACCGACTCAGTACTAGCGCTCCTAAACGTAGGTCGTACTTGACTACGTTGCTACGTTTTTCTAAAAAACAGGAGCCTTCCTTGTACGTTGCCTACTGGGTTTGACCATAGTCAAGTACGACCTGCAACTGAGTCGTTGACTTACCGTTTATGCAAATTTTCTCCGTACAAAGATCTTAAACGAAAACAGAGACTTTTGTTTAAAGCTAAGAATTTCTTTAAACTTTGCAGTCTTATAGACCCAAGTGTGGCCCACAAAGAACAAGGCGTTGTTTTAAAAGTTTAGGTCTAGATGTCGAGAAAATTGGTGTTATGTAAATTTAGCGACGTCATTATTGTGTCGCTATGGTAACGCCGATGTCAATCAAAACTACTTTTTCGAGAAGTGTGTTCAATGTCTAGTAACTAAGTGAAGTAGGAAACAAGTCGACTTTTTTCAGTGAAGTATCAGCCGTTCAAATTGAGCTAGGTGTACCCCTAAAAATCAAGTGGAGCCACCTTAAGCCATAAGTGATTTTTGTAACATGAAAAGTGACATCGATTTCCAACATTAATCGGATTAATTGACATCGATTATTGTCGACTGTTATGGATTATTACCGATTATTGATTTCTCGACTATTTAGGCCCCGGACAAACGTATGCAATATTTCCATTCAACAACGTTCAAAATTGTTGAATTCAACATGTTACACAAGTTTGGCCACCATGTAGCATGATGTTGAATGATGGTGAATGATGTTGGACGGCGTTGAACGGAATTTGATTGCCATAACGTGTTGAATTCGACAGTGTTGAACGTTGTTGAATGAAAATGTTGGGTCGTTTGTCCGGGTTCTTAGGCCTAGCCTGTAAATGGGGTCCCTCGTGGAGTGTAGGGCACAAGAAAAATCGGCTTCCGGAGCAAACCAGGCCTTATCCCTCACTTAACTACAAGAGCCCATTCCTGTTGCAAGGATATAACAGATCCGACTACCAGAAATCCGGCCTGAGAAATGCCAGTTCCCATCTCCCAGTTTCTAAATGCAAGTCCAACCGTTAGTCCACAACAAGATTGCATCTGAGTTTCGTCCAAGATCTGTGGCTTGAATACAATATACCAAAGTTTAATTTGTTCAAGTTCACATACGTGGATATGGTTTACTAGCATCGATTTCACCGAACACGCTCTGACGAAGGGCCAACGCTCGAAACGTCAGCCTTTGAATTTCTTTGCGGTGACCAATTTGCCTTATCAACTCAGTTGATAAACCTGAATTTTTGTGTTTCACTTCCCCACCGACTTAGAACCACGTTTTCTTTAGAAACTAACCCCTTTAGTCAAAGCGATTTGAAGGAATAAAAAGTATTGTACTTTTTATTGTAATTTTTATAAGTTTTACTTTCTATTTTTTACCGTTTTCATTTTAATATCTCAGTTGTAAAGCGCATTTGATCATATTTATATGTTAATTTGCGCTATATAACTATCAATTATTCTTATTAATTATTATTTAAGCATAGTAAGTCCTGTAATTATTCTTGAGCGACTCAAATTAAAATTGAACTTACTGTATTGTTTACTTAGATGAAAACAAACTTGATCGTGTGCTGCGAGACACAGAGAGAAACCGACAAATGGTCAGTCAAATTCTTAGCACAACTTTTGAGTCCCAGCTTGGTGGTGATCGACAGCTACTGCGCCCTGGCCAGGAGGTATCCTTGAATGTTTAAGGTTCCAAGACAATAACTTAAACCTGTCTTAAGCACCTTGCTCTGCCTTGTATTATACCTTTTTTGTCAGTTCCTTTTTTTGTCATTTCCCCACGGGCCTGCAGGGCACCATCTTATAGTTTTACGAAAGTTTCGTGGTTGCAAACGCGCTCTGTATATGTGTATGTGTAGCGCGGTGATCGACGTTCAGATGATTGCAAAACTCATGCGCGGAATATCTGCGTGTGTTGCACGTGATGTGATGATAGAAAACAAGCGACTTGTGTCACTTGCAGGAATTCAATTCTGGCTGAAGTTGTTTTGCCGCCAACATTTGCACTAAATGGCTTTCTTTTCTGATGTATGAGATGACAGATGACAATCAACTACGAAGCGTGAAAAGCGTACGGATTACGGATCTCCTGGTTATCTCGGGAGCTCGATCTGTAAAAGTTTGAAGTCGCCTCGCTCAGTAGTCAATCTTTTCAAAACGCCTTGACGTACAGTCAAATTATGTACCGGTCAAATTGAAGGTTCAACATCCCCCCTGGGCAACCCCCGGGCAACCCCCGGGGCATTTGAACTTTTGGAATTTGTGTTGGTCAAATTCCCCTCCCCCGGGCCAAAAAGGCGTTCAAATGCACCACTATAGGTCCATTTTAGGTGATCA
>Ga0126336_10000547_pt1 | contig 15995 bp, 11 predicted proteins | sample SidCmetagenome_FD_92530 | JGI IMG/M metagenome (GOLD analysis project Ga0126336, IMG submission 92530) | Coral microbial communities from El Islote,Puerto Morelos, Mexico - Siderastrea C C metagenome | ecosystem: Host-associated > Invertebrates > Cnidaria > Coral | place: El Islote,Puerto...
CAGCTGCAAAGCGAATGTTGAATTTACCATAGTTTGTTTTGATGGTATTGATGTAATAGGTCGATTTAGAAGCAAGCCTAGTATTGTATGAGTGTACAGATGCTACTGTTTGAAAGAAATTTTTTCTTAAACGTGAGCCGGGGATGAAAATCGCAAGGGGGGAATTCACAATATCCAGTTCACTTCAAAGACTGCTCCTAAAGTCGTCGAAATTTGCATAACTCAGCTGTTCAACAGAAATTCCTTAAGCGTGTTCAATGAAAGAAGACGGCCTGATATTTCCTGTTCTTTAAGCGCGTCACGCGAGAAAGGTGAAAATCGGACAGTTACAACAATCAGACATTTGCGGTCTTGTTACAAGAAGACGTAAAAACGCAAACCACAGTATTAGATTCGTGCAATCGGAAAAATCGGACGAATCGTACAATTGCAGACTTGTTACCATAAGGTCGTTTTGCTAAAATCAGACAATTGCTATTTTTTGATATTTTAAACACCGTAGACAAAGAGCAAAAACACCTTCAGTGCCTGACTCCCAAAACTTAAGAGTGAGCGATACCATCACCGGGAAGGGTACACTACTATAACTGTTAGCACAGATGTTTCATTCACCAAGTTGCAAATGCCGTTGGCTATTGCAATTAATGATTTCTGTGAATCACAAACTGCTAGAGCCAAATGTTGGCACGGCACTTTTGAGGGAACGTGCGACAACGGAGACTGGATCAACATCGCCTACATCAACAGAGTCATCTCCATCAGGGTGTCTGTCTTGCTTTTGGGTGATGGTATCTTTATTTTTAGATTTAGGATTGAGTATTGCATTCTGTGCTGTCTCTGATGCTTTGTTTTTTAGGAAGTCCTGGCACAAGGGACAGCACTGGGGTTGAGACAGGCAGGACACGTGATATGAATGTGAGCAGGCTAACAATGTCCACTGCTCGTCCCCCACCACTCTACGTTCTGGTAGGTCACACCTATTTTTTTCTGAAGGTTGCTCCAAGCTTTAGTATCCCAATGGAAGTATTTTTCTTTTCTGGGGTGCCTTTCCAAATATCCTGGGAAGTAGTACTTTTTTGGATTTGCCACTGCCAGTAAATACTGCCTTTCTGGGGGAAGTAGCGATGCTTTTGAGTATCTGTGCAATAACCTTTGTACATCTTGCCTTAAGGTTGACAAGCTGATTTTGTGAGAACAAAACCGAAAACGTCTTGGAAAAGCGTTCTTGAAAGTTTACATGAGTGGTGTGTTTTGATTCAAAAGCAGCCTTGGCCTTTTTTCTCAGTGACTCCACTGAGTCACGAGGGTTAGTTTTTGAACAAATAATGCTGTGGGCATTTTTCACAGGGTATTCGTCAAAAAATAAGCAGGGGAGATCTTAACATCTCAAAGAGAGCTGGGTTATCCCCTTAGTATGCACACATTGATAGCCACACCAACAGGGCCTTATCATAATGGTGTCTTTGGAGGCACAAGAACATGGTCCAGATTCTAACAATGGCATTGAAATATTCAGAGAAGTTATTGACCTTGAAAGTTACGCTGTATATAGACAGAACAAGAGGCAAGTAATTATCCAAAAGATTTCGGAGGGTTTGATACTCTATATCCTTGAAGGCACTAAATTTCTCTCTAACAGATTCTCTGATATAGAGCCATCCCCCACAGACTACCTCCAAAATTAGGCTCATACGCCAAGGCTTTTTTTTTTTTGCAAGTTTGCTCTTTGGGACCAGTTTAGTGTAGATGATTTCAAAAAGGTCTCTAAATTCGTCAAATAGTGTTTCTTGGCCATTGAGTGAAATGTGGAGAGGTCCAATACATGGTATTAAAGAAAGAATAGCAGGCTGATCAGAGTTGACAGTTACATTCTCTTTTTCAGGTCCAGAGTGATAGGACAGAGTGTAGCTGTGGTCTGAGTGAGCTGCTGCTGACGTGGGCTGTGGTTGAGACTGTGGTGCAGAGGATGCTTCAGTATATTTGTAGTATTTTTGTAGAGTTTCAAAGATGACTTGTCTGGGGTAGAATTGGGCAGGCCAGTCACCAGGTTGAGGAAGAAAGAAATGCTTCAGGTATTCTAAAAGATCTGTACTGGGCACAATGTCAAATGCCGCACCAACGTCATCCTTGCTTTTGAGAGTTAACTCTACAAAATACACCAAGTGGACATCCTGCATTTGACGCATGGTTCTGATGGAGTCGTGTTGGCAGTACTGATGTGCTGACAAGCGATGCCTTTCTAGCTCTGGGTTAAAGAAGCAGCCCCGGATCCAACTAGGCATCATAGAAGAGTAAGACTGAGAAAGTTTGTACATTGCTGCAGGGCCAGAGACAGAGTTAACAACAGATGCGACATCCAAAGCTTTGAGAGAGTGATAGGTAGTTGCAGGACAGGCTGGTATGGCAGGGATGTGCCTAGAATAGTACACATAGATTTGGGATTACAAGATTGACTAGTAGTAGGTCTTCTAATATTGTGGATAGCGGTATAATCATCTATAATAAGTACAATTTGACATGTCTGAGCAATTGCTTCTGTGACAAGATCATTAAGTCTTTTTGCAGTTCTTTGATCTAGTTCATTGTAGATTCTGTTAACAGTGTGTCTGCAGCGTGAGGATCCCATGACATGTTGTAGTTCAATCCCGTCCTGATTCAAGTTTGACTGTTTTTAAAAAAAGTGCATGATCCGTCTGGAGCCAGTTGCAAACTTGACTCAGGCCATAACATAGCTTATATATAATTGGTACAGTCCGTTTTTTGTTCACCTGTATTCGCTCTTCGGAGTGCCTGCTTTCGGCTTTTAGTGACCTCGGCTCCTCTTTCAGATCACATTCTAGAAAGATAAAAGATAGGGCTATTTCAGTGCATCATTATTTGCAAAAGGGAACCAAAAGAAGTAGACGTAATTTAGCCATCTGCACTCTTACATTTAGAAAGCTGTACCATGTGCGCGGAAACTTCCTCGAATGGCCTGGGTGGTAGCAGGGTGTGGCCACCTGTGTCACGGAATACCTCTGTAAAACAGGTGTCTTTGACGCGCCATTTTAGCTGTCCAAATGCCGTTTCGGGAGGATTATCAGTTTGCGTAGAGATGGTAGAGAGAGTTTTCATGGGTGCTGGTCTTGCAGGTCGAGCCCGTTTCTGCGGTCGTCCTCTTGAGAGCTTGCGACTTCCCACCAACTGTCAATAAAAAATATATATTTTTATTTCCCCAGGGATACTTTGCAATAGTACCTAAATGTTTGTTTTACAAAGTGTTTCATTATAGAGGTTTTATAGAAATAAACATGAGTACTTACGTGTTCAAAAGTTTCTCCAGTCTACTTATGTTTACTTGTCGCAGCCCTACAGGTGCTGCATATCCAGCTGTCTCGGTCAAGACAAACAGTTTAGAATAAATGCCAACTGCAGTAGAAGGTGTATATGACCCATTTTGGCTTTTGCCGCATTTGGCCACTTTTCACTTTTGGTGCTTTATTTCGTCTGTCTATTTTTGTTTTCGCCATTTTAGAGTTGCATTTCATTCTACATCATCGTACACTGGACTTTTAATTTCACTAATTTCGTTGTTTTGGCTTTTAAAACTTGTATACGTCCTTTTCAAAGGTATGAAATTTTTCTTACTCTAACAGAAGACCTAGACTTTCTTGCAGAAAGACAGTCCATCACCGACAAGCTAGATTTCTTCTTTGAGGATTTTTTCCACGAGTCTGCCATGTCCGGGAACTGGAATGGCGAGGTTCGTTGATTTGTCTTTGGCGCACAGTGTCAAGCAATTCTAACTCTTTTACGTACAGAATTACTTTTTAAAAAACAAATATTTGGGTTCATATTCATCCTAATGTACCAGTCAAATCGAAGCTTCACCATCCCCCAGAGCAACCCCCCGGGCATTTGAACTTTTGAAGATTGGCTTGTTCAAATTCCCTCCCCTCGGGGCAAAAAAGCCGTTCAAATGCCCCACCAATTAGTACTAAAATACCTCTCCTCAGTCCTCAAAGACAAATTTCGTCTTCAATCAAAGACTGTTCACACTTTTCAGCGAGAGATATGCCGTAATGGCACACCAAACTTCTTTTAAAGATCCTTTTGAAACAATTATTCACTAACAAAGGCAAAATTCTATCTTGTAAATCCGTCAAATCCTGCAAGAACCAAAAAAACTTACGGGCGTATTACTCCAGAACAAGAGATCAATCTGGTTCAAATTCCCCACCCTTTCAAGGAAACATTCAAATTCCCCCCTCTCCGGGCACGATGTACAGTCAAATGCCCATGGTATGCCCGGGGGGGATGTTAAAGCTTCGATTTGGCCGGTACATAATTTGCAGAATTTGCAGAATTTGCACTTCTGTTGTTTCAGGTGACAAAATGGATAGAGGAAGAGGCTGACCAAATATAATATTATCGCAATTTTCTGTCGGGCAGAAAACTGCAAAATTGCCCGAAATTGCCTCACATCCACTTTCCAAGACATTGTACTGCAAACGAGAAAAATCAACTGTGAAAAAAGCTATTGAGGATCGTGGATATGTGAATGAATCCAATATAAATACGGGAAAAGTATAGCCAGAAAATCACCACCGTTGACACTTTTTGTTTTACGATTGTCGTTGGTTCAAAATCCCCTGCAAGGAAATTTGGGTCCTTACGCTATGTCATAAGTTGTGTAAGGGGCCGATTACATGAAGCGGGCTGGGCCGGTTAGCCGGGCTGGCGCGGTCTGCCGAGATGAATGATCAGCCCGGTATTACGTGAGGTGAGCCAGCCCGCCTGCGGCTAAATATAGGAGCTGTCGTGTGAAAAGATGGCTACATCAAAGAGAATGAATGGAGCGATTTCACTTTCGCTAAACCAATATTTTGGTGTATTGTTTTCAGTTTTATGTAGCTTCATGGTAATAAAAACCTTCATGTGTTACATAGGAAGAGAAACTATCGACCTTCTGGTGAGCCATTTTGCTCTGAAGCGAAATTTAGTCGAGAAACTGTTGGTCCGGCTGGTAAATTTTCAGCCCGACTAGACCCCCCCCCCCGTCTAGCTGGGATGTTTCTGTTACAGAATTGTCTTCAAGATGAAAATCAAGACCCTAAAACTCGATTTAAAACTTGTTTTTCAAGAGAATCAAGGCTCAGCACAAAACGATGACTGCCATTTTTTCTATCTACAAATGGCGGTAAGCTTTCCTTTGGCCCATTCGTTTAGTTAGAATGTCCAGATTGTTGTTACTGATTCCAAGTTAAGAATAACTGAATACAAAGAATCTCAACTGCCAAAAAAAAAACGCAATTAGGTCTCTTACTCGGAGCAAACTGAAAACGTTCCTTAAAAAATACATAAAAGTAAATCACTTTATTTAGGTGTCAATGTATTGAGCACGAATTGCTAATTGGGACACCATAAATTGGACGCTGTAAATCAACAGTTTGGTATGAAAACTTTTATTGACAACATTTTACTTTTGAAGAAATAAAGTATATAAAAATACCAAGTGTATAGTACAGTATATAAGTACCTGTGGAATAATTTTTTTTTTTTACAGTTTACTGAAAAAAATCAAATCAATAATCTAGTTTCCAGTTCACTACGACTGCTGAATAAAAATACTGAACCCTTTCACTCCCAAGAGTGCCTTTTTGCAAAAAACTTAAATATAAATAGTACCATGTGAAAGTTCTGCTGAAGAGGTTTCATTTGAACGGTCACACCACAGGATTTCATCCACAGAATCGGGGGTTAGAATCACCTTAATGTCTCCATATCTGACTCTGGGAGACACATTTTTTTACATGGTTTGTCTCAATCTGAGGTATAACATCCACCACCCGGGAAGGGCTGAAGTCTAAAATAAAGCAATTTGATATATTTTGGCATTCAGCACTTTTCTGTTGGTGGACGATATACAGTGTACAGAGTTGTGGATAGTTCATCTTCTCACTGGTATTTGAGAGTATTTTAACCCTTTCAGCCCCCATATCAGTATGCAAATTCTCCTTACTGGTCTCCATACATTTTGTTGAGTACCAGTTGGGAGAACTTGTTTATACATCAAGACAGTTCATCTTTGGTGATTATTTCCCTAATTCTCATGACCTGTATGTTTTGTAATGCACTGGTATGATGAGAACAAATTTGATGCTGATCACCATTGGGGCCGAAAGGGTTAATTCAAATTGAGAATATGATGGTAAAAACCAGGCACAAACAAAACTCATCAAAATTCATCAATCAAAACCACGACCTTCTGATACCACAGAACTTGGCCCATTTGTTTCCTGATACATTATGCACATAAGTCTCAAAGGGAGGGAGAAGAAGAGATGACAGGTGGCAGCATAAAACGCACACATTAGTTGAGTTGTTAACTTCAGAGTATCTGTGTTACTAAAAGGCATAGTAAGACATGCAAATGTCTGAGTCAGATCCAAAGAAGGCAACAGGTAGATCCTGGTCCGTGGTTCCTCCCCCATATTTAACAAACCCCCCCCCCCAACCCCCGTTCATTGCCCTTATACAGCAAATTGTTATGGATTCACTTTGCATGGTATGCTTTTATTTAAGCATCAGTAAGACTTTTCTCTAGTTTGCAAATGTTCACTTCTGTATTGAGTATGTCTATCTCAAGCTTACAAACAGGTTGTCAGGAGTGCTGACTCTGTGTGGCATCACAGCAGGTATTAACAGTCCATTGCATTGAATTATACTCATTGAATCTACTTGTATTTGTTGGCAGTGCTCATTCACTATCATCCCACAGGTAGGAGCATTATTTTTGTGGAGGTGGTTGTTTTTCACTGTCAGGACTTTCTAGTTATATTAGCTTCAATATCTCAACGGTCTATGTTCCTGTTCTTGACGGCTTCCCACAGCTGGAAGCATTACTTTTCTGGAGGCGGTTGCTTTTCTCTATCAGTTCCAATTATATTAGCTTCAATATCTGAGAGGTCAATGTTCCTGTCCTTGATGGCTTTCTGTGAAGTAAGGAAACAAATTGATGAAGCACCCTGGGTAAATACTCCCAATGGCAAGATTTTACTACTTCAATTTTAGATTATGTATTGCACCTGGACTATTAAAATGACACGTTCTATCCCATAAAAAGAGAGGGCAAGGGGGGAAGGGGGAAGGGGGAAGGGGGGGGGGTCAAGGTGAGGTGCAAAGGACTTTTGAGTATCCCAGAAGTCAGCAAATATTTCACACATTTCTTCAATTTTTTTAACAATGACTCGTCAAAACAAAAATCTGTCCCGTTATTCTTCAAATGTATGTAAGGGTCCTGTATTAAAACTGAGATTTAAAAACCTATCATCTTAACTTAGCCAGCTCTCAAAGGGGTCCTTTGGAGCCCTGGAGCCCCCAAATTTTACCCATGGAGCCCACAACCCAAAGCCTTTTCTTCTTGGAACCTGCACAAAAGTAATGATTTTGGCTAAACGGAGCCCTAGCGTACAGCTATGCAGCCCTAGAGACCAATTGTTTGTCTTGAAGCCCTGGAGCCCTACATTTTTTAGCCCAGAGACTTCCAGTCACTTCCAATGACAGCCAGTCTCACTAGCCCACCTATGCCACATTGATGACATGACTTTGCTTTTCACTCAAACAACTACAGAATATGCTTTTGAATGCAACATAAAAGTTGAACTAATTTCCTGCTGACATTGATATGACTAAAAGCAGCCCTTTAAACTAAAAAATCCTTCCACTTAAACAGTTTGGGGTCACACAAAAAGGCTCTTCGTTTCTCCAAATATCTCTGCCTTCTCCAAACATCCCAAGACTATCCATACATTGGTAACTAAGACAACTAAACCTAATGGTCTATTTCAATAACAATGATTCAGCAAAACATTTCTGCTGATTTTTTTCCTCATGGGGTTTTGCCCAAAAAAGGGGGGAGTGGTTAGCCTCTCCGGCCTCCCTGGGTGATACATGCAGATTATCAGAATCTCTTACCCGCGGGAAAACATTGCAGTGAGTGACAAAATGGTGCAATGTGCAATAAGGAAAATGACATAAAATGTGCAGCAACATCAACAACGCTTGCACAGTAAAAAATGGTGGTGGAAGTTTAGTCTTTTGAGACTGTATGGGACACGTGTATTTTATGTTGATACTTCTGAACTGATGACCAATCTAGAGCTCTAATTTTAAACTTCACGACGGAAGGTAAATCTGCTGATAATCTTTTTTGTGTAAAAAGAGTCCTGAAACAAAAATTTCCACTCAAACGACTTACCAGAACAAAATGATCAGGACACTTACCAGAACACATGATCTGTAGCTCTTCAGAAGTTCGCCACAAGGATCACTTTTGTACTCTCCTTTGAGGAAACTTTCCGAATACCAAACATTGAAACATGCATCGTACTCTTTCTTCAAGTCATTACACTCAGGTCCAATACTGTTCATTCCTCTAAACACGTAAGCACTGATCAACAGAAAGCGTCAATTTTACAATTTGTGAGTAAAAATGATTTTCGAGATGATTGAAAGCAAAATACAAGAGCCTGTGGTCAAAGCGCGGACCTCCACAACAACGAATATTCAGGCATTATTTTTCGGGAGCACCCGCTGGTTAAAAGGATAGTTCTGTAACAAATATGGCGGGCAGTTTAACGCGAGAAGTGATAACTCTTCAATTTGGCCACTATTCCAACTTCGTGGGGACGCACTGGGTGAACATCCAAGAATCTAGCTTCTGCTACGATCCAGGTTCCTCATCGCAACAAGAAATAAACCACGATGTCTTGTTTAGGGAGGGTTTAACCTTGCGGGGCGAGCAAACCTATACTCCGAGGCTGTTGATTTTCGATTTGAAAGGAAGCCTGAGAAATCTACCAAGATACGGCTCTTTGTATCAGACATCATCATTTGACAACGAAGCTTCGTGGTCGGGCGAGATTTCTGTACATGAGTCTGATCCAGAGCCTAAAAATGAGTTTCAGATGGACTTAGAAGCGGAACTTGAGGAGTTTGAGACTTCTGTTGTTGACAATCGAAAACATGATCGGACTGCTGTTGCTGATTATGGAACAATTGATCGTCCAGCGAGCAGTAGCTTTACTGAAGATGATAAGAGACCTTTAAGGGAGAAATTTTATGAGCTAGATCAAGACATTTCTGTGTGGTCCGATTTCTTAGGAACGTCTCTACATCCTAAGTCAATTCAGCTTATCAGGGATTTTCTACATGGAGGAAACGCTAACCCTTTTGATGTGTTTGGGTATGGACAGGGTGTAGTAAAGGATGAATACTTTTATGACGAGTTTGAAAGCAATCTTCATTTCTTTGTGGAGGAGTGCGACAGTCTTCAGGGTTTTCAGGTAAAAGGACCTCTCAGCAAAAACAAAATCAAGTGTGAAAACTACATTGTAGTAACATCATCATCATCATGCATCTCATCATCATCTTCATAATTTTCATAATCATCCTTATCATCATCATCGTCATCATCATCGTCATCATCATCATTGTTCTATAGTTAACCTGGGATTTACAGAGTAGCTTATCCAGCTAATATCTCCAAGGGCACTAACAGTGCAGCAGGGAGCAAGGTCAGACCACAAACACTGGAAACTATGTGCCCTCCTCTTTGTGAACCATTTTTCAGGTTCTTTTACATTCCATTTTAGTTAACATGGTATTAGAAGATGAAGGAGACAAGGTCAACTGCTTATCGTCACCCTACGAACTGAACTAACCAGGTGGTGATGTTGCATGTTTAAGCCATTGGCCTCCTCCATAAAACCACCATTTCCAAAATACAATTTTATCTCTACATAGAGGATCTGCATGAAAATGTGGATGAAGTGGATTTCCTCCTTGAATAACAAATGTCCCTTCATGCACTTAGCTCATTATTTCATGTCATTTCTGTAGATTTTCACAGATGTGTCTGACGGTTTTGGGGGATTGAGCAGCCAGTTACTTGAGGAGCTAAAGGATGAGTATGGAGCCAAAACATTTCTTACTTTTGGAGTTACACAGACTGAATTTCCTGATGGAACAAATAAAGAAGCTGCCTACAGAGTTTTGAATTCAGCTTTGAGCTATGGACAGTTAGCACAAAACAGTGATTTGCTTATACCACTGTCACTTGCAAGTGAGACACTGCCACGCATGGGACCACCCAGAGAGTTTCCTCTTCTGACTTACAAGGTACCTAGAGTGTGTTTCATTAAATAATATTGTTTGAATAAAACTCATACTGTTAAAGCTGTAGTAAGCTTCCCAAGGGCTTATTAATTCTCTGGTCTCAAAAGGTGAGGGGACTAATATTAGAGAGGGAAGATCTAATAGAGAGGGTGCTTATTGCAAATCACAAATTTTAAATAAAACAAACCAGTACTAATTTTTCCAAAAGTCTACTCCTTCACTTGCTTGACATATTATCACTGTCTTGTACCCTAACTCAGTAATACTTCTGCAAATCAAAGATCAAGTTTGATTTTTTAACTTGTGAAGATGCGTAGCATTGAAACATGTTATTGGAAGGGGGCAAAAAATTCTGTCAGTCAGTTGATTGGTCGATCTTCCGTAGACTTTGATTGGTAATTCTGCTGACCAGTGCAGAAGGCCTGTAAAAACACAGCAATTTTTAATACTGTGGGTGAATAGCCGTGTGTGAGATATATCTGCATGTATCATTTTTACGTCCACTTTTAATTCCACTTGCTAATGATGTGAGAAACAAATTCTGTTAATGAAAGCTGTGCATATCATGGTTATTACATCAAGGTAGCTAAAACAAAAATCTCATAACTAACCAAACTATTGCTGATGTTGAAATATGTCTGATGTATATTACAACATTTGAAGGCCCCTATAGTTTGTTAGAGGTCACATTTGATGTGGCAGATGGCACATTTAGCGACTTTTGATAAGAACTGATGACAACAACAGCTAAATTTTTTTGTACTAATTGGTTTTGGATATGTGTGTGGTACCTAGTGCGTGTTTCAAGAAATACTGTTGAGGTAAGCGCCCCAGGGGCTTATTAATTCTCACGTCTCAAAAGGTGAGGAGACTTATTAGAGAGGGAAGGGCTTAATAGAGAGGGGGCTTATTGCAAACCACAAATTTTAAACAAAACTGATCAGTACTAGTTTTTCTAAAAGTCTACTCCTTCACTTGCTAAACAAAAGACTGATATGGTATCTATCACAAATAGAATATCATTTGTACCCTAACTCAGTAATACTTCTTCAAATCCAAGATCAAGTTTGATTGTTCTTTGTCCACCAGGCTGTCTGGCATTTGAAACTAATTATTTCTCTTGTATTTTCCTGACAATTTAGTACATGTTTACATGTATCTGGTGAATCATGACCACTTCTCACATGTGACTGTCTCTCTTATACAACAAAATAACTTGAAACGTCCCGGATTTCACATGAAATCTTCAACATTACCCCTCTCAACAGTATGCAGGACTTGTGACAATTAGGAACCTAGTAAAAGTGACCCACTCTTGACGAGTATCCCCGTAACTCAGTCATCATTCCACCAGTTTGTAGAAAGATGTGGGTTTAACTCCCACTGGGGACTAAGGAAACATCTTACATGAGATATTTTGTGGTTGGTTACAACTGGTTCGACTGTGAAGAAACTGTCCACTTCAAATGTTTTCTATTGGTCTGAATTTTTTTCTCTTTTACAGCCTGCCCTGTCATATCACACAAGTGCTGTGTTAGGAGTATGTGTGGACACAATTACCATGCCTTATCGACTTGTTACACCACAGGCATCTAGCATGAGCAGCTTTGTGGATAGCATTGCATTTGGAGAGAGAAAGATTGCCAGTCTATCATCTACATTCCCATTGCCTGTGGAAGAGACTATACCTTTAACATCACTTCTTGGATCTAGTCTTCATAGGAATGGAAGAGAACTTTTACAATCCTTAACACCTGGAGTATCAAATGATTCTTCTCTTATTTCACAGTCTGCTGTCATCAGAGGTATTCCAGCTTCCCTTGCTCATAATCCTGAGAGAAACATTTGTGCCCAGACTCCTTTGCAGCATGAGAACCCATTTGCAGTTTGCTCATCCACCAGTGAAATTGTTCGCACATTCTTGGGAAATCTACATCCCAATACCTCCCCATCATGTTGGAATGTCAATCAAGCTTGCATAGTTAAGCCACCATATCCAAATATTTTTGCTCCTAAAGTAACCACTGATGGATTTGTTGTGGAAGGATATACAAGACCCAAGAATGGACGAGTAAATCAAACCAGTGTTCTTAGTCGTGTTGACACAAATTCTGGTATTGCTGGCATGTTATTCTCATTGGTTCAATGGGCGAAAAAAGTAGACATCAGCAAACACCATGTGTTTCTGGAGTCTGGGACTGAAGTAGAAAGCTTTAAAGGATTGCTGGAGGAATTGACAAGTTTGTCCCAGCGATATGAGAATACGTGAAAATGCTGGTGCTATAATAATTACTCTAGTCCTTCAATCATGGGCATTTCTCACTCAGCCATATGTTCCCACAAAAATAAGATGGATGCCTCCCTATAGTTTTATAAGTTGTAATAATCTGTGCATGCTCAAAGGAAAGCATATTCTTTCCCAGTTTTTGACATCAGCATGACCAAAAAAGTTAAAGTGACAGTGGATTCCCTCACTTTTTCTTCGGTGAAATATTTTTAAAGTTTGTAAAATTCAGAAGAATTCAGTGCAATAGTTAAAAATAACAAGAATCATTGTATTGGAAAACAGTCTGAACGACCTCATAATATTTTCCTCCAAAAATGTTAGTCTAAAGCATTTCACAAGACAGGAAAGTTTAAAAAGTTTCACTGAAGGAAACTCTAGATATTAAAGAATAAAGATGATATATTACAAAAATATGCCACTCTTTGGTTGCTAACTGTAAGTACATGTATGTTGTTATTGTTAATTGAAGATTTCAAGGACAAAAACTGCAAGGCAAGAAAACTAGGTTTTCTTATTGGGCCATCCCTATAAAATGCTTTGTTTCCCATCGGCCTCTCTCTAGTGAAAGTGGGTCGGTTGGTCAGATAAACAAAAAATACAAATAATTAAGGCCAGAAAAGTAACTGTCAAATTAGAAGAGCATCGACAACTGCTTTGAGTGATCACCACAGGAACACTGACACACTCTTGACTTCTCTTCCTCCTTGATCATTGCAAGGGAAAATGACACTCTCAAGAGACAAATTAGAGAGGCCATAGAAATCCATTGCCAGGCCCCAACAATGAATGAAGACAATGGATACGAGCCCCCGGTGATCTACTGGGACATTTTGTCACGTGACAAAACGTCAAACTCCATCACTTGATAAAGATTCTGTGACGGAATGTGGTTCACATGAATTTTGGATACAATATGACAGGATCAGTACCAATTTCTTCACTAATAATAGATAAATAATTCCAAGCGAGCCTTGGTCATATCTTTCTCGTGACCGCCATTTTGCAACGAGTCACAATGACTCTTAACCCTTTGAGCCCTAAGCCCTGATGAAAATGAAATTTCTCTTTACATGATCACTACTTGTTCAAACATTCAAGTGATGAGAATAAAGGAAGTGATCACTGAGGATACGATGACTTGATATTTAGACAAATTCTCCTTACTTGTTTCATAACAAATGTATGGAGATTAGTAATGAGAATGCGCATTTTTATATCAGGGTTTAAAGGGTTAAATGTGTTCCAAGACGTCGTTATAAGGACTGATTTATACTAGAGAAAAGGGAGCAGGCAATGAAACCAGAAACTTTTTCTTAGTTAAAAAATATTTGGGTCGGTCGGGCAATGGGAAACGAAACATTTTATGGGGGTGGCGTTACCTTTACTTGCAGTGTGGATTTAATATTTGTAAATACTTTAGGGAGCCAATCATAAAATAGTTTTGTAGGGACCTCACTATTGAGATGCTTATAATGTGTCATAGATATTTTCAACGTAAGGCTTATTTCAGTTGTCTTTCATTAACTGCACCTCTCCACTATTCTACTGTGTCCCGTGAGACGTATGTTCGGCATCCCCTCAACTCCGTGACCCTTTAGCCTTAAATGTAATCGTGAAAATGAATGGAAAATCCACTAGGAAAGGTGAAAAGGGCACCAAAGCTGTAGAGCAATCAATCCGGCCGGTTTTGAGGGAGTCAAGGCCTACCTAGCCTTCTAACCGCCACTTTTCAGGATGGATGTTCCAGGATAAACTTAAAAATTATTGGCTTTTAACAGCAACTCTCGAAAATTAATCCTTGTCTTATTCGTGTAGGAAGCACTGATATCCAGCCTGTTTCTTCTTTACGTAACTTCGGTCTTGGTTGGATGCTAACTTATCTGTCATTACAAGTATCTAAGTCTTGCCGAGCAGCATTTTTCTGGCTGCATAGTATTAAACGTATAAGTCAATTTCTAAAAAAAGAGATAAACTTCAAATGGTCATTCTTGCATTTGTCATTAGTAGAATTGACTGTTGCAATGGCCTTCTGTTTGGTCTTCCAAACTGTGAGTTAGCATAGCTACAAAGAGTGCAGAATGCGGCGCCTAGACTTCTGTCCTCCACCAGGAAGTACGATCACATAACGCCCGTTCTTCGTGAACTGCATTGGCCACCTGTTGGATACAGAATTCATTTTAAATTTTACTTTTGACCTTAAGGGCGATACATGGAATGGCCCCACATTATATTAGTAACGTAAGGCAGTCTGCAAGCTATTCTCTGCGTTCAAGTGCAAGTACTGTTTTACTTTTTCCCAGGGGTAAAATACTTTTTAGCACATTTGGTGATAGATCTTTTAGTATGGCTGTGCCACACTTTTCTTCCTTAGTTTGGGCAGATGGCCTCGAAATCATTGGTTTATCAACCATTACCATGGAAATAAAACCTCTTTTCCAAAAAAATCGGAATCAGATGAGTTACACTCGTCTGAATATTTTACTCAGTTTTAACCTGTTCGATTAAAATCTTCGGCGGTTTCACTTTTCTTTCCTGCTTTTGGTTTAGCGGGCCCTGGTATTTTACCTTTCAACTGAGATTCCCTCATTTCAAAGATGGCTTTTTACAGTGCTTGCTTCAGTTTGTTTCTCATTGCGAAGAGTCTGAGCATGAACTTGAACTGTTCCAGACTAAATGGTCTTTTACACTGGTGAAAACTTGCTTTGAAATTTGTAATCTGCAAACAAACTAATGTGGACTTTTGTCAAGCAATTTTTGCCAGTGTTTTGCCAGCCGTTATTTTTCCTCTGAACGCGTTCTATTTTTAGTATTTTTAGAGCTCTCCATATCTCGCAGAAAAAAAACACCTTCGGCACCCAGGGCAAAATTTTACTGCATGGTACTGCACTTTAATGGCTTTTTCTGTCAGTAAACCAATTAAACGTTCCCATTTGGAAGTTTGATTGGCGGCCGAGTCCGTGGCGAACGTCCTCCACGTCCAAAATGGCCGAGTAATACTCTGGCTCGCTGGAAGGGCCGCTGTATTGGGCGTCAACAAAACCTGGAACATGGAACATTCCGGAACATCCCGGAACAGGGCAAATTATCAAAAAATAAATGAAAAAAAAAAGAAAGAAAGAAAGAGAAAGCGATTAAAGAAACAACCAAAAAACAAACGAACAAACAAACAAACAAAATTTAAAATAAGGTCTAACAGTAGTACTTTCCCGCCAGTTTTATCATGTGATTTTCTACCTTGTTGGTTTCTTGGCCTCCTTCTGAATTAAAAAAATGGATTAAGCCACAGTAAGAGTTACCAGATCTGTGGCAAAGAACTGGATTTGCAGAAAAACTGAACAAAAGTAAAACCACATCAAATTAACTCATCATTACGGCGGAGAAAAGACAAAGACTAGAAATGTAAAGCTATAAAAATAATAACTAAATCAAAAAACTGATATAATTTTTGTGTCGGATATTTCAGTTTGAAACACAAATCTTCACCGAAAGCGGTGCCTTTTTACAGTTGCAGCTTAAGAAAGGGAGGGAAATTTGTTATCTTAGAAGGTGC
>Ga0126336_10000548_pt1 | contig 15987 bp, 9 predicted proteins | sample SidCmetagenome_FD_92530 | JGI IMG/M metagenome (GOLD analysis project Ga0126336, IMG submission 92530) | Coral microbial communities from El Islote,Puerto Morelos, Mexico - Siderastrea C C metagenome | ecosystem: Host-associated > Invertebrates > Cnidaria > Coral | place: El Islote,Puerto...
AAAAAACGCGCCCTAAGGCATGACACGTATACTGTCCAATCACATTGTCCTATTAATGCTCAAACCATGGCAGGCGATAGCTAATCAGATTCGAGAATTTCGTTATTGTTATGATTAATGAATAAACAGGAAGTTTGATTTAAGAATGAACCAGTCAAGCTTCAATCGGATCTTACTCAGCATTCCAAGCAAAGCCCCGGAAGTTGTTTCATTTAATTACCGGATAATAATAGAGCTATAATTAAGTTATTATTGGCTGGTGTGAACGCTCAGTCTAATTCTGATTTAATTATAATTCATGATATATGAATTTCTCATGTGCCGGTTGTTGCATGAAGGCGTATGAAGGTCTATATAGCTTTTTAATTAATCGTGCAAGATTTGCAAAGTTCCTTCATTGTTTGGCCATCAATCCCAACGACTGAGTTTAAAGCTGCATACATTTCAGATTTTCGTAGCTTTCGTCAACTTTAATATCTCATCCTGGTCAGATTACGTTAATCGAAAGACTATAAGATAAAAGACCCTCTATTTTGTGCAAAAGAAGGTCCTCTTTGCTTTTTCTTACCACAAACGTTTGGCCTTATTTTATTAGTTTATTAAACCAGTGTTAACGTAATGTTTCAGTTTTGTATATGTAAATAGAAATTTCTAAACGGGTTCTGGCCTTCTTTAGCTCTATGAGAAGGCTGTGTTTAAAATGAATCATCAGGATTTAAACTTTAATTTTTTCCCTTTAATCATTATATCTATTTGCTGTAATTAATCAGCGAGAACATAATTTTATCCGGATTATCCTGACAAAATAAAGCTTAAAATTTTTTGTTTGTTAGTTAATTAATTTAATTCGCTTACTTTTGTTGATTTCAAAATTTGTTTATTTCCATAGAAAAGGAGGTAAGAATTTCTTTGTATTAATATTGTTTATACCTCTATGGAACATTTAGCTTTCTGGACTTCAACCACTTGACGCAGCTGCCCGAGAATTTATTTACTGAGCTGACGGAGCTTAAGTATCTGTAAGTTAAGGGCCCAAAATCAATTAATTGTTTTTAGTTAATAATTAATAAATAATAATTAATTAGTAATTATTTTTTCGATCCTTAACGGAAACAACAGCAATTCTCTGTTTCATGTTCCGCCTCTGATTTTAACAACAACAGCAAGCTTTATTTGCGTGACTGTAAAAAAAGTTACAGTATTGCAAAAGCCACTTAAATTTAATCGTAGATATTTTTGTTTTTTGGCCATCTTAGCTTAAGAAGAAACAAAAAGCAAACCGCGGTGATAAACATAAAGAAATATAAACGCATTTCTGGAAAGAAAAAAGGCTTTATCTTGACGTTCCGTATGTTCCAACATACATCTTCAGAAGAAATAAACCGTTGAATAAGAACAGAAATTTGAGTGTATAATAAGTAACTAATTATAGAAACAAAAGATAACAAATAGTAGAAAAACTTGCATATGAAAGGAAAAGCATGCAAACTAAAAAAGGTAAAGTTTTTCACTGCTGACATTTTCGTTTAGGGAAGGTTGTAAATCCCTAATCAACAGAGTCTTCTTTATCTTGCAATGGGTGTCCGACCATGTCACGTCAACTGGTCATAACATGAAATGGGCCCATTTCGAAATTTTGGCAAGAGGACGGTCGGACACATACGAACATACGAAACACATGGAACATACGAAACGTCAAGATAAAGCCTTTTCTCTTTCCAGAAATGCGTTTATATTTCCTTATGTTTATCACCCCCGTTTGCTTTTTGTTTCACTTAAATTTAATTATTAATTATTTAATTAATTAAAATTTCGATTGATATAATTCTGATATTTATAGGTATTTGTCCCATAATCAGTTGGAATATATACCTAAGGAGATTTTCAATAACAATACAAAGCTACGCTCGCTGTAAGTAGGGCAATCAACCAATTTAATCAAGGTCAGGTGTGTAAATCTAAATAGTGAAGTGTGTAGTGTTTTACCCATTAGCACATGGGCAAAAGATGCCTGTCGGGAGCAACTGGAAAGGTTTTCAGTTATGTTGTGTTCTGTTTTGGTTGAATCCTGTTAAATGTTTTAATTCCTAAATCCGAGTTACACGAACGAGATACTACAGAGGCGACTTTAGAATTCCGAGTTGATTCAGCTGAAAATCTTAGCATCAACCTCTGCTTTGCATTTGTTGAGGACGAAAATTAGTTTATCCCGCCCTATTCGCCACACGGGGTAGGGAACTGGGATGATGATGATGATGATGATGATGATGATGATGATGATGATGATGATGATGATGATGATGATGATGATAATGATGATGATGATGACTACTTAAGGAAATTTTAATACCTTTATTTTAATTTCAGTGTCTTAAGCCATACAATTACTGAGAACACTTGAAAAAACTGGAAATGAAGAAATAGATTATGTTTCAATCAGCATCATAAAAGAAGGGCAATCGTAACCTTGGTAACTTGCATTTGGACGATCTCTTAGCACCAGTTTTATGTTTTCAGAAATTTGTTGGGCTCACAGAGATCTTTGTGTTTGTTTTGAATGGTATCTGGTGAAACACACCAGTGAATTGCGCTCTGTTAACCAAAGATAAACAATCAGATGGGTACAGGGAATTCTAAAAACTCTGAATACGCTGTGACTCCACATCTTTGTATGTAGACGCTTAAATGGCAACAAACTACAGAGGATAAACGACAGCAATCTGTTTAGTGGCTTGATGAGCTTAGAAGAACTGTGAGTGAAAGGCTTTTACGTTACTGGTTTTATAACAACCATTTGTATAGCGGAAGGTATTTAGGATGGATAATATGGATTACATGATGTTGCCTTCTTCACTCAAATTACCACCATCCTTTCAACGAAACAACTACAACGAAAATTAGATCACAGCATATGCAATGTGCCAGTTTGAAAATCGATATTTTTTTGTCTATTTTCCTCAGATGGTTACAGAACAACAATATCGCGGAGCTTGCTCCTCAAATATTCAAGGATTTGACCAACTTGAATGAACTGTGAGTGATTTAATGACTCCAAGAACAGCTATATTCAGTTTGCGGAATAACTGGTTTTAGTTAGTCTTCAAAATGATCAGAAGACACCCAATTGGATTTTGCTTTTGTTACAAGTCTACTCGACTTGATCATTTCGGAAGAGAAGGCCAGTTGAGATTACCAAGGGTTTACAAAATATATCATCATGACCAGTCTTAAGGGAAAGGTGTAGTTTACCTTTTACAGCTATCTCTTACTCTCTTTGATAAGAGACTGAAAACGGGAGAAATGAAAAAAGTGCGGGTTTTTTGTTAGGTTCGTATCAAGCAGAATGTAAAGAGTACCTGCAAACGCAGTCCATGATTTCCACTGAAATTCCCGAAAATATATTGTTCATTTGTTTTCCAGTCGATATTACGCGGTTTTTTTTAGCCCTTTAAAGCTTGGAGGAGGGTTGTACCCGTGTTGACTTTGAACTTTTATAACTTTTTAACCTGCATGCAAAAGCCTTGTCACTTTCTTATGATTGATCATGTTGTGAACATCAAAGGAGACATTTTTGGGCTCACTTCGTCATAGCCCTCCCCCACTCATGCTCAGGAACTCCCAAAAAGCCCAGGCTAAATAGTATTAAGCTTTAGGTCCAGGAAATACCGCAAACAGATAAAGTCAATGACGATGCAAACTTAGTTTCGATAATAAGATTCATCTTGATCACGGTCTTATTCCTCTCAGGGATTTGTCTGACAATGAGGTGAAGCGTTTGCCACCAAGAGTTTTTAGTGGCCTTTCTAACCTCACACAGCTGTAAGAAGTAACCACTTAACGTTTTAAACCGTGTGTGTAGGCATCCGTCAGTCTCGGATGACTATAGAGAAGAATAATCTCGTACCAAGATCTCACTTGACCGTACGTGGAAGATCTGGGTACAAGATTAGGAGTAGACGTATGTAAGGGCTAGCCGGAACGTTTTAGATGACGCTCAAATAAAAGCCACTGTCAACGCATGTAGTGAAAATAATAGATTAATAAGTAAGAAAAAGACGCAAGTTAGGCAAGCAAGTTTTTCATTTTCCGGAATATCTTTGTGCTCAAATTTGGACTCCTTTTAAAATACCACTATACCACGCTTCAGTCTTTTATTGTCGTTTCTCGATAGTCATCGGTACGTGAACAAGCTGATATATACAGAGAGCCATTGTCTGATCAGCAATTTGTTCTACACTTTATGCTCCATAACTCTTTAAAACATTAATGCGCGTAATTATAGACACTTTTTATAGGTTAATGCCAAATAACAAACTTGAAGATTTACCCCCTGACGTCTTTTGTAACAGGACTGAGCTGGAGACTCTGTGAGTAAGGGCATTATTATCCAACTGTATTAGTTATTGTGCAGAAAGCGCGCAAAATATCCCACGATATTGTACACTTGGTTATTGTACAGTACCGTGCGCGCGCTCACTACACCCTGTTTCACTTGTAGTTTTCTTTCAAGTTGCTGAAAATTTTTAAAAAAAGGTTAAGTTGGATAATAACAATAACTCTCTTATTAGATATTTCGGTGTGAATTATCGCCTTATATTTGTCCTCTATCGAGGAAGAGAATGGTGATCATTTTAAAGATGTTTTTTCTGAAATTAGCTTAAAACCATGCTGAATACCATCAAGAATAAAATCTCTATCCGGATCGTGCAAACGTTCTTTTTTCCAAGCGTGGAAATTCAATGGGCAATCCTCAAGCGGGGTTATGTTAATGAAAGATGGGTCCGCAAGTGGGGCAGAATCACTGGCGTTTTCTGGTCGTGTAAGAAGTCATTTTTCCGGTTTCTTGCCGCTAGAAGAACCAGCAACGCTGTGTAAGCTTTACTTTTTTGTTGTTGCCAGCAATGAATACAAACATGCTTGAACTTACAGGACTGGATGTTGGGGCAACCGTTAGGGCTAAAATTCCAGCGGAAACAAAACTGATCGCTCGTAGACTTGCGACCGTCGATAGAAAGGAAGGGAGACGTTGGTGTCTGGTGTAACGCGACTGCTCCATCAAAATACTGGGCGCTGAGATCGTAAACATTACTTCCCCTGGTAAAGTTCTCGCGCGATTTGGTAGCACGAAGGTCTTGGTCAAACGCAAGGATTGCTTCTGTTTGGAAGCGAGTGTCCTTGATGGCCAAACACTTCAGATAACGGAGATAATCCGGGGCTTCCGAGGGGTTGTTAGTCATGATGGACTCAAGGGTCTTAAAGTTCACCAGCATAAATTGGGCTGTTGCGGTTTAACTGCTTCCCATCCGGACCATAAATAAGATATGAACGTAACATTTGCTTACATTCTGGCCTATTTGAGTAAGTTGAAGGACTCGAGGCTTGAGGTGGTGTTGCGTGTGCGGGAACAGAGATGTGGTCGGTCTTGTGGGGCAAGGTATTGGCGTCCTTCGTATCGCAAAACTCGGCCTGAATTTTAGCAAGTTCGTCTTCCTTCTTGAAGGCAGGAAAAGACGAGGGGACCTGTGATAAAGTAGAGCGGGCCACGGGCGACATCGGGGCGGCCACGGTCGTATTCGAATTTTAATATTTACACTGTAAAGTAGGTCACAATTCAGCCGGCCCGGGGGCTGCAATGATTTTAATTCTTAATAAAGCTGTCAAAGCTATCAAGCTGAATTGGTGAGGCGAGCGATCACTAGGTGTAAAATTATTTTCTGCCCCACCACAAGTTTCATGTCTACCAAATCCTGTTCGGTTATCTCGGCAAGGACGGATGCTGATGTAATGTGGTGCTCAGCGAGAACTTCCATCAAGGATACAGGAATGGTCATTTCGAGGCAAAACTGAGTTAACCAAGAATTATCCGCAGTTTGCTCAGATGATTTTTTCGCGGAACGCTTCTTGGGCGGCATGATAAGACAAGAAATTATCCGCAATTTGTTCAGAGGAAAGACAAAGGCGTTTACAAAGGTCGTAGGTGATGTTGAGATATAATAAACTAGCGCACATGTCCGGAGCTCAGTTAATGATTGACTAACGGGTACGACGAATTATACTGCCATTGGTCGGGGTCCAATACCACACATTTTGTCTGAAATGTGTAACTAAATCGCACATTGAGAGGCAATTCTGAGGGCGAAAAATGAACTTGAATTATTGTCCACAATGTACTTGAATTAATAGTTTAAAAAACTTTGAATATGTCAAGAAAATAAAGCTGTTATTTTCCAAATTGGCTATAGCTAAAGACAGGCTTCAGAATTTAGGGTGAGAATTAACATGAAAGAAATTAACGATGTGGAAATGAACGTTCCACTTCATCAATTTCGCGCAAAATAACGCTATTACAAATTGACGTGTCTTCTATTAACGCGAATGTTTAAGGTAACTTAGATTAGCAAATACAGATAACAACTAACAAAATATGTCACTGCAGAAAGGGGGCCTAAGAAAAGACTGGAAATTCCGCACTGGTCACGAAACTATAGCCAAAACTGACTACTCCTGTGTTGGCCATTTATAATTTATCTTGTTGGTTGAAATCAGTTGACAGCAGTGTGTCAGTATAAAGAAAAAAAAACAACAACAACAAAGCGTCCCGCCTGTCAGGGTTACCCTACTTTCGGAGATGAGTTGGTGATCCTCATGTAAACAGTTCGTTCAACTTTTCAAAGATACAGGCGAAAGATTATTCCACCTGAGGGTTAGGCGTTAGACTTGTAATTCGGAGTTCTCGGGGTCACATCCTCCCTCAGTCTGCCACTGGCTAGATTTATCTTTAGATGTAACTGGTTACTTTTGTTACCCTACTTTCGGAGATGAGTTGGTGATCCTCATGTAAACAGTTCGTTCAACTTTTCAAAGATACAGGCGAAAAATTATTCCACCTTAGGGTTAGGCGTTAAACCTGTAATTCGGAGTTCTCGGGGTCACATCCTCCCTCAGTCTGCCACTGGCTAGATTTATCTTTAGATGTAACTGGTTACTTTTACATCTGTAATTAAAGGTACTTTACAACAGACATCCTGAATTCCGACCTGTTGCTCCTGCAATTACCTTTTGCTAGCTATTTAACATTATGCTGGTGGAATGGTCACGGAATACTCAATTGCATAATTACAAACGGAAGAACATTCTTGTGTGTCTTCACAAACTGAATTTCAAGATCTTACAAATAGGCCATTTCCGAGTTGTCTTGTACCTCTTTTTCAAAGCGGGCCTTGGTCCATAGCCTTTCATATGAAGATGAGTTTTCATTTACATGCGGATAAAACTCATTTTCATATGAAAGGGTTTGCACGAGGCCTCGCTGTGAAGGAGAGGCCCAAGACAATTCGGAAATGGTCTTTTGCAGTTATCCCTTAATCAGTGATTTAACATTATAAATTTTTTACTTGGTGCTTTAATGTCGCAGTAAACTGGACAAGAACAAGCTTAAGAAGCTCCACCGCGATCTGTTTCAGGGTTTAGAGAAATTAAATGATCTGTAAGCATTTGATTAATTCTTGTGCTTTTACATTAGAGAAATCTATAAATGTACGGTACTATTCCGATTTTGATAATTTCAGAGTGTAAATAATAACTACAAAACTGTCTTTCATTTTTCTTTTTAGTTCATTACCATTTTGTATGTCAATATATGTCAGGTATCTTTCCGAGAATGAACTTCGAGTTTTGCCACTGGGGATTTTTAAAGGACTAAAGCGCCTTTTGTCCATGTGAGTAAAGACAATACTATAACATTCTGTGGAGAACACCTCCAGATCAGCGCAATTCATCGTTTTTAAAGTATTGGCGCTACCTTGTAAATTCAAGTCGCCTTCCAACGGCAATTTTCTTATCAGTAAGGTCCTTGCGGGATCAACCAGAACAGACGAGAAAAAGTTGCTTGACAGTAATTCACAATGGAAGAAACAATAAAAACAAAGATATATCCAGCATTTCCTCTGTCAGACAATGTCCTTAACTGCAGAAATATCGAAGTGGAGACGTAGGCTAGACGTACTCACTCACAAACTATTTATTTTCGATTTCATTCATTCATTGCAGTAACCTTTGTGACAATAAAATACGGACAGTTTCATTGGAAAATTTTAAGGAAGTTCCTGGTTTGCGATCTTTGTAAGTACTGCTTCATGATTTTTTACTCAGTACAAAGAAATTACATTTGCTGATGGCATAATAAAAATTATGACAGTTATCTGAACGTTCATATACAATAGAATAAGATATGTACTCTTGGTTGTATTTACGTGTTGTCCTGTGGCTAGGAGTTCAGGGGCAGCTTTATTCTTATAAGAACGTTCGAAGCAAATTCGGAGCGCACCTTGACGTTCTGAGTGAGCCAATCAAATAGGCCCATGCGCCGCCCGTTGGGAATTGTAACTGACGGCTGAGACTGTCAGCCTCAACTTATAGGATCGCTAAATGCCCTGCAATCGTCGGCATTGAGGGTGGCACGTTCTTCGCTCTTTCTTCCATCCGTGTCTGGGAAACAGCCATCATATGTGATATCACATAAATTTTGGGGAATTTTGCTTGATTTTCTCCCACAATTCTCCAATATTATCTGAGTAAGTAGAACCGCCCCTTGGAAGTTGTCTTAAGCTGCAATCTGCTGACGGCACACAATGTAAAACGTGTACCAGAGATTCAAACAAAACAAAATGGTTTATTCACGGTTCCACAAGAGAGGATTTTCTACAGGAATGTAGAATATCTATCTACCTAATACACCATCCAACAAAAATCCCCGAATTTGTCATCTTCACTACTAGATCCGTATTAATGCCACCCTGATAGTATTAAAGTAATTTATTGTTTTAAATTGCAGATGCCTACACTACAACGAGATGTATGAGCTTCCTGCTGGTTTTTTCCATAATAAACCGAATATAACGAGAGTGTAAGCCGGTTTGATTACCCTTAATATGCTAGAATACTGTAAATACGTGCACGTATTGTGTTTTCCTTTTTATTTCAGTTTTTTTTTAATGAAAAACGCTTGGAAGGTTTTGATTCAACTTTTCCAGTTAAAATTTAATTGGACTATTCGAAGAGACTCTGAGTTCAATGGCTAGCATGGGCATGAGGCATAGCATAAGCTAGCATGAGGCTAGACGAGGCACTTGCCTCATCTAGCTTTTAAGCAAAAATAAAAAAAAAATACTTTTGGAAAAAATAATACCTAAAAAGCATATGCCATTGAGTGATAAAAGATAAACCCAAGTAAGGCGTACGAAAAAGGCTTTGAAAGGACTCTAGTGGTTTGCATTCCGGCTATCAGCTTCAAAACAGTGACAGGCTCTGTGACACCTATCCCATGCGCATCGTTACGACTACAGACAGCTGATGCAAAGAATGATGGCTTACAAAAGACAAAACTTGTGGAGAATCAGCGCCCACGTTTTCTTGAGCTACTTTGTCACACTTTTTGACATACATTGCCTAAAAAACTGTTAACTGGATCATAATTTCGCCTCGGTATTCTGTCTTGGAAGAAACATAAATCGACACGGACAGGGTCTGCATAAATCATCAATTCATAATTTAAAATGAAGGATTACGAAGCCGTTTGGCTGGCTCAAACTTTTTCACCGAGCGGAGTTTCCATAAAGGTGTTTCTCTATAATATCCATGCTGTTTACTAGTGAGATGACGTTTTCTCTCAGGCCACAGTGGAGTTCTACAGGTCGCAGCTGCAACTGAATTTGATAACCTTGAAGCAGCACGGTTTTTGCATGAGTTAGAAATTGGAAACCAGCCATTGCTGGCGAAGGAGCAGGAAGGTGGGGATGGGGGTGCATAAGGGCAATGCGAAATTCGGGATATCCATCTACTTGGTGCCAGTATTACACGCCCTTATAGTAGGTATAAAACAATGTTGAAAGCACTTGAAAATCTGCCGTTTTACACTTGTACGATATTGAATTTTGAAGAAAAATCTCATGAAAAATACTGAAAACTAGCATTTCAGAGGGAGTAGATTTAACTGATTTTCCGGGGAAGCATGCCCCCAGATCCCACTAGAAGCTCGCCCCTTTGGCGCTCGTAACACTGGCCTCGCCTGTTCTGAAAGTCTGGCTACAGCCCTGGGCTGGTTCGAAAACTGCGACAAAAGTCAGTCTCTTAATTAGAATAATAACAGGTCCTTTCTTGCAAAACTTATAGTAACAGCTAAATTGTTTACATAAATTTGTGCTTTTATCTCTCTATTTTGTAGCTACTGAGGTAATTATATCGTTTGATTTTGCCAACTGCATCTTATCAGGAAAGTCTCATTGAGATTTTTGTCGAGTAATATCTAAAGTGATGTGGCAACTGGCAAATGTTCTCTTTTTGTGGTCTTGTACAGTTGTGGTCTTGTATAGTTATTTGTTCACAAATATTATAGCTGACATATTTAGTACCTTCAGAGAACTTTTTTTTTTCTTTTCCTATTCTCTGAATTTTGAAGGATCGTTATATGCAGTGTATTTTATAATTTGCAGGACTCTTGACACAAACTTGATGTGTTGTCACTTGGAATTCAAACAGGACGCTGGGTGCGATTTTGCATATAACGACAATTTCGCGAACTGCGATAGCATGTTTAGCTGGCACTCAGCTCCTCGAAAGAGCATCTGGGTAATTGGCATCCTATCCCTACTTGGCGCAGTGTTTGTTCTTGTCTGGCGTTGTTTCTTCAAAAGCAGGAATGTAGTGCAAGCCATCATGTTAATACACTTGGCATTAGCAGATGGCTTGATGGGCGTGTACCTGATAACGATTGCTATCAAAGATCTGCTGTGGACTGGCGTGTATTACTTGCATGACTATGAATGGCGAACAGGATTGTCCTGTCAAATAACCGGAGCTGTTGCTATTCTATCGGGCGAGGTGTCCGTTATGTTACTGGCCCTGATTTCTACAGACCGGTTGATAAAGATTGTCTTCCCTTTTTACTGTAGAGGACTCACTCGAAAAATAACGCACGTTTTGTGCCTGGTTATCTGGTTGATTGGAGCCATCATAGCGTTCCTCCCTATGCTGGGCATACGGTACTTCAGTGACCCCGAGACAGGTCTCACCTACTATGGCAGATCCGTTGTTTGCATTCCTTTGCAGCTTTCTACAGATCTCCCAGCGGGGTGGGAATACTCTGTAGCTGTCTTTGTTGCCCTGAACTTGGCTTTCCTTGTTTTAATCGTGGTGGCATACCTCGTCATATTTATCAACAGAAAACAAGTAAAGGCTCGGTCAGCAAACACCACTCGAGAGTCATCTCTTGACAAGCGAGTGCTCTTCATCATCCTCACTAACTGTGCTTGCTGGCTGCCTATCATTGTAGTTGGAATCAAGTCGGTCGTAGACACGTCCATCAACCTGCCTGGAAATCTCTCTGTATGGATGGCCGTGTTCGTTCTTCCTGTTAACGCAGCCATTAACCCTGTCCTCTACACTTTAACCACACCGCAGGTACGCCCTGTTTATGCCTACAAAATTATAACTCAAATTTGATCTGTTAGGTAGACATTTCTCACAAGAATGGAATAACTGCAATTATATAAAACACCAACAACAAAACGGGTTAGCGAAACTGCGAAACTTTTTAAACAACGATTCCCCTGACATATTCAGCGACTTTCTGGGGTACTTTAATTACAATTTATAAAATATTGAATAATTTTAAATAATTCACAATATAACAAGCGATTTTTGTTCCTGTTATACAAAGAAATAGCTAAATTCAACTAAAACAAGTTACTGATTTTAATCATTTTCTATTCTGACTCTTTGTTATTCGGCATTTAGGCTCAAGAATTTTTCAAGGCAATAGGGCAAAGGCTGTGGAGCTATCTGATGAACAAGTTTGGTGCAGGTCAAAATCAAGAAGGTAAAGTGCGCGATCTTTTATTCAAGACAAAACCACTATTCAGCAATCAAGTACAGAACACTTCGCTTATTATGAATTTCCAGAATAGTAAAAATTTTACAGACCCCCACTGAAAAGCACGTTGGTGATGTGGGTATCGTTGGGAATTTGAATGTCGGTTTAAGAAATAGCATTACGATCGCGAAGTCCAGAATTTCCCACATTTGAAGTACAGTTGTTCTAGCCTTTCTACACAGTCCCGCCCATGAGTCCGGTGCTAAAAAGGCTCCGTATATGCTGGTTTATAACCGGGTCGCCCAGCATTTCTTTAGGTTTTGCTAACCCGACTTTCTGGGGCCCATTTATGATGGTGAGAGACAATGTCAAGCAAACCCTGTCAGACAAAGCAGAAAGGAGCTACTGTAAACTCTCTTTCAAAGCGCCTAACACAGGCAAAGCGCCTAACAGTTAATTAGCGCTGGTCCTCAGGGGCTGATTCGATCCTTTGTAAGGAAAGGACCTCCTGGTTCGATCATGTCGATCCAATGGCTATTTTGATTACAGTCTAGGAAAATGGACCCGCCATCGGAAGCCGTAACATGGTACCCAGTAACCCTTTTGTGCCGGCTCAGCTCCTTAAAATAGAGCTATTTTGGCCTTACCTTAGAGACTTGGAGAGCCACGTTAGCCCTCAAAATAGTGCTGTACAAATTACCCCAATTTTGGAAGTTAAAATAAATCTTTTGAAATTAATTAAAGTGTGATTTGGTTTGGCCGTATTTTGATTTTACTTTCTTTCTGATCTCCCGTTAAGATGAAGGAGAAGTCGATCCAGCCCAGTTTGTGGTAATGGAAGCTTTCGACTCTTCTGAGGACGAAGAGGGTAGGACGATACACATTGGTTTGGTTTACCTATAAGGGCATCGTAGCTTCAGTTTATGGTGATACCGCATTGCGGTCAGTTCTCTTTCATAAAAATAAAAAAATGGAGAGACGCCCTCAAACGCTGTGGCAGCTTTACGCGAATACTCGACCCCTTTTTTTCTGTACCATAGTTCAGGTTCTCTCTGCGTTTTAGAAGAAAGAACTGCCCGTCCCCTACTCCTTGATGCAGGAATAGTTTATCAGAGTCTTAACTCATCAAACACAGCTTGCCCAAAGTAGTATATTTTGCCTACGGTGAAATTTAAAACAAAAACCTAACCACATTTATTATTGTCTTTCTTTTACATCAAGATGACAGTGGAAACGATCAGGGTCAGCCTGTTCAAATGGGCGCTCGTGGCTTTCATCCTGGAGACGAGGAAGGTACGTCATTCATCCATTAAAACATATCATCATAATGTACCTTTCAAGTTACTGTTTACCATTTCCAAAAGATAATTGTAGCTTGTTCAAGCAAGACTTTCTTATAAGCAGGCCATCAAAAATTAAAATAGGTCCATCACAAAAAATTCATGCTAATTTTCCTTCAGAAGAATTTGTCGCTACCGTGTAACAACTTATTTAGAACGCTCGCCTCCACGGCTCTTGAAACGACATCTGTACCCTGGGTTACACAATCATGCCATGAAATGCTTTTAATATTTAAGAATATTGTTTGCCTTAGGGGCAACAATAAGGATTTTATCTGAACTTTTCTTTCAAATTTTCAATAGCCAATTCCAGTAAAAGGGCTATAAATAGATTAAAACGGTATTTTAAGAAGAACAGATAGCGGCTCTCTTCGGTCCCGGCGTAAGCTTCTCGAAAGCCCCGAAACTTTTCGGGTTGATTTCGGGCACGATAATCCAAACTGCATCTTGTAAACAGAGAAGTTTCTAAGTGTGAAATTTTGCTACAAGTTAAACATTCCTGTTCTTAAAGACATGTCAAAATAGCAGCTCTGTGGAATGAGAGGTTCATGTTTTTACTAGTGGCTTTTCAGGCCCGAAGAGTCAGAGCTTTCTAGAGTTAAAAGGGCACACCTAGTTTTTTCGTAACATACCGCGTGATGTTGTTTTTGTGCTTAGAACGTGGTGATGAACAAGATGGTAACTGTCATAACCAAGACGAATCAGGCCGAGTATCTCCAGAAGCACCGATGGCCACCTTTGACGAGGAGGACGATATTGAAGACTGGGAGACTGAGGTCTAATCTTCCCAGAAGGCCTTCTTTGTCTGTTCGAGGCCTCCTAAGGAATAAAATGACAACGCAAATACGAAGAAGGGAAAGATTATTGAATGAGATTATTGAAGATGCGTTTTACATAGTGTATATATAACTAAAGGAAACGAAAAACCTAAAATGCGACAACTTATCTCTAAATGTCAGGAAATTTCGAGAGATTAATAAAAAAAGGAGAATCATTCTTTTTCGTATCTGAAAGAGAAAGCTGCAAAACAGTTACTTCAGTTTACAAGTCAATTGAAGAAAACCTGCTCAGCGTTTAAACTACTTAATAAAGAAATGCAATTACCCATGCTAATCACGAGATACTACATCTATACCCTTCAGCTAATTAACAAATTAGTCCGGCTTCCTCCGGACTTTAAAAATATAAAGTCTGATTTGTAAAAATACAAAATAGAAGGCATCGGATACTCAGAGATACAAAAATGATTCCTTATTCTTATCTTCTCTATCACCTCCCTTGTGTAACTGGCTAAATTTTGGTAAAATGACCCATCAGTTTCCCAGATAAGCTATATATATTGTAAAAACGAAATGTAGTAGGGCGATAGTAAATAGAAGAAAAAAGTGATAAGAAAAAGTAAAATAGATATTTCCTCATCACTAAAGAGGCCAAGGAAAGATGAACGTTTATTCGTTTGTCTCACGATGGAATCGCTTTGAGTTGTTGATCCCGACGTTTTGACTGCAACACTGCTAGTCTTCATCAGGCGATGAGGTCGATTGTTTACGTGTTGCTATTCGTAGCGTGTTCGTTCGCTGTTATTGTTACATTTAAAGAGGCCAAATAAATAACATAATCGAGGAATGAGATGAATAAAATAAATTGGTTCGTGAAGCTTTCAATTTTAACATAACAACTAACACCAGTTGAAAGCAGTTGCAACTTACATGGCAGAATGTTCAAAGAGGTGCACAGAATGAAATAAAATAAAATGTGTAGTGCAATCCGGTTTCATTGGAACAGCCCACCAGTCAGCGCACACAAATACTGGGCGCGTTTTCTGGTTTCTTTACTAGACGAATTCAGTGTACCATTGTTTCAACAGAGCAATGAATATCCATCTTCCAGGAAATTTAAACAATTATTGTCATCTGCACCATCATCATGTTCATTTCATTATTACCATTATCATTATCATCTTTATTATTTACTTATTGCATCGACTTTCCTTAAATCAATCACAAAACATTCTTTCAAACGAATGAGAACTTTCAAAAATGGTAAATTATCTAAAAGACTAAGTCATGACCTGGTTCAAGGGTAAATCGATGCTTAGATGGGAATTCAGCTTGGAAGATAAGATAAGCATTGTTTTTTTTGTCAAATCCTTGTAACAATAGTTATAGCGATAGGATAAACGAGCTTCTGTGTCAGAGCCCCAGTTGAGCGTTCATTTCAAAAAGAAATAGAAAAGTTATGTTGAAACTCATGAAAACAGTTAAAAATTTGTCAAAATGAACAAGGCTTTGGAAACGCAAGTCGTCGGTTTGCTTTTCCTCGACTAAGCTTTCTCTCGATTTACCATAGCTTTCTGGGGAGAAGGAAAGCTTTTTCATTTGTTAGTTTGAAAAAATATTTGGCATCAAATTTCCACACAATTGCAAGACTGTATATCGCGCTATGTTTCCACTCATCTCATAGTAGCGCTCTGTTAAAGGCTGTGTTTTGATTCATTGCAATTTTCTTATCACCTGTCGGGTTTCAAGTTTACGTAACCTTCCAATCGCCAACTACCGCAGCACAAGAGGTCGTACATTATTAATGTCATTTATCAAAGGTTGTTTCGTTTAAGCTGTACGCGAAACTAAAATACAAGGATTTCATAACAATAATGCTATTATCAGTGAATATTGACTCTTATTGAAAGAAAGAGTTTCTCTCAATTTCGTCAACACAAACATGTGGTCCTCTGAACAAAATATTGTTTAGATACCATTATTTTTTTAACGCAATGGA
>Ga0126336_10000549_pt1 | contig 15971 bp, 5 predicted proteins | sample SidCmetagenome_FD_92530 | JGI IMG/M metagenome (GOLD analysis project Ga0126336, IMG submission 92530) | Coral microbial communities from El Islote,Puerto Morelos, Mexico - Siderastrea C C metagenome | ecosystem: Host-associated > Invertebrates > Cnidaria > Coral | place: El Islote,Puerto...
CTTAACTGCGCGGGTTTTCCTGAACAAAACCTTATAATTTAGAACAGTTTAAATTAGGCTTCGGACAAGACCTACTATAAAATCAGTGCGCCAAGTCTTACGTTTGTCCAATAAAAATCTCTGATAAATCAATTCATTTGAAGTGAAACCAAGACCATCCTTCTACAGTCCATAGAACTCCGCAAAGGCAGACCTTCTCCCCCTAGTCCTAAGTCTGAATAGGTCAACAGGGTGAATTGTTCTGAATGCAAGCCTTTTATTCATAGGGTGCCTCAAAAGGTTTTGCCTCTACTTTGAAGAGATAAAAATCTTCTTCCTATTCTGTAAGGTTTATAAAAATTTCAGAGTTAGTTTTTTAAGTAACGCTTCGCGTAAGAACTATAGTGAAGAACAATAGGCCGCGGCAATGGGAGCCGTTATTTCCTGGCGTGAGGCAACGTGTTGATAAGCCGTAAATGAGCTTCCCGATTGGATAAAACGCTATTAGCGCGAAATTCAAACGGTTTCAAGAAAATTTTCAATACGTAGAATTCGAGTAAATCGCTGAAATTCACAGTCTGGTTTTATTTTCTAATTATCTTCGTGCACGTAAAAGACAAAAAAAATCGTATGTGGGGAAATGCCTGTTTTTGTCGGTGATGCTCCTGAAAGCGATATTTTCCCTTTCCTTCGTCAAAATTTTGACAGGTTTATAAATAATTTACGGATCGCACGCTATTATTTTCGTTCTGAATACATTTACCGCCAGACCGCGCCAGACGCCGCATAACTGGCATAAACATAGAAAATCTTTCCTTCGACCGCGACTCGCACTTTCTTCTTTTCATTCCACCGCGACGCCGTAGAATGAAATAAATATTCCTCGATTTCCCTATGGCCAAAGAAACATTGCGATTGAATTAGGCCTATTGAATCGTAGACAAAGTGCGATGGAGAGAACGGTCAAGCGCGCGTTCATTACCGCCCAACTGCCCTGAACATTTGAAAGCACTTCAATGAGCGGTGCGCTCAAAAACTGCTGAAGAATCAACTCTCACTTGGCGTTCTTTGTTACGAGATTTCCTTTTTTTTCACAGTTACGCTCTTGATTACGACTGTTAAAAAGGTTTTCGCTGGTAATGGGGCACTAATGATGGTTATATCTTTTTCATTTTTTCCTAAGATTTGCGGAAAGTCGAGTCGAAATTTTCTGTTTAGCTCTCTAATACTAACGGAAGTCTTTTGTTCATTCAATTGCGATTTGTCACAGGATTTCTCACCTCTATTACAGTCTTGTGAGAACAATTATTCCATCCACGTCTCACTTCTGTCACAACTCGTGTAGCGTGCACGCTTGCGAACATATCTCTACCTCAGTTGTCTTTTTGCTGGTTTCTGGCCAAGATGGAACAGAGGTTAGTGTATTTCTTTGATCTTTGTGTTTTTTTAACTCAATGAAGGCCACTACCACACAGACTACGCAGTGGTATGACACGTTGACGACGGTAGCCCGGTTCTGTTTTCGCTCCCCTAATCTTTTTTTCTTTGTTCCCCCCAAAATAGGAAGAGAGTAGCAGAAGAAGATCTAGAGAAACAGACTCATAAACGGAGCAAAGCAATTGACGTAAGGGCAAGTTCTTATTTGCTAAATCTCCTGATGCTAAAACTCCTTCACTATGTTTTTGATATTCACATCACCCTAAATTTTCGTTCAAAGAGAGACCAAGACTACATTGGCACACTATAGGGACAACAAGGTTTGATTTTATGTCGACTGTTTTTCTTATTCAACGTAGGTAAAAGGCCTGAAGTCTCTCTATGGAAAGATAAGTGTTTTTCCCAAGAAACAAAATGCGTTTATTTCTTGGCGAAGTGGGGAAGGCTTGCAGACCATCGCGCGGCAGTTGAGAGTAGCTGAGGCGACGGTGGAGATATATGTTATAGATTCCATTGCGCAAGGACAAGGGGATGAAGATCTTCATCGAAGGTTACTTGATGAGCTGGATATCGACAAGGAAAAGTTCGATGTCGTTACAGAGCATCTTACTAGGAGTGGTAGCACTCTGAGGCAAATTAGGGATCTCACCGCCATTAGGTACAATGAGATACGTGCAGTTATGGCCGCTCTTATCAACGGATTTGTTATGTAGTAAAGACATCGAAAAGCCGGGCTATGAACGAATGATACTCTTGATCGAATTTCAAACAGACATTTTTATTATTATGTTTTTGTTCACATCTATGACTTTTGACGGCATTGCTGTAAATATCTAAGGGATATATTGGCAAGAAATAAAGCTGTCTTCAATGTAAACGTTGGTGTGTAGTTATTTAGCAAAGGAATCATGTATTTCATTCCATGGATAGTGAAACGAATAGCGGAAACCAGGCGCACACGAACAGAAATAACACAAGAAATGGGCAAGTCTGGCATTTGGGCGCGCTTTTTGTCTCGTTTTTCCAAAGCCCTAATTTACCTTTGAAGTTTCCCACAACAATATTACAGGAGAGTGCAACTATTCACCTGTAGACAAATTTACTTTACTCTACTTTGCCCACTAGACACCCAGGCCTTGCCAACATTGTATTTTTAGACAAATCCTGATGCTGAAATAGTGACAGAGAAAAATTCCTTTGATATCATTTCTACAACTGCTTGACTTGTTCTTTCCCAAGAAAAAAATAAATAAATAAAATAAACCTCTTCCTCTATTCCATGGCAAAATTTATTTTTATTCTGTCCTCACAGAACAAAATAAACAACTTTCATGCAGTAACCATGGTTACATATAACTTGAAATTTACTAAACTTTTGCTAAGATCTTATGGTGACTTATTCTCTTCCATCTATCTGCATTTTTGTTCACATTCCCACCCTCAGTAGTCGCCCTCTTAATATATATATAAAATCACTTTTCAATCTAGTGGAAAATGTACAGCACAATTTTTTAGAACGAGCTTTGCAAAACGTAATCTGGTATAACATAAGAAAATGTGTAAAGCGACATTATTGAAAAGGTAAAGCCTTGTGCGCATTTTAAAAATCTAATTTGACAAGATACTGTGAGTAGCACATTTCCTTGAATCTGCCAACCCCCAACAAAAAGGCACCCACCACCATATGAAAAAATACACCCCCTCCCCACCAAAAAATTAAATGAGTGTCCAGGGTGCTGGTTCAAGGAAATGTGGTACATGTGAAACATAAATGGACACAAGAAGCAACTTTGAAAGAGAACAAAATAGTGTACGAAACTAGCTCTGAACACTGTTGCCATTTATAAACATTAGAGTTGTTTCTTCTAACTTGTCATTTGTTTCATTCAGCCTACATGTACATAGCCTCAAAGTGTTCACTTTGTCTAACTAATAGTCAATAAGTGTAAGTGAGCATCTTCTCAACTCACAATTCCAAAATGTTCGCATTATACTAATGAACCACGTAATCAAATGCATTTCGTTGCCTGGTCCTACGTGGGCCACAATTGCCCCAGTCCCTGCTCCGTGTTGGTGACTATCGACAAGTCCAACTGATTGATTGTCATCTATTACAAAAAGCATTGTTCTTCCAGGTGTCACAATCCCAATGCACTGTCTCTGGTTTTTTGAAGCAATTCTGTGTAGATGTTCTGACAAGTCTTCAGGTAAACTCGCTCCAAAGAAGTCATGTTGTTGTCCAAGGGCTTGGACACCAAACTCATCCCCTGCCATTTCCACAGCATCTTGTACAGACAAATTGACTGCTTCACTGCTAAACAAGTCATCATGAATTTCATTCCCTTTCACTAAAGCATAATGAAGAGCAGCAATCCAAGAACTTAAATTCAAGTTCACAGGCAGAGGCAGCTTCTGATCAACAAACAATTTGCCAAAACACAAGGCAATAAACGTGCACGCATTGCTGCCATTACGTCCACCAATAGTTGATTGACTGAATTCAGGTGGAAATGACCATTCATGAACGCCATTCAGGATACTTAATGTGGGCACTGTTTGGGTAGTTGTGGCTGCTGGAAAACTAGATGGAACATTAGGTGTAGCGGTGAGTGGAACTTGAGCAGCAGTTGTGGCAATGGGAACAGAGGGTGTAACACTAGGTGTAGCCACAGGAAAACTGAATGGAACTTGAGCAGCGGTCGTTGCTGTGGGAACAGAGGGTGTAACACTAGGTGTAGCCACAGGAACACTGAGTGAAACTTGAGCAGCGGTCGTTGCTGTGGGAACAGAGGGTGTAACACTAGGTGTAGCCACAGGAACGCTGAGTGGAACTTGAGCAGCGGTCGTTGCTGTGGGAACAGAGGGTGTAACACTAGGTGTAGCCACAGGAACACTGAGTGGAACTTGAGCAGCAGTCGTTGCTGTGGGAACAGAGGGTGTAACACTAGGTGTAGCCACAGGAACACTGAGTGGAACTTGAGCAGCGGTCGTTGCTGTGGGAACAGAGGGTGAAACACTAGGTGTAGCCACAGGAACACTGAGTGGAACTTGAGCAGCAGTCGTTGCTGTGGGAACAGAGGTCACAACAGTGGATCGTACAGTGGATGTGTTGGGTAAACTGGCAGGAGGCTGGGCACTTGGGTAGCAAATCTGTCTAAGTTGCTGAGCTTCTTCAACAAGGTTCTGCATTTGCCTTTTCTTTTTTTGATGGTACGTGCTCCACCAAGACTTAATTTGGCTTTCTTTTAAAGGAGTTACACCCCTTCTTTGCATTTCAGCTATGACGTCTTGTGGCTCCGCTCTTACATTAGTGGATGCTTGTCTATCATAAAATGCAATCATGATTTGCTTTTGCTCCATACTAAACAAAACTCGTTTTCCACTTGTCTGCTTCAATGCAAATCCTGCCTCTGGTTGTTGGGGTAATGCAGCATCAGATGGGATGACTTGATTGGGCTGAACAGGGTTTGTTTGATTTTCTGCATGTTGTATGAATTTCACACTGTAAGGTCCAGAGTTACTCTGAGCACTTACATTGACATTCTCTCCTGATGCTAATCCTGCAGTCAGTTCACTATCACCTGTCTTTGCCCCCGTTTTACCAGCAATTGGAAATGGTGATGAAGAGAGTTTCTCGATTTGCGCTCTGGTCTTGCATGTTATCTTTCCTAATCCGGCAAGAGATCTGCATACCAGCCCTCCAGAATATTCACCACTGTCAGGAAATTCAAAACTGCCAAACAAGGAAATGTCCTTTAAACTGCTAACTTTCTGTGGTGCCTTTGTACGGTCAATAACCAGCTTTAAACACTTCACATTCTTGAGCCCCTTCAAGAATGAAACAAAATTAAGAGTAAATAACATTTATGTAAATTCCATGTATTTACTACTTTACTACTTCCTAGCAGTGATATTTGCATGTAGTGTTCATTGTAAATTCATACATGAAAGCTTTTATCCAAGACATTGAATCAGGAGAGGTGTACATAATTATATGAAATGGCAAATGATGACTTGAGTTTCAATAAAACTGAAGTGTCTCTAGAGGAAGCAAACTTTGCAAATCATGACCAGATTATGTTAATAATATTTTAACCCTTAAGCCCCAATACCAACAAAGCATACATGTATTCTCTTCACTGCTATTCAATTATTTCTCATGGTAACGTTTGTGCGATTTTGGTTTTCGTTAAAAACACCAAGGTATCTAATAAAGATACTTGAAGTCCATTTTCTTTATTTTTATGTCCTGTGAGTTTGATCAGGTAGTGATATCGGAAGACGAAAAAAAGTTTCTGTTCACTCTGGGTGTTTTAAGGATCATGGTTTTACTAAAATTTAATCTGTGTTCACAGTTGCCAAATTAGGGTCAAATTTAAAACAAGGAAGTGCAAAGCAAACAATTATCTTGAGAATAAGAAAAACACAACCATGTTGTACCTTGACTAGATCAGCCAGTTGTTCTCCAGTCTCAAGATTATTCCCTACTCTCACCCATCTGGTGATTTTGTGGCTCACATGGGCAAAGTGGGTATCAAGTGCGGATTTCCCTTCACCAGCTTCAAAGTTGGTATACTCAATCAGTTGCAAATTGAAAGCAAGTGAGACTCCAGCCAGGTAGACAAGAACTCCAGTGTTGTGATAATGTGGACCATTATCTACAAAATGAGAAGTTATAAATAATAAATTATACTGTTTTCATAATAATAATGATAATAATAATAATAATAATAATAATAATAATAACACATGTATTTGTCATAAAAATAGGATAATTATTTATAGTTACAGATATATTGCACTTTTAATTGTTCCCTTATTCTTATCAAGTTGTTAAAACTGAAATTAAAATCTTTTTTCAGGCTGAGGAAACCTTCCATTTTGGACATCTCAGCTTGATTCACTATACTGACAATACACACAACTCTGCTTCATTCATATACCCATTTAAAAGCGAAGACACTTTGATATACCCTCCTCCCCCACCACAAGTGTCTATAAAGAAGACTGGCTTAAGCACTGTGATCTGTACTTGTCACCAGGAACTTTTTTTAAAATAGACTTCAGGACATTAAAAAAGACATTTGTAGCATAAATACATATAAAAAGCAACATGTAAGTCCACATTTTGACACATGCTTCTATTCTGACAATCCACCATCAAATAATACAACCTACCTGAAAACAGGTAGACACTGTAGCCAGGGTACTTTTCTTCAAGCCACTGGAACCCAATATCCAATGCACTTTGTGTGAACCATGAATCCTGTTTCGTGTCTTCACACCAGAGGTCGACAACACCAGCCTCACGGTTTCCCTCTTGTGTCTTTGCTATGACATAAAATCCATGCAGCGAAAGGCCTCGCTTTCCATAGAACTGTCGCTGAGTTTCTCTGCTGTACTTCCCCAACTCCAACTTCATTTTGTAGTCAATAATAACTACAAGTTCTCCAGGCTTAAGATTTGAAACAACAAACTGATAAAAGCTGGCCTGATGCTTTGTGCGAAGGAGATGTCCCAAATACAGTTTAAAATTTGATAGTGATTCATCCAATTGTTTTGAGAAGGTGGCTCCATCAGGTGCTGGCAGATCTCGAATACCCTCCTGGATTAAGTGTACAGTGCAGTAAAATGAGTCAATTTCAGCACTAGTATGTGGATGTTCCTTTGAGCAGCTCCCAAATGCATAAGACAGGCAAAGTTCAAGGCAACTTGAGTGAACATCTGCTTCCTTTCGGATCTTGTTCTTGAAATAGCGAAGATGTGCTGTCAGCTGCTTGATCAAATCAGAGACTACAATGGTGCTGGTCTTGCCTGCAACTTCTTGCACAAGCTCCTTCATGGAGTCAAAGTTTCCATGGCCATATTCATCACATATGTTGCACAACCCAGCAAGCATGGTGTTGGTGCGAAAATTGGTAGGGAGATGCGTGTAGATGTAGGTGCGCTTGACGCCACCAGGAAACTCTAACAAGTATTGGTCGACTGTGGCCTTCACAGTGTCAAGCCAGTAATGCACTGCAGTTTCCTCACCATCAACAAGGACACTTCTACAGGAAGATGGCCGTGAAATGTCACCGCGATTAAAAAAATCAGTTAGGGTTTCTAACACCTCCTGGCTCACTCTCTGTCGTGTAAATTTCAGGTCTGCTGGTGGCACACCTCCGCGGCCAAATAGAATTGCATGCACCTTTGCTGCTGTAATTGTGTTGGGGGAACATCCAAACTTTTTCTGCAAGTACTCATACGGGAACTCATTCGCAACGATGGACAGCAGTCTTCTTCTCTCGTCCGGGTAGGACTGAACCCGTTGTACTGCTTGTGCTGCTTCCACTCGGTTCTTTTGTATTGCCTCATCTGGATGAACAGTTGGAATGCTGCTGCTTTTGAGGGAGTCCCCAATCTTGATTTTCACCTTCAGGGCACGTTTTCTTCCTCTCATTTCTTTGGCCAGCTCTTTATCTTTAGTAAGATTATAATCTCTGACCAAAGAGTCAATGATTTTGTCATCATTACTGGAGACATATTCAGCAATATCACCAAACTTAGATTTCCAGGCCGTTGACTCGAAAATGTCCCGTAAGAAGCAAACCATTTCCTCTCTTGAGTTGCCAGCAACCTTTGCCATGGCATCACTGATCAGGTCAGTTACCTGTTGCCTGTAAAAGCGCTGCCGGCGATCTTGCAGAGAGGCATAGGGCACAGAAGGAAGTTCTGGTGTTTGTACACCAACAGTTTTCATACACGGTTGGAAGTCAGAAGTTGGAAACTCGGAATAAGTGCTGAAAGTATCCTTGTCGGTGTTTTCCCACTCTTCAGGTAATGCAACATCACTGTTGCTTTCCTACAAAAAACAACAACAACAAAAAAATGAACACAAGAATTATATCCAACTGATGTCTATAATATGTGTTGTAACACTCGAGTTTTTCAGTCAAAAACAGATAAGCTTTATTTCCTAACACGTGGAAGATACCCCATCAGATCTCTTACATCAAACTCTGTTTTCAATTATAGCAATAAACAGAATTACACCATTCACAAAACAAAATTGAAGAGAGCATTTTACGACAAGTCAGCACCTATAAAGATCATATTATTTATAGCATTGACGATTTTCTTCCAGAAAGATGTATAGAAGAGTCATATAATGTACAAGAGCCGATAGAACATACAAAAACTAAACATCTAGCAAAGATACCTTACGATTACACTGTATTTGTTATTTATAACCAGTTATAAACACTTACAACTTATGGTTTACCGACACGTCTCTCAGGAGGAAAACGCAGCTAAAATCGGTTCAAACACACGAAAAAAGAATGTGCGTTTCACCTGAAACTATCTTTACTTTGATATTGTATGTCGGCCAGACGGAGAATCGAAATTATAAGCTCGCAATCTTTAACTATAAGCTCACAAGAGTGATTCTGTTCACCGAATCTATAATATAAGCTTAAGACTGTTCACAAGAATAATTCTGTTCACCGAAATTATCCCTACACCAAATAGGACAAAATAGAGTCAGCTCACCTTTGCTTGCACTCTTTTACAACTTGGCTGGTCCGCATCGATTCTGTTTGCACAAGCAACACAAATTTTTCGCTTGCGATCGTTGTGTTTTTTGTCTTTGTTGAGACCGCAAAATGTGCTGTGAAACTCGCTCGCCACCCGCAACGCTATCGAGGACCCGTTTGGATCGCCAAATCCCCATTCCGAATGGAAAGGACAGCAGCAGACAGCCGCAAACGGCATAATATACTAATAAGGCTAATAAAATATATCGATTTTGAAAAAACCACGCACAATTGTTTAAGAAAGAAGACTAGAAATGCTCACTTTCCACCAATGACGATTATGATCCAATATGGCGGACGTTGCACTGAACGCTCAACACTGCCGTAACCATGGTTCCCCACATACGATTTTGTTGAAATTTGCATGACATAAAGAACAATAGGTCTATTCCATATATGGACCATAAAAAGGCACTTTATGAATATTTTACTAGTATTTTTGGGCAATTTTAGTTTTTTAGCCAATCAGAAAGCCGGATTTTAATTACTTAATTGGAAACAGACACCGGATGACTTCCTGCCGCGTTGCCAAATTTTCTATAGTTCTTACGCGAAGCGTTACTTAAATGTCTTTGCAGTTTTTTTTCGGGATTTCAGTATCCTGCATGCCCTCCTTTATTTCTTTATTTTTATTTCTTTAAGGCGTCGTGGCATACAATGCGATAGCCCCTGTAATGTCGTCAAGGGGATATTTTTCCATGCTTGGGAAAGGCGCCTCTTCATCTGTGACATGGTTTTTTCTCTGTATTTATGCATGTCTCCTCATTCATAATGCGCTTGAGTTTTTCGGTTTTTCGCGTTAAGATCTGGGGAATAAGCGGGCTACTAAAAGCATTACCTAGTGCCTTTAATCATTTCCATCCTTGCCATCAGTAGCAACAGACGACAGGAAACAGTTTCAGTGCCGTGAGATAGTCTTTAATAACAAAGGTAGACCATTATTTTTGGAATTCAATTGATGCCAAGACACTTTTTGCTTTTTAAAAAGATACTAAAATAGCGTGACATAGTTCCTTTAAGCTGAATAGCTTTCGCTTAAAGGGTATCTCAATTAGTGGTTAATCTTCGGTTAAGTAATGGTTTGACCTCCTTTTCCAGTATCTGGTTATATAATAGCCCGCCGCCACAGTTTGTGCTTGTGGGATAAAATGCAAATTGGTCGAGCCATGACTGGTCATCCCACCTCAAATGAGCCGTCTTGAACTATCCTTAACTTGATAGGCTGGCGGGAACTTGGCTTTCTTGCGAGCCACAAACTACAGCATTCTTTGGATTTGGCAACTGGAATAAGTATTATGGACATTCGTCGGAGAAAAGGAAATCCTCCCACTCCTGTACCGTTAGGTACTTGAATTTCTTTGCAAACTTTAAGCGAGCTCGGCTTTGTTTTTCCGTCAGAAGTGCCTTCTTCTGGCGTCGAAAAGGCTTCCAGCCTTTCTTATTCATGTATCGCCATATTGTTGCTCTTGAACCGGATAAACCTTCACTTTGTATTTGCTGTGACATCTTTCGAGTCAACCTTCCTTTCTTGTACTTGGCTTTTTCTATAACTCTTTTAGCTTCTTTGGTCAAGACTGCTGGCCTTCCTGTCTTGCTCGGTCTTCGTACTCTTTTCGAGCCGACCAGTTCACCCAACGGATACTTTTGTTCAATAATTTTGATATTTCTTTAACAGCTAGATATCCCGAGGATCTTAAAATGGAAGCTTGTGCTCGCAAATATGACAATTTTTGCCGTTTTAAGCCGATGCATGTCTGAGAAAATAAACAAACAAACAAACAAACAAACAAACACCGAGGAACGCAACATACCTGTTTAGATTTGGAAAAGTGGAGCCGGGAAGATGGCACGCAAAGGTGTTTCGGTACATATACTTAAACAGCCGCCACAAAAATTTTCTTTTCTGATTGAAAGTGCTATTTCCAGATGCGATTTAGCTTTTTCAAACTCCCCAAGCGTGTGACACAGTACTCCTAGGTATCTGTAAGATGAAGCTTCTCCTTCTTTATGGCCAATTTCTTTGCTGATGGCGAGTGATTTCTCCAGAAATTGTTTAGCCTTACTATATTTCTTTAAAGAATGAAACACGTTTCCCAGGTTTCCGTATTCTACAGCTTCTCCTTCTCTATTGCCCAGTTCTTTTCTGATTCTAAGTGATTTTTCGTGATATACTTTAACCTTGCTAGATTCAGCAAGAGAATGAAACACAGTTCCCAGGTTTCCGTAATCGGCTGCTTCTCCTTCTCTGTCGTCAATTTCTTTTCTGATCGCAAGTGCTTTCTCGAGATATTCTTTAGCCTTTTCAAACTCCCAAGGGCATGAAACACAGTTCCTAGGTTTCCGTAAGACGAGCCTTCTCTTTCTCTGTCGCCAATTTCTTTTGTGACCACAAGTGCATTTTCGTGACATTCTTTGCCTCTGCCATATTCAGCAAGAGAATAAAAGACAGTTCCCAGGTTTCCATAATCTGCTGCTTCTCCTTGTCTGTCACCAGTCTCTCTTCTAATGGCAAGTGCTTTCTCGTAAGATTCTTTAGCCTTACAATACTCCCCAAGTGAATGAAACACTCTTCCTAGGTTTCCGTAAGAGACCCTTCACCTTTTCTGTCGCCAATGTCTTTTCTAATCGCAAGTGCTTTCTCTAGTTGTCCTTTAGCCTTACCGTACTCCTTAAGAGAATAAAAGACATTTCCCAGGTTCCCGTATTCTGCTGCTTCTCCTTCTTTGTTGCCAGTTTCTTTACTGATGGCAAGCGCTTTCATGTGACATTCTTTTGCCTTGTTGTATCCTCTAAGAAAATAAAACGCAATTCCTAGGTTTCCATAACACGAGCCTTCTCTTCTTTTTTCACCGATTTCTTTGCTTATCACAAATGCTTTCTCGTGACGCTCTTTAGCATTTTCATAATCCCCAAGATGGTGAAACACAGTTCCAAGGTCTGCATAATCTGCTGATTCTCCTTCTCTGTCGCAAACTTGCTTTCTGATTTCAAGAGCTTTTTCGTAATATTCTTTAGCTTTGCAATATTCCCCAGTGTCTCGAAACACATTTCCTAGGTTTCCATAATCTGCTGCTTCGCCTTCTCTGTCACCAATGTCTTTTCTGATCGCGATTGCGTTCTCGATATATTCTTTAGCCTTGCCATATTCACCAAGAGAACGAAACACAGTTCCTAAGTTTCCGTAATCTGCAGCCTCTCCTTCTCTATCGCCAATATCTGTACTGAGCGCAAGTGCTTTCTCGAAATATTCTTTAGCCTTACGATACTCTCCAAGAGAATGAAACACAGTTCCTAAGTTTGTATAATCTACTGCTTCTCCTTCTTTGTCTCCAATATCTTGACTGACCGCAAGTGCTTTCTCCAGATGACATTTGGCTTTAGCATATTCGCCACGAGAACAAAGCATAGCTCCGAGGCTTCGGTAACTGTCTGCCTCTACTTGCTTTTCATCATTTTCTGCCTTGATGTTGACTTTTAGATGCTTACATTTCTATTTTACGTGAAGTTAATGCCCCAAGTTGTATAGTTGACGCACCGTCTTTGGCCTTTTCACACCATTTGCATGTTTGCAGCTGACTCTTTCTATTGTAATTGTGTTATCACCGATTTGACACACCCCTATAACATAACAAGATGTTTTCTGATGTAAATTTGAATAATTTGGGGAACTTCTAGTTTTTTCACGGCTTTGTTTGTGCATTGTATTTTTTTTTTTGATTTGACTAGTGTTTAGTTGGCAACAAATATGCCGATATAGGTTGCTTGTATAAATTGATCTCTTTTAAGGACAACAATGAGTTAAAAGCGGCTGAAATAGGGCATGGACAATCATTTTAAACATGTTGCATCTTTAGAAAGGGAGCTTTCCAGAATGTCCAAAGCAGTAAAGGAACCAAAGGAAGACTTATTGAAAAAGCTATATGTAATATATCAAACACGCGAAACAGTGTTTCATGTATGCTTCAGCAATACTCAAGGAAATCACTATAGAACTTCATGTAAGCCCTGAGGAAATAAACCTATCGACTGAAGCGCAGGGAAAGCGATTGGAATGCCATTGAAACTGATGAGGAAAAAGATTAAATGCCCACGATTGCCAAATTCATAATGCTTATGCTAAATTACAATTTTCTCCTTCCAGCTCCCCCATTGTTAGTAGTTATGTAATTAATAAATAATACCTTTATCAATCTCAGTTACGCTAACGGTGAATTAATACATCAAGGGAAAACTGACTTTCCATTATTAGATTGCGTGACATGAAACACGTAATTGAGAAGATCGTCTAACTGAAGAATGTCCACTTTAATTATATAAACACCAGGACAAATAAAGCTTATCAGGCTCAACATGCAAATCAGATTAGAATTTGGTCGCCTTTCTTGCTTTTTGTGTTCTCAATTTGCGGTCATTATGATGCTGATGATTAACGCTTGGTGAACTTTAATTTTGGAGAATCATGATTCCTTTGCTTTGAAGGGACCGAAATGCCGCTGAAATACTGCTTCATCAAGACTAGTTCTTGTTTAAAATAAAAATTAAGAGTTTTCGTCGACTGGCTTTGACTCTCTCAGAACTTTTTGTTTTTCATTGGTACGTTCTGAGCATAAGAAAATGAAAGCTACGGGAAAATAAGCCAACCTCACCCAGGGTTTAGCCCTTTTGGTAGGGTAGAGTGAGATGAGTCCTGGCAACAGGAGCAGGGCAAAGTATGAAGGAGATTTATTTCCCTACCGCAAATGGAGTGGACCCCTTTAATCGAAAGTTAAAAAAAAGTTTTAACCCTACGTGTAAGAAATTTGCGTCAGACAAGAAGAAGCAATAGATTGCGGAAACCTAGGAATTGTGTTTCATTCTCTTAAGAAATATGGCAAGGCTAAAGAATATCACGAGAAGGCACTTGCGATTACACAAGAAATTAGCGACAGAAGAGGAGAAGCTTCTTCTTACGGATACCTAGGAGCTGTTTCTTATTTTTGTACACCCAAGGTTAAATTTAAGCTCTTTCGGGTACTAATCTGCAGTAGGCGTTAATTGCGAGGTGTGTTAAGTGTCTTTCCTCAATTTATGGGTCTACGTGCCTAAATTTAGGAGGGCCGCGCCCAAAATGAATGACGTGTAATTGCGGTAATACATTTGTTGTGCTAATCCCACTTGTACATGTAATAATTATTTGACATGGAATTTCTCTTTAAGCTTCACCTACGAACAGATCTTCGTGCAGCATAAACAATGGCGGCTGCAACTATCTCTGCTTATTGACGCCTGGTGGAAAAGTGCGCATGTCCCAATGGCGTGGAACTAAAAGAAGACAACAAGACTTGCAACAACGGTAAATAAGCCAATATTGTAAACCTAACCTACGCATCTATCACTGAATTCAGCATTTTTCGTTTGCAATTTTATTGGTTTTGAGTAAGTCATCAAAGACTAAATTTTGCGTGAAATTATTTAGAAAGTATCATATGTAAGAGTTTTTTGAGTTTTCTTTTCACTAATTCACATACTGTGGCTCAATTACTAAGTTGAAAAAGCAGTTCTGAGAAGCTTCAAACATCCCACCGTCTATCAAAAATGTCTATGTTGTTTAAAAGGTTGATTGAAAAATCTTTCGTTGCAGCAGTTCTTTCTCTAATGTTCGTTTACTTTCGTTGGCTCTGCATTCTCCGACACCATTTATAAAAAAAGACTTTTTTCTGTTTCCAATTTCGACTTAGGGTTAAAGGGCAAGTAAACGTTATAAAGCATTTTTATGTGATTTATTATGACTAATTCTTTTCTATATTTAGTGACCCAACCAAGACCAAGACCGTTCGTTTTACCAGGTAACTTGTTTTAAAGCAATGCCATATTTGATGAAACTCGCATAAAACTTGAAGGTAAAATATAATTCTAGTCTCTTAGCAGTTTTTCAGATGTTTCTCATTTGATAAGAATAACACGCTGTGATACTTTTTTTGCAGAACTGAAAGTACGTCTTACAGGCTCACCTAATCTGCATGAAGGTCGCGTTGAGGTTTATCATAAAGGAAAGTGGGGAACAATTTGTTCCCATCGATGGCGATTGGAAGACGCTACAGTTATCTGTAATATGCTAAACTACACTGCAGCAACAAACGTTTTCCGAGCTTTGAAATACTATGGGCGAGGGAATCTTTCCTATCCCATTTGGATGTCCAACGTTAGGTGTCGCGGTGATGAGCCAAATATCGCTTTTTGCAGACACGATGGGTGGGACACTTCATCTTGTGACCATTACTATGACCTAGCGGTTGTGTGCACCAACACGTCTTTCCCACCAACTGAAGGTATATGAAAATTACCCGAAAAGAACCAACTTGAAGCTTTTTCGTAGATGATCAGTTACTTTTGATAAAAAAAAACCATTAATATTGATCAATAATTTTAAGTAGTGCTCTTCACAACTGTCGAGCGGGATTGTAGCTAACTCGTCCACAGTCGTCTTCATGTTCCGCGACGCGCGAGGCACGGGAGCGCGAGGAGTGGTAGCATCACAACCCATCACCCCTCGCGCTCCCGTTTCCGCGCGACATGAAGGCGACTGAGAACGAGTCAGGGAATGTAGAACATTCTTAGCAATTAGGTAATTGGTCTGCACACTTAGTGTTGCACAGTACTCATGCTAGTTTTCCTTCCACAGGGGGTAAAAATTGTCTAGCATTGACTTCTGGGTCACTCAAACCATGCATGCACTTTTTTTGTGGTACATACATACTTTTACTAGAAATACGTGACTCGCAGAACCTCGCGAAGCTCGGGCAAGGGTGCACCGCAAAATTGAGCAATGGGGTTGGGGAAGGGATAGCATTTCTGGTTTAACTGAATATCAAGTAGAAAGCAAGGTTTTTTTGTGGGAGGAGGTGTGTACATACATACTTTTATAAGTACCAAAAATCACTCGCAGACGCTACTTGTAAATCCGATATGTGCTTTGGAAAGGCTTCACCTCATGAACTA
>Ga0126336_10000550_pt1 | contig 15934 bp, 6 predicted proteins | sample SidCmetagenome_FD_92530 | JGI IMG/M metagenome (GOLD analysis project Ga0126336, IMG submission 92530) | Coral microbial communities from El Islote,Puerto Morelos, Mexico - Siderastrea C C metagenome | ecosystem: Host-associated > Invertebrates > Cnidaria > Coral | place: El Islote,Puerto...
TGAAGTATGGAAAACAGCGCAGCATTGTGGCTCACTTTAAAGACAAGGATCCTGACACAGGACTCCCAACAAAGAAGATCCTCTTACGAGAGCATTCGACTGAGAACTACCTTCAGCAGATTTCCCCTTATGTACACGTAAAAAGTGAGCGCGAGAAAGGCTCAGTTTACAAGAAGATTGAAATATTTTGGCCTCATAGTCTTTTGCAGGTAGTTCTGAAGTTGACGTTGTTTTCAAAAGTATATATAGCGAATCATTTCCACCACTGTCACTTATATGTGTCCCAAGCGGGTGGAGAAAGCAAAAAACAAGCAAAACAAAAACAAAGCAAAAAACAACAACAACAACAACAAACAAAAATACGAGAACACTCTTTTTTGGGTTTCAGATTCGGCTGATCAGTTTTGATTGGTTGTTTGTTTGTTGATGCTTTAGTTGTTGTGTTGTTTTTGTCATCATTGTTGTTGCTATCATAAAATTTTTAAAATAAACAAACTAAGCGGTATCCTTTGATTCTGTCTTTTAGAAAGGCGTTGTCATTATTGACAGTCCTGGAGTTGGCGAGTCTGATATTATGGATGAGATAGTCACACAGTATCTGCCTCAGGCCTTTGCCTTCATCTATGTCATCAACAGTGCTAATGCTGGAGGAGTTCAGAAAGATAGAGTGAGTAGCAACGCCGTAAATACGCGAAACTTCACATAGGTATCATTCATTCACGGTCTATAACGTGGAAGAAAACATTATTTACAAACCAGTGAACGCATTTATGAATGAATTTTATTTGGAATGAATGAATGAATGAATGAACGAACGAACGAAAGAACGAACGAATGAATATAATGAATGAATCAATCAATCAATCAATCAATCAATCAATGATCATTTAATAAAGATTCTATTGGTCGTGCTACTAAGTCCCATTAGCCAAGTATCGATAAGACGTGTTAACGGCTTCAGAAGATTAATTTTAAAAGAAAGCTTAGATTCATTCAGGTTATAAGGAACGCATGGAAAAAATAAATGAAAAATGAGAAAGATTAAATTACGTGACCGTTACTGTCGAAAAGAGAAAAGGACTGACCGTTGCATGAGGACTGATATATTGTTAAAATCAATAAATGAATTACAGTGATGTCCAAAAATACGATGAAACATCTCAAAAAGTGATAATCCTGTCAACGTGAATAAAGAGAAATGCCTCCTAAAGATCAGACTATTTCGAATTTGTGTGATTAGCGTTTCGATCGAAATAAAGTGGGACTTCTCCAACTTGTAAAACATTTACGACTTTACATCAGCACTTACTTAAATTCTTTAAAGTTACGTACTTTATTAAATCTGATATGTTCTTTCACCAGTGGCAGATGTTTATTTGCAATTGATCAAGTACTGCGATAGGTCTGATTTGCCTTAGTGCTCCTACTCATTTTTGTAGTGACGAATGGCCTCAAAGATAGTGTTTTGAGCCATTTTTGCTCCTGCTAATAATAGAGAATTGATATTCTGATCGCTTGTCGTCACAAGGAAGTTTTGAGAGAAGCCCAACATCACTTTTACAGATTAAAATTTGTAAAATTAAAATTAAAATTTGTCTTTCAGCTTGAGAAATTGCTAGAAGAAGTAAGAAAAGTGGCTCTTGAAGGACAGGGGGAGTTGCCATCCAAGTGTGCTTTGTTCGTTTGCAATAAGTGGGACCAAGTGCCAGAGGACGAAACTAAAGAAGTCAAGAATCACGTGGAAAGAAAACTGCAAAGGTGCTGGCCTGGCCTTGATCCAAAGTCACAGATCATTTATATGTCAACCCTGAAAGCCAGCAAAGGACAGGACTTTGGGGTCATCACTGAAGACTTTTCCTCCCTGATGAATGGCATGAGGTCCATGGTTTTGAAGAGCATCGATGCGAAAATGGAAATACACTGGAAGTAAGTGTAATTTAAATTTGTGCAAATGCTTTGTTGTGGTTTTTAAACCCAAAACATGAGTACTTCCTATATAGCCACTGCTGAGAGTGGTAGTAGGAAGGAGCTTCAGTGAGGTATGTTGTTCACAATTTCCTTACTCTTTTGTGATGGTTCTCCGGTGGCCTTTTTTACTGGCTCCTGCCTCTCAGTGCATTTTCCATTGCAAACCATTACACAAAAGTGGGAATTTGTACTTGTTTCCCTCTTCCTGAACCCCTTCCAATTGTTACCCTCGTGTTCTTACCCGGCCACCTTAGAAACAATCACTCTGACTCAGGAACAAATCAAACGTGTAAATATTTTATATTACAGATGGCTGGATTACCTTCTATCGAGGATAATCTTCCAAGCAAAAGCATTTGTAAAAAACGCTTCCAGAGCTCGTGAAGAGGTCGTCCAAAAAATAAATCTGATCCTTTTGCGTTTGGTTTCGATTGAAAAGCAACAAACTCTAGTGATGGCAGATCTCAAGAAATATTTGAAGACCCGTGAAGATGCTGCTCTGCTCTGTCTGTCTGTATATCTCTCGTCTGAAGAAGTAAAAACTCGCTTCACTTCGTGGACCTTGGATGAAGTTCCCAAGGCAGAAGGATCATGGGAAGTGACAGAGAATCAAATCAGGAAAGTACTATCAAGAAGGCTGCGAGAAATCATAGAACAGTGGGAAGAGGACAACCAGGTGTTTGCAAATGCTCGAGGCTCCCTTGTGCAGCACTTTCAGCAGCGTTACAATTTTGTTGAAGAGCAGCTGCGAAATCTCCAAGGCGCAGTTACAGCAGACAATGTTGATGTCCCACAAAATAATCCCACCGATTTTGGCTTTACTTTGGGTGAAAAAGTCGTCATTGGTGTCACCAGTCCCGTCTGGTTTCCTCTTGGCCTAGTCGCTTTGGTGATCGGTGTTCCAGTTGTAGGTGTCATGGCTATTAAAGAAAAGCTGGAAGACAGAAAGCATCTCAAGAAATACGAAGCAGACAAGTGTGCTTTCATGGCCAAAGAATCGGCAGAATACCTTGATGCGGCCAATAACGATTATCAGCTTCGGTCGTTCGTGGAGGATCAGTTAGAAGACGCTCGACTTTGCTTGAAGCAGATTGAAGCCCGTATCCCAGAGTTGATTCAGGCTGATAAGGTGCTATGCGATGAACTCATTGATGAAACGCGTTCAAAAAAGGAAATCGAAGATCTGTACCAACCAATAATGGACGAGGGTTCTTGTGTTCGAGGGCAGTTGGCAGTATTTGGAATACTAGAAGTTCGTACCAATGACATCACCAGCGAGGAATTAGTGTGGAAAGAGAACACATCTTCTCGCCTTGGCTGTGGGATGTTTGGTGCTGTGTACCAAGGGACGATGAGAAGACATGGAGTTGTCCAGCCAGTGGCATTAAAAGTGTGTAATGACGTCCTCGATGACAAAAATGCAAGCGATATCATGGCGGAAGTAGAACTTTTGAGGTGAGCAAATTTGTGCACCTTTCTTGTGTTTCTTTGCAAACTTAACCTGTTTAGAAATGAGGAGAAAAAGTCGAAATGTCAATATTATATTTCTTCGCACAATTTTAGTGTATTAACAGACATGCAACAAATAGAAGTTAACATGATCAAGTGCGAATCAAAATGTTTCGTGTTTTGTAAGCTCCGAACATGTTGAGGAACCCTGCAAAGAGTGTGATCCTATTACATTAAGTGTATTTCATTGTCTTTATTTAACTGAAAACTTGACAGTTTGGATATTTAGTGATGGTGAGAGTACAGAAACAGTGATCTACATTATTAAACGCTTGGCCATGTCAATATATTTACTGATGAATGGCGTTTTACTTTTGCCTTCTCTTCGTCAGAAAATTTGAGCACCCTCACATTGTAAAGTTTCATGGCATGTCACTACTCAAGAATCTGGAAACCGTAAGAGTCGTCTTGGTCATGGAAAAGTGTAAAGGAAACTTAAAGAGCCACATATTTGAACACCCCGAATCAGTTCCTGGAAATTCCGGAAACCCTGCTGTCGTCAGAGAAGCATGTCGATGGGTAAAGCAGATCACTGATGCCCTGGCTTACATTCATAAGCAAGGAATTGTTCATAGAGACCTCAAGTTGGAAAACATCTTGGTATGAAACGACTACATTTACACTGTCTTTGTCATTCCACAATAACTGATTAAACTACCATAGAATCATACCTCTGGCGCCTTCCTTAAGAAATGCACAGGGGAAAATTTTTTATTTCCAACTTGGTGTCATTCCTCTCAAAAGACATGGTCCCTCTAACAGTTAGCAGTGTGTCAAAACAGCTGTAGATTGTCACATGTTATGTGTTTGGTTATCGAAATTTAAATTTTAAAAGGTTAAGGTTACACATCCCAGAAATCTTCTTTTAGGTCATTTATCTGTCTTTCAATAAGTCTCTTGAAAAGGATGTCTTACTCTTCCTAACAGGATCGATCCTTCAAATAGTTGAGGTTCCAGACAAGCAAGACATCACAGCCCACCCTGGGGTCCCTTCCCTAATTTTATCGCTGATTTGCACACAATAGTTGCCCATGCTACGCAAGTCAATATTTTGCAGTTCCACGAGGCATAGTCCACGGTACCTAAGAGGCATACCTATAGGAAACATGGATTTTGAATTTTCACCGAACGTTGTTTCAAGCAAACAGCGATGAAATATGTCGACTATTCAATAAAACTGTCACCTTACCGTCAGTTTTGCTGTCCCGTGTCTTTGATTTCAGCACATCTTCAGTAAATATCCCCGTTTCTCCCCGATTCTTTGGCGAGTTCAATATGCTTACTTTTACCGCCCACCATTTTGAAAAAACACTCATTGGCAGTTGTTTTCATTCCCAGTTCTACGCAGCCAACTAGACAACCTCCTAAAGCTGCTCTAAAGTCACTGGGTAGGAAGTGCTTGGGCCGTTGCTAAGAGATTTGTGCCTTTGGCAATCGTAGGGCCGAAAAGACAATCATTATTGTTTTTCAAATTTGTCTTTTAGCTGGGAAGATCAAGATCAAGCTCTTTCCAGTCCCTCGACAGAACCTAATTTGTTTTGTGACTTTTAATCCGTTACACGACGACCTTCCACGTATGGAAGTCTGTCGTGCAATGTTCGTACGAGCTCGTAACCATAACCTCGAAAAGATGGCCTACCCAGTGGCTTGAGAGCGGCTTTAGGAGGTTTTCTAGTTGGTTGCGTAGAACTGGGAATGAGAAGTACTTTTTCAAATTGGCGGGCGGTGAAAGTAAGTATATCGAACTCACCGAAGAATCGGGGGGGAGAAACAGGGATATTTGCAGAAGATAAAGCAGAAATCAAAGACACGGGACAACAGAACTGACGGTAAGGTGATAGTTTTATTGAATAGTCGACATATTTCATCGCTGTTTGCTTGAAACAACGTTCAATGAGAATTCATAATCCATGTTTCCTATAGCTCGTGCACTAACTGCAAGCGCCTGATCAAGAAGACGAAAATTTGCATTAGCATCGATTAAATAGTCATCTCTGTTAGACGATTTAACCCGTTTTAAAAACGGGTTTCCTTTATTTCTGGGAACTACCAGTAGCCGTGTTGTGCTGGTAGAAGCCCATATCCTGTGTTGTTCTAGTAAAAGTATATATAAATATTCATTTATGCTTATGCATTTACATATGTGCTAGTACATGTATGTGTATATGTATAAAGATTTAGATGTGGATGCATATTTCTCTTTATTCCATTGAAGCTGTCACAAGAGGACTTGGTGAAGATAACCGACGTTGGCATATCTAAACCAGTAATAGACATAACAGGAACACTCGCTGGAACCCCTGTTTACATCGCACCCGAAGTGTTTCATTCGGCGCTGTATGACTGCAAAGCTGACATCTACAGTTTGGGCATAATAATGTGGGAGATCTGGTATGGACAGCAGGCTTTCAATAACTTTCAAGTTAAGAGTTTGGAAGCTTTTTTTGCCATTGTGCATGGTGGAACGCGCCCAGAACACGTGGACGGTTGCAAGCCGCCCCCTGCCCGCTGGAAACAGCTGCTGGCCCGTTGTTGGAACAAAAACCCAGAGGAACGCCCTACAGCCAAAGCATGTTACGACGAAATGTCTACACTGTGTACAGCGGTTGTCAGACCACTGTAACTTTTCAAACTCTTAGAAATGAATGGCAGGGGTGTTAGGATTCATTGACCTTCATTGAAATTCTACAGTATTTTTAGCCAAAATTATGGGCGCACAAAAAAAAGGATCTTAAGATGTGCCCCTCCCCCCTCCCAAAAAAATGTCAGTAAAGGATAACCCTGTAGAAATCAAAGTGGTTATAGTGACGCCGCGTGCCACAATTCACCGAGGGTAAAAAACACACTTTTTTGCCAATGAAAATCTCATCCCGATTCCGCCTTGACATAGTTCGGTGTGACGCAATAATATATCAAAAGTGTCTAGCAGATTTTATCATATAGCAAACCGTGAATAGTGTTTTTCGCGCGCTCTGATTGGCGCTCTGATTGGCTAATCAAACTACTATTCACATCCTGTCATTGTTCCGTAATTCGTCCGCGAGTTTTTCCTAAATTGCAGAAAAAAGGGAAATATTGATTGCTGCCTAACCACTGGTTTGTTATATACTAAAACATTTATTCATCTTAGTGCCAGCTAATAAAAGTATATATCTAGCGTTGGTTTACTTAGTTAAGCTCTAGAGTAACTCTGTGGATACGTTTGGTTTATGGAGTATATGTATTAAGAAGTGAAACGTAGCTTAGTCAGGGTGGAACTGGAACCTGTCTCTTAAGAAGAGTTTAACTTAAAGAAGTGTTTTTCGGCTGTTTATTAAAAAAAATCTGAATCTTTCACTTACGATTTGTGCTTTGAAATATGTATACGCTATTAAGTCGAAGATTTAGACAAATAAACCCAAAGCGTACTTTACCTCAGTTAAACATTACCCATATTTAATCTGTAGGCATCTCGGTATGTTTTTACGAAGTAAATTTTGAGAGGATTTTAGCTTTTCAAAACAACTGACATTTAACAAGGGTTTGTTAATTCTTAACTCTTAGCCGAGAAATCGGAATGATTTTCAACTTCAATTGTAATATTTTGATTTTTGTAGTTTATAGCTAATCGTGGCCGACCTTGGAAGTGGACCTCGTTCAGTACACTCTTCATGTGAGAAGCCGTTGGTTTTGTGTTTTACAGCGGTCAAACGTCGGACGCGTGCAGAGTTCCTGTCGTAACTTTGGAAACTGCCACTTTCATCTCAGACGATTAAGCTTTTCACGTTCATTGTGAGCTGAAATGGAGTAGCTGTCAGCGACCAGTCATTCCGGTGTGATTAAAATTGGGTTTTACAGGATATTTCTTGCTTAATTGTTATACGAACATTACGATAGTAAACGTTTGAACTAATACAAGTTTCAAGGCACTGGAAACCGGAAGTTGCACCTTGTAGCTTTCTGTGTTCGAGTGCTGTGGAGTTTTGTTTTAAGTGCCTTAAAAGCTCCGGAGGACAGCGGTTTGAAGTCCTGCCCTGAGTGCGTTTTTTTTAATCCTTTATTACAATCTCCGACAAAACTGTTAAGATACTCCTATTTTAAAATTCGATCCTTAAAATTGTTGAATCGACAATTCTCCCCACTCTTGCCCTTAATTCAATATTGTTCGTCAGTCCCTCGATCTTGCTGTGCTTCCATTCAGCAAGACGGACTGAATAAAAGCATTTTACGTTTGTCTCAACTAGTTTTGCCCTTGATTGTAACTTATGGTGACACTCATTTAACAATGTTAATGTATCATTTAGAAATTATTACATCTTACCTATATAATTTTGAAGATTTTTGGGACGTTCTATTACACTATGTGAAACCAGCCAGCACCTTATTTATTGGTTTGGATTTCCCCTTTTTTGTAGGTTATGGGAAAGTCGTTTTATTTTAAAGTAATATTTTTGACTTTTTGTTCTTTAAATACATTGCTGTATTCTGTGTCTAAAGGTTTTGTTTATTGAACTTTCTTGCGTGCAGATATTCAGTCTAACCTAAATACCACACTGGGGAGACTTGGCCTACACTTGAGCAAATCAGCGAAGCAAACTCTTAACTTTTCGGTTCGTTGCCGAACAGACCGCTAGGTTATAAGGGCTTATAGTTCAACATCTGTACATGCGTCGACTAAAGCCCAAGTTTTCTTCTTACGCGTCGGCTAGTTGATTTCCTTGAGTGTAAAGTTTGCAGCAGCCCCAGAGCTGTATAAGGCTCACCGATCAGGATTCTTGCAATAGCTGATTGGCAGGTTTGATCCCAAAAAGAGCTGTTGACCTAATTAACTGGTCCCTTGTAAAAAGCCACAAATGACATAAAATTTTAGTCTACAGACATCTTCAAATTTTTGTTTTCTCGTATTTCCCTTAAATGCACATTTTTAACACATTTCAAAGAGCGTCTCCCACATCGCAACGCATATTCGTGTTACGTGAAACATCAAAGAGGCTATAGAAGGGAGGTAGTGAAAAATTTTGTTGAACCTATAAAGCCAAATCTGTAATCAACTAGGATATAGCGAAACGGAACTGCGGCAGAAGTGTGAGAAACAACGACAAAAAGCTACTGGATTAAACTAGGTGCATATTTTTACCACATCTTATCAGTTTCTCGTTTTCTGATTGGACGAGAGCCGTGAGAGATGAGAGTCCATAACAACGGCTCGCGTCATGAATGCTTGTGATCAAAATATTGTAGATTCCCACCGCATAAAAACTTTTTTCTGTGGTAAAATTGTTAATTTTATTAAAATCTCATCCACTAGAAAGAAAGAAAAACGAGAAAAGAGGTGAAAAGGGAACAAGAATCGGTCACATGACTAACGAAAAAGGCGTCAAAACCTTGCGAAGTGTTGCAGCGTTTATTTCCAAAGCTGAATCAATGAAACTGTTCCGAAGTGAACGAAGTGGCACAAGTTTTGGGGAAAACATCTAATTATTGGCTTTAAAATGTAGTACGCGTTTGAATTTTCTTGAAACATTGCTGTAATCATCATTCAAAGCGGATTGAAGCTGTACGATTTCACCATATTGTAGCTACGGAAGTTGAACCGATCAAGCTTGTAATCCTAACCACAACATTTTGACGGCTAGATGACGAAAATCGTTGGAAATAAGAAGCCATACCACGGAAAACTGGAGGAAATTTGTTAAATACCCCACTCCCTTGATAATCCTTGCTAAGGAATAAACTGAAAGAAAGCACTAATTCAGGTTAGAAACATCACAAAATGTGGCAAAGTGCAAAGAGCCGTTATTTTATACCCTGCCCTTGGGAAAGGGGTGTGCCCCTTTATATTATTAAATGGCAGATGAACTAAAACATGAAAAATTTGAGTCACAATGAGCGTGTTCGAACATGAGTAGGTCAATATCATCCATCCAGACAAAAATGCAGCACCTAACCTTGCACCAACTACTCGACTCTCGTTGCCAAAATGGTCCTTTTCGGCAGGACTACATTATGACAGACTTTCTCAATAGACAGTCCGGCGACTGAATTATCAAATATATGTCAGCAAGATGACATCTTTGACACAAACCATCCTGCCTTCTGTTTATCCCCACGCAGGTGTATAAAATGGGTACTGGCGACATAGTACTTTGGGGTAACGTTGCGATGGACTAGCTTCCTATCCACGAGGGAGTAACAATACTCTCAGTTGTGTTTAATCAACTTTTGAAATTTGGCTACAGCTGTAGAGACAAGTAGATGCAACAGTACCTTACTTCAAGCTCATAACTCACCTTCCTATGTGTGCGCATATCCCTTTTTCTTATTGCTGAGGAAAACAGTTTGGGGTGTTGCAGGTCGAAATTACCAATTTTGGAGAAAAGCAGAGGAACAATTGCTTCAACGTGTATGATAAAAATTGAAGATTATTGGTGTACTACTTAAACCAGCAAAAAGCTGCTTGGAGTTTAAAGGCGCCTACTTACATTTGTTAGAAGTAGCTCGCCAGGCCGGAAGGCTCGTAAATGATACGTGGGATTTTGAAGAACAAGTTTTTTCTTTCCTTCAAAATGACACACTTTGTAAATTGTTTGCACCATTTTGACGGAACACAAAGAACTGATAGAGCGTGCCTTTTAATTGGTGCATTCGACCTGACAAATGTGACAACCTGTCCCCAGGGTCTTCTCGCTTTTCAATATGGCGGTGGCTCGGGAGAAGACCCTGGCACACAGCAGAATCACGTGACCAAAATTTCCAATGAGGATGGAAATGTATTCAAAATGGCGGCTAAGGCGAAGAGAGTGAGAAAATCTGGGAACGAGATCACCACTGAAGTGAAGAGAAACAAAATGGCGGAAAAGAGTGAAGGTTGGCTCAAACATGCGTGAAGAAAAGAGAGAATAAAAGATAAGTTATCCATGTACGAGCTTTGGGAACAGAGCAAAGTGTAACATGATGATGATGTCTTGTTTTTGCCGTTCCTTCAGTTTTAATGATTCGAGCGTACAGTACTGTACTCGTAGAGCGCGCTCAAAAATAATCAGAGTAAATTGAGCCTTACATCTTCCGCACCACTTGTTTTAAAATGTTGATCAAGTGAAATTGATCGCTGACGCATACACTCGAACGAACATGTATTTTTGTTTCATGAGGCGGCTTTTAGCATAATTTAACTTGTTTAAGGGTACACTGCGAATGGTTGAAAATATGTGTTCCCCCAGCTTAAGGTTTTTATAACATAAGACTTATATAATAACTAATTACACTGCAATGTAAAGCTTATGGATGTGAGCTTAGGCCTTAAATCAAACCAGTAATGCAAAAAATATTTTCCAACTGAGTTACATCTCTGTAAGTCCAATTGTTATGACTCTTTTTAATCCATCATTTATTTATTTACCTTTTTATGTTTCACCTGTCTATTTATTTTATTCTACTTGCTGATCCTAGCCAATAATCCTCGAAGTTGAGGGGTAGGCTTGACTTGGTAAATGCAACTCTTATTGCTCTTTATTCCTTGAGTGGTACCGCCTATTATACTATATTATAGTAGACTAGTAAGTTTAAAACATGCCTCATCAAGAGCATTTCTTATGAAGCTTGCACTGAAGATATGCGTCGACACTGAATGAAAATTACATCGATCCATGGCAAAAATCTCTGGCATGGTGTACCCTAGGGTGAAGTGCACAACTTCAACTTTACAACTTCTTTTTCAGTTCCAACATTTATATGTTGAACTAACAAAGTTTGTATGTAATCTTAAATTAATTTACTCGGCATGCTATCCCATAATCTTTTTCTTATGCTTTTCAGTTTACGGAAAAACTTCTCCATATCTTGTTTAACCAATGGAGATGAAATACGCATGTTTATTTATTAGTAGTGATTACATCCTTAAACATTAAGATTCTGTCATCTTTAGAGCTTATAATAGAATACCAGTAAGCCTGGGATGAGAATGAATTTTTGTTCATCGTAATAAGATTCAGCATCCCTTTCATTGCAAATGCTCTTACAGAGAGCCATGTTGTATAGTTAAACTGGTTTTTAATGTAGCAAATCCAAGGCGTTGCTTTAGAGTCAACAATGGTCATGTTGGTATTGTTGGATTTATTTGGTCCTATTCCTGGACTACGTATTTGCTTGTCCATATAATTGCAGATCTCCTAGGATTTGTCACTTTCAATGCTGTTTTCTGCGCTTTAGCTGTCCAGTTTACAAATTTCGAATTCCCCCATGATGCTTGGTCTGCATTGTTTTTAGAGGTTAAAATTAACAATGTCATTTTAGTACCATTGCAGATGGTTGTCCAATACTAAGCACACTTGTATTGTTCATAACTGATTGGGTTAACAATAAAGTATCATATCTACACAATTAACTTTTAGAAAAAGTTATGTTTGTAGTCTTGGCCTACTAGAGTAAGTCTTAAATACTGTTTTTAGAATTAGGTTAAATGTGAGACTGTAAAGAATGGAGAAATAAAGCATATAAACAGTGGAAAGATACAGTCCTCTTTGCTTGTTCAATCAGCGCTGGGGATAATATTCCTGTAAAGGTTTAAAGAAATTGTCTCCTTGAGTACTTCAATCAACTGAGTTATCTGGTTGGAATTTGGAAGTGTTTAAAAAAATGGCAATCAATGAGAAATGGGGGATAATTTTAATAAAAAAGAGGGGGAAATGATTATTTAAATAAAGTTTTTGAATTCATTGGAATTTAAAATAAATAATGAGTAAAGGAATAACATAATATCAACTGCTGTCAACCTGGGGTGCTCTTATGTGGATATCACCTTTTGTTGATGTTTTAAAAATAGAAGAAAACTTGATCAAATCAGGTGCTGTACCTAATATATTTGTTAGAGGCCCATCACCACTTATAAGAAAAAACAATTTATTTTTCCAGTGGCCATCTATTGTATTTGACAGGTAACAAATTGAACATGATGGCAGAAAATTCAAGAAACAGGGAGGTGAGAATAATAATGGATGCAAGGTCAAATTCCTCTCCTCCCTTCTTTTACCCCACCCCCCCCCAACAAAAAAAACATGTCTGTTTTGGCAACAAATGCTAACCTGAAAAAAAAAGTTATTGTGAATCATGAAAAATTTTATTGTAAATTCCACGCCGCTTATATTCTTTACACCATCAATCCCCTACGCCTTGAAATTTATATTACTAGATACTGACTAAGAGGGGCACTGGTTATGGTATCTTGCAAAGGAAATATCCTTCCACAAAATAAAAATAGAAATTCACTAGTCCTGGCAGCTGGATGCCCAGGATGTCTAGTTCTCAACTCAACGCAACAACATTGAAGCAGCCTGCCATTCTCAAGATTAGACCAAAGGTCATGTTGCAAGCTTGGAAGCACGGTTCACTCCTGCCATGCTATTGTGTTATGATCACTTAAGCCCCACTGACATGTTTTCATCAATAATTTTTGAAAATGTCATCTGGGTAGCTGTCCTGATACTAAGGAGAATCAGTCTTGTACTACCTTCATTAGGTTTTGCCTTGAAAATCCTAGCAAGCTCGTAAGCACAACTCAGTTCTGTCTCATTGCCCACGCCAGTTAAGATTCAGGTTATATTACCCTAGTTTAACCTTGCCTTGAAAAATGCCAGTAGTTAGCTGAGTAGTATCAGGAATCCCTATCGGGGGGGGGGTACTTGGGTCAATTTTTGCTGTTATGTGCCACTGGCCTATCCGTACCCCAACCCCATTTTAGTCTATTCTGTAGCCAATTATAGACCCCATGTTAGTGACTTTTGGGCAAATGCACCCCAAATCCCCTACTTGCCGGAATTTACTTCCCCTGAAATCCCGCAAATGTGCGACCCCATTCTAGTAACTCTATTAGCTCCTATTGAAAATGCAACCCCATTTTTGTCAATCCAGTCGCGAAAATGTGACCCCATCCAGCGACACATCCCCATTAGCCTATTACTAGGAAGTACCTCCCCCCCCGGGATCCCAATAAGCAAAGGCACTCTCATGGTGTACAGTAGAAGGAATCCAGAGAAAAACCTCTAATTTCATTCAATTCACTTCTACAAGTGTGAACCTGGAACACTGAGTCTCAACAATTCTGAGAATCATCTACATGTACCCATCCAAAGTGCATAAAATTGTTTATCCCAGCCATGCAAATCCTCAAATTAATACTGTTTACTGAATTGCCTGTCCAATCAACTTGCTCTTCGCACTTGAACTCTTTATAAATATCGGCAGCTTTAGCAACAGCGTCTATAAATTTAGCTTCTTCAAAAGAACTATCAAAGAATAGAATGCCCTAACATCAGCCAATAATTGGAGCTTCTAAAGTTGAAGGCCTTAACACTGACTTCGGACTCATTCAAGTTATATCTAATTTTATTTCACCGGCATTTTCTCGTTTTTATTAGAGCCTTTAATTGCACAGCAAATTCGCAATGATAGGAACATAAATAGATAAACCAAAAGATATACAACTGCCCTACACAAATAATTGGTGCACGATTATGCTTTATTTATGAAAAAAAAAATCGGAGCGAGCACATTACCATAAAGCATTTCACAGTCCATTACGCCACCATATATCCAGCGACTATCACTCCAAAACTCTAAAGTATCTTGCACATTGGCGATTGGTAAGGTTCTTACGTAGATAACACCAGCCGAGGGGAAGTTTTAACCCGAATAATCCACGAATTATTTACGAAATCTTGGGTTTGGTACCTCAGATCTTCTTCATGCGGAACGGCTGCAGTTTTGTAACTTGTCAAACAGAAAAACTGTTCACCTTTCATGTCACAGAGATCTAAAAATAGCAACGTTTGGGTTCCACGAAGAACCCACAAAGGTCCGCCATCTTTGCTTCGAAAACGTAAACCAACCAGAACTCATGTAAGAATGACGCCAATCAGCGACCGTTTTAGGTCGCTATGTCCCAGGGTCTTCTCCCGAGCCTCCGCCATATTGAAAAGCGAGAAGACCCTGGGGACAAGGTTGACAAATGTGAGCACCCTTAAACTGGCAACCATGATAATTCCAGCCGGATATAAATCAATGAACCGAAATGGGCAAGAATGCAGTTAGATTACTCTTTCAAAGGAGCAACTGCAATGCGACGGCAAGTGTTGGTATAAAAGCGAATTGTAATGGACGAGAACCCACTTTTTCTGGGGGGAACTTATTTTCGCGTGAAAATTGTGTATTTCAGGTTATTCACATACATTTTATGTTCTACTTCAGAAGCTTAAAATTAGAGCCAAACATCGCTAAGAAAAGTCAACTGTGGTAGCCTGAGTGTACGTTTAAATTCTAGGAAAATAATTACAAAAAAAGCATCAAGAGATATCATTAATCATTCAACTAAAACAAAGGTGCTTATTGGAAGTCGAAGCGACAAAGAACTTCTTTTGCAAATCGCTTAACATTTTCCACTCCACCAAACAGAGGTCTATAACTGACACTTATTTTCACTATTCTGTATCCCTGAGAATTGAATCCACCTAATGGAACTCCCGGAGCAAGCGTTTCCATAGGCCTTTCTGCAGGTTTGAAGCATTTTTCGCTTCTTGCCGTGCAAAAATTTGGGCGAGCGCAAAAAGAGGGCGAAAGGGGAGGTTTTTCTTCCTCGCCCCCCCCCCCCCTTACTCTCACTGCTCCTTTCATTTTTGGCGCTAACCCCAATTTTTACTCGGCCAAAAGCGAAAAAAATGCTGCAAATACGGATACCTCTTACAACGCAAGCTACATCTAATGCAAAATCGCAGATGCTGAAAACATCACCGATGTTATTGCTTTGATGGTAAATCTGAATACTGAGAATTTTAAAGAGATGCAGATGTTGAAATGCACAGCATCTACTGAAACGCTCGACAAGACCACTTCGGGCACCTGCGCAGGTAGCCTGCCGGGGATCGTCTGCGCCAGCCGCATTTTTTTTTTAATTAAACAACAGGGAAACAAGAGCTTGTGATTTCTTTCAGCAACTATTGACTCCCTGTGGTAGATTTTAGATACATTAAACACCTTTTATGCCCTCTGAAACTGGGCTTGGCTCCTAATCATACATATCCATTGTTTTCTATAAAATCATTCTACAAGATTACTAAGATAATCATGCTTCAGCGAACAATTTTTTGGTCTGTTTTTGAGGGGGTTTTGTAAACTCTCAAGATCACTACGTTAACAATGCTTTGGCATATAATTTGTTTGTCTGCTTTTTTTATTGCTTTTTGCAAAGCTTCCAAATACTACACAGTACAATATGCTACGAAAGGACTTAAAAGTCCGTTGATTATAATCATGGATCAGCATAAAATATTAGAAAAGTAATGCCAACACCAGTTAGAGACTTAATCAATATATATTATTTGCCGGCCGGGAGGTCCGTATTGAGAAAAACTGTGCCAGAGGTCTTGAGTACGGCCCGAGGCCGCAGGCCGAGGGCCGTGCTCAAGACCGAGGGCACAGTTTTTCTCAA
>Ga0126336_10000551_pt1 | contig 15933 bp, 9 predicted proteins | sample SidCmetagenome_FD_92530 | JGI IMG/M metagenome (GOLD analysis project Ga0126336, IMG submission 92530) | Coral microbial communities from El Islote,Puerto Morelos, Mexico - Siderastrea C C metagenome | ecosystem: Host-associated > Invertebrates > Cnidaria > Coral | place: El Islote,Puerto...
GGTACTAATACACAGGTATTTTTGCAAATGTTATGACTATGGAGTAAAAGCAGATCTTAGCAAGAGTTGCTGGAAACAGAAAAATGTGGGTAACCACGCATTTTTCAGAGATAATTAAGCAACTATAATTCTAAAAAAGCTTTAAAATACACAGAACGTATGGCATTTTATTTCCAAATTTAAGCTCAATTATCTCTGAAAAATGCGTAGTAATCCCCAATTTTCTTTTTGGATTCTGATAGCCCTTGCTAATACATGCTGTTTCCACATAGTCATGAACCGCGCAAACATCTCGTTGTATTAGTGGGAAAATTCCATAAGAAACCCGAATATCTCAGACCAGACCTAAGATGCGCAGAACGTATGCGCAGTAACAAAAGGGTGCACCGTTATGAATGACTTTTAATAACCTACCACAGAATTACAGCTGAGGGTAAAACTTGCTCATTCATGGGTAGTGTAAAATCTTAATTTCGCACCAAAATCAGGGGCGTTGCTAAACATTGGAATGAATCGTTCCTTTCTTTGCCTTCCATTATTTTGCGTCTCATTTAAGTGTCTTTCTGGTACATTCTGGCTAATTATAACACCGTTTCGATAATTCCGGTTTAATCCAGTATATTCTGTTCCGGTGTTTAGTAATACCCACAAATTCAGCGGTGGCTGCAATTACAAGCGCCACCGGTGAGGGTAAAACGAGGAATGGCATGCATGTAGCAGGATTTGCGGAATAGCATATTTATGCGGAACGTAACATGTGCGGAATGACTCGAATAAATACATCGAACTCAACAGGGCGTTCTTTTTTCGCACCAATTTGCACGACCAATTTGTTGTGTGCTCGACTCCAACGACAATCGAAATAGGTCGGCGGTAAGAAATATCGGATGAAGTGGATCCAAATGATCGGAAATTTTTCACATTATCTCGTGAAAGCATAATCTTTAGAATTTTCTTCCATCATTAACACAGAAGACGCTAACTTATATACTCTGGCCAAATTTTCCTGGTAACACAGACAGGTCAACGGAAGAGAGAAGTTTAAATTTAACAACGTGCAACTGAGGGAGAGGGGGTTGGGAGAGGTACTGCTGCTCTTTCCTTAAGTTTTTATTTTTATTTTTGAAGAGTAAGGGTGCTTGCGAAGCTCACTTTAAAGGGTTCTGCTGTGATGAGGTAGCGGAACATTTTCTTAAAGATATAAACAAGTGTAGATCTGTGAACATTCTTGTCATTGTTGTCTTCTTCTTCCAAAAAACTGCTTGTTAGTCCGTAACTCCGCAAAATGAGGAACCTTTTTCCCAACAGAGCTTGCAACCCGCAAATTACTTCAGAAAGAGCACGCTATTACCATCACACACTTGTGCTGCCATGTCTATTTCCGAAATTCATAACGCAGTCGGAAGATAACGTCACTACAACGATCGGAAAATTCCGATCATTTGAGTCTTCTTCATCCTATGTTATCAAATGCCGGCCAGTGGAAGATTGCCTCAAAACAGCCAAATGACCAAGTCTTCATTTACACACTGTTTCCTAGTTGCGTGCTTTTTCAGGTTGCGAAATGCATATTATCTCTTCCTTCGTGCTTTCCGGTTTCTCAACTGACAAAAAGATGTCGGCTAGTTACTCCAACGCTAGGGCTTTCCCATACAGTGTGCAGTTTACCCTTTCATGAAGACGGTCTAGAACGAGTAACTAGTAATGAGACAGCATAAACCGACGACCGTAGATCGTAGCGGGAGATTGCAAGGCCTAAAATGCCTCAAACATACCTTAGCTGGCCCGCTTCGTCTTTATTCATCGGATAAAAATACATATCAGATGTTACAATAAAAATTATTCATAAAAAAATTATTTATATGTGCGCAAAAGTGTAATATATAAGTGAGCTAAATTATAAAATTCTAAAATCTAGTTCTTGGTCACGATCTCTAGAGATTTACCAGATGTATCAGGCATTGCATTGTCCAAATTGATGGATTGCACTAACGCAAATAGTATGCACTGTAACACTAGTAAATGCAAGGAATTACTCTTGCACAAGAAAGGCAACCCTACAGCCTATTCAATGTTATACAATATCACGCAGTATAGTAATATCTCTATACTGGGAGTCACAATACAAAGTAACTTTAAGTTTAGCTTGCATGTTAAGGCAAAGCTTCATGAAGCCAACAAATGTTTATTTATAATCAGAAGCCTGCGTAAGGAAGGATACACACAGGGCGAATTAGATCACGCTTTTGACCTCAATGAGGAGGTTGCCCCATATCATCCAGGGAAGAACAAACAGTCATATTAATTAAATGTTAATATTTTGGTAACCATGGAAGTAATTTCTGGTGTACGTGCCATATCAGCCCCTTGAAATGACTCTTTACCTTACCTACTTCATATTTATGGGATGTGCTGCAAAGTCATCCATTTTGCACTGCTGGCTAAATCCAGAGATTAGGGTTAATGGTAATGTTCTCTTTTGTTGAATAACAAGATATTTTTATTTATTATATAGGCAAGAGTGTTTTAGTGGAAACTAGACCACTCGTAAAGTTCATGTGAAACTACATCCGGGACTAGAGTGGCGTATTTTCCATATCCTCACTAGTGAGGATGTCGATGTCGTCATTTCCCGCTCTTAAGGCCCGTTTACACAGGCGATTTTTGTCGCGCAACTGAGTGCAATTTTTGTCGCGCTGAAGTTGCAACTTCAATATCGCACGTGTAAACCGCGTAGTACCGCTCTGCGATTTCAGCGCGATTTTATCGCCGGGATATCGCAGGAGTTTCGAACCTGTTCGAAACTTGATGCAATTTTGCCGCGATTTTGATAAGAATGTGACAATCATGAATCAGAAGGGACCCCTCGGGAGGTTTTGTCGCTCGCAATTTGTACAGCCATGAGCGTAAACAAAGACAAAAACGTACTAAAAACAACAACAAGCAACGTCCTCCTCGTGATCCATGTTTTGAAGCTTATTTACATTTGCTGAGGTCTTTGCCGAGTTCTAAAACAAAACAAAACAAAATATTGAAACAAAACAAAACGAGATTGAAGCAAAACGTAACAAAACGTAACAAATCAAACCAAAACAAAACGTGTGCGCCTGCGCTTTAGCAAAACTGCTGCTTAAAGTTACCGTGTTTTGTAAATCACGGCGATAAATCGCACTTGTTGGCATGATAAATCGCACTAAAATCGCGCTGAAATCGCAGCTGGTTTGCACGTGCGATATAGAAGTTGCAGCGTCAGCGCTACAAAAATTGCATTGAGTTGCGCGACAAAAATCGCCTGTGTAAACGGGCCTTTACACTGTTGCTTGTTCAATAATACTCTTGTCTATATAATAAAAAGAAATGCGCTCGTTCGTAAAATATTGTTTTACCACTCGAAAATAAAATTCATATCTTCACGCCGCCGCGTAATAGCCTCTATTTATTTTCCTACATAAAACAAAAGGTAAACTTTATACTGGCAAAATTTCCTTTAGCGATCAAACAACAATTCTATCACCCTTGTCAAAGCAGGAGGGGGGACGTTCTATAGAGTTGTTTACATGACCTTTGAAAGGTGTGATAAATGTGAAATTATCACACATTATTCAGTAGCTGCAATTCACCTTTAATCGGACAGTGGAGATTTAGTGGCCCGACGGGTTAGTTCAAGGGGGAGACTCTTAACTACCAGTGTTAGGAATATCGGTAATTACCAGGAACCTCTAGAAATTTCTTGAATGTCCTCATGTTATTAGACCAGTCACTCGTATGGAGAAAGTTCGAGAATATTCTTAGTCACGTGAAACGTTACCCGTTAGAATAATCTAGAATTGCATGACTCAGCATTGTCAAAAAAAAGAGTTATTGTAATACCAAGAGAGGATGAAGGGGTAAGAGACTTAATCTCCATATAGGCGCTATTACCATCCTAATCCCTCTAAAATTATTTTTAGAAACAAAATTCAAATTTCAAAACGTCATATCTTTTGAGCGGATAAACATATTTCATTTTTTTTTCAGTTTTGAAATCTGTGTAATAAGGTCATTCAGAAACTGACATAAGATATCCCATAATGCTAAAAGAAAAATTTGGCGCCAACTTTGTGACACCATTTTACCGACAAAAAATGCCAAGTCATGAAATATCACAGAATGACGAGTTCTATATTGCTGAGATTTAATTTCCCACTATTTGTTACTAAAAATAACTTAAGAGGGATTAGGATTAGGATAGGGGCTATATGGGGGAGTAGCTCTCTTACCCTCTTATCCTCTCTTGGTAATACCCAGAAATAGCTAAGCTTAGAAACTTCTGGAATTTCTCTGATAACTATATAAGTAGTTCTCTAGCCAGTATCTGTGTACGATCAGGGACTTCAGTTCCCTGTGATTAGGAAAGTGATACTTTATGACAAGTGATAAGTGAAGTTACTTCCCGAGTGATTGTGAGTTGTGATTATTGTGGTGACTGGAGGCGGAATTTCATTGGTGTTGGTTCGTGACCAGTGTTGGAGCGTTTCATCGATCAAGAGTTTTATCAAGACAAGGAAAGAGCTGTGCCAGCGGACGAGATAAGTTATAAATCAAGAGTAGTTTTGTGAGAGTTTGCACAAAACGCTGCAAAACAGCGTACGACAAAATACCATCCACAAAAATCCCTTAGCAACAACGCCAGATTTGTAGTTAAGGGTCTCCCCCCTTAAATTAGATACCGTATAAAACTATAACATATATATAAGATAGGCTAACCTAACAGTGGAGCTCCTCAAAACCTCCGTTGAAAAGCAAAAGAAGACTAAGAAAGAGAGTGCATTTCCTCGGTCTGATGTTCGCAGTTTCTTCCGCGGTTTCATAAATTGCGTTTCGGTTTAATATTTTCTATTTACGATAATGATGGAAATAAAAGCCCATTACAAACGAAGGAGGTGAAGGAGTAGAGGTACGAAAATCAAAACGAAACAACACCCCACCCTCCCCTCCCCCCCAAAAAAAGAAAAGAAAGGAAAAGGACAAAAATGGAGAGACAAGATAGTGAAAATGTGAGGTTTGAACGCGCTCCACCTGAAAAAGATACAAAACATAGTCGGACTGATTGCGCATCAGTTAATTTATGTACATAAACTTACTTAATACAGTTTTCGTTGGCATCGTACGCATGGACATGGTTATATTGTGCCACGCTGTATATGTCTTTTGAGTGCATCATTTTCCACTTTTTTTAGGGTAATTGTCGCTTTCAATGCCCTTTTCAATATTCTGTTCAGTTTGTTCTGACATTTTGGGACGGGAGCGAAGGAATGACGGGCTTTCCATTCAAATGATGACAAAAATAAATTTTTACCGGGCATTTTTAGTCTTTTTCTCTTTTAGAATTTACGTTCAGCTTATTGATAGACCTTAGGCTGAACTTCTAGTTATCAAACACGGACAGAGACTTGTGTTATGAAAGTTTTAAAGGGAAGCGAATTCCGTGATTTCTTGCGTTCAAGATGCAGAGATTCTAGAGACCTCGCGTAAAGAAACTCCGTATTTTGCGGTTGAATAGATAAACTCTAGGATCTCAAATGCTCTGTAATTGTCGTAAATCGTAATGAAAAGTCTTATGTTTAAGAAAATGAACCAAAACAAACGGTTTCCATGGCGGTCCGCATTTTGTTTATGCTTTTTTTTTTTCACACTGTCTTCACGTATTTATTTATGAAGAACACATAAAAATAACAGTAATTTAGCGGTATTCTATTTAGGGTCTACCATGAGGAAAAATCAAGTTACCCTAAATACCGTTTCCTTAGTCGTTTCCTTATGAAATCTCACCTATTACAAGCGGCGAAGCTGACCGCTGAGAGTTTCTTTCACTTCCAATCAGATCCTGCAATTATTACTCGGTTCCAAACGTTTATAAATGAAACAAGGGCATCTTTTATAGAGTTGTACTGTCTTTTATAGTTCATAATTTTCTACCGGCCACGGAAAGCACTTGTAATCATAGGCCTAGGCATACGCTAAAATTCATGGTGTCTAATAATTGTAATCTGCACAGAGTTTAACAGTGAATGTCATTCTTTGTCTGTAGCAACCTTGATCTATGTAAGAAATTGAAATGGGATTAGTTTCTTCAAATATCCTGTTCAACGGGAATAAACGGTAAAAATTAAACTGAACCGACCTACAAATTCGAATTTCAGTTCACGCGGGGCACTTTTTGGGTAGTTCCTACGCTCACTAAAATTTAACAGCCAGACTTCTCTAGCTATAAATTAACATATTGGGCCTTCGTCATTTTAGAGACAGCGATCTTTATTGTCTCACGTTGTTTTTGTAAAGAGCAAGACACGGATTGCGAAGCAACATTTGAGAAATGTAAAAAATTAAAAACACCAAAACATAGACCAAACTAGCTCAACGAAAAAGCATGTGCTAATGCATTAAAATCTTCCTGTCTTTATCCAGGGATACTTTAAAGATGGTTCTTTATTATTGTTGATTTAATTTTCTGGGACTTTCTATTATTGCAATAGAAGCGCAAAGTGAATTTCTATAAAATCTCAAATGGCGTCATGTTGAAATACAACAAGGCGCTCAATGTCGATGTTCCACAAGAAAAACGTTTGGTACGAATATAGCAACTTACACTCTTAAAAATCAACGTAAATTTGTCAAACGATCCTTGTTACATTGTTTTGCTTACACTCTTTAAAATTAATTTAAGCTATCTATAAAGAACATACCGTAACGTCCTTCACGAGTCTTCCCAGACACTTGTTAGGCCGCCGTCGTGCGCACGCGCACGCCGTCGATTCTGTAGTCATAAAATTGACGTTTTTTGTTTTTCGTTTCCGTCGTCGTCGTCGTAAGTCATTTGACTTAGTCCTCTTGGTGTCGCGCGGCCAACAGACACAACTGCACATCATAGCTTGTTTTGCTAGCTTTGAATCTTCAAGACAATTTTCTCATTTTATTATAGTGTCCATTTTCTCGATTTCGGAAAAGAAGTCACTGGATTCCCGAGAATATCTGAATTTCTCTACCTTTAGTGATGAAACTAGTTAAATATTCAAAATGAAAATGGACCATTGAATGACAATGGCATTGCTGTTATAACAAGAGGTTATCTCATTCAGGGTCATTTCATCATCAAGCTATGAAAGGTCAAGTATCGTGGGCTTAAAAACTCTCTTTTCTTGTGCACGATAGCGACACGAAAAAAAATAAAAATAACAAGAAAAACGGCTGGTATTCCTTGACTCGTCGCCGTATAAACGGCACGAGTATTGACGTAAACAATTACATTTTTACTTAACAGACTTTAGAAACCGAATTGTTTTCATCAGTTTTCAAAACCAATCTGTCAAATACCGGACATTCTCCTATGAATAGTCATCTGTCACCGGTAATACGTTTACAAACATTTAATTCCTTACATACCGGAAGTGCAAATTGTCCATAACAGGTCACCGGAAACCAAGAACTACTAACGTGTTTTTTTTTTACTTTTTTCCCTGGGAAAAGGGGAGGGGGAGAGGGGGTGAGAGACGTTCGGCCGCCTGTAAATTCTTCAGAATTTCTTTCATTAATTCTAAATTGCCAACTCAGGACGTGTCGGCACTTTAACCGCTTCCTACGCAACTCATACATCTATCAAGGATTTTTTTTGGTTGGGGGGGGGATTTTAAACCTTGGTTTTTAGGTTACTCAAACGAGCGATGATAAACCGAAACTCCACAACGGCTACGAGCAGGATCGACAATGGCATGTCACGCAACAAAGGGGAAAGTGAGGCATTGACGAGTATCTGAAGCTGAATTTCCGCGGTCTTATGTTACAATACTGAGTAGGTTATGCACAGACTGTAGGGTAAGCCTCGGCTTCAGCTGCAGAGTCGGTATCATCATTATGACACTCTTTCCGTGCTTTGATAACTAAGCGTTTCGTAGCTGACAGACGACCAAGGAAGCCAGTGATCAGTTGTGCACTGAGAACCTCGTCGGGTTGAAATCTGTGCACCCTGACCTGTTTGGTCCCTCACTGACGTCATATGGATTACATAAACGTCCAGTTTCCCCTCGTTTTCTAAACTGCTCAACTAGAAATTGTTTCTGCTGGTCAGTGAATCGCGTGTTTTTCCTGATAGTCTTTAAGGGCCCAGCCCTTTGTAAGCGGTGGTTATCCATCACCAGTCTGCACATTACCCTGAAGAGTAGGAATTCGTTCGTTACCCTCCATCAACTTGCAAGCGTACAATCTCGTTGCTTTATCATACAGAATTTCTTCTTAAAGTGTTACTTTATGTCTTCCTGTATTACGGTATGCCTGCAGGTAGGTAAAATGGCTGCACGTTTTGAAGCATCTTTCTTCAGGGTAGGGAAAGAGCACACCCTCCTCCCCGTCATTAAAATTTCCTTCAGGCAATTCAGTAAAACAGGGCAGCTCTCAAAGTTGGCGCATTTCTTATACTCTTGTATGGATGAACCAGAACTTCAAGTGGTAATTGTACAGCTCCTTCGAAGTTGGCTCATGGAATTAGCCTCTACGATCCCAAATTGAAGGCTCACTCTTGAACTAGCAAGTTTGTCTGCAAGTTTAGCTACGTCATCGAATGCTTGGGACTCCTGTGCTGAAAAAGGAGAGAGACTATCGAGCAAAAGCCCAACATACAGCCACACTTCTCTGCAGTGTTCATTTGCTCCTGGACTCAAAATTGGTGTAGCAACAATATTGCTGATACTGTTGTACGGTGCACTCTGGTATCCTCGTTCTGACAACGTTTGAATTTCTTATTGTTCTCACATGCAGTGTTCTCTTGCTCCTGGACACGAAATTGGTGTAGCAACAATATTTCTTACTAGTGTTCCTCTCGACTACTGACATATCACGCAGATTACTGCAGACGTAACTAGAAATTGTACAACTGTTTATTTTAGTTGTAGATTTGTACATAGTTCACACTTCACGGAAAGGGAACAGGGAACAGGGTTTTCCGCTGGTTTCAAGCATTTTGCGCTTTTTGGCTGATTAAAAATTGCGGCGAGCACAATTTTTACTCGGTCAAAAATCGAAAAATGCTTCAAACCTGCGGAAACCATCCAGAAAGGCTTGCTACGCAGGTCTTGTTTTTTTTTTTTTCGGTCCTTTTTTGTGTCAGTATCGTTTTAAAAATAAATCTCAGATTATATTCAGAAATGCCAAAAATCTCAGTACTACGGGCGAGAGCTGGGCTAGTTTCCATTTTTTTATAATTCAAAGTAATTTTTTGTCGGGGGGGTTGGGAGGAAGTTGGAAGCAGGGATAGAAAAAGAGGAGGAGTGGGTCGATTGACAAAACTAGCACAATGAGATGGATTTATCCGAAAACTCGAAAAACGAGGACTGCAATTAAATTATAAGCTGTTTCGTTAGTCCATACAGCTTCCTGGAAGTTAGCATGTCATCTATCTTCCTCCAGTGGTACCTGCTTTCTATGGCCCGAAATTTCCTGAGTACACAACTTAATTGCTCATTCACCGCCATCCTATCCCAAGACTTGATCAATAAGGCGGATAAATGACAATTTCCGAAAAATGCTCTGGACTGAAAAAAATTCCACACCTCGCTTAAACCAAATCAGCTCCCTTTGTGATTGCTGATGTGTTTTTCACATGATGATATCGGACATATTGGTATGACCGCAGGTGAACGATTTCTGTCGCGTTTAGGGCATCCCGACCGACCAAAAACAAAACAAAACAACAAAAAGCCTCTGACTTTCTTGCCCACTCCATTCTCTCTGATATTTTTAAGTTTAATATGCTTTGCATGCATCTTAAAGTACCACATCAGGACTAAATGTGCATCAGCCCTTTACCGACTGACCGTCACAGATTTACCAGAGAGAGGACGATGGGAAAAAAATAAAACCTTTTATGGGAAGGGCCCTATCTGCGCAGCAAACACCACCTGCATCGACGAAGAATGAGCAAGACATTCTTGATGGAAGTTGGGTCCTTTTTTTAATAAATAAAGTTTTCGTCACTAGTTTTTTTTTCAACAAAACGAAGAGGTTGTTAGCTTTCTTACTTGGGCGACATGAGTGTTTCCCGTAAGAAAAGAAATGTTTGTGTTTCAGATGTTTTCACAAGTGAGGTTTTTCAATAGTCGAGACTTAAAAAGAGTAATTTTTTGCGTTTTTTCTTGTTTACTGTTTGCTTCGCTGTCGCATCAGGGCCGTTGCTAACATGAGGCAAGACGAGGCACTTGCCTCATCTAAGTTTTATGCCAATATGAAAAAAAATTTTGGAAAAATAATCCCTAGAACGAATTTGCGGAAGAACCCAAACGGATTGCACTACGGCTCGTGACATAACAATGACAGGCTGGGTGGCACCAATCCTGTGCAGACTGCGACGACTACAGGCAGCTGATCCAAAGCCTTTCGCCTCGGTATTCTGTCTTGGAATAAACACAAATCGACAGGGACAGGGTCTGCATAAATTATCAATTCAAAATCTAAAATAAACGATTACAAAGCCGGTACTTTTGTTACGGCTACTAGAAGAGCCTTTTGCCTGGCTCAGTAGAGCCATTTCAAAGATTTTCAGTGAGATTCCGTAAAAGGTCTTTCTCTCGAACATCCATGCTGTTTATTACGTTGTCTCTGAGGCCACAGTGGAGTTCTACAGTTCGCAGATGCAACTATATTTGATTAAGTTGCAGCAGCACGGTTTTTGCATGAATTAACAAAGGAGCAGAAGTCAGGGGCGGGGGTGGGGTGTATTTAAGCAATACGGAATTCGGGATAACCATCTACTACTTGGTGCCAGTATTACACACCTTATTAGTGGGTACAAAAAGTGTTGAAAGGACTGAAAAAAAAAACTGCCGTTTTACGCTTGCAAGAGTTTGAATTTTGAAGAAAAATCTCACGAAAAAAATGCTGAAAATAGCATTTCGGAGGGAGTAGATTTAAAAATTTCCTGGGGGGGCATACCTTCCGACCCCCCTAGAAGCTCGCGCCGTCGGCACTCGCGACACTTTCCTCGTCTGTTGTCAAAGTCTGTCTTCGGCCCTGCGCATTAGTAAGGTCAATTTACATATAGGGTCGTAAAACACAAATGCAGTCACTGCGTGTTACGTGACACGTCTATTTGAGCGGTCACATAACACGCGGCAAAGAATCGGAGCAGTGAGTAGCGCAGCCCGTGCGCGTAGCGCGCCAGCGGGGCACCATTGCTAAGCAAATTTTGGTAACCTGTCGATGCCAGAAATTTTGGTTGTGACGTCAGCGTACGTCCGTACAGATTCTGGAGGAGGTGAAGGGGAACCCCAAGGCGATCCGACCGTGGGAAGGAGAATGCCATCTTTTGAAAAAGAGGTTTCTTTAATTAAGCTTTAGCAAAACAATTGTTCGGAAAGTTTTAAACTTAAGAAAAAAAGCTAATATCTATAATGTAAAAGTGGAAGGCGAAAAGTTGAAGTTACGAACCGAAATTCGTCTTTGAGGACTTTCTCTTTCTTGAGTTCTGCTGCGAACTCGATCGGCACATCGCCTGAGTTAGCAGCATTTGGCGCCAGTCCCTATGCCAAGCATAGAAGAGTTAGTGCCTTCTGTTTTTTGTCCACAACCATGGTTTTTGCGACAGTCCGAACACATTTTCCCGGGAAAAACACCCGTGCTTATCGCAACTCAGTAACTAGCTTACCTCGCGTAACTCGCGTATCATCGAATTGAGTCGAAGTACATACCGCTTGAATTCGCAGCATTTGGCCGCAGTCCCGACCTCAAACATAGCAGAGCTTGTGCCTTCTGGTTTTTATTGTCCACAACCATGGTTTTTGTGGCGGTCGGAACACATTTGTCCAGAAAAACACCCGCCTCTTTAGTCGACCGAGCTGCGATCAATAAAAAGCTCTTCAAGTATTAAAATGAAGAGTGCATTCGACAACATTGTAAGTTTGTCAAGTGGTTAAAGATATCCCCTTGCGCGCCAACGACAGGGACAGCAGTGGGTTTGAATCCCAAACGGAGGAAGGTTTTTTTTTCATTCTTTTTCTTTTTTTTTTTTTTTGTGGTAATTATTAAATAAACGTGTTCCAGCAGTAAAAAAAGTAGAGCTCCGCTTTTTGGCTTGGCTTAATCTTTATATTATTGTTTCTTCTCTTACTAATATTTGAGTCACTGTAATTTCTTGCATTTATGTCCAAATCAAGAATTACAGTGAATAATATAAATTCCATAATGAGAAATTTTAACGTAAAAAGTGCGTGTGGAGAAAATCAACTGGGGATGTTTAGAAGACTTGGCTTTACATGTCTTTGTCGGCAGCTGTCACCTGTCAGGCTGGTAAGTCTTGTAAGCTGTGTGTCAGTAATCTTAACACCAGTTTTGAGGAGAATTCCAAGACATCGCCAAAACGGTTTGTGTGGTGTAATGCTCTCAATCAGTCCAACTGATTGGCTCCCTTGGATCTAAGGTCGTTTTGTCGCTGTGAATCCAGGTGAAAGTACTTTTGGTTTTGTGTTGTGCGGCATAATTCAGTTAGCCGAGCTTGCATTGTAAATTACATGTTCGGTCGTCGCCTGTAATCGGTCAATTTTAGTAATGCACATTTAAGCTGTATTTAACGGGAGAGATACAAAACAGTATTATTTACCTGATTCACCTAATTTAAGGGGTTTTACGCAGATAGATACAGAATGCTTCATTGAAAGTGTTAGCCTGAGAAAATAGCCGACGTTTCGCGAGGTCGCCAGTTAAGCCCTCGCTAAACGACATCTGAGTAACGAGCGCAGAAATTCCATACTGATGACGTGCACTACCCAGATCTTGGTAGTGCTTCTGATTGGTTGAAAGAAAATTCCCTCGCAGCACAACCAATCAGAAGCACTGCCAAGATCTGGGTAGCGCACGTCATCAGTATGGAATTTTTGCGCTCGTTACTCAGACGTCGTTTTGCGAGGGCTCAAGTGGCGAACTCGCGAAACGTCGGCTGTTTTCTCAGGCCATGAAAGTGTGTGGGTACGGTATTTACGCACGAGTTAGTCAAGTATCGGAAATCGAACGAGTGAGCGCAGCGAACGAGTGAGATTTCGGATACAAGCCAACGAGTGCGTAAATACTGTACGCATACACTTTCCTTGGTGTATTATGTTTATTATATACATACTGAGATTTAAATTCTTGTTTAACGACAGATTGTGTTCCACAGATTCAAGTCAAAAGCTCATAAAAGATGTCAAGTTATATAAACGTTTTGACTGTAGACATTTTCTAGTCAATTCAAACTGTTTATCGTTGACGATACTCACCACGGGGTAGCTATTTTTCTTCAAATGCCTCTCAGTACTTTAAACGAGACATCTTAAGCCTAAGGGCTCATAATCTTCTCCGTCTTTACGTCTAACAGAGCGAACAAACTCCAAGAGATACTTGTTTGATTCTGCTGGCTATATAGTGTGCACTTCTCGCTCGTTGTTGTTTTCGTTTCCCAAGAATTCTTCCAAAAATTCCACATCTCGTTTCGTCTTCTTTTTTCTGTTTTTGCTTTCGAGACTTTCCACATAATCCTCAACCGAAGTATCGTGGGCAACAAATCTTTTCTCGCTCATGTTTTTAAGCTTAAAAGAAAGTTAACTTCAACACTTGCGAGAGACTTGAAAAGCGAAAGCCTGAATGAGAATCAAATTGTTACGGCTCACACGTCAAAAAACATGATACGCGGCACCTGATTGCACGTATCGTACACTTCACACGTGAAAAAAGTGATACGCAACATTTGATTGGTTTTCAGCTACTTGGACCAGCTTGTGAGCGAAAATTTATTTCGCGCCGATTAAGTAAGTAAATCTCAGTATGTATATATAATAATAGATGTTACTGAACAGAAGATTTGCGTGTTTATCGCATGTCACACTTTTAATGTTCTTGAATGGAATTATGGCGTCATTTGTGATCTTGCCGAAATTCAGTTCGCGTTCGAATTGACAAATGAGAAGGTCCCAGAAATACAAAACTATAACTTTTTTGAACTATGTTTAAAGACTCCAAGTTTACAATATTAGACAATTTGATGAACTATCACATACATTTCTACGAATCGGTTTTGGGCATGCTTTGGCGCGTAAACGAACGGCTGAAAATATAAGTTCAATATCTGCCTCTTTTTTTTTTTCAGGAAGACCATGAGACTAAAAAGAACACCATATTTCAATTAAATAAGACCCAGTGTGTACATTTATAGCTGTAGAAGTCTGTCTGTTGTATTTTGTTTCGAACGAGAATCTTGCAAAAAGTGCAAAATTTCAGGCTCGCGCACACCCAAATGGTCTGATGGTTCAGTTTAACCGTTAATTTCGTTCAAAATGGATATTTCGAAAAACTAACCCCATTTCACTTTTTTAGTCATGTCAGACTTGGGATCAAAAAGCCCTGCCTTGAGGCTGCAAATAGCTAATGTGTAGCTCTTACAGTTCCTCACATCCTTTAGGTGCCATGGGAACTGGAGTATTCGTGGACTAGTTGCAGGAGGTTGCCTCATCCCATCTAGGGAGGGGAGAAACAGTCCTACTTTTCCTTTATTTTAGAAACGACGGAAGTAATTTATGGTGTAGGCGCATCAATCATTTCCGTTAGAATCCCTTGAATACCTCTTTCCTTTAACTACTTCATATTGATGGGATGTGCTGTTAAGTCATCCATTTTGCACTGCTGGCTAAGTCTGAAGAGCATGGTTAAAGGTTATGTTCTTTTTAATTGAATAACAGGGTATTTGTATTTATTTTCCTACTTAATTAAGAAAAAGGGTGATCTTTACAATAGCAAGACAATTTCCTTTAGGGAAAAAGTAAAACCCCTATCACCTTTGCCAAACCGTGTATTCTTGTACACCCTTCTCCTATTATAAAGCAACAAACAAACTCGGATATGTTTGTGAACGTTCATACGGACTGTTGCTGCTGCAAACAAAGTACAACAATGTAGCACTCCACCATAAAATAGCAAACATACTTATCATCCCTACAGCGTAATCTGTCACTTAAAAGCGCCATATAAGAATATATCTTTTTAAGGGGGCAATATTAGTAAATGCCTTTTTCACTCAACGTTAAAGCCTTTTTTCTTAATTATCACCGTGACTTAATTCAATCCAAAAATGCTATCATAGGGTCACAGCGCGAGCTCCCATAAAGCTGAGAGAATTTTTTCGCGTTTTTTAAAGTAAACGTAAAGAAAAAGAAGGGGAGGGGAATTGATGAGTTTTAAAGGAGAATTGGTGTCAAAAATCAAGCATTTTATTCCCGTAGAGCTTAAGCTGCAAATATTAATGTTTGAAACTTTTTTTCTGTGTACTGGTTTATTTTCGGTCTCAAAAATAGTTTTGCTACGAGTTTAGGCCATCAGCATTGCAGAATGTGTCAGCGGTCATTTTGGTAGCCTATGACGTAACTTATGGGGAACGAATGCTAGAGTTACAAAGAGAAGTACGGATTTGCTTTATGTAGAACTTGTACTTCGAGTGTAAGTTAGTACTATTGCGACGGAAACACCGGATAGATAGCCATTCGGAATCCTCTACTGGAATCTTTCCACTTGTCCTTGAGGACGTAAGTTACATTTTAACCGCGGATCAGTGGCGCGCCTTCGATACTAAACACCCGCGCAAATTTTCCAAAAATATCATCTCTGTTTATGTAGAGTGTGCTTCTCTTTCCGAAAGAAATACATAGGTTTTACGTTAGTTATAGCGGAGCCCGCGCACTAGCGCGTCAGTGAAGCACCATTGCTAAGGAAATTTACGTCCGTACGTCCGTCCTTCCGCACGGCAGGGTCACCAATACGAATTGGCATACACTGGATATAACCCTGTGCTGAATCCCGTGTTTTTGGCGCGAAATCGCATGTTGACCCGCGTTGTAGCAAAACAAGCAAAGACAACAAAAGTCAAAAACAAATTTGTTAATGGAA
>Ga0126336_10000552_pt1 | contig 15925 bp, 12 predicted proteins | sample SidCmetagenome_FD_92530 | JGI IMG/M metagenome (GOLD analysis project Ga0126336, IMG submission 92530) | Coral microbial communities from El Islote,Puerto Morelos, Mexico - Siderastrea C C metagenome | ecosystem: Host-associated > Invertebrates > Cnidaria > Coral | place: El Islote,Puerto...
ATACCTTAATTAGTCACGTGATCCCTATTGTGACAGCTGTTTATCAAAATGAGCCTTCGTAGCAAGTTTCATCTGTTTGCTTAACTTCGTGTCAGTAGGTTGCATACTTACTGAGATAGACCACCCCCCTTCATTTTTTAATGTACCTCAAATGACCCAGTCCTTATATACCTAAGAGCGCTCTAAGGAGCCTGAATAGGCATTTTGTCCGGGCTTCAAGTAAAGTTTCGTACTCCAGGCTCCACAATAACACTTTCAGGCCTCCAGGGCTACCCCTTCCCCTTACTACCGTGAATAATTATGGGAGACAATTCCGTTCGAGGTGCAAATATATATATCTTTATTATTTTTTTCGTTTCTATATATTAAATTTCTCTTCAAACGACCCCCAGCCATCGCTGAGGATTTCTAGAAAACTGTCTGGCGAATTATATAAAAATTTACAAAAATATATGTCTATAAAACCTACCCCCTGGAAAAGCTACGTATTTCGTGTAAATGACTACCGCAAAAACAAGCTACAACGCACCAGACATTACGTGGTAACTTGAACCAAACAGCACCTGAAAACCATTTAATGAGGTCAATTTCTGATGCAACATATCTTAACGCTAAGTTCGGTAGGGGTGAACAACCAACGATGGCAAGTACAAAATGCCAAAGACAAGCGTGAAAATAAAAAGAAAGTTAAGCATATTTATATTAACGACCTCATACCAACGAAGGAACAACTACTGTTTAATTTTGAAAGGGAAAACGTGTTCTCTGAAACGTAAACGAGGCCGCAATTTCTGCTTGGGGAGACTGTACGACGCATCGCGGTAATTGCCGAGGCATCGTTCGAAACAATTGAACGGACAACTGATTGGACAAAACAAAACGAGAGACCTTCTACTCAACGATAAACGGCATTCGTTCCTTCGCTTGTATGAGCTAAAAAATGCTGGAGACATTTTCATGCAAGTTGCGCTCAATTCAAACAAATTAAATGATCATTTAAATAAAGGGCATTGCCCCAAAATGGCTGACAAAGTTTGTACACGTTATTAACAGAAAACCCGTCATATTAGGAATTAAGGAGTCTTAGAGCAAAAGAGTCGAAGGCAAGCCAATACGAAAACTCATTTCTAAAGTTGCAAGTTAAGGAAAAAATGGTGAAGATAAAAGCGTTTGGAGCTTATAGGCCAAAAATTTCCTCACAAAACGGTAAAGGTGCCACCCAATTTTCAGATGTTGGCCTAAGGCACAATTTCAATACACACTGGCCTTCAAATGATTAAATGCGAAAATGAAAGAGAGGTAGGTGACAATAACTTTGAGCGGTTTTCCAAAGATTATCTAATATATAAAGCAAGGAAAATGCACAAAGCCCGTCAGCAACAAACCAATCACCCTTTACCAGCCCCAAGCGCGGGAAAATGTAAAACTGGTGCCAAGCGCGGGAAAAGTCGCGTAAGCCACACCGGTTACACCTGTTTGGCAGATCACCTGACACCTTCGCGCGCTCATTGGCTGGATAACTTTGCACGAGTTGCATGAGTTTCTAAACCAATCAGGATATTCAGCAAATGCCGCACAAAGTAAACAGAAACAATCAGTAGAAAAACGCTCAAACGTTTGAAGCAATAGAATACTAAGATGAAGAAGAGTTTGAAAGTTGGCCACAGGCCCATACTCTAACTCCTTACGAAGTTCTAACATGTAGTATTAATAATAATTGTTACATTTGGCTATATATTATTTCCCTACCACTTTCGTAAACTGCGGTTTATAAATAACAGCCTTATTTATTTCTTTGTAGTCGGAAAATTTACACTCTGGGCTGAACTCGCGAAAAAAATCCTCTTCAAACGGCAATGGACTCGGGACAAACTTCTAGATAAAGTTTGTTAACATTATGTCTGAACCACAATTTAAGTGCTTAGACTGATTTTCGCTTGGAAGATTAATCGGCTGAATCAAAGAAACAATATCATAAGCGATTTTCTCAAAGCAAATTTCATATCCACTGCTCGTTCGAGGACTTAAGGCAAGTTTTGTTCGCATTATTCATTACATTTTGAAAATTGCGAAACAGGCAACGTTAACTTCACACCCTTGCAGATGGCCAAGTTATGTATAAATTTTTTCATTCATTATATATACATATTGTTCAGTAAAACAGCAAAAATATATATACAAGGCTAAAACACTCAAATGTTACAACTCAAACATTTTCTACTTTTTGACAACTTCATATAGTAAGGTCTTCCTGCATTTGCAACTGCTTAAGAGCACGATTCTTCCTGTAAAAGGGGTTGTAAGCAACCAACAGGTATGTGAAAGGTCGTGGGGCTGACACTCAGGGGCTGATCCGGAAATTTTCGATAGGAGGTGCAAATGGAAAGAACGATACATTAGATTTAGCAAACTTACAATCGATTTCTTGGTAAATTTCGTCAACTGGTTAACGCTGTTTTCTCTCTTTGTATTTTTTTCCGTTTGAGTGCATTTGAATATTTCAAATCAAGAACATAAATACAAGCTCGAGGTAGGTGGAAGGGGGTCCACATCTCCATGGACCTCGCTCTAGTCCCGCCACCACTGATTTCATCCGAAAAAATCTGACTCCCTGGGATCCCATGCTCGTAATAAAATCAATACGGTGTGTATAAACAGTCACCTTCATAGCGTTGTATTTGTTTTGTTTTTTGTTTGGGTCTTGTATATATATTTTTATCATTTTCGAAATCAAGTATGTTTTAACTTGGCCCGCGTAGCTGTTAAAAGCCATAAATTACTTGGCATCCAGTAGGATAATGTCTGTAGGATTAAAATCCTGTTGATAAGCCTTCCTTCATCAGGTCGATAATTCACAATTCATTCCAAAGCAATGTTAAGTCTTTCCTTTCCCAAGCCAACTGGCTTCGACTTGTACTGAATTACTCTAGTCCTCACGTGACTCCATGCGCATCTGCCCACGTGATCATTATTATTCCTTGACCATACTCACGTGACTTCAGCTTGTCGTACCCTGTTAGCAAGGCTGAGCCTAAGAAATTGAAGAAACATTCAGAGCATTAAAATTTTGCTGATAAGAAACTGATTTTTAGTAAACAAATGTGTTACGTTACCACGTACATGCTGAACTCACTTTATATAGTACCAAGAATTTTTTTACAAACTGACCGGGTGCGGTTGTGCAAAGCGGGATTAACTTAACCCAGGATTAGCATCAATTTTGAATGCATTTTCATGGGCAAACGATACGGATTCCTGTAAATCTTTTTAGCCCTACATTAGGACTTTTGGTTGCTTTCAAACCGCCACTTGGATTTTGCTGTCAAAACTCTTTTGAATAAGAGAAACAGGAACCTTGGTTGAGTTTTAATCCCAGGCAAGCGTTAATCGGCTTTCGAACAACCGGGCCCTGGTCGTCTACTAACAGCTTCGTAAATACAAACAACCACATCTGCCCAACAAAGGAAAACAACGCAACAAGCCAGCCAGACCTTGAATCGAAACATGCAACCGGTGCCAAGCGCGGGTAAACATGCAACCAGAGTGAAACCGGTTGTGACCGGCTCAAAGCGCGGGAAAATATGCAACCGACGTAAAGAGCGAGAAAACGCTGGCCACTGTTCTTTGAAAACCACTCTGTTTAAGATGCTTTGGTTATTGCCTTCGCTGATTGGTTAAAAAATTGGTGCAGAACGATTCGACCAATCCGTGGAAACATATTGTTTAGTTTGACCAGTCAGAAACAAGACATAACCATTGGTAACATCAGCAGTTGCATTTTTTTGTTTGGCAAGTTGCTGTTAGAGTTTTTCTAGCTGTGGCAACTTGTTACGCCGATTTTTAAATTGTAAAAGATACGTTAGGAGATTAGCGAGCATGCAAAGAACAGTGGTTAAAAACAACAAAAATAAGAAATAAGATTTACCTTAAGTTAAATAATTTAAATTATATTTCCAACTCAACTTCCTGCCAAAAGCCTTGATCGTAACAACGATTAGGCAGATAGAGTTCATCCAAGTTCATTCTTGTTGTTGTTGTTGTCGATGAAGTAACAGCAGTAGTTGTTGTTGTTATATCTGATAATTCCAAGGAACTCCTGCAAAAAAATGTTCATAGCAAGCCTCAAAATAGTGATTAGCCAATGCAGAGCGTAAATTGGTTAGAAAGCCTGAGTGGTTGTTAATAATGAATGCTTGGAGTTATTGCAATGTTTGTTAAATGGGTTGAGTTTGATAATACCATGGTTTTCGAAATTTTCTTCGTTACTGTGGAAGAACCAAGAGTTGATAACAGTCTTTACCACGAATAGCTTGCCCTTACCTGCTCTCAATTCCCGCAGTAGAGTGCAAACAGTGTTTCCGTGAAATATTAATAAAACAAAATTTCACAAATTTGCGCAATTTTGTAAATAGTCAATTTTGTGAATTGTCAAGTTTATCTACTCTAATGTCGACTGAATAGAAAGCTACTGCAAACTCTTCTTAGAATGCTGCTCAGTTTCACTTATGTCGAGTCAATTTAACGGCTGCTTATTCTTTAACAATTTTCAACTAAATTGTGACAAAATTTTATAGCTTTGTAATTTGTATTTCACGGAAGTACTGTTTGCACTCTAGCAAACATTTTCTTGAACTAAATTCTTTTATCGAAATGCATTTACTTGCACTAATTTCTATCAGCAGCATGCATTTATATCTGCACCAAATCCCTCATCGACATGCATTTACTTCCACCGACAACACCCATTAACACTTTCTATTTCCCGCAAAAGTACTCTTTACTTCCACTCAATTCCCTCAAAAGCATGCATCACTTGCACTAAATTCCCCTATCAACGTACATTTAGCTGCACCAAACTTCCTCATCAACACGCATTTGCTTGCATTTATCGAGACGCGCATGTGCTATGTGTAGTCGCTGCTGAGCAAGGGTTCCTACCTGTCATTTCCTTTCAGCGTTTCTTTTTTAAGTGGCCTTCCTTTAAGTTTCTTTTCATCTCCAAGGTTTTCTTGTGTTTTATTTGTATTCTTTTCGTGTTGTTTTGAAGCAACGAAGTTTCGAATTATTTCCGGGTTGCCTGATCTTGCGCCTGCACAATGTTTAGGATCAGCACCCTCAATGTCTATTTGTTTTGGATTCACTTGCGCCGATTCCACGGCTCCTGCAGTGACGTGGTTTGCCTCGCGTCTGCGCTTTCTCCAGAATTTCCAAGCCACGCATGCGACGATTAGAATAAGTACAACTAAGATGGAGACCACAATGGCCACTATCATGGTAGTCCCGCTTGTGGTGCCTAAGAGAGATGAAAACGCATATTCTCCTTACTGTTCTCCATACATTTCTTGTGGAATTAGTAAAGAGAATTTGTCTAAAAATCAAGACATCTTATCCTTGGTGATCACTTCCTTTATTCTCATCACTTGAATGTTCAAACACATAGTCATAATGTAAAGAGAAATTTAATTTTCTTCACTGTTAGGGCTTGAAGGGTTAAGAACAAAGGAACTGGGAACACAATGCAAACTCAGTGCAAATTGCGAGGAAGAGTGTGCGTTGGGGGGGGGCGGTGTAAAGAGTCATAAACAGTCAGTTTATGCATTTCCTCGCAACTGTCACTTAACGCAGATTTCAGGTTTTAAATAGTCAAAAACGTCTTCTCTAACTCGAAAAAAATAAGAAAAGTTTTATCTCACCTGTTCCTCTCTCTGAATTGTAGGATTGTCCTGTGAAACAGATAAATACAAGGATTAACGTTAAGACACTTCATACAATTTAGCTATCTTGAAAACGTTTAGTCTAAATTTTGCCAGATGCAATCCGTTTCTTTCTTTTCCCCTAATTTCCATCATTTGTCCTGCATGAATTATTGTCACCTTTTCACCATATGTAAGGAAAGCCCTGACTAAACGGAGTCAGTGTTAACTCAACGGAAGTTTGGAAATGCCAACTTGCCTACAGACAGACTTGTATGGTGTGCGACTAGCGAGTAAAGGGATAAGTCCTGACGAAGGGCTGAGGCTTGAAACGTTAGCTCTTTATTCTATTTTTATGTCAGCTCAATTGATATCAAATTAACTGATATGAAAATGCATATTCTCCTTACTGTTCTCCATGCATTTCGTCTGGAACTAGCAAGGAGAATTTGTCTAAATATCAAGACATCTTGTCCTTGCGGGTAATTGTTTCCTTTATTCTCGTAACTTAAGTGTTTGAACAAGCAGTGATGATGCAGAGAGACATTTCACTTTCGTCTCTGTTAGGGCTTAAAGGGTTAAACGGACTCGCAAACGGGCGCAAATTGCAAAAAACTCGTTCTAATGCAGTCCTATATTGGCGCCCATATCAACGAAAACAGCACTATATTTGACTTTCATGAAAGTAAAGGCAAATCACTGCAAGTTTAGCCAAGGCTTAGCGAGCAAGGAGGACTAAAGTGAACTGAAAGCCAGACAATGCGGTTACCTGTGGTATAGAGTTAGTAACTAGGGCGCCAAAAACGAAACAAATCAAACACTGAAATGTTAAGCAAAAACATGCAGCCGCCTTCGCTACTTTAACTTCGTTGATAATGACGATTTCTTACAACAAATGTTGGCCGGTAAATTTGTCGCCTACGAGGTTAGAAATAACGTCTTTGCTCGGCTTGCAAAGCTTACCATTCATCGTTTGGTTTGGAGTAGTAAGTGTTGTCGTTGTCGCGTCGGTAGTACCATTTGTTGTACTTTCACCCGTCCTTGAGGGATGATGACTCGAGGAATGAACCGAGGTATGATTCGTGGGATGAGTCGTGGACCGACTAGCGGGAGTTGTTGGCAGCACCTCTCCGCAAGAGCTTCCACTAAATCCCGCTTTACACACACACGAGTAGCCGCGGATTCCATTCACACAAGTGCCACCGTTTTTGCATGCGCCAGGCACACAATCGGGATAGCACTGCTTCCCACTGTAACCCTCGGGACATGTACAGTTGAAATCTCCTATGAGATCCTGGAGGAATAAAGCTGAAAATTAGAGGAATTCACAAAATGAAACTATCTATCAGAGACGACAAGGTGCGCGATGCACATAAGGAGCATGCATTGTCTCTGAGGAAATGTCATGTTAGTTACTCCAGCACATTTCAAACTTGTGGGGACGATTATTTAAGCGAAGACTAACTAAAGTTAGACCTGGTAAAAAGTAGGTCATAACCCTTGCCCCGATAAAGATCAACATTAAATTTCCTCTCATCATTTCAGTGTATTACAACACATACAGGTCATGAGAATTTAACAAATGATCACTAAAGATGAATTGTCTAGATGCCTAAACAAGTTCTCCCAATTAGTAATTAACAAAATCTATGGAGAGCAGTAAGGAGAATTTGTTTAATGACGTCGGGGTTTAAAGGGTTAAACTACTCATAAGAAGGGCAGTCTAAGTGGCTGGTTGGGTTTTTAGTCTGTGTTTCACGCCTTCTCAATGTGTTAACGGTACACGACGCTATCACATTTGGGTTGAGCAGTTTAATTAAGGTCAAAACGCTGACATTAAGCTATAACAGAGAAGTTTGTCGGGATTTATAACCACTGACTTTTCTAAACTACAGTTCCTCTTATGACCTGCTCATTGAAACACCCAGATGGGACAAATTGGCAAACGTTTCTAATCCCATATGAGATGCCGAGTAGTGTTGGTTAGCTATGTACTATTGAACTTTTTATTACATAACATCTGTTTTGTTTGTTTCTTACCGTACATGTGCCACTGTTAAAGCAAGGGTTGCTGGAACACTCATTTATTTCTGAAAGGTATAAAACCAACAGCACGAATTAATTTAAATAGTACCAGTTGATTAAAATAAAACAGAAAATTAAGGTATGCTTTTCGCAATCTGTTGTGAATCTTGTTCAATCTGCGGAAGGTTGCTCGAGGACTCCGAAGAGTTACGAACATCATTTGAAGAAATAGCGAAAACGTAAGAAGAAAAATCGAAAATTGCAATTGTCTAAGCTTACGTGACCTTTTTCCTTTGGCCGATTCAAAGGAAGCGGTATCGTTGTGTCCAATTCAATTGGAACAAACGAAGCCGCCTAATTATCTTTTGTTTGAAATGAGTTCGATTCGACAAGAACGCGACGACTGAGCCAGGCCTTTAAGTACTGAATTATTAATTACACAAAATCAGCGAAGAGCACCGAACTGCCAAAGATCGCTCACGGTCTTCCGAAGAGTTACGACTATGGCTCGAAGACTTCCGAAGTTAGCCCGAAGACTTCCGAAGACGGCTCGAAGATTTATATCGCCTTAAACCAAAGTGAACTTTCTCCAGAGAAGAAGTAAATCCATTTGGCTCACCTGTTTCACAGTTTCTTCCGGTATATCCCTTTTTACACGTACAGGCGTAATTTCCTGCGTGAATATTTGTGCACGATGCTCCGTTTTTGCAGGGTTTCTTTCGCGAACAATATTCAAGATCTGAAGTAAGGATGCAAAGGAAAAGGATGAGAAACGACGCTTTAAAAAGCAGAGAGGACAACAAAAAACATCAAGCAATGACATACAACAACTAAATAGAGTTTTTTTCACATACTTCCAAATTGCCCTTCTTCACTCGGGTGTATGAATGTTTTACTAAAAACCTCAAAGAAGCATGACAAAATGGTATGGGGTAAACCGGTGATGGACTAGCATCCCTTCCAAGGGGGAGTTGCAGTATTCCTAGCTGCTTCTTGCAACAGAGACCGGCGAAAGGCTGCCTTGATGCCCGTTTGTGGCTTATCCTTTTTTCATGCGGTCAGAAGTAAAATACTTACCGAGATCGCAGCGTTGTCCGCCCCAGCCAGTATTACAATTACAATCCCACGGCTGGTCACACGTGCCATGAAGGCACCCGGGGAGAGTTACACATTCCGAGCAATTTGCACCTTTCCACCCTTTGTCGCAGCTGCAAAAAGAGAAGCATAAAAATGAGAGTTAACAGCAAGCCTATGTTCAGTAGAGCAGTTTTCACCGAAAAACCAAAACCAATCGTGACTTGCTCGCACGCGTTTCCCCGCGCTTAACGCTATTTACTTGTATCTGCTTCGATTTCTGATCGATTCATTTTGTGTTTTGTTCTTGTTGTGATTGTCTACAGTAATTACTTTGGTTTTGTTTTTACGACACTCATTTGAAAATCGCTCTATGCAACGAGCATGGGAACCCTCAACAACAACAAAAACCGAGTCTTTGACAGAAGTCGAACCAATGACATTTCGCCCACCCTTTGGACTAAGCCAAACGTAAACTGAATCCCCGAAGGAAGGCTTTTGTTTGTTTGTTTCTTTGTCTGTTGTATTTAAGGGAAATTTTCAAGAAAGAAAAAGTGGATAGTAAACGAAAGAAAAATGTTTGGAAGTTTTGTAAACTGCAGCGGACAACACATTTGTTTGCTGTATTAGGATTCAAATCGTCGAGATGTTTCATTTGGTCTTAGCCAATAAATAGAGTAGAACTGAAGAGGGATTTCGTCAGCTTTCTGTTGCATAGCAACAAAACTGACCGGAAGAGAAACATCTCGCGTGCAGTTTCTTCAAGATTTGTTCTTACAGAACGCACGTTTCACAAGCGAAATTAGAAACACTTACATGCATTTATTAGGCTGCTGATGGCAAGACCCGTGATTAGGGTCACATCCTGTCCTGCAAACGGCTGAAAGATAAAAGACAAATAATGTTAGTGTCAAGTGGATAGTTTGGCAAATTTGTTAATTTTGTATATCTTGATACCAGATTAGAAGGCGACCTGTTTGAGTTTAGAAGAGAATTAAGGCAAGCAGGAAACGGAGATACGCTTAATCCCGTTTCCCATTTAGCAGAAGCTATTTCCGACATCACCCAACATCTTCGGGCGAACGGGCTTCGCCGACAGTTGTCGACAATCTACGAATCTAGGCGAGTCATAACTGTTCAACACGCGTGTAACCCTCGCTTCAAGTCTGTCACGCACGTAGTAAACGATGCTCAAAACTCCCGCTGATGCTAGCGTGCGAAATAGCACTTACGCGAATGAATGGTCACATGTTTTACAGCTGTGTATGTAAGAAAGAAAGTAGTACAAATAGATAACGTGCCTTGACAGATAACGGCACCTGATTAGAGAGGTCAATTTATCACAGCGCTTCGAGGCAAAAGCACGCACGACGAGATTGAAGTCAACAATAAACAATAAGATTGTCCCGCTCTCATGTACACAAGAGATCATCGATGGCAACCTTGAACAATACATAGCCCGCATGAACACAAAAATAGTGTTTAATATTGTTGATTTTACGGTCTGTTGATATTAGGTGTTTGGGTTGACCGACAGGACACACTTCGCTGAACAACGTGAGAGCGCATACTAATCGCGGTTCACAGAGAACTGAATTTTCTCGTCGAATATCTGGTGCAAATTTAAAAGTTATGGACCGAGCTGTTTCAACACAAACTGCCAATACGTTAAATGTTTGTTTTGTGAAGTTGCTAGGTTGTCTTTTGTTTACAAATGGAGACTTCGTTGTGTATCTATTACAGAATTTTACATGGAGTTATAATCCGTTATTGTGGGTGCATATGACAATCAATGATGTTAAGATAGAATAGCAACAAAAAGAGCGGATTACAACTTAACAACCTGTAAACAAACGACTATTCATGTGGCTTCCACAACAGAAAAAATGCACCGGCAAATATAACAAGAGAAAGCATTTTTGCCGGCCAAAAGTGGCAGAGTCTCAAAGAAAGAAACAACTAATGAGCTTGAAGAGCAGTTTGGTGTAGCAAATCTGCTGACATTATTTATTTATTCAAATTACAAAAAGAAAACGTATGCGACTGATTCTTCTTGCATGAAACAGCGAGGCTTAAAAGAGATCATAATGAAAAATTTATTTTTCTAAACACATTTCATAGTTTATTCCCACACTTGTAGATTTTTGCTTTTCGGTGTTATGATATTTCCTCTTGTAAAGAGTTTAAGTAGTTTAGCTCGTGGAAAACCAGAAAGCAAATGCGTGGGGCCACTGTATTTTTTGACTACGGATTCTGCGCCATCGAGCACAGCACACAACAATTCTTTTTTTCTTTACCGAGAAGAGAGTCGGAACTTCTCGGACCGTCGGGTCAACAGCAGTGTAGATTGGTCATTCAGGACTGCGTGACGACCAAACTCGAAAATCGTTCTATGCTAAAATGAAAACGCTTCAAAGCCAATTCATGGCTTCGTACGTAATAAAATAATAAAAAGCTTGTAGAGTGGGTGGTGTTGCTCCCTTGTCACACAATGGATCGGAAAGCGTGAAAACGTTTTCAGTGCATCGAACTCTGCAATATTTCTCTCCTTCAAGTTCTATGTAGAACCTTTTTTCAAGCTACATTGCAAAACGCCTCTCCTTCAACCTATAACAAACCCTGCAAAACGATTTTTCCTTCAAACTTAAAATTGATCCTGCAGCCTCTAAAGAAACATACAAAGACGCTAAAAAGAAAAATCGGCTAATGCTATGGAATATTTTTTTTTAAGATTACTCATGGAAATTTTTTATCATTAATTCGTTAGTTGTTGTATTTCCTTTGGTGAATAGTTGTCATCGCGTTAAATGGTAAATCCAAATTTATTACCGGAAATTTAGATTTCTGAGTGCACATGAGCAAGTTATTTGAATGATTCATACTGACCGGCGCGCACTACGAGTTCTGAAATCCTGTATTTAAAAATTAAATCCGAATGCACTTCTCGACTAAAGAGAAAAGGTGATTATTTGAGATTTCCTTCCGGAAGATAAAGATAATTTCATGAGTGGCCAGCAAATTTGTTTTACATCGATCCTTTAATCGAAATCGTGCTGATCACTAAAAGTTAAGTACTAGAGCTTAAGAAGTCAATGTACTCAAGCCATGCAATCTACCCTTCCAGAGTATGGAGTAATCCGCCCCTTAGAAATGAAGAGACACCTTGAACCACGTATTGTAGTTCCGATGAGTTTTGCGATGAAAGCCCGCAGTGTGACCATTTATGCGAAAGATATTGAGCTGCAATTGTTAATTATGCTTTGCACTTTTCTGTGGTGCTCATTTCATTATTGTGTGCAAGGTAGTTCTAAGATTTCAGTCAGTGGATGAAACTATAATATACGATTACTAAACGAAACCTTTTGAGCACTACTTTCTTATGGTGCTGTTTGCTATGCTGTACAGGGCAGTTACAAGTTTTCAGTTTCTGGATGGAATCCTTAAGTGTGAGCATCCCTACAAATGATGACGAATAGTTTTTCCTATGATGTCGTCAGTTTGAAAACTTTTTTCCCTCTTAGAATCTTAAGACAAATTGGCAATCTGATTTTTTACACTAGCAATTCTATGACTGAATTATAAAGTTTAAAGCTAACCACATAACATGAAAATCACTGACATGTCTAACGTGTAATAAAACACGAACACGTTACCTTGCGTGCAGTACGAAGCGACGTCAGTCCAGCCTGGCAAACACACTTTAGCGCCGTTGCTGTCACATGCAAAGTGTCCAAATGAATCATCGCGAGGAATACAGTAAGTGTTGCAGGAGGGACCATAATAATGTTGCCGGCAGACCACACGGAACGAAAAGCTGATGTTGGCGACTGTGCCTACGTGGCTAGCGTTTTGCCACTGCGTGCCTGGCAGCAGAAACCGTCTTTTGACGACGGCTTGTTCGATCAATACTGATGAGGATACACCTGCAAGATGAAAGACGTTATGCAATTACAGCGATTGATGGTAGCTTCTAACAGTCGTAAAACTATGAGAGCCAATCATCGCGTTGCCTATTGTGGAATTAACCAATCAAAGCTCGAAACAGAAGCACGTGACTGGTGGTAAGAGCAGGAATGCGTGTAATCAGTGGCAAGCGCGGGAAAACATTTAACTGGTGGCAAGCGCGGTAAACCACCTGTAAACCAGATGCAAGCGCGGGAAAATGTGCAACCGGCTCCAAGCACGGGAAAGTTTGTGATTGGTGGCAAGCACAGGAAAACGTGCGCACGCGTGGATGAGAGGATGCTAGCTAACCACGGGCAAGTCTCACCAATTTACAAAACCTCAACAATCGAACAACTACTTTCGAAAGTCGTCAGATAATATCCTCACAAGAAACTGATAAAACGACAGCAGACAGCATCCGATTGGATGAATTAAAGAGATGAATTAAAGAGACCGAAACCAAGCAAGCTACAAAAGTTCATAAAATCATATATGATTTTATTTTTATTATTAATACTATTTTCTTTCTTTCTTTCTTTCTTTCTTTATTTATTTATTTATTTACTTATTTATTTTTTTCTTCGTCTTTTCTTTCTCGGAGAAATTAGCTATACAGCTACCCTTGTAAATCCGAGGTGAAATGAAGGTGGTGTATGTATAGGCGATGCATGCGTTTGTAATTATCTTGAAATTCTAGACCAAGACAGATCTATCCTTTTTTCTAGATTTTTTATCAGAATGTCCGGAGACGCCATAAAACAGAACTGAAAATTCGAAGAATAACTTCTTCAGATTAACTGGGAAGGTTTTGAGAGAAGTGTGTAGTTGTTATGTTTTTGCGAGACATTCGAGAAAACAGAGCTACGGCTGTCTTGCAGCAGTGCTATCTAAATGATATTTTAAGAAGTCAATAGCTACTGTCCGCCGTGTGCTGGAGCTGAATGAATGCTATTTCCATTGAAGTCTGATTTTTTTCCAGATGTCAGCAGAAAATAAAGACGTTTCGTGCCTCCGCAGTCAGTTTTCGCGGACGATGGTAAGCTCTTACAATGAGGACTCAATCTAAAATGTATTGTCGCATTTTCATGTAAAACGAGTAATTTATAGCTCACTGACAGCACAGTAATCGACGAAAGTTATAAGGTTCAGGGGGAAATATGTAAGAAATTTTGAAAAGAACTTTGCAAATTAATTGGGCGTGAAAGCTGAGTAAACAAGTTTAAAAGAGCCCCGGGCTAAACTGCGCCAACATTTAGCACACAGCAAGTCAGACGGCTGTTTTACCATTTTTCTCGACTGCTTTCCAGCTCAAGCTGTGTCTCTTTTGACCCTTGAACTCACAAACCGATTTCCAAGGTCAAAATTAAATTAGCCGATACTGATTTAATAACTTTAACTTAGATCAAACTTTAAGCGGCTTTATCGGTAAAAGATTCAACCTGCTTTATCAGTGCAAAGTAGCTTAAAAAATGAGGAGAGTTCTAAAGTGCGAGAGATACAAAAGCTAAAACACATTAAAGCCTTTGGTACCTTGGCCAAAGACGTTTTTCCTTGTTGGTCTCAAACGAGATTGAGCCGCGAAGCGGCGACAACAGGAGCTCGTTGTCACTGTTTCATGGCTCAATTTGGTTTGAGAAAAAGAGAGAAAACCCCCACACACGCACACATGCTTTTTCTCCCTCTGGCCTGGAGCTAAAAATGTCTTCAGCATCGTGTTACAAATGTCAAAGACCAGACAACATTCCGCTTTCGTGAGGATTACGGAAGGAAAAACAACTACACAAAGTATCAGTTTTTATAGACGGCGTCTAAAAGTAATATACATTTTGGCGTTGGCACGCCGTTTGGCGGTGGAAATGGAAACAGTATGGCGCCGAAGAAATCGAAAACTCTTCAAATTCTTAATTGTCCTTTTCCTGTTCACGATTCAGTAGGCTAAGCTCTCCTAAAGGCTACGAGTTAAGCTTCATTTCCAGATTATTCTCCATGAACTATTAAACTTAGTAATTCTAGCTAACCACATAATCCAGTCAATTTTTTTTCCTTCACTTCATGAACCCTTACTATTCCAAGAGCTCAGATTGCGTGTAGCGAAGAAAAGAGAACACGCGAAGTAAAAAGAATGCAATAATCTCCCCTTTTCTCAGCTCACAATATTTACTTTCTCCCCGAGCTATCTTTCCTTCGTTCACTACTTAGATGACCCCATAAAAGACGTTTCTTAATAGAAGCAAGATATAATGTTCAGCCGGATCAGCCTTAGTTTGGCACGGTTTAAAACCTAGAGCAATTCAGTCGTCAGATGAAGATAAACTATCTCCTAAAGATTAAATAGCAAGCAGAGTAGTTCACTAAAGGATAGAAGAAAGGACAACAAGGAAGCCCGTTTTTCGTAACTCAGCGAAAGGGTATACGTGCGGCACGGCTGCTCATGTATCATGGGCCGCCGACTTTTTGGCGGAGTAACTTGACTTCAGACTCTCTTTTTAATTGGCTCATTTATGCCTCTCTTAATCAATCGATCTTAAGCAGGAAGCTTGAAAACCTCAATGTGATCTTTTCAGTTCTTAGAGGGAACGGATTTTTCCCGGTTTGATAACGAAGGATCCATCATTTTTGACAATGACAGCATTGCCTCTCCTCTGCATGCCAGTCTCGGCAAGCTTCTATTAGCTACAAACACACACACGCACAAACAAGCCGCGTCTCAACAAAAGGTAACAGACAAGACAATTTGGCTAGTTTTAGATGAATCGATTCACCAAACGTAAGCCAAATATTTTGATCGCAGATAAGATAACGAGGCCATACAGAAGGATTAACCTTATCAATGCGGCGATACGGCCACCTATAACACGCCTTCAAAGACAGCCGGACAATGCGTTGACAAGGTGGGGCAAACAAAAGGTTATCAAGATAGCACAACCCATTGACCTTCAACGGATACACAAAAGATCCCGGTGCTGTTTGCTTCTCTTCAAATCACGGCGTAAGCTGTTTAGTTAGGCATCATTATCGAGCTATTATCACAAACGGACATAGTGATCGTACAGGTTAAGAGAGTTAAGTGATTGCAGAAGATAATGAGAAGAAACGCGAGAGAAAAATCTTGAAAAGCAGACAATGATTTTTGCTAGAAGTCAAAGATAATTTTGAGTTTCGAGAAATTGCAATCGAATGGTACCACA
>Ga0126336_10000553_pt1 | contig 15897 bp, 8 predicted proteins | sample SidCmetagenome_FD_92530 | JGI IMG/M metagenome (GOLD analysis project Ga0126336, IMG submission 92530) | Coral microbial communities from El Islote,Puerto Morelos, Mexico - Siderastrea C C metagenome | ecosystem: Host-associated > Invertebrates > Cnidaria > Coral | place: El Islote,Puerto...
ACAACAACAACCATTTTATTTTGCCAAAATAAATAGAAATAAAAATAATTACAGCATAAAATAAATTAACTAAAATAGGCAAAAAAAACTACTCAGAATAGAAATAAACTAAACGAGCTGAGTAGTTATCAAAAAAATTAAATTGCTTTGACTAGGTTGTACATGTTTTGACTAAAAAAGAAGACGAAAGTAAAATAAGGCAAGTAATAAGTAATTAAGTACAATGTAACTAAGTATGTATAAATAGTAATTTAGATAAATAGTAGAAAAAAGAAACAGGAAAAAAAATGAGAAAAAAATGAGAAAGAAAAAATTCAGACGCCCAGTCCCTGCTATCATGTTGTTTCCTTAGACATGAAACTTTACTCAAATTGTCTCCCTTGGCCAAGGTGTATAAATGGTTACCAGCGACATACTGCTGGGCGTAGCCCAGCGATGGACTGGCATCCCGTCCAGGGGGGAGTAACAATACTCTCAGTTGCTTCATGCTCCGGCTGCGTAGGCCTCCTGGCTCCCCGCACATAGCCTGCAATGCAGGTGTTTTCCGGGGACGCACGAGTGCCAAACTCTCGGGTAATCGTAGCCACCATGTTGGACTTGCAAAATCTTTCTACTCTCCCCAATCTTCCTCTTCTTTTAAAATCCGAGATGGTGGCTATAGCGCTCGCTCGCACAAAAAGTACGCCTGCATTGCAGGCTAACCTGCACACTTTACAGCCCTCTTTGTGTAGAGTGAATGATAAATGGCGTTTATTTCCGCGATTTATTTTACAAGGAGTGACCACACTATGGTCTTAACTAAGTTTTGCCCAGCAAAATAATTGTTATGGCATCTCCCAATAAGACTTTAGGAAAGTTCAAGTAAAAAAATAATCATGCTTATCTCTTGCTTAGACAGTTGCACTCAATCAACCAAACAATCTAGTAAGAGTAAACCAATCAGAACTTGAAGAAACTACATGTTGATTGTGCCAAATAAGGGAAAACGAGTGCGAGCAAGTCACAGTTGATTTTGGTATTACTTATGACTGGTTGAGACAGTGGCCGGAGTTTTCTTATCCAGTAAGAGCGTAACTGCTGTCCCGCGGAGGTGGCGACGTTTTTACAGTGACCCCCTAAAAAAACATTGGCTCTGGGTAAGAAGATAAATCCGACTCCGGCGCATGTACAGTAGCAGTTGCGTGACAATAAACAAACGAGTTTCAATTGTGTATGCTTACAATTCAGTCACCAAAAATATCCGGTGACTTCGGCTTAAATCAAGGAGTTCAAAATCAAATTCCACCATTTTTTTTTTCGGGTATCGTGGAGAACCTGGGGAGTGCAGAAGTTAATGTTTTTTTGTTTGAAAGGAAACGTCCAAACACTCCGTAATGTTCGTTCATTTCGGCTCTGATTTCAGCCTTCTATCAAGAATAATGGCGTGGAATGGTAAATATTGAGCCACATCTCTGCTGGTTGGTCTGCTAATTTTGGAGAAACATTTAAAATCACTATTTTTTCCTGCAATTGGCAAGCGCCTGGTTGCTGTCAGTTTAAATACACTTTATGCACTTAAATACTTATACAGTGGAACGAAGCGCCAAGGAACTGGGAAAATGTATTCGATATATTTTAGTTTCATTTAGCCGTTAAGTCTTCACTATTAACAAAGTATTGCAGACTGCTTTAAATAAAAAAAATTACAACAAACATTACAAAAATTACAAAATTACTAATCAGTATGTAAGATTACACAGGGATTGCCTAAATGAACATGGCAAAGTAGATGCTATAATTTCTGGTGGGAGATTGTTCCACTGCGCAATTGTCCAAGGGTAAAAAGAGTTCTGGTAATAATCACATGTACAACGTGGCTCCTCAAATCGATGACTGAGAGACGAGAGCCTGGTGCCCATTCTGCTCTTATGTTCTTTCTGAAGCTTGTCACATTTGTAAGTGGGTTCGTTATATCGGGGCCCTTTTCCGTACATTTTACTATTACTGGGTGAAAAATATCGTTCGTTATCGGTGTTTACTGAGGGTCGCAGCAAGAGACTTGGTGTCTCAAACGTGTGAAATATGTGTACGCGCGTCATACCTTAGACATTAATAGACAATTTAGTTGTAGTTAAGGTGATTCCATTCAATGCATTGCGCGTTCTTTCTGTGCGTCATTTTTTCCGTGATTAGTGCGGGCGCACGTTCGGAACTTGATAGGTTTTCTATGAAAGCTGAGCTGTTCAGATAAATAAATGGTCGTTTTCTCCTATACGAATTCGGTGACCCCACTTTTTTAGTCCATTTATTTGAGGAAAATACGACTCTACATGATATATCCAAATTTGAAGAATTTTTCGTTATTCAATTTTCAAATATTCAGATTGATCACCATTACAATCTGATTTTAGGCGTTCCACTGGAAGCGTGCAGATGCTCGATTTGCCTATTATTTCATTACTTTCATTTTTACAGCAACTTTTAAGGCGTTTTACTGAAACATTATTGTGCTGTCACAAGAATAATGCTTATATTTCATTGCTAGTTAAAACTTTGTCAAAGTAATGGACGTCTCTGGCACAAGGATAGGTTTCTTAATATTGCTGTCGAAAGCTAGCAAACTACCTATATACTTACAACCCTACAGGGTGAAATCAGACACGATGCCCCCTCTTTTTATTTTATCTTTTCAGTGTACTGGGTGTAATTAATAACTGCGCAAAGTTTCAAAGAATTCTTATTACAACTTCTTTTTCGAAGGAATCACCTTAGTTAGCGATTACTTTGCTATTGATTCAAAGTAATACGCAAATAATTGATTTCTCACATTTTAATAAAAACGTTTTAATACCCGTAATAGTTAAAGATTTTCGTAAGAAAGAATTCGAGAGTAAACAAACTGTGCACCAGTTACCCCAAAGCGCTATTTTTCTCCCTTGCAAAAAAATTCAGCCTAAAATCCTAAAGCAAATCAACCTTCCGCTTAAAACACAAACATCCTTATCAAAACAGCACATGGTGTGAAAGTTAGGATTTGAAGGATGAAGGTTAAGCTGTTTTATCCCGACAAAAATTCCTAAGAAACACGTCCTGCCTTATGGTAAATGGCCATCTATTGGAAATTGGCCTGCAAATGGCTATCATCTTTTTTTTTGAAAGAGTAGAGTGTTTCTGTCGACAGACTATCGACTGATAGTCGATGATTGTTACCCAGCAACATTTGATGTTCTTAAACACATGTTAGGTCTTATATATGCTAACTTTATGAACATCAAATTTCCAAGGGGCAACATTCAGCCGATACATTGCGAGACAGAAATACTCCAATGTTGTTATTGTTCACCAACAAATATTCTTCCGCCCACAAGCTGCCCTTTCTAATCTTCAGAGTTCCAAGTAAAATTGAGATAAAAAGGTGCAAAAAAAATTCAAACGGAAAAGATAAAGGAAAAGGGATTAAAAAAAGAACCAAAAAGCGCTTCGGATGGATACCATTCATCGGTTTTTTTCACTGACAAGCACCACTTCCTGACAGTTTTCCTTAGCGGAGGAGCACTATTGCGTCACGTGGTGGCTTAAGACCAATTAAAAACGGAGAAGATTTGGCGATAAACTATAATCTTAGATATCGGAAACTCGAGCCATTTGACCCAAAATGCTTCCTTTTCTATACATAAGTGAATCAAACTTGCCAAATTCATCAACCTCTCCACTTTTTAAAACTAAAATCATGTCACAGTCTCTAATCGTGTTCAAGCGATGAGCTATAGTGATGACTGTGGAGTCCCTCAGTTTCTTGCGCACTACGTTCCAGATTGTTTGTTCTGTGTCTGGATCCACATGTGCGGTTGGCTCATCCAAAATGATGATCTTGTTCCTCTGCAACAACACACGAGCCAAACAGATTAACTGGCGTTCTCCAACACTGACATTTGCACCATGCTCCAACAACTCGTAATCCAACTGTCCTTCCAGACTTTCTACCAAATCTTTCAGTTGCACTTCCTCTAAAGTTCGCCATAAATCTGCGTCTTTGAACTGCTCCATAAGATCGAGATTTTGCCTCACCGATCCACTAAAGAGGACAGGACTTTGGCCAAGAACGGATATGCATCGTCGTGCTTCTCGTAGGTTAATTTCCTTTATTCGAACTCCATCGACTATTATATCACCATCAGCGTCTGGCATGCGCAAAAGAGCTGCCACAAATGACGATTTCCCTGCACCCGTGCGACCTACAACACCGATCTTTGCTCCTCCAGGAATGTCAAGGTTGATTTTCTTCAATACTTGTGGTCCCCCCAGATAGTAAGTCAATGATACGTCTCTAAATGTGATATTACCTTCGCATGGCCACTGTTCCGGGGGAAGTCTCTGCACTTTGTATCCAGGCTCAGAATCAAGCTTGGTGTACGTCATAACTCGTTCAACTGAAGTCATTAGATTCTCGACATCCGACGCTTTTCTGACAGCGTATTGAGTTATGCCCATAGCCTGGATGACGTAAACTAACGCAAGACCGGCAAATGCTGTTTGGGAAAAAAAAGGCTATTTTATCATTAAGGTTTGTTTTTTTTCCCCGAAAGCGTCAACTTTATGTTATAAGAGCTATTTTGACAACAAAATAAAGTGTTTTTTTCGCGGGAACATGCAGTCAATAGCGACGCAAGTTTGGCCTTTCCCTTAGACACCCCTCAGGCAAAGAGCTGGGTTGTAGTAGCGTGTTCGTGAAGTCATTTGTGTAAATAGCGGTGTGTCTCGCTATTTTTACAAGAGGCTTAGTTAGGGGAGACTGTTTGGAACTGTAAGGCCTTATAGCCTTGTTCTCCTGTGAATACGGCAAAAAAAGAGACCAGATCCTGATAATTTTAAAGCGGATAATTTTTATGCGACAAAAAATTGCGACACATGGGACATAACCTAACCGGTGCACAAGCTCCGTGTACGAAGCTTATGAACCAGCACAAAACATCATATAAACTAGGAAAGCTGTATTAAATATCTTTTTGCCTAGTGACTCAAATCGTGCAAAAAAGCAGACTGGCTGATATTGTACCTGCAAGGGCAAGAGTTTAAGAGAGACTAAGATAATTATTAAGTGAAAACATTGGCATCCCATGTTGGTGAAGCAGGCATCGGTTAATTACAATTAAACTATAAATCGTTTTTGGAGGGCAGTGTTTCACTCAAAACTATAGGAACAAAACTCTTAGACTCAGAGAGCGGCTCTTCAATTGCTAACAACATCCATGATCTTGGCCTCTAAAGGCTCTATGAAACCACGATACAGCAGTGTTACTAAACAAAGAAACTGCATACACCTAAATGACCTGAAATATACAGGAATGAGTCGGAATGAAACGGAATGGCATCAGAATGTTTAGCTACATTAAGGTCTCGTTTCGCTTAATTTCGGAGCATTTCGTTTTATTCCGGTGCTATTCCAGGTCATTCCGGTGTCATTCCGGTTTTTTCCTCCCAAGCACGTTCATTAGTAAATTACTCGAAAGTGATTCTTGCATAGACGATAAACAAGCAAATATAAAATCTAAAATAATATGAGTTCTTAAGCTGGAAATAAGCGTGCTGTATTTCATTAAAGATACTGTTACCTACCAGCATCTTGAGACACCAAAATTGCAGCAAGAGCCACTGCACCAATCAGCGTTGAAGTGAGAAGATCCAAGCGGACAGCAAGCCATCGCCCAGCGGCCATCACCATGATGAATGACTGATTATGAACATCTTGATACCTGCAACAAGAAAACAACAGGCACATAGACTATCAAATCTTTGTGTAATGCTGAACATGGCAGAATTCGAGGTGTGCCCCAGTTCTGCCGCCTGCAAGACACAGACTGCAGAATGGCTCCAGCCTGGGGACCAAATTAGGAGTACTCTGCGATCTGCAAAATTTCGCCAACCGCATCAAATTGTTTGCCACCGACTTCCTTTTGTTTAACTCACGATTCTCGTCAAGGATACTTTGAGGTAAAAGAGAAGCCACGCAACGTATTATTTGCATTTTCGTAAAGTTAAATATTATACCTGTAAAAACGATCCACGAAAGATCTTTGTCTTCCTCGTGTTCGAATCGTGTCCAACCCATCTAAGGTCTCTGAAAGGTGAGAAAAGACGGGACTACGACAAATCGACTCTAGCCGTTTGAGCTCTTTGGATGTCTTTAAATAATACCTTGAAATGTATACGGCAAGTGCAGTCACTGGTAGAACAACACACACAATCCAAGGATTTGTGACCATTGGCACAATAACTCCTGTTAACAGAACCAAGATCCTCTGGAGGGAAATTAGAAACGCTTTGGGCAATACTTCGTCCATACAGCCTACATCTTTGGAGAACCGATTCAAGATTCTTCCCACGGGATTTGAATCAAAGAACAGGACTGGTGCTTGTAACACGGCAAGAACCATTTTATCATGAAGACGCTCAGAACATCTTAGAGAAACCACAAGGAAACCATACGCTCGGATGATGCCAAAAATGAAAGCTGCGCCGACCAGACAACCATAGATATATAGGTTTATCTTGTCTCGCTGATCTTCTGGGTTCTTCTTTACAAGAAATGACAGCCATACGTCAGGTGAAACTATCATTGCTAAAAACAAGATTGAATGAAGAGATTTATCAGCTTTTTGTTTTTGTTTGTTTGTTTGTTTGTGTTTTGTTTGATCAATCAGCCAGTCTTCTGGAGGTCCGCAGAGGCAGACGTTTGATAAGTGTTATGCCTAAACACCAGCGCTATATTGCAGCTAAATTCTAGCAGTTTCGAAAACGGTGTGGGGCCCCTATACGACGACGTTGCCGAGGGACTGGCAAGATGTGTTTTCTGCATGTGGTTAAAAAAAACTAATCCCTATCATTCAAATTGAATTTGAAAAAAAATTTTTTTGACTTTTTGTATCAAATCAAAACAGTATTTCACTTTCCAAGCCCCGCCGCTTTGGATCTGTCATAGAGATTGCGACTTACTTCTCCAACCATTGTAAATCATCTTGTTAGTCACCTTGTTACCTTAAAGACGACGTAAAAAGAGATCGTGGCTCACCTTGGGTAATGAGGCACAAACAAAATTCTGCGCTGATCACCAGCGAAGGTACTCCGCTTCTGAAGTAGCTCCAGTAGAGCTTAGATGACACCACTCCGATTGCGCGATCTTCTTCCGATATTTGAAGACCCTTTACTTCATCAACTTCTGCGATTTTATGGCTCTCAGGAACTTCACCATTCGCTTCACTTTCCTCATCAAAATTATCTTTGCTTAACATATAGAGTGGGTCGACAGCTGTATTCAGAATACCTCCTTCTTTTAGTTTTGTGAAACTTCCTTCTGCCAGGGTACGACCTTTGTACAACGCAATCACGTTATTGGCTTCTTTCATGTGATGCTCTTGATGAGAAGTTATAACTCGGGTTTTCTGACCCAGTAGGCCCTTGATGCACTTCTCAAAGATATGTTGGCCAACGTTGAAGTCCACAGCACTCAAAGGGTCATCCAACAAGTAAATGTTTGCGTCGGCGTAAACTGCGCGTGCTAAGCTTACTCTCGCCCGCTGGCCTCCACTCAGGACCTCACCACGTTCTCCAACAACTGTTTGGTCACAGTCAGGAAAGTGCTGAATGTCTTCCGTTAAAGCACACGCTTCAATGATTCTGGTATACTTGGTTTCATCGTATGGTTCGCCGAACAAAATATTTTCTCTTATAGTTCCAGAGAATACCCAAGCTATCTGAGGCACGTAAACAAGAGTTCCTTTGCAGCTTATGGTGCCGCTTGTGTCTTGGATCTCGCCAGCAATTGCTGAGAGTAGAGTAGACTTTCCACTGCCTACTGGTCCGGTGACCACTGTCAAACTTCCTGACTTAGCCGTGAAGTCGATTTCGTGTAGAATAAATTCATCTTCACGCTTGAGTTGTTTCTTCGTCAACTTTTTCACTTGTAGGGCCGTTGGTTCTCTTAGCTTTTTAACCTTATCAGGAGAAACATCTTGATTTTGATCAGTAAGACTGTTTCTCTTTAAAGTCGGAGAGGTGTTATTAGTTTTGATTCTCCCACGAGCAACCTGGCCGAGACTGGAAGAAGGTAAACTCTCCAGAAGCATAAACTGTTCTATTCTGCCCAGTGAAGCATGCGCCTCGTATGTTTCTAACAAACCATAGGCCATGTTAATGCATATGCTCTTTCTTAATAGCATCATAAAACAGAGGAGCAGAAAAACATTTGCAGGAGTAAGAGGCTGGCCAGTCAGTATAAGAGTGATGACAGACAGCAGGGTCGCCATTGGTGCAGCAGCATATTCTAAAGCAGCCACTCCTGACAGAACGGCACTCTTTTTACGGATGATGCTGATTTCTTGTCTACGAAGAGAATAAATATAAAATGAAGGGTAACACATGAAACATTAATTAACAGTGCTGGTTTAAGCAGTATGCAGTTCATGTGTGACAAGCATCCGACTGAATCCGACCAGTTCACGGAAAGCCTTTAGATTTGTTCCTTGTCCGATGCTTGTGGCATCATGGTGACTATTACATCGTTTGTATACTTGCAGTATAATGGTACTAAGGAGTAAATGCTATGGGACAAGGTCAGGTTAGTATAAATCCCGACCTGCACGAGCTTTAGATAGTACACCAGATGGGGTAAAGAGGCTACTAACGACCCTTTTGGAGCAGACTGCACGATGAAACAACACGTGACATGTTTACTCGTCTCCTTTATGTTGTGTGAGAAAAAATGCTTAAAGAAAACTTGCCATTTCAACGTATTTTTTCTCTCGTCGAATAGTCCTTCTGAAAACCTAGAGCCGAGGTTCCCGGCACGTGAAAACAAGTCTTCCAAGATCGAAAATTATGATCATGGGATAGACTATGTGCGATGTGTAAATGAAGACAACACTGAAGTCACCGTTGCGCCCAATCCCATATGCTCACAAAGGGAATTCCCGAAGAGAAAAGGATGTGAAAAAGTTTTCTGTCGAAAGACAATTTTCAACAAGGCATCTGAACGTCGATGAAAATCTACTTAAATTTCGTGGAAGTCACTGAAAGTTACGAGAACCAACACCCAAAACTAAAGCTATATTACGTTCCACTTTATAGTTGTTTCATCATGAACAAACTTAAAGAGGGATGCTGGAATATTAAATGCCGCGGGGATATCTACGAACACAACTGTAGACCACTACCGCTGCGGACCTATGGATTAATAGTTTCCGATGGAAATAATGAGCATCTAAATGTACAAATCACAAACAACCGCAGTGCCAAATAGATGGAAATACAACCAATCTATCTCATCTGGTAATCACCTGAGGACGACCAGTAGTAAGCAGTCGAAACGTCGCACTGTTATTACATTTTAACCACGATGGGCAACAACCACATACATCATATATACCGCTTTACGCGGCCATTCTTTATAAAGTGGCCAGTTGTCAGAGTCCAGGCAATGTAGAAAAGAGGTTGTACTTGAAACCAAAAATCAATAAGCGTTTTTGTAGAATTCACAAAGATAATACAGCTAAGTGTTTTAATGATGCGTGAATAAAATGAAGTTGCTAAAAAACTAGTTTCTTGTCGATGGATAAAATATTAAGACTAGTGAATAAAATCTAACGTGCTTTTGATCGTGTTAATTTGTAATTTCAAAGGCATTGTAGTTTGGTCGACTAACAGTACCTTATTTATTTGTTTTCTTCATACCTTCGCGTATTTCTTATCTTTTCTCGATATTTATCTTCCCACGCATGCGTTTTGATGGCGCGAATTCCAGAGACCACCTGGTTCATCAAGGAGATGCGACGATCCGAAACTGCGGCTGTGCGCAAGCGCAGTGCAGCACCAGCGTAGGACAATGCGGCGAAATATGGTAGAAGAAAACACAGTAAAATGACTCCCATTAGAGCCTGCCAGCCAATGAAATAGACTATTAAAGAAGCTCCAATTAGAATGTCAAGAAACGAGAAAGTTCCCATGACAATCCACATGAAAACTTCCCCCTCCAGTCGCTGAACATCGTTCGATACAAGGTCAATTACTTGACCTGTTGAAAACCTTAACAATGCATCCTTCCCAAGAACAAGGGTCTAAAAATATAACAAAAAAACATTAATATCTACATGTATTTGCTACCAGAGAATTGCATGAGAAACTGTCTGCGACAAAAACTGAGTTTCACTGAAGGGTAATGCGCTGCAGAACGCTCTCGCAATGTGAATTCATAGTAAGAAAGGCCTCAGGCTGGTTGGAAATCATCAAGTGTTCACGTCGTTACAAGACTTGTGAAGTCAAAGGCAGTGAGGTCTCAAAAGAGTGGGATTGGCCCGTGTGCTGAAAGCGATGTTGTTTTTTAACTAAAAAGGAATAAATTGTCAAAAATTTAACGTTTGATGAAAGGGTTCAAATGCACAATTAATTTTGGAGTATCTGATAAAAGAGAATGTTTGAAATGCCTACATTTTCTCGATTAAACGCCGAGCCTCGAATAAATGCCGTTTTCAAATAAACGCCGGGTCTCCACAGTCAAAAATGGAATAAATAACGCCTCCGATGTTTATTCGAGGTACTGGCGTTGATTTAAAACTGGTCATAACTATTTAACTGATTCTCATCGATAATTTGTTACAACAAGTTTCAGAAAGTTCATGAACCACTCCCGACCCTGCCTCGTCCCCAGGCACCGGTTTAACGCGGACAAACAGGGAGCGCAGGGCTTTCGTGGGAGGGATGCAAAACGTGGAGCGTGTCCACCGGCTGCAGTGCACCTATCCCACAACGCCACCTGCACCATAGGAGGGACGCCTGGGGACGAGACAGCTCCAGATCAGTGCGTTAGTTCAATTTATTTCCCAGCTAAAGGAAGTTGGCATAATGTACACTACACTCTTTTGAATTATACCGACTACAGACGAAATCAGTGTCATTTTATTCCTGTTTTTCTTAGTTTTTGCTAAATTTTTGTGTAAATTTTCTTGATCCACGATCAAAGGCTCCTCTGTATATGAGCCAACTCGTGAAGGCAAATAAATCATGGAATTCATAGTTCACGGAAATCTCACAGGATTTGCATGCATACCTCAATCGATTAGGTGCTGAACGTAAGATCGAGAGGTTAATCTGGGGCAGGTTTGAGCTTCAAGTGCAACATTAACAACAGTTTTTTTTAAAGAAAATACTAGCTTGAAAATTCCGATTAAATTGATAAAAAGTTTCAGCCCATAGATGGATCGAGTGAAATCAGCCTCCTTGTCTCCTATCCCCCATCAAAAAAATCATGACCTTGATAGCTCTAATACGACAGAACTCTCAGATGTAACCACGACATCGGGACAAACTCACAAATCACTCTGACCGACAGCATAAATGCGATGATCATAGCTTTAAAAAGGCTAAGAGGAGGGGTACTCGCCTCCCTTTGATACAGCTTCGAGACGAAAAGTCTAAGGACCCACAGGTTTACTTTTTGAAGCCGTTGCTAAGGAGATTTGTCTTGATTTAACCTAAACACGTTTTGTCGCAAAATGTTCAATTTATGGGTACTTTTTAAGTAATCATCCGTAAAGACGACATCGGACCACGAGTCGCTCTGAAAGGTCATGAATTTCTCCAGGATAACCTATTTACTTTTTAATTTCCAGTGTTTGGCTAGCCTATCTATTTATTATGGCTTACCTTCAGGTAAACGAGTCCTTTTAAGGCGCTGGTAATTCTGACAGCCACTACTTCACATTTGTATCCGAACTGGTGTGCACCGAAGCTACGGATCAACCCGTTGATGAACATAGCCAATGCACAACCATAGAGGAGATAATTGTGGTGTGATTCAGCGGACAACAGCAATACCATGAAATATCCAAGAAGGAATGGTTCAAGAATACGACAAAGTGTATGCAACACAGCAAGTGAGATGAGAACCATAACTTCCTTAACAGAGAGCATCATTATCAAGCTTTTCCAAAGTTTTGGTTTTTTACCATTTCCTTTGCACTTTGATATTTCGTCGTTCCATTTTGTTTGAAGTCGTTCAGTCGCAAAGCAGGAAGTGTTTTCTTTTGCAAGAGGTAAAAAATCAGTTTCCTCGAGGGTTCGTTGATTGCCCGTTTTGAAAACAGTCTCCATCCATCCAAACAAAAGTAGAGACACAAAGCTGACTGCTTCTGTATCGGCACTGTTGGCGATTTTCTTGTATCCATTCTTTGCCATGGCTGCTGACCTAACATGTAATGGCGATTTAAAGAACGAGGCATAGACAAATATGCTGTATGAGTTGCAAATAAGGATAGAGGCATGTACCTTTCCGGCCGCAATCCCGTACCTTGGAGTCGAAATAGTTGTTATTTGTTAAGATGTTTTGTGCTTTTTGTACTGGAAAAGGGAACACAAATTTACATTTAGAGAACAAAAAGAAATTCCAAGCAAATTTTGGGGCGCTTTTTAAAATTTTGGTTATATCGTAGTAGCCTCCTGCAAAGATGCAGTCAATACAATCTTACTTCACAAGCGAAATGGAGATCAGGGCTTTGTGCTTGTAAACACCGAAGTATCGCAACCTTGAAATTACGGTGGCCCACAACTGTCACATCAAAACAAAATGCTCACATCAAATTCAAATCACTCACATCAAATTCAAATCACTCACAGCAAATTCAAATTACTCACAGCAAATTCAAATTACTCACAGCAAATTCAAATTACTCACAGCAAATTAAAAACCACTCACAGCACATTCAAATTGCTCACAGCAAATTTGAATTTGCTGTGAGTGATTTGAATTTGCTGTGAGGGATTTGAATTTGATGTGAGTGATTTGAATTTGATGTGAGCATTTTGTTTTGATGTGACAGTTGTGGGCCACCGTATGAAATGCTAATCAGTGCCCATCGCAACCTATGCAGCAAAACTGAATGATCACATGGGAACGAACCAGGCGACCCAACTGAATAGTTGAGGGAAACTGAAACGATGAAAACGAACAAACAAACAAAGAAACAGCCTTTAAGCCGGAGGTTAAAGTCCTCTCCGATTTCAAAAGATAGTGGGGAAAAAACGTCTCGAGAAAGTTTACAACTGATACCACTACTACCACTGGTCGACCATCATGTTTCCATTTGATTTTTATGATCGATGGGCACTTTTTTCAGCGATCGAGTGATTGTTACTGAACATTTACGAATTGTATGCATCATTGACTAATATGAAGAACGAGGTATTGAATTTATGTTTGGTCCTCAACATGTGATGTGAAGATAGACTTTTATTAGATAACTTGAAGATATCGTAAAGAAGTTACTTATCCTTCAGTTTATTAAAACGAATTATTTGGAATAGCAACGGCGAATTGTAAAGTTAGTAGTTAAGAGCTTCTTTGTGTAATGCGATTGAGAGTTGGAGTTGCGTGATAAATGATGCAGAGGCGGTGTGTTGAACTTGAACAGAATACCATGAATACCATGCATCACCAACTTTAAAACTCAAAAAGCAGTATCTCGTTCTTGTGATGTAAACGCACGCGATGCCATTTGCAGATTTCAACATATCGAAAGGATGAGACTTATTTTAAAGGAATTGTTTAGAATAAATATGTTTTCTTCGCTAAAGTTGTTAAGTTGCTTGTTGCGACTGATTGGGGGATAAGGCTTTTACATTGTCTGGGCTGCTAATACTTCAGGGGCACCCTAGGAGAAAATTTAAGCATAATACTTCAAATGTCATTTTCTGTTTCCTCAGATTAAATCAGTGCCTTTTCTAAAGTTAACACAGGTTGAACCGTTCGGATTCTTTAGTTGAGAATTTAAACCCCAGAAAGTTCGACGGACGGAAACTTATTGCCTGAATTTTCGAGCTGCGAGTTGCCTTCCGAAGATAGCTAGCTGACCTTATTTCGAACGACATTAATTTGTCTCTTCGAAGCCAAACAAATTTTCCTATATTGAGGTAGCATTAAATTCTACTCGCCTAAACGAACCGTTGGGTTTACCTAATATGTTGGCCCCTTAGATGCTTTGGGCTGTGAGTATGATTCATATACGTCTTCCTCTCTCTTCTGACGATGGTGAAGTAACTGCGCGCGAGTGAGGAATATTGCGAGTGAAGTATAAGAAGCGGTTTACTGAAACGATAGAGTGTCGAAACACTACAGAGAAAACAAAGCTACATCTGATTTTTGCATGGGGCAAAACAATCCTGATTTCCCTAGCAAACATGGAGAATAAATTCATATATTCTCAGAAATTCAAACCTTACCACCAAACGTTGACTTGTAAACGCTGAAGGATAATAAGTCCTCTCTAAATGATTTCAATATATTCCTGTCTCGGAAACGAGCTGCATTTACATATGCACCAGTGATTAACAGAAAACAATTGGAACAACGTGCATGACTTCCATCCTCGATGAAATGGAACAAGTCTTTACAGTCTCACTGAAGTAGAACAGCAGGTCAATATTTCCCCAAATATGAACCCCTGTTCCACGCCAGTGACAGTTGTTCCCCGCTATGTTGAACAGTGGGGAAGCGGGAGTTGGGAAAACAGCACACAAAGCTGTTCCACACTTTGTGTGGAACAGCACACAAAGGAAACCGAGAAGATAACAAGATAGCAAGAAGGAATAGTCGACTGTTAGCTGTTCCTCAAGATTCAATACTGCGATGATCATTAAGTGATTACGTGATTCCGCCCCACAATCCACAAACCCGCTTTTTACAGAATGAATGATACTTAATCAAATTTTATTGTTCCCGCGATAAATTTTGCAATGGGTGACTCCACACTAGCTACGCTCATATCTAACGCCTGGATCGCACTTAGGACAATTTTGTACATTTCTGTCAGATTTTAACTTGGTTAGGTGACAAAGTCAGCAAAGGCAAGTGTGACCTATGTTTCTTGGACGAACAACTTGACCAAACATAAAGGCTGGTTTCCCTATGATTGCTATGCCCGAGAGCACTTGAGGCATACAGCGACGTACTGCATACTTGTATATTTTTCATCGGAACGATCGCTACAACCTCCATATGATCGCAAGATCGTTGAGAGAGAACTGAGGTCTATCTCAGCGATCCGCAGTTGTCGCAACGATCGCTAAGAACGCTGAAGAGTGGTTTCCATATGATCGCAACAATCGCTGAACAAAACGTTCAGTGATCGTTGCGATCGTATAGAACGCATGATCATGATCATATATGAACATATCGAAACCATGATCGGTTTCCATGTAACCGTAGCGATCACATGGAAACCGACCTTAATCGGTCTTCGTTGCACGTGCCACGATTTTCGACAGAACAATCGCAAAGACGTGTGCGATTAGAGGAGTGTTTCTTACACTCTACAAGCCAACGACCACCCCCTCAGAAGCTGAGATGCTAACCCTTAACTTTTACTGACATGATGAAGGAGTGAGAGAGTCAATCTCCCCTATAGGCCCTATTCCCATCCTAATCCCAATTTTTAATAACAAAATTCAAATTTTAAACGTCATATCTTTAAAGTGGATAAATATTTTTCACTAATCTTTTCAGATTTGAGATCTCTGTGGCAAGGCCACTCAAAAACTAACATAACATATCCCATAATACTAAACGCAAAATTTTGCGCCAATTTTGTGAAGTCATTTTACCGGTGAAAAATGTCAAAACTGGAAAAATTAAAATCACGAGATTTTACAAAATGACGAGTTCTATATTGTTGCACAAATTGAGGGTAATTGCTTCAAAGCTCAATAAGTTATTTGAAATTTGAATTACCCATCATTTGTTAATAAAAATAACTTAAGAGCGAATGTTACCAACGGTCAAACATTTGGTGGCAACAGGTCAAAAATCAATTCCGCTCATATTCTTATGTTAGGTAGACCTTAATGTGAAACAAATCACTGCATAGTTCCTTTGGC
>Ga0126336_10000554_pt1 | contig 15896 bp, 7 predicted proteins | sample SidCmetagenome_FD_92530 | JGI IMG/M metagenome (GOLD analysis project Ga0126336, IMG submission 92530) | Coral microbial communities from El Islote,Puerto Morelos, Mexico - Siderastrea C C metagenome | ecosystem: Host-associated > Invertebrates > Cnidaria > Coral | place: El Islote,Puerto...
CCCACGTTAAGTATTCATCAATATTGACACCTAGGCATTTTACAGATTGCACTCTCTCTAATTCAGTGTGAAACAAAGAAAGGTTTATCTCACCCTCGAGACTAGCTACTCTTTGTCTTGAACATGGATGGATGGATGGATGGATGGATGGATGGATGGATGAATGAATGAATGAACCTTACTTGACGAGAGACACTGTAACTTTGTCAATAACCTTATTTTACGAGAGTCAAACCACTTACTACATGAAGATATCATGATATATACATATATATTTATATTCTTATTGTGGTTGCTTTAGGTATTATCCACCATAAGCGCTTTGGCTGGCGTGGTGTTCTTTATAGCTCCTCTTCTTGTTCAGTTGTTTTGGCCGACTAATTTGGCAATAGAAACAGCGAACAAGTTGACCGAGATCTCACAGCAAGACTTGCAAGGCTATCTTCATCAGCTTGGAAAGTTCTCAGAGTCTGGCTCACGTAGGTATGTCTCGCCTAGTAGAGCCCATTTGAACCAAACTTGTTTAGAGCTGTGTGAGATCCGGGTTTTTAGATTAAACATAATTCCCTGGCTATGACTCACCTGTAATGTTTCACCCCTAATCATCAAACGGTGCAAAAAAAAAAGTTTGCAATTCGTATGGCTCTTTATGATTGTTTAAATTACAGTTTAAGTTTAAACTCTAATTTTCATCACTGCCTGACCATGAGCGAATAACAGCTAATTTATAATTCACATGCTTTGATTAGACCATGATCATATCACCAAATAATCATGGCCATTTGCGCCTGAGATGGGAAGACAGGATTTACGGTGACTCCCTCACATTTATCAATGGTAAAAACTCTGAAGATACTCTCATTTCCGTCACTGCTTTTTGTTTATAAGAGAGTCTTTACGGGCGATGACTGAATAACCCAATCGAGCACACGTATGCATACAGCAGTGAAATTGGTTGTAATGAACGATGATCCTCAAAGTATTCCTTGTACTGTGGTTTTGGGCTCATAGTTACCCTGTGTGCAATTGCACGAGCTTACATTAAATGAAAATGAACGATTGCAATCCAAACTGCGCAAGCAAAAGAGTAACTAGTTAACATAAACTCGAGCTCAACATGTTTGCGTCACTTTTTGCGAAAATTACGAATCAATTCAAGAAATTACGAAAATAGGGTCAGCGTAAGCAAAACGTTTGCATCGAGTAAAACCGAATGAACGCAACCATAACCCAGCCCACGTGCATGATATGGAGACAGGTTCAAGAGCAAGTATTACTGAGAGATTTTCCTCCTACCAGGTAAACCAAGCAAAAAGCAACAACATTTTTTTCGAAAATGATCACATCGATCAAAGCTGGATAGATGTTGAAACTGTCATCACAAAAATACCGTACTTAAAGTGAACTTCAGAAGACTCTTGAAGTATCCTATGTGTTTGAAAATGTTATAAGGGTCACTACTTCACTTAATTTTAAGAGAACGCTATCTTCAGAGGCCGAGCGAAGTTTCACTAGGTCTGAAATTGCGTCTACAGACCGGATGTATCCGTAGGACTGTAGCGTTGAAGATATGGCTGACTATTGGGCATTTTGCTGCTCAACAATGCTACAGAAATAGCATTTTATTGGTGTTTGGTTTTTGTTTTGTAGTTTTGGCTGGATGTATCAGGTCAACACTGGTGTGCTTGTTGAGAAGCAGATTCAACCAGATACTCCAATTAAATTTTGGCAACCATCCTGTGCAGTGCCAAACACTACACCGTGTGACCCCAAGAAAACAAACTACAAAGACAATCCTTATTTGGTGGCTGGTCATCAGCGAGAGTCCACTTACACCGAGCATGAGTTTACACTAGAACTGCCATACGACGTTATGGGCGTTCCCCTTGAACCTAAGTTCTGTGGTAACACTGTCAATGTGAACACGGTGTCTTTTCGCCAATACATTGAATTTCTTGAGAGGAAATACCGCAGGAGTTTTTATCGACTGGTGGGCAACAACCAGCGCAATATAGAAATTGACACCCGGGCTTTACCTCAGTACAACGATGTGGACCTAAGTCAGTTTAGCGCTAACTTGAACGACCAGGCATCTACACTGCAGCGAAACCGGAGTCAACTGGATGAAACACAAGAGATCAAATGTGAACCGGAGAGTGACCGAATCAGCATCGATGAATTAGCTCAACTAAGTCCGCAGGATGGAAAGGTTTGATACATACATGTAGTTTATAGTTTATTCCATGAAGTTAATTAAATTGATTTGCTCATTGCTTCATTACCGTCAAGGTGCAAAAGTCATGAAGGTCTTTAATTTCGTCAACGAAACAAAATGCTCGCTTCTACCACATGTAGACAGTATCCTTTACTTGGCGCGAAAATGTACAGAATTTTTCCGAGAACATTATCTGCTCCGAGAAGCAGATTCTGCCCAAGCACAAATATCTATGCATATTTTAAATCCAAGTGAAGGTTATCGTATCGTAATTATCCTTCAATTATTTTTTACTGAAAGCTGCGCGGAAAAAAAAAACCTTTACGGCGTAGGATGTTGAATTTTTGGTATTTTCTGGCTCCGTTTCGTCAACAGCTATATGGATTTTCCTTTTGGTTACAACAACAAAAAAACTCCTCCGTTTTGAAGTTAGAAAAAGATTATAACTCAAAATTGAAAACTCAGGTGAGGATATCACTTAGGAAAATAAAATTAATTGACATTAATTATTAGCTTAAAGGTAGGGAACCACTCAGATTAAGTGAATGTTGATATCTGAGGGTTATAATCATCATAGTAGATCATATTGTTACTTAGAGGATGCCGTTTAGCTTCCATTTGCAACATGTGACATGTTGTACCAGTTATTTTCCAAGAAAGAAAGTTATATTTGCACACAAAGGACGGGAAAAATTAAATAGCACTGTGAGCAGGCTCCTTATCAGGGAATAGTTCAGGGATAGCTCAGGGCGAAAGCAATGATCGGCGTGCGGGAATAGCAATGATCGGCGTGCACGGGGAGCGAAGAAGGGCCTGCGGTTACCTTGCTGGATGTTTTTGTCCTATCTACAGAGGGCACTGATCCATTACGTATTGAACTACATTTTTCTCTCCCACAAAAAGGTGATTATAAACACTGGCGCTGGCAAGGATGTGTTATCCATCAACTCTATGGTTGGCAAATTGGGCGATAACTACAACAGAGAAGACTACCTTGTAGCAGATTTAGGAGCGGATGGGAACATGTTGTCGATGGGCGCAGCACTTGGCATTGGTCAAAAACGCGGAAGTCTTGTTGCGGGAGTCGTTTTCGATAACACTGGTGGTGCTGGACGAGTGTGCTTCCTTAAGGGTAACTTCAAGACTGAGAAATGCGTCGGGACTGTGAAACAAGTGACCATATTCAAAGGCTCCAGGTAAGAAGAAACATGGGATGACGGTACAGGAGAAGAGGGCGTGCTGACAACCGAGAGAAATGGCATTTTCAAGGCTTAATTTACTCCAACATTTTCACAGCATTTAAAAATTATTGAAGGAAATGTTAAAATCGTTTGAACAGGTCGTCAAAATTGTTATAACATGTTTAAATTTTGATCATGAAGAGCGGTTGACTGTTCAAGAAACTTTAATCTAAAGTAAATGCGTTTCAACAGACTCGGCGTTTTTGTAACGTTTGACAAACGGCGTCATGCAGCTTTTGATCTACAAATATTAAAGCAAATGTTGAAGCCCCTTAATCGAGCTCTTAGATGATGCGAAGAAGTGTAAAAGGGAAAAGAAGTTCACAGTTTTAAATACTTCTTATTCTTTTGCCATATCCGATCACAAAGGCTACGGGAAGCAAGCAATTAATTTTGGTTTTTATACATTTCACGTTCAATTTACGTCGCTCGTGTTCAGTAATTCGAAGAGTTGCATCTAGTCTCTAAAATCACTCAACAGTTTGAATGATAAATTTAATTTAATCAAAATTTTAAAATAATCATTCAGTATACTTTCTTAACTCTAGCAATGTCCTTTGATTCAGTTTGTATTAAATTATTCATTCAAACTGATACGTATACGTTAAGGGAGACTAAATTTAAATATTCGAAGTAGATTGACAGCCACTCCAGTAAGTAAGAAGAAGGAAGCTGATTTAGAGCTTGTCCTCACGATCACGTTTTCGTTTCCCTTTCACGTGCCAATTCACGATCTACATGTAACTGCTATATAAGAGTCAACGAAGTCCATTAATTTCTGTGTAGAGAAGAGATTGAGCTCTGTTGTTCTGTTGCAGGCTTCACGACAGAGTTATTCTGGGATCCAAAGGTCCATTTACTGTTCTACAGAACAGTGGGGCAAATCAGTACGATATCAACATGGTGGATGTTTTGGCGGGTAAGACGGCAGGTAAGATGGACTCTATCCCTGACCAATTAAGACTGGCTTGCTGCATGGTTTGTGAGCCGTTTCAAGTGCATAGCGAGGTTGCATGATTTCAGAGATTTTCCTAGAAATTTGAGTGACTTCTATGAGCAGCAGTAGACTCTGAAAAATTTATGGTGAACTCAATTCAGCTTCTTCGTGTATTCATTCTCACTATATATTTTTTAAATGTTTGCACTTCACACAGGAAAACCAACCCGCTTCGAGATCATGGACATCAGTGGCAATCGTCCCCTCATAAAACTTCTCCAGGCCGACCAACGGGTGACGTACGAAGCCAACGAGAGCGACGTCATCAAGTTGAAAACCAGTGATGATGAAGTTGTGGTGGAGATACGTGTCATGGGTTATGAGACTGAAGTTGATATACTCGAAGGATGAAAAGCATGTAGTATTTCAGCCTCTTTCTGCCTTATTTATCATCGATTATTTATTTCACTGAAGACTGTTTTTTCAATTGAGTGTCAAAAGTACTTTGGGTTTTTGTTTTTGGTTTTGCCTTACTATGTTTTATTTCATAATCGTCCTTAGGCATTACATGGTCATCAGCGTTGAAAAATCATTTAGGGGCCGATTACACGAGGCGGGCTGGCTCGGTTTGCCAGGATCTCGGCACGTCTGTGAAACACACTAAAAATCAACTTCACGATTACATGAAAAAATATCTGCCCGGCTAGCTGGGATCCCGGCATCGCGATGCTGTCGTGTGAAAAGATGGCTACATCAAAGAGCATGAATCAAGTGTTTTTATTCTCGCTAATCTATTATTTTGGCGTATCATTTTCAGTTTTACATAGCTTTATGGTCTGATAAACCTTTATGTGTTATATAGAAAGAGAAATATCCGGCGATCTTCTGGTGAGCCATTTTGCTCTGAAGCAAAATTTAGTGACGAGAGAAGTGTTGGCCCGGCAATCGCGATTACATGGTAATTTTTCAGCCCGTCTAAGCGGGATTCCGGCATCGCGATCCCGGGATCCCAGCTAGCCGGGCTGAAATTTTTCCATGTAATCGCGAAGTTGATTTTTAGTGTGTTTCACAGACGTGCCGAGATCCCGGCAAACAGAGCCAGCCCGGCTAAGCGGGCCAGCCCGCCTCATGAAATCGGCCCCTTACTATGCTGAAGGGCCCCAATGCGGAGGTGGCTTTTACGGTTAACGGTTAAAAGTTCGGCTTTTTTACGGCTAACGGTTTATTTCTTTCCGTTGCGGTTAACAGAAATCTTTAAAAAATTAATTTCCACTGTTTTAAAGCCGCCGTATAAAGCCGCATTTACACGACATATTAATTTTGGACACAGCACTCCTACATTTTGGTACTCGGAATGGCACGCACGGCACTCAGCATTTACACGGCAAAATAGTTTCAAATGTTTTACATGTTCATTTTTTGAACGACACCCTTAATATGTGCGTTGGAAAGTTCATTTTTGGAAACTTTCCCTCTCCTGATCCGCCAAGAGGCCAGGCGTTGCGTTTAAAGTTGAGCTTGTGGCTGCTTACGACCAAAGATTGATCAAAGTTAAGGTCGCATGGACTGACCAATTTTCCTCACATTTCAGGCATTTAGAGCCGACCAACGACGTCATGTCTGTTGGGCTAAGAGCGGCTGCACATGTGCGGTTGAAATTTGGTAAACGGGCCCGTTTTTGGCGAACCGAGACTACTTCCAGAGTTGGTATCTGCCCGCCTAAATTTTTGGCACACCGGCCAATGCAATGTGCATCACATGACAACAATCACTACTGCCGTGCCTTAAAGGCCCATCGTCACCCATTAGGCCTCACGCGCCGGGCGTGCTTTTTTTTAATTTCGTGTAGTCTGAAATTGTTCCATAGTAGTAGTATTTTTGAAATCCTTTCCTCTGGAGTCATCTCGGGGGACTTCATTTATAAGCATGCAGGAGTATTCTGTCATTATCAGGCTGTTGGTTTGCTGAATTATTTTTTGACTGTGCCGGTCAAATATTTTTTTCACTCTTACTTCGTTGGTGCATGTGTGCTTCCAAATGACACCTCGCGGTTGAAGATGCTGTACAGTTGTCCCGAAGGAAAATGTTTGTCTCAGAGATATGTATGTGGAGCGCGTGTTTTAAAGCAACTAGAAACGGAGACTTGAAGCATCTTTATGTGACTTCTGTGAGCAGCAGCAGACACCGGCACTGAAAAATTTATGGTGAACTTAAATCAACACTTTCGTGTATTCATTCTCACAATTTTTTTTACTTAATGTTTGCACTTCACACAGGAAAACCAACCCGCTTTGAGATCATGGACATAAGTGGCAATCGTCCCCTCGTAAAAATACTCCATGGGGACCAACGGGTGACGCACGACGCTAACGAGACAAAAGTTTGTAGTGCCGTGCCTTAGTCACTCAAAAAGCCTTGCGCACCGGGCTCGCTGTTTATATATATATATTCTTTTTATTTCTCGTAGTCGGAAATTCTTCCATAGTGGGTTATCTTTTGAAATCCGTTTCCTCTGGGAACTTCGTTCATGAGCATGCAGGAATTTATTCTTTCGTTATCAGGCTGTTGTTTTGTTGAGTTATTTTGCGACTGTGCCGGTTAAATAAGACTTTTCACTCTTACTTCGTCAGTGTATGTTTGTTTCCAAATAACACCTTGCGGTTGAAAATGCTGTACAGTTGTTCCGAAGGAAAATGTTTGTCTCAGAGATATGTATGGCGCGAAGAATGTGTTTTAAACTGAAACAGAGATTTGACGCATCTTTGTTTCCATCTCTTTAAGCGATGTTCCTGATAGTATTGGATGTCTGATCTTGGCAAGTAAGTTTGATTAGTTCGAATTGATTTTATTCACGCAAAGTAAACAGAGCAGCTAGCGAGTATGTTATAAATGAATGGTTTTTGCGAGACCGTTTCTTTCTTTGCCCATATGCGTAGTCGTACAATTGAATTAAAATAATCATTTCCTTAGCCCTCGATAGGTTCATGAAGATTTGATGCAAGAATGATATAAATCAAGAGAGGATGAAGGATAAGAGAACTACATATTGTACTTCCCCATAGAGGCCCTATCCCCATCGTAATCCCTCAAGCTATTTTTAGTAACAAAATGGCAGGAAATTCAAATTTCAAATAACTTATTTTATTTTTATTTCATCGGCTTCGCCAAAGAAAACAAAACATACAAGGTCATTAAACTAAAGAAGGGGGTTGGCAGGGACACCGCAACAGCTGAGGCCAATTACAGCGGGCCCGGGTAAAGTAAAAAGAGTATGAAATGTTAAGAATGACAATAATACAAGAAAAAGAGACTAACTACATACAACAAAAGATCGGACGAAATAGCGGATGGACACTATTACATTTTAAACAAACAGTCTTAAACGCACGCGGGTCTTCGCAGTCAAAAGAAGTGACTAACGAGGTCTTAAAATAATTAAACAAAACCGATTTAAATGAAGTTAAGGACGCTAAACTAAAATCAATTATTGCATTTTAAAGCAATTACCCTGGAATTTCGCAGCAATATAGAACTCGTCTTTCTGTAAAATTTCATTATTTTAGTTTTTCCAATTTTGACATTTTTCGCTAGGAAAATGACGTCACAAAGTTGGCAAAAATTTTAGTTTTAGTATTATGGGATATCTCATGACGGTTTTAGTTTATTTCCGTTCAGACCAACCTACTTCAAAGTCATTGTTACCTCACAGAACAATAAAATTACAACTTACAGACTAAAACTATCGAAAGTCGACGTAAATGCTTGGGTCTTCTGCCGAGTCACTTGCAGGTGCTTAGAAATACAAAAGTAACAATCGACTTCTCGCTTTCTATGTTATGGGGAGTAAATGCCTTTCGTGGAAGCCAAAAGAATTGTAGATTGGTGCAACTTCATAAAATAAATCGATGCGATTTAGCTGTTACGATTTTCCTGTTCGCAGGAATATTCTGGCAACCAATCAGATACGGGAGAAGAACAATAGATTCGTTTGAAAACAATAACAAACCGTCGCAAGCGCGTGGGAAGTGGTCCGGATAAAAAAATATTCGCTCAGCGTTCGCTCGACCTTCGCTAAGAGGCATGGGAAGAGGAAAGACACTAGAGTCACCAGAAACAAGGTTTCGAGCGTCTTCCTGCACTCGCTGAAAGCCTGGAACGGGTGCAGTTATAACCCTTAAAAGGTGTTAAATCTGCAAGGGAAATATCAAGTAAAACTAATTGCGTTTTTTTTTTTGGCCCAATTTTCATAGCTTGCTTCGCTCTTCACGCCCTAGCCTGCATCGCAGAGTTCGCGGAGTTCGCGATTTTTGCGCTCGTCCAAGATGGCGCCGGCGATCGTTTTCCGGGGTGCAAGCAGGCTTAGGCCCTTCGTGATTCCGTGAGCACTTTAAGACCTCTTACATGACGGGATAACTTGGAAACGTTTTTACCGCTGACTACTTATTATCTTACCGCCGGTTTCCCGCCAGTTTTCTTCGCTTTCTTGAAATTTTGTCAGAAGTAATGGCTTTCTTTGAAGAGAAGTGGCAGAAGGCGAAAGCAACCATCAGAGAAAGAGGCATTTTTTGGTTTAATACCGATGTCCTAAGCGATGTGCGTCTTGTTGTCCGATCGTCGAGTGATGAAAATGATGCCAAGAGAAGCAAGATGGCGATTCCAGCGCACAAGTTTGTGTTGTCCATTTGTAGTCCCGTGTTCTTCGCCGTGTTTTACGGGAAAATGGCTGAGAAGTCGGACTCGATTGACTTGCCAGACTGTGAGTACGAGGGAGTGTTGGAAATGCTGCGATACATGTACAGCGAGGAGGTGAAGTTGAGCGAGAGTAATGTGATGCAAGTGTTGTATGTCGCCAAGAAATACATCCTGCCCTCGCTTGCTGACGAATGTATCGAATTTCTGGGCAAGAATGTGGGTCCGACAAATGTGTTTTGTGTTCTATCACATGCTCAACAATATGACGAGAAAATTCTTGTGGATCGATGCTGGGAAGTGATTGACATTAAAACTGAAGAAGTTGTGAAGTCTGAAGAATTCGCGAAAATTGAGATGTCCTTACTTGAGGCTATTATCAAGAGAGATTCATTGACTATCAGAGAGGTAGAGTTGTTCAGAGCTGTTGATCTGTGGGCTACAAAGGAATGTGAAAGGCAGGGATTGGCTTCAGATGGAAGTGTTAAAAGAAGAATCCTTGGAGAGCAAGTTGTTAAAGGCATACGTTTTCCAGCTATGAAGGAGAAAGAATTTGCAAGTGTTGTTCTTGACAGCAAGATTTTAAATCAAGAAGAGGTGTGTGACTTGGTGAAGAATTTTAATGGGGTGTCTATTTCACATTGTGGTTTTTCAGAAGGTAAACGAATTGGGGCCTGTCAATCATGCTGTAGATTTGGATCATTTGTGTCTCCTGAAAATAACAGAGGCCGGAGTTACTTAATTGACAGCTCCTTCAGTCTCAGTTGTCATGATGGGATAGAATTTCAGGTGGACAAAGATGTCCTTCTTCACAGCATTCGATTGTTTGGTAGTAAAGGCAATGAATATAATGTGCGTTTTGCTTTGAAGACTTCGAGCCAACAAGAGGCAGCTCTTGTTCTTCTTGAGGACACAAATTTTTTGTCAGTGCCTCTTCATTTCCAGTCAGAGTTGTATCATGGCTTTGAAGTACAGTTTGATCCAGTTGTTTTGGAAAAGGGAGACACGTATGAAGCTCTAGCTGATATTAAAGGGCCAAGTTCGTGGTATGGGAAGAATGGTACATGGTCTGTTCAATGCCAAGGTGTGACATTTAACTTTAAGAAATTTAGTCGTCAAATGAGTGATTCAATCAACAGAACAAAAGTCACACATGGTCAGTTTGCTGAATTTTTGTTCAAGGTGTTGTGACAGTTAGTATTAAATAGCTCTGCATTTCTTTGTGTTGTATGAAGTAGCTTACAGAGGTTAACTGAAAAAGGACAGTTTTTCTTCAGTCACAAACAGTAGTGACTGTTATTCATTTGTATGCAGTTTCAGATAAGAAGAGAACTTAAACTTTGGAACACAGTTGATTTGTTGAGAATGTTTCTGTTTTGCTGTACACTTTGGTTGTGCTGGCTTCTTAATCTAGTCTACTTCGGGAAGGTTTAATTGGAGTGAATCTCCCAAACCAGATGTCAAGGAAGTTGTTAATGCCTGGTTAGGTGAGGAATCAGCATTAGAAGGCAGTACTTATTACACAACTAAGGCAGCCAGGGGCACTTAAGGCCAATAACTGAAATAAGCCAATCAGATTGCTCTACTGCCAGTCCAGTGCTTTTTTATGTCCTGAATGTGCCTTCAGGCAGGGGTGGAACAAAACGTGCACCCCCTTTTGTACCCCGTGTGTGGACCCCTTCTGTACTTCCATCTGGACCCTGACTGGGCCCCCATCTGAATCCTGTTTGAACCCCTATCTGGAACCCCTTCTGGATGTCCAACTGGGCCCCCATCTATACCCCCTTTTTTCTGCACCCTGTTAAAATAAAGTAACAGTTTTGCAAATGCTCGGGAAAGTGTCCTGAGTATTTGCCAAACCATTATTTTTTGCAGAAAAAAGGGGAGCCTAGAAGGGGCCCAGATGGGGGTCCAGAAGGGTGATCCAAATGGGTGATCCAAAAGGGGAATCAATGTCTTGTACCAACCCTTCAGGCACCCTAAGATGAGAAAAAAAAAGGGAAAAGTTACCTTCCTTTTGCTCACAAACAAATCTGATGTAGATGAAAAAGAAGTAGTTGCTTTTTTGTAACAATCTTCATCCAGAGGTGTCATTAGAACACACAAATTGCACAGAGCCAGCAGGTAGCAAGAGCTAATAGGAGTGAGGGTTAAAGTGGAAACTTGGTTACAGCTAAAGTACTTTCTGGGATATGAGATTTGTTTATAATGTTACCCGGAAACTGGTATTTAACAGAGTCTGTAGTATTCAAGTTGAGAAAATTTCTCATTCAAATTAAAAAAAACTGTACCCACAAGTCTGGGCATCAGTCAGTCTGGGTTAAACGTCTGGCAAATGAATGAATGAATCATTGTTCAGTGGTGATTGCACTTACTAAACCACGGTGGCTGTTGTGGTCAAAACGTAGTGAGTTGTCCAAGAACTTATTCTCATTTTCATGTTGCAGCCCAGTTATATAAAAGTAATTCTAGGTCTTCAAATTTGCAAATCTATCTTTAAGTTTGTATGTGTGATGATCAACAGCAGTTCGTACCAACTCTGCATTATATTCTGGAATGGCCAGAAGGTGCCAATGTCACATGTGACAATGTATTTTGCAGACATCCTTGGGTCTGGTCCACCTATTTTTCATCAGCTGAATCATTCTTACTACAAACCTGTTAGGTACACTGAAAATTTCAAGGGATAACAGTAAGGAAAGGACCCCTTCTTTCCTCTTTGTCATGTTTGATGTAATGGGTACTTTCCCCGTCTTGGTCACCAGGTACAAGATCTGCTATGCTGGGTGGCATAGTGGGACAAAAAAAAATTAACATCTGAATGGTGGACATGTCGTTATTTTTATGTTCTGCTGTGCCACTTGCCATCCAGCATGGCTTACTTTGTACAATGTGACTAAGTTATTCAAAGGGCCCATTTGATGGTGTAAGCAGGTATCTGGACTAATAGGTATCTAAAACCTTAAAACAAAAAGCTCCTGTCATGATTGTTATTAAACATTTATAAAAAATAGTAATGATCATAAGCCTACATGTAAAATAATGTCAACAGTGTATTTTTTCTGATGCTTGAATCATTTGCCATCATTTGTAATATAACAATTACCGGGTAGACATTCCTGATTAGAAAAATATTCTTTAATGACCAAAACAAGAAAATAAGTAATAGCATGCAGAAAAGAAATTGTTATATCAAAGTTCCACTTTAAGGAGTTAAAGGTTCAATTAAGAGTACCTCTTCATGCATGCAAAAGCTTTTGATTATTGCAATGTTTCTACAACAAATTAAATTTCACACTTCTAGTAATCATGGCACCTTTTTTGAGCCATACATGTACACGTAAGTTATCACTGTTCAACTTCAAAATTAAGACCCACAAAAATTAAAATTAGTGACATTAGTTTGGAGCGTAAAAGTGGCCTTCCCATTTACATTAAAAGGTAAAAGTCCCACTTTTAGCCAGAGCCTAAAAAAAAGGATCGGTTTAACTCTATTTCTAACTACGAGCCTAGGTTTCATTTTTCTTTTTCATGATCATGGTTACTCGATTTCTCGAATTCTAAATATCAAAATGTTGTTCCTATTGGCCTGTTCTTGGAGGGAAGCAAAAAAGTCAAAGGAAGGCGATAGAGTGCCACAACCTCAATCCTAGTGTCTTTTCCCTCTCCATCCCAGCCTGTGGGGAGTTTTGCTTTTGTTTTGTTTTGTTTGTTTTGTTTTTGGCCCAATTTTCAGGGCTTGCGTCGCTCTTCGCGCCCTCATGACCCCATGAACACTTTGATACCTCTTACATGACGTGAATAATCGCAAAACGTTTTATCCGCTGTCTTTTTATCATCTTACCTCGTTGTAACCTGCAGTTTCCCGCCAGTTTTCCTCACGTTCGTGAAATAGAAGTAATGGCTTTCTTTGAAGAGAAGTGGCAGAAGGCGAAAGCAACCATTAGAGAAAGAGGCATTTTTATGTTTAATAACGATGTGGTAAGTGATGTGCGTCTCGTTGTTCGAACGTCGAGCGATGAAAATGATGCCAAGAAAAGCAAGATGGCGATTCCAGCGCACAAGTTTGTGTTGTCCATTTGTAGTCCCGTGTTTTTCGCCATGTTCTACGGGGAAATGGCCGAGAAGTCGGACTCTGTTGACCTGCCAGACTGTGAATACGATGGAGTGTTGGAAATGCTACGATACATGTACAGCGAGGAGGTGAAGTTAAACGAAAGTAACGTGATGCAAGTGTTGTATGTCTCTAAGAAATACATCCTGCCCTCGCTCGCTGACGAATGTGTCGAATTTCTGCGAAAGAATGTGGCTCCGACAAATGTGTTTTGTGTTCTGTCACATGCTCAACAATATGACGAGAAAATTCTTGTGGATCGATGCTGGGAAGTGATTGACATTAAAACTGAAGAAGCTCTGAAGTCTGAAGAATTCGTGAAAATAGAGAGGTCCTTACTTGAAACTATTGTCCAAAGAGACCAGTTGACTATCAGCGAGGTAGAGTTGTTTAAAGCTGTTAATCTGTGGGCTACAAAGGAGTGCGAAAGGCAGGGAGTGGCTGCAGATGGCAGTGTTAAAAGAAGAATCCTTGGAGAGCAAGTTGTAAAGGGCATACGTTTTCCAGCTATGAAGGAGAAAGAATTTGCAAGTACTGTTCTTGACAGCAAGATTTTAAATCAAGAAGAATTGTGTGACTTGGTGAAGAATTTTAATGGGGTGTCTACCTCACCTAGTGGTTTTTCACAAGATAAACGAATTGGGGCCTGTAAATCATGCTGTAGATTTGGATCTCTTGCGCCTCCTGACCACGATGGAGGCCGAAGATACTCAATTGATGAACCCATTTGTTATGATGGCATAGAATTTCAGGTCGACAAGGATGTCATTCTCCATGGTATTCGTTTGTTTGGTAGTAAAGATAATGAGTACAGCATTTATTTCATTTTGAAGATGTGCAACAACCAAGAGGAAAAAGTCCTAGTTGAGCTTGAAAACAGAAATTTTTTGTCAGTTCCTCTACAGTTTCAGTCAGAGTTGTATTATGGGTTTGAACTACATCAGTTTGAACCAGTTGTTTTGGAAAAGGGGAGCACATACAAGTGTTTAGCAATACTTGAGGGGCCAACTTCATGGTATGGGAAGAATGGTACACGCTCTGTTCAATGCCAAGGTGTGACGTTTAACTTTAAAAACTTTAGCCAACGAGCGGGCACATCCATCAACGGAACCAAAGTCACATCTGGCCAGTTTGCAGAAATTTTGTTCAAGCAGTTGTGATAGTATGAAACATCTCTGCATTTGTTGCTGTCACATGTACAGTAGTAGCTTACAGTGGAGGTTAAAAATGTTCAAATTTTGTTTAGTTACAAACTGTAGTGATTCAAAATCAACCAAACAGATTTGCTACTAGTCCAGTGTTTCTAATGTCTTGTCTGGTGTGCCCTCCCACACAGTATGTTTGCCCTAAGTTTCAAGATAGCAGCTGAAAAATAAATGAAAGTTGCCTTCCTGCTAAAATTCCTTGATTATAAACTAATGTGCAGTTTAGATGAAAAAGTGGCAACAACAACAACAATCTCTATTCAGAGTTATCATTAGAGTGCACAAATTACACATTGCCTGCATATCATAATACTGTTTTTACTCAAAAGAGTGCAGCGACAGGTATTAGATTTTTCAACTTGTCGGTGCAGCGCTTATTTGAGGGAAGCGCTAATTTAAAACTGCTTACTTGTGATTAACACAGTCAAATGTAATCATTCTTAGTCTTTGTTTTGTTCATAACAATATCATAGGAAGGGCAATAAAAAGTTAGTTTTAAAGGGTCTACACTATCCCTTTCTGCATCCAAATAAATAACAATGTGTGGGTCCAGAAAATATCCATACCCCCATCACAGAGGGTCATTGGAAATTCCTAGGGGGAGGGGGCTTTAAAGGCCGAAATGTTTGAAGAAAAATATGAGCCTAAACTGGAATTTCCAGAGGGGTGGGGGTTCAAACCAAAAAACCCCCCATGGGGGAGCGTGGATGTTTTCTGGAAATACACAATAACAGCAAAAGCAATATCAGCCGCATTAGCATTGCACATTAGCCATGCCAAAAATTAATAAGTGCCGCATTGTTGCTGGAAGGATGTGGCACTTATTCAGGGGCGGCACTTACTCAAGGGTGGTGCTCTTTTGAGCAAATACGGTAATATATTTACATGTAGAAGGTGAAGTGGAAAATAGGTTACAAGTAAATGGCTTGGATGTGAGATCTTGGACATTTGATTTTAATTGAAGATACTTTTATGATACTTTAAACCCTAACCCTAACCCTCGAGTTGTTTTAGTACAACAGTTTGATACAACAAATGGACATTTGAAGATGCAATACGTTCAAATTTAAATTAGAAGGCAAAAAGGATATTCTGTCAGATCACTTTTTCCCAGTGCTTGCTAAGATAACCTAGTGTTTTGATTGTTACTTGGAAACTGGATTGCAACCTAGACTACAGTATTATAGTTCATTAAAGTTTGTCGTTCATTTAAAAATATGTCTATGTATACATTAATGTATTCAAGTGTACCTATTGGTCTGAGCATTAGACTAAGTTAGACTAGGTGAAATGTCTGGTTCAGTTTTCAATTGAGTGTAGTAAAACACCAAAGTAATAGAGCGGTTTTCATTTGAGTGTCGAAAGTAATTCACGTTTTGCTTTGGTTTTGCTTTACTTCGCTCTGTGATTGGTTGAAAAATTTCGCGCCACTTTCTCCACCAATCAGAAGTAAAACTCAAACCAATCGCGACTTGCTCGCACGCGTTTTCCCGCG
>Ga0126336_10000555_pt1 | contig 15885 bp, 10 predicted proteins | sample SidCmetagenome_FD_92530 | JGI IMG/M metagenome (GOLD analysis project Ga0126336, IMG submission 92530) | Coral microbial communities from El Islote,Puerto Morelos, Mexico - Siderastrea C C metagenome | ecosystem: Host-associated > Invertebrates > Cnidaria > Coral | place: El Islote,Puerto...
ACGCCGGAAAAGTTCCATCTTTCCCAACATTTGTCACCATAAACGGCAATATTTTGAGCTTCTTGTACCTGAAATCAAATGTCGGTATTCGACCGCCGACCTCTGCGCACAAATATATGCAAATATGCTAAATAAATCGTACAAGACAAAATCTACTGTGACGAAGAGGCGTGCACGGTGAGCAAGAACAAATAGCCATGCTTCAAACATGAAACGTCACACCCCAACACAGTAGCTTTTGCCAAGTTCGCGTTATTGTGCGAATTGTCCAATGAGACGAGAACAACGGGATGAAATTAGCATATTTGCATATATTTGTGCGCAGAGGTCGACGGTCGAATACCGACATTCGATTTCAGGTACAAGAAGCTCAAAATATTCCCTTCAAAGCTTAACCGACAAATGCGTTTTTCGCTGCCGTCAATCAAATGTTCGGCGGTTCCTTCCAGCTTCCGACTACGGCTGAGCGCTGCTCGTATCGTGAGACTTTTTATAGTCGTCAGCCAGGTCAAGCGTACACCCATAGAATAAAAATTTGAAGTTGTTTTAATAATCCGCTTTTCAAATGAAGAATGAAATATTCAAACTGAAACTCGAGCCCATACTCGATTTTTTTTTCGATTGATTCATTCGACAGGCACCGTTGGAATTTGACAGGTTTCCCGATTTGCATAACCGCTTCCAACGGATTCTCACAATGTTTAATTTTCACTTCTGCTTTCCTGACTGAATAGCCTCCTTTCAGTCCCATCAAAATGCTCAAAGTTTTTTCTGCGTTCTGATTTGTTTCAAAAAGCTTGTTGTGGAGAGAAAAGGAGAGAAAAAAGTTTAAATCAGATGACCGTTGGAATACAGTTCGGGGAAACCCGTCAAATTCCACGTGCCTGAGGCATGATGTCACGCAATTCGCAATTTGAGTTTCATTTTTGAAAATTTCATTCTTAAATAAACAAATAAATAGATAAATAAATAAATAAATAAATAAATAAATAAATATTGCAATAATCAACTTCAAATCTTTATTCTAAGGGAGTACGCTTGAACTGGCTGACGACTGTAAAAAGTCTCAGGAAACTGCTTCATGATACGAACAGCGCTCAGCCTATGGAAAGGGTCGGAAGCTGGGAGGAGCCGCAAAAAATTTGATTGAGGGCAGCAAAAAACGCATTTGTCGATTGAGCTTTAAATTTTGGAGTCCGCATGTTATTGAAAGGCGCAGTAAAGTACATTCGCATAATTACTTTGGTAACAGTTCATGAAACAGCAACAACAAGGTTTAAGTTCTCCGTTCACAGAGAGTCTCACTGAAAAGTATTATCTTTATCGCATTTTTTCATACAACTCCTAGTTGTCTTTGGAGCACTGGTCGAATGACCTCGCCGGGGCTCTCAGTCTTCAATGTTAAGTTATGCTTACAGCTTTTTTCACTTGGCTTCACCTGCCGAGTTGAGGTCAAGTTTTCGATGTTCTTCTTCAAACGTTGAAGCAAGTGGTCAGCCGTGGTTTCCGCTACAAGCCGGCGAGCATGGTCTGCTTCAATCAACAAATTGATTAAGGCTGCGTTGACACTGATGAAAGCTATAAATATCCAGCGTAGATGCTTGTCGGTGAAGAAGGTCATCGTCTGTAACAGATACCATCTTGATCTTTTCCTCTAAACCGAACTTGACATGATTCATCAAGGTGCGAATTTCTTCTTGCTGTTTCTTCACTAATTTGTTCGCCTCATAAAGAGAACGTTCTAAATCTTGCAAACGTTGGATTGAGGGAATAGGGCGGTGCAACAACTCCCAGATTCGCTTGCTGTCTCTTTCTCTCGTGTATTTGTGAAAACTCTCCAAATCTAAACATTTTTCTCGATATCATCCAATTCTTTTTGGAGCTCTGTAATTGGTTTTCTTGTATCTTCACCAGGCTGCTGGTTTTGTATCATCTTGATCGTTTTCTTTCTGTTATTCAATTTTTTTTTGACAAACTGACTGTTCGCTGCGTGACTCAGGTAGCGTTGAGAGAAGAGGGAATTTAGAAAAAAACAGACATATCTTTCAAGTGAAATAATAAATTCTTATCACAAGTTGAATAATTTTCGCAAGAAGCAACATGCGCACATTTAAGTAACATATCGTCGCTTTTTTTCGATGAATTTTATACAAATTTGAAGACGACTCATGATCATTTGCCCTCATCTAAAAAAAAATTAAGCTTTCATATCTTTTGCGAAGCTATTAGCAAAATAAAGCATGGCTTGAAAACTGGTGGCGAAGACTTTTATTTGCAGAACTTTAAGGTCATCTTAATATCAAAAAGCTGTCGTTTTCCATCAACCAACCAACTAACTTAATTTTCTGCAAGAAAGAATTAAAAAGATCACGATCTATTGGCCGCTTCTATGTCGCTTCTTTTTTCCCTTGTATAGGTGCTGTGTATGGGTCAATTTCATCCGCAGAATTAAGAAAGGTGTAATTTTTCCCATTTGATGGTGGAAACATGGATTTCGAGTTCTCACCGAACATTGTTTCAAGCATACAGCGATGAAATATGTCGACACTTCAATAAAAATATCACCTTACCGTCAGTTCTGCTGTCCCACTTCTACGCAACTCACCGACAACCCCTAAAAGAGACTGGGTAGGCCATCTTTGCCAGGTTACGGTTACAAGCTCGTAAGAAGATTGCACGACGGACTTCCATATATGGAAGGTCGTCGTGCAACGGATTTAAGATTTGCAATTCAATTCCGGTTCTGTCGGGGGGACTGGAAAGAGAGTTTTTTGCTCTTACCAGCTATTCGGCCATACGATTGGTCAGTGGCACAATTCTCCTAGCAACGGCCCAAGCCCTTCTCGCCCAGTCAATTTTAGGGAGGTTTTCAAGAGGCAGTGTAGAACTGGGATTGAGTGGTTTTCAAAATGGCAGGCGAATAATTAAGCATCTACCATTGAACTCTCCGAAGAATCGAGGAGAAACAGAAATATTTGCAGAAAGTGATGTAGAAATCAAAGACACGGGACAGCAGAACTGACAGTAAGGTGATATTTTTATTCAAGTGTCGACATATTTCATCACTGTCTGCTTGAAACAATGTTCGGTGAGAACTAGAAATCCGTGTTTCCTATAGCTCATGGGTCTACAGAAAGAAATAAGAAGCTATTTGAGAGAACTGAGGTCCATGAGAAACCCAGGTAGAGCCAGCAAGGAGGTTATAATCCTCCTTCTAACCTTATAAAAGCCATAATAAGTAAAATGTAGGTAATTCGTATCGAAATAATTGTAACAGCTAGATTTTGTGGCTCTACATGTAAACTAATAGAACTAAAGAACGCTTACCTATGGAGGGGGTTCTCAATTATAGGGGCCAATAAATGTTTAGATTAGTATTTTTAGACGTAAAATTATATTTACCTGATGAATTTTAATCGTGTATAAACAAATGCAGTATATGAATTTTTAGCAGAAAATTAACGGCAAAGTTGATCCGCGAAATTTAGTAAAATCAAGTATCTTGCAATTTAAAGATTAGCTCTTTTAACCGTAATATAACCGCGAAAATTGGTAAAGTAAAATCATCATCACCATAATCATCATCATCATCATCTTCATCAAATTTTAATCATTTTAGTGCACACTTTCGAACAAATGAAAAAAACGCGCATTACAATATAACTAATAGCTCAAATCATATTTACATAAAGTAAAATGATATTAAAAATACACTAATATTGGCAACAGTCTGTAATCTAATGCTCATATTTACTGCAAATCGTATTTGCTAAAGTTTTATGATGTATCCTATGATGTTTGTCTATTAATATATCAATACTCCACTCCTACACTAGGTTAATATATAAAATAATTCGGCTCACAAGTAGAGTATTTTGATTTTTGGTACAATCTATTAGAGAGAAGTTATTATATATCTCGTTGTCGCGGGAGTTTGGTCCTGTTCCTAATGCCTCAGTCCTATTGACTGAGGATTAAATTCCCTTCACAGTTAAGTGACAATAATTTCGTTACACTTTAGAGGCTGGCAACTGTTTACTGTTCCTCAAACTGAAGAAATCGGCAAGTTGTACATTCATTTTGAGTTCCACGTCAGCATAGGAAACCCAAGCACAATATTTGCATACACAGGACATCAGTTTTAAGTGTAAATATAAAAATGAGGTTTATATGGCATTTTCGAACCGATGACTTAGTAACAGCTCAAAGAGAAATCGCTGAATAAATATGGGGACTATTTGCTATTCGTACGCTGTATTTCCACACAATTAAAGCAGTTTTAAGCCCCTTTATCGTGTACCAGATCGAAGGGAGGGAACTTAGCGACTTCCGCGTTCTCAATGGTTCGCTTGTTGAAGAAATTGACTCGGATTTTCTCTCAAATATAATTTCTAATCCCAGTCTGACTGGACATGCTTGAATAGATAACAGAGATTTTTTCTGCCAACCAATAGCACAACATCCCTTTTGACGTAAAGAAAAATAGCCTCTCGACAAAGCCTTCGATCGCGATACTAGTACGGTCAGCACTGTACGTACACAGGTTCAAATCAAATCCCAAGGGGGAAGTACACGTTATCCTGATCACACCAATATGATGCAACTATACCACCCATCGGGACAAAATTTGCCTCGTTTCATCTCGGCTTTGTCTTCGCACACAGAAAAGATGGTTCAGACGCTTAACTTTACTATGATTTGTATTAATTTGAAATGAGTCGTGATTTGAATTTTTGAAAAAAGATTCTTGTAATTTGTTTTTCAATACACGTAAGTTGATAGATTAAATACCCTAGTGTGATTTTTTTATTCCGAGTGCAAAGTTTTCCTGCGATATCATGAAGGAAAGCATTTGGTTTCTCGAAAAATTAAATACACTGCTTCCCTCGGGTGTTTATTAATGTGTTTTATATGCAAACATCACCCTTGGGTTATTTGCATCAGTTTTGGCTGAAATTTGGCCAAACGTTTTCCCGATTTTTCCGCGATAGCTTATCTTTTTCGGTAAATTAGAATTTTCAAATTCTTTCCAAAGGCTTCATTGCACCTTAACGTATACAACATCAAGGTTAAATACTGAGATTTAACACTAACCGAAATTATAACACGGATTAACTCATAATTTAATACCAAACAAATGTTATACCCCTTATAGCTGTGAACGTAATGACCATGTTGTTTTTACTTAATTTTTCAAGGAAAATTGCGTTACACCTTTTGTGAGCGTGAAATAATTTATGACAACATGAAAAAAGTCATGCATCAAAGAAAGACGATTGTATAGGGTCTTTTCAATACAGCGCCCACGCGAAAGAGATACACCTTGGTTATTAATAACGGAAAATTAAGAACTAAAGTGGATGAGGTGCGTGTTAATCCTACTTCAGTTCTGTTCTCAAAGATATACTCAAAGGAAAATTGGAATTAGTAAGTACAAAACGAGGTGCAATTCTATCTGTCCATAAATCAAAATAAAAGAAAGTTAAGTCTTATTGATCACAAAATTTTAGTTTATTCTTTATAACGCACAGGAATAAGTCAAGCGGAAGCAACTGTCTGCGGTATTGTTCTTGCCACCGTTTGGTGAAAGCTACGGAAGTTTTATTTATTTATTACTTATTTATTTATTCAAGCAAATTTCGAAATTTGCAATCATCAATTTATGGTCGTACGCCAAACGTTGGACGTACCCTAAGCTCACGAGTTAAGAAATTATTATGAAAAAGTGTGAAAAGTTCAGCAACCTTTCCCGACACCACTAATAGGCTGCGCTTTGGTCTAAATATGAACAGGAATAGTACTTTTTGGCCATTCTTCAAACTCTTGATAACTAGCAACTTAAATTTCATAATGTTTAGTAAAACTGAATTTCCCCTGAAATCTCACAGCACCATGTACGTGTTTATAGAATTAAAATTAGGAATATTCAGCTCGCAAACAACGCGCGACGTCATGGACGGAACTAATCAAGTGTAGCCGAAAGACCTCAAAATTGGGCAAAAAAAATGTCTAGTAAAGGATATTACAATGCGGCGTGAAGATACGAATTCTATCTTCGAGTGGTGAAAACAATATTTTAAGAACGAGCGCAGCGAGTGAGTAAAATATTGAAATATTAAAATATGTTTTGTGCCAAAAAGTAAACCTGGCGGCCAATGTCACAATTCAGCTGTACATCATAAAGCCCACAAAAATAAGTTTTCGAATTTCAAAATGGGCAGTGAAAATGCAAATTATCAAAAAATGTAGATGCAAGTAAAAACCTTGTTGGTCAACGAAAACTAATCATTAGAATTGAGCTATATATACATCATAAAGCATGTAAATTTCGAGTCTTAAAATAGGCAACGAAAGTAGAAAACCGCGAATTGAGCACCATAAAATGTAAGTTTTCAAACGATTTACAGCTAAAAACTTTTTATTGGCTTTCGTCCCTGTCATTGATAATAATTCGCCGTCTTTTAAACTGTTTCTGCTGAAACTCGCCGCTGTTTTGATTTGAAATTGAATTGAAAATATTAAGTGTTCCTACTTGGCACTGATTAAAAAAAGGCGACGTTTCTGCACTTGTGCCGGGTTGAACGGTCGCCGTTGCTGTAATCTCATCCACAATGAGTTTTGGCGAAGACGGAATCATCGCCGAAGTACATGTAGAGGATTCCTTTCCTCCGGATAAAACTGCCGAGATGTGCTGCTGTATTTTGTCAGATATTGCTGAGTAGTTATTCAGGGAGTTTATGTTCTTGTGTCCAGTAATTTGTACAATTTCATTTGGCGGAATATTACTGTCCACAAATTTCTGGACGAGATGCTTTCTTGTGCTGAGGTTTACCAGTTTCTTGTTTGACTGAACTTGAGAGGCCACCATTGACCTGAGTGAATTTACTCCTAGCGGGAAAGCTTTAAACCAGTTCTTTCCCGCTTTTGGAACTTCTGTGTTGATAGCGAGATGAAATGGCCAGTTGTCGTTCATCATTTGTGATGGTTTTCGTTGTTTATAAGCCAAATAAGTGGTAACAGGACAGCGCTCGGGGTTATCGCGGTTTTCAAACATCTTTGGCTTGCTTTCTCTTACTTCACGTAACAAAGTCCATCGGCATTGGTTTTGAGTTCTAAATCTCCCCAGCAGAGGTCTCGCTGCTCTTGTCCGGGATTCATCCAATTGTTCATCCAAACGGTGTTCAGATTAGTGCTCTTGGCGTGTTATTTCCGAGCACACCGACCCAGTAAAACTCTTCTATTTCTTCATCTGAGAGGGCATCGGCGCCATTTGGCTTGTTGCCTTTCCCAATAGCTTTAAGTTGCCTTGGCTTTTTTTTGAGGATATCTTGGAGCTCACGGAATTCTTTTTCGTTTAGAAGGGAAAACGTGCTTCCGTTTTTCTGAAGGAACCTGTCAACACTCTGCAAAAGCCCTCTTAGAGAAGACGGTTTGTATTGTTCACCATTTTTCTTTCTCATCCCCAGCACACAATTTATCGCGAACTGCTGCAGTTCGGCGGCAGGAATTTCTTGAATTTCTCTCCTTTCTTCTTCATTTGTAAGGAACTCCTTGAATAATTTTAAGTCATACAAAGTTTTCTTCTCCGTATTAACATTTTCCTGCTCCTCAGATTAATTAGGAAGTGATCAGGGGTGAGAGGGACGAATCCGTCGTCATCCTTTGCATCAAGCGCTGTAAACAGGGGCCTTGAGTTGAGGCAAGCTTCAATCTGGCACAGCAATGTCGTCAGTTCTTCAAAGGTTACTTTGCTTTCCCCAACGATTCGTTTCAAATGGCGCTTGCAGGCCTTGACTCTTTTCTCCCAGACAGAACCATGATGAGGACCTGTGGGTGGGCTGAATTTCCACTGAATGCTTTCATTGCTACATAAATTCATAATAGATTCTTGGGTGGTTTGTTCTTCAAGGAGGCGTGACAGTTCCTTTATGTCCTTGTTTGCACGATGAAAACAGGACGCGTTGTCGCTCCATATCTGACTTGGCTTCCCTCTGTGAGAAAAAAAACGGCGAAGGGCAGCGAAGAAAGCTTCAGCGGTGGCATCCGAGAATAGTTCAATGTGACAGGATGCCGTCGCTAGGCAAACGAAGATGGCTGCAAAGGCTTTGCAGTAAGTGGGTCTTCGTGTGGCTCCAACTTTGAGGGTGAGGGGTCCTGCATAGTCAACTGAAACGTTTTCATTGGCGAAGCTTGGGATGACATGTGCGGCTGGTACTTGGCCCATAAGTTGAGTCGTTATCTTAGGAGATGTACGTTGGCACGTGATGCGCTGACGTGTACACTTGCGAACAGCTCTGCGTGCACTGACGATGTGATAAAGATCTTGAAGAGATCCTAGAGTAAGTCTGGGACCAGCATGGCATAAACGTTTGTGTTCACTCTCGATAATCAGTGCTGTGAGATGTTGCTTTCCATGGAGGATGATTGGATGTCGAGATTGGAAGTCTTTCTGTGACTGCGAAAGACGTCCACCAACTCTTAATAGCCCATCTGCATCAAGAAATGGATTCAAGGGGCGTAGAGGATTGGACAAGAGTAGTGGCTGCCCCTTCTTGAGTATCTCCATTGTATCTGGAAACATCTGGACTTGTGCTTGTTTAGACAGCCATATCTTTGCCTTGGATAATTCACTCACTGTTACAGGTGTGTGGGTGAACAAATTGGAACAGGTGACAACACGAAATACCCATGCAGCAACCCTGATGAGGTGCGAATAGCTTGAGAATTTCAGGATGTCGATAACAGGCCCTGGTTTACTTGTAACTGTTTGCAACGTGATTTCGTTTCGTTCCTTGAGCTGCAAGACATCCCTTTGAATGCCTAAGGAAGAGAGAGACTCCATTGTAGGTGGAGCAGTAAACTTGGAGGGCCAGCTTGATGGGTCTTCCTTCAACTACTCGGGTCCATTCCACCAGAGTTTGTGATCGATGATTTCAGCTGGTAGGATGCCACGAGATCCAAGATCAGCTGGATTTTCTTTGCCATCAACGTGTTTCCATTTTTCAGGTGGGACGTGCTCTTGGATTTCTCCTTTTTGGTTTGCTTTGAAGGTCTTGAAGCGCTGACTGCTTCCATGAATCCAGTAGAAAACAATTCTGCTGTCGGTCAAGGTATGAAGATTGCAGGTTGGAACGGCTAGAATTTCTTGGATATGTTTCATTAGTTGTGAGAGCAGATGAGCTCCACAAAGTTCAAGACGAGGTAAGGAAACCTTTTTGAAGGGGGTATACGTGTTTTTGCCATGATGAGTGATGTGTGAACTCCGCCGGCCGTGTCGAGACTTCTAAAATAGACAACGCCACAGTAGGCTTTCTTGCTGGCATCAGAGCAACCAATTAATTGGCGGTCAACAATCTTGCTGTTGACTAGGGAATAACAGAGTGAAATGCGGATGCTGGAGATTTCAGGGAGTTGTGTCCTCCAATGTAGCCACTCTTGCTGAATGTCCAGTGGGAGGGGTTATTCCCAGGCAATGCCTTTCTCCCAGAGCCGCTGGAAGATTATCTTGACGACAATAGTGACGCATGAGATAAGACCAAGGGGATCAAAGATCTTTGCTGAATCTGACAATACAGCCCGCTTGGTTAACTGTGATTCTTTAACTGACAAATTAGTGTACGAGAAGCGGAAGTGGTCAGAAGTGGAGCTGTATTCCATTCCAAGAGTTTTGACAAAGTTGTCAGAGTTCCCGAGGTTAGATGTGGCCTTCGTGCTTGGAATCTCTGATGAGATTGGGTTCAAGACTTCTTCTTGAGTTTGAGTCCCATTTGTGGAGTTTGAATCCTCCTCTGTTAAAGAGGTTGTTTAGCTCATGATGCAATTAATTGCTTCTTGCTTTGTTTCAACCGAAGGGAGACCATCATCGACATAGAATGACTCTTTTACAACTTTGGCAGCAAGTGGTAGCTCTGATTCATTTTCTTCCGCGAGATGGCGCAGTGAGTTAGTTGATAGAAATGCAGCACCTGCGATTCCAAATGTGACTCTTGTCATTCGGTAGTCAGTTACCGGGTCAGTAGGTTTGCCTCTCCAGAGAAAACGATGGTAATCCCGATTCTGGTGCCAAGCTGATAGCGCGGTACATCTTCGAGGCATCCGTTGTTAATACATAAGTACATCAGATGACCAGACGTAAAGTGTTCTGTCACGACTTTGGCATAATCATCAAATTGATTGGTTTTTTGGAGACGGCGTTCAAGGGACAGGAAACGTCGCAAGGCCTGAGGTCGGGATTCTCCCAGGGGAGAACTGTGTGGCTTAAATGGGAGTCTAACTACGAAGCGGCCGGTTTCATCACGCTTGTGGCGTTGGTTAAAGTCTTGTAGACCTAGCTTGTCGAGTGGTACTAGAGGCAGCCTGGCTTTGGGTGGTTCTTCTAGAGTCCAAAATTTCTGAAGGGTTTGTTAGCAGCTAGGAAGCGAAGTTGATGCATGTAAGGTTGCGACTTCATTAGTCGGTTGTTGACCACTAGCGGCACCGACTAGAACCCAACCAAATATGGTTTCTTGAGCGGCTGGGGTCCCCTTAGGACCAAGGATAAGACCTGGTTTTAGGAAATCCTGATAAAAGTCGACACCAAGGAGAACATCAATAAGTTTTGACACATTGAATTCTGGGTCTGCTAATTCAAGTGAGGGTATGTGAGGCCAGTAACCCACGGGAAGGGACTTGAGGGGTAGATGCTTTGTTAATGAAGGTAAGACGATGACTTGTAGATTGTTCACGTAGGATTCATGCTTAGTGCATGATAAGCTGACCTCAACAACAGTGCTACTTTGGGAAGGGCACCGAGTTCCTCCAATTACATTAATGTTGATTTCTTGTTTCTGCCCACGCAGCATGAGGTGTTGGGCGGCTATTTCCGTGATAAAGGATGCTGTAGATGCGGGATCTAGTAGAGCCCGTGCGATCATTTGATGACCATTTGATCCACTTAGGAGCACCTCTGCTGTCATCATGAGAACAGAATTTGAAGTGGTGGCTTCAGAGGCGGTTACATAAGTTGCAGAGGTGATGGTGCTAACAGCAGGAGTGTTGGTTGCATGAGTGTTGGCCGTCGTACGGGGCGTTGGCACCACAGGAACATCTTGTCTTGGTTCTGTACTAGGGGGTTGTACAGCATTACTGCTCAGATGTAGGACGGTGTGATGCCGTTTTCGGCATTTAAGGCAACAATTGGGTGAAGGGCAGTGTTTCCCCATGTGCTTTCCTTTCAAGCAATTGAAACAAAGACCTTGTTCCTGTACTAAGTTGCGTTTGTCAGCAACTGATTTCTCTTTGAAGCTCGGACAGTAAGCTATGTTGTGCTTCGAGCCATGGCAAGCGGGACATTTCTCCTTTGTGTTTGTAGAGTACACTGCAACTAACTTAGGCGGTTTCTTGGTGGAGGCTTATGGCTAACATCAAAGGATGGTAGCTCGGCTGCCGTTGATCTCCAGTCAAGGAACTCCAGAAACTTTAGATTGTCAGGGACGTCCTTGTCTTGTTGCGTGAATTTTTGCCACTCCACTATGGTAAAAGGGTCAACCTTTGATTCACCAAGAGCAGTTACGAAGTCTCCAAAGTCAAGCTTTTCCATTGCTTTAAGGGACAGGAGATGATGTTGAAAGGTGTCATGTAATTGCCTGAGTTCAATGCTTGAGCCATTCTTAACAGGGCTAACGTTTAGCAGTGCTCTAATATGTGCTCGGTGGATGGCTTGAGGCCTGTCAAAACGTGCTTTAGGGCTGCAATGGCTTCTGGGTAGGCCTTCGCTTCTGCATCTTTACCTTCAATGGCATCCTTGGCTTTCTGGGTTGTAAGCGATTTCAACAAATACCATTTTGTTGGTTCTCCATCAAAGGTTGGAATGTTTAGTGAAGGTAATTTCACTGTTTCTGCCTCATTTTGATCTGAAGCGGGCTTGAATTCTTGTAATAACTTAGTCAGTTCTTCGCGATGCTGATTGTTCTGACGCTCTAGCTCTTTGGAATAATTTTCCTCCCTTTCAATTTCTCGCTCTTTGTTTTTACGCGTTTTGTCACGGCGGAGTTGCGTGATCAATTGTGTTACTTCATCTTGAGTTGCTTTAATTTTGTCAAAGTAATCTGATATCGCATCGTTCCATTTATCGCCATCTCCGTCTTTTAAATCCGTGGAAGATGATTCAACTTCAAAGGCGAAACGGTCCAGAGTTCTCTCATGGTCGAAGAGCTGGCTTCTGATATCCGTTAGATAGTCAATTTCCGTTTCAGTGAGGTCGTTTTTCGCTTCTGCAGTTTTCGCGGCTAAGCTGTTTATCCCTTTTGTGATACGATTCCACTTGGTTTCGAGCGATAGCTTGCCTTTACTTTCGGTCGATTTAGCATCTTGTGGCTTAGTAGAAGCAAGGTTGAGGACATACAACAGTTTACTGATGTTTTCTCGCACCCGATCATCGTGGTTTTCCAATTCTTCAAAGTCCTTTTTGATTGAATCTTCGTTGGTTGGTTCCAGCGACGCGCTAGCCTCGATGTGTTGACTTTGGAAGATGTTGTTTAATTCACGAATTCCATCCAAGTATTGTCCAGCGCAGACGATGTCAAATTGTGTTCTTTCTTGTTTTTCATAGAGTGGGTCGATCTTCTTAATAAGATTTGTTATGCGACGCTTGGTGATTACTCGCTTCTGAACGAGCGATTCTCGCGATTCAGCCATAATTTTAGGCGAGGTGGTTCATGATCGATCGAGGACTGTATACCTTTCTTGAGACTTTTGTTGAGTAGAAATCTGGCTCGAAGGACCAGAAATAATGTGTAGGCTTCAAACTTCGTTTATCTTGCTTGATAGTAACTCTAAGAGAGTGTAAAATACAATGTTTCGATACCCGACTTGAGCTTCAAAGCGAAGCACGTGGAAGGTGTTAGAAAGTGCAATGAACGACTGCGCATGAGCAAAGAAAAATACATGTGACGTAGCGTGTCCACTTGTCTATATAATAAAAAAATAATAATTTCCACCCACGGAGCAACATATTAACTTAGAAACAGAGATTGGCAAAGTGCGTTATTATTAAAAGTACTTTCTTTTATACTACTTTATCTGCATTTACCATCGATCAACGTTTCAGATCAAACAATAATTCTGTTCAAAACGAGTTATATGTTCAAAATGTTCATGTGCAGTCCGTGTAAACTCTACAGTCCAAACTATGCGAAGCCATTTTTGACTGAGCTCTCTTGGGTGTGACGCCAGGAAGATTGAATAGAAGACGGAAAATTAAAAAAAAAGATCCCCTGAAGTACTATAATCTCGTTTTCGGGCGTGGATCATATTTATTTGTACCTCGTATGAACTGGGTTCATTCCATTTCATGAGTTTGAGTTCGAGTTTCGAGTCCGAGTTTCGAGTAAAAATATCGAGTTATTACTTTTGGTCAGCGGTAATGCAAAGTAACAACACGTGCCTTGGTCTATAATCTCAAATGGCGGAAAGCTGCGAAAAAATTATCTTCAATTGGAGGTAAATTTACATAACAATACCTTGTCGTTTGGTATTTATTTTCTGTTATTTAGTCTCGAGAATGGTCTTATTTCAAACATGGCCAATATTTGTGAGGGGTCCTTTTATTTAGGTCAGCGAGATCGGCGAAAAAGAACATGAGAATCTTCCATGTGTTTCTCGGGGAGTTGTTTCTGAATAATAAACAAATTTCCTCTAATACTTTCAGCGGCTATTGTATTGGGTTTCACTGCTTTATTTTTGTCTTTTGCTACCTAGGAGTTACTAGGATGTACAGAAAATTAAGCCCCAAATAGTGGTTTAAAGGGATTCAGATGAAGACAATCGTGAAGGCGGTGATGCGCCATGTTGCACAGTACAGCAAGACATGTTCAGAGTACACAGTACAGCAAACGGTGTCACATTTGGATTTTTAATTTTCTCTAGTATGCATTCCGCTGTAACGAATTGCAAAAGATAGATGGGTAACTGGAGAGTGACCGACATTTTCTTTTCTTTCCACTGTTTATTTACACACGACTCCGCATGCAAGCTTTACAATCTATACCTTTATTGTGTACAAATAAAGGTCATTATAATTACTGCCGTACATATCTTTAAGCCGAAGTGAATTTCCTCTGAACCATGCTGTTTACAAGGGTCAAGTGTTATTTCACTTTTAAAATATTTATACTTTTCACAGCGAAAATTTGTAATTTGTATCCTTTCTCTCTTCCCCTTCCTTTAGAACATCCAATCTAAGCTCTGCTGTTCGATGTCTCTCTCACGTTTTGCCCTCATACGCCCTACGGACATTTTACTCTAAAGTAAAACTTAAAACCCACGGAAAGCTACAATTATTCTTAATAATAATAATAATGATAATAATAATAGTTAGAAATGAAAAATAGATCGGAATTTTGACTCTAACCCGAAATTTTGGCTCGAACTCGAAATTCTTACTAGTCGAACTCGAAATTCTAACTGCAACTTGAAATTCTAACTCAAACTTATAAGTTTAATACACTCTATGAACTGTACTTCGATATATTTTGCAGGCCTAAAAATTGAAAAGGTAGCCGAATAACAACAAACTTCCCTGGGAAAAATATAGAAGGTATTTCAAATTTGTAAGCTATTTTCTTATATATCGGTGCTTCTTTTTCCTTTTCCGAACAATACTTTTGTATTGCTGCTGAAGTGGTGTATAAAAAGGAAGCATTTTGATTGCATGGTATCCAGTTGTTTTGCAATAGAGACTGCTACGATTGTCTGCTTACCACTGAGGTGTTTTCTCTAGTTCAGAAAGCCAACTTGAGTCAAAAAAATATGTTTTGATTATTCATTTGTCAAGGCCCGGACAGTTTTCTGGAGTCAGAAACAAAAATGTTCCTTGTCGTTCAGCAAAAAAAGGACAATCTTACGAGGTATACCAAATTGGTGGTATATAAAAAAGCCGTTGCATGAAGAATTTTTAGTTGTACTGAAAGGTAGCATACTTTGCAACGTATGCCAAATTGACGAAGGTTTCATTTCTATTCGTTTGTGCGCCCGGAGTTTCGTTGTTTATAAAATAAGGAAATGCGCCGGAGATTCCGTTATTGTACGATTTTCGGAATAATGCTATAAATACCTTTTGTGTATATATATATATTCCTTGGTCTTCACAGTTAACAGAGAAATTAACGTAAAGCAGTAAGTGTTTCCGCACGTGATCAATAAGGTTTACCTCCTACATTTACTGCCATTTCCGTAAAACAGAACAAACAAAAACTGAAGAAAGGCACCTTCGTCGTCAGCCTTGTGAAGTACTCCTCTCAAAATTTCGAGGGCATAACAGGTCCCAAAATGTTTCCTTTGTGGTCCGTAACATGTCCTGATGACAACACGCGAAGCAAGAAATGCGATATGATTTCTAAAAGGCGGCTATCTTGGATGCACCATCTTGTATTTCTCGACTTTTCCAAAACCTCAGAAAACCACCAAAATTGGCCAAGAACCGCCTAACACTGGTTTAAAATTAACTGCAATAAAGGTCATTTTTCATTTAAATAAAACAGATAAAATTTAAAATTCTGAGAAAAACTGCTTGTCGTGTCAAAATACGGTTCCCATATAATTTACAATCATTCACCGAAATGGAAGTAAACAGTGATGGATATCTACCACTATTTTCACACTAACCTTGGTTTGGAGTTCAACTTAGAGTTTCTCGTTAAGTCGGCAACCTAAACTTTGAATAACTGAAGCTAAAGGCCTTCGTCCCCCGCTATTTAATGAAATAACGTGTAATTATCGTTTTTGCTCCAGCTGACAACTCAAAAGGAAAGCTGAATTATGTTTATTCATCTGTTTCTTTCACCCAAAACAAAACTGCAAAGAACACTTTTGAGTGGATGGATAAGCACAATATGACATGTTTATTTC
>Ga0126336_10000556_pt1 | contig 15884 bp, 11 predicted proteins | sample SidCmetagenome_FD_92530 | JGI IMG/M metagenome (GOLD analysis project Ga0126336, IMG submission 92530) | Coral microbial communities from El Islote,Puerto Morelos, Mexico - Siderastrea C C metagenome | ecosystem: Host-associated > Invertebrates > Cnidaria > Coral | place: El Islote,Puerto...
ATCAGTTTTCTGCATTACCGAGTTTCACGGCGTGAAAGTTTCAACTGATCATTCACGGAATGATTAGTTTCACGCCAGGAGTGAAAGTTTTTTAGCACAGAGTGAACACTGCGTGAAATTTTTAATTCACGCTGTGAAAATTTCAATTCACGCACCGTGACCGTGAAAAAAATTCACGCTTTTTAGTGAAATCCATAAGCCCTCTTTTCACGTGACGGGTCACATATTACATGTAACTATGCATGTGATAAAATTCTTTAGACTTTTCCATTGACTGATCTTGAACAGGCCAGGCTACATGTGGTTGTATTTTAATGCATACCATATTTACTCATTGCTTGGGCAACCTGCCTTGAGTAGACTGGTGGTAAACACGGCAGTCTTTTGAGTGAACCATTAGCATGGAAAACCTAACAAGCAGCTCAGGATAATGTTCTGATAGATTAGTGTTCTATCCAGGGAGGAGGGGAGCATTTATTGTGTTTTCCTTGGTCCTTGGGATAGTTGTTTCAAGGTGTAGAAAGCAGAGTTAAGTAACAGGTGTATGGGTTACTTTCATTCTTTGTGCAGTTGTACCTTAACCTCCATCCAATGAAGCAAGAGTTAAGCCACTGAGATGCATGGTTGTTTTGCAAAATTATTATCACTCTTTAGTCTGAAAAAAAAAAAGACTTTATACTTACACTATCAATATTAAGAAAGCAAGTCCTGACTGATGAATGGACTTTACATCCTGACAGACCTGTTGACAATAGAGTCTCATTCACCCACCCCTGAACCAGTGAAGTATGACAAGACAGATGGACAGTGGTACACTCATGATGGAGTGGATGTCGAGGAAACACAGCAGAGAAGAGGTACTGTTGTAGAAGTTAAAGTTAAATGCTTTTCAGGTATTCAGTAAGAGTTCTTGGATCATTATTGAGAAATTCATCTAAAAAGGAATATTGTGTGACCAAGAAATAATGTGTGTATTAAGGCCAAATATCACTTAAAACTAACTGCTATACGTGTTCTGTGGTATTGCACAGACATGTCCTGTACACTTGAGAGTATTCCTGAAGACCTGACTGCAGCAGGAAGAAACAGTGGAGAATATCTTGAGGTGGCAAAGAAAGGAGGACATAAAGGTAATAAAGGGAAACTTGGAATTATGAAAATAAGTTTACGTTACTGTAACACCCATTTGCAATAGCAGCATGTCCATTATTGTGAGGTGACAAAAACAGCAGGGTATTGCCAGTAGCTTCCTTAATGGCAGGGTGATCAGGAATGTGTCCATATAATAGTTGTGTGTAATAAGGATATGCTCACAACTAAGTAGACACAGCAGTTGTGGCAAACTGACAAGGATTAATAATGAAGGAGACTGAAATAATGAGAGAGCTTGCTGGTTTACCATTTACAAAAAGTTTCCAGAAATTCTGGTTGGAAAGTAAATGGAACACAACTTTTCGGGTGGTTCCAGTGAAAAATTTCCGGAAGCAACGGAACATGTGAAAAGGTAGGCCTGTTTCAATGTTTCAAACAGAAATCCATGTTGCATTTCTCGAAACCTATCTTTGAAACCAGTTTGAGGCTTTTGCGGCCAGTTTTGGGTAAATAGGACTGATTTGTGCAAAATAATGGTAAGCACGATTCCTGATTTTGGTTACCATTTGCCCAAACTGAAACCAATCGGTTTGCCCATGTAAATGGTAAACACCCTTCTTTCCTTGGAACAGCTTGCAAAAGAGGGTTTTGATTATTTGAGGGCATTTTAATGGGTTACCATTATGTTTTTAGATCTTTTAACAGTAGAACCCCACATGCCCACCCCTGAACCAGTGAAATATGACAAAAAGGACGGGCAGTGGTACACTCATGATGGAGTGGATGTTAAAGAAACACAATCAAGAAAAGGTACAAATGTTGTTATAATACTGATCTTGTTGTCCTTTTCATAGGTTGAAGGTGTGAAGTTGCTGTGGTAATAGAGTAGATAATGCTGTGATCATGCACACAAGCATAAAATTAATTTGAATGGAGGAACTGAACACCAAGAGAAAAATATTATTTTTCTTGTTTAAAACAATTGTGCAAACAAACAGATTTGTGGATTATCCTTAACATACCAACAGTAGTCTGTGTTGATTTTGAGACTTTTGCAGGAATACTTTTTCTCCCAATGCTAACCTTATACCTGTTTGATTTTTTACTCATTATGGATGGCTGTAGTTTGATTGATGACTGTTGTCAAATCTCCATGTGACCTTTCCAAATTTGAAATGATATTGAATAAGTGTTCAATAATCAGTTAACATGTTAATTGCTTTTCTTTAGAAATGGTAACAGTGGCTAGTAGTCCTCGGCCACAGAGTGCAGTTGATGTTAACACAGACACAGATTACCTGAAGATTGCAAAGAAAGGTGGTGGACATAAAGGTCAGTTATCCCACAACGTTTGAAGGAGTGAAGCTCAACTTTTTAACTATTAGGTGTCCCCGGTTACCGGCAGGTGTCCTCGATTAGTAGGCTACATGAAGCCAGCTAGAAGACGTGACACATTAATAAAGTTGTTCAGTTCAGTTCAGGTCTGACTTATGTGGGTGCTTGTAGGTGCCCGGGTGATAAAACAAGACAGTTACCGGTACATGGCTTTGTATTACCCTAGTGTATTACTCCAGAGTTCAAGGCAGCCAAGGCAGCAGTGTTGTGTTGTGTTTTGGTTGATGGATGAGTTGTTTGACTAATTGATTGATTGATTGATTGATTGATTGATTCATTGATTCATTGACCAGATGATTGATTGATTCGTTGTTTGTTTGTTTGGCTGGTTGGTTGGTTATTGTTATTGATGACGTAAGCCTTGCATAGCCTTTTTATTATTATTTATTAAATAAATAAATAAAAATAAATTGATTAGTTAATAATTACAATCCTTGCATTTCTTACAGATGTGTTATTTAAATTTGTTTGCAGATCTGCTGACATTAACACCCCACACACCCACCCCTGAACCAGTTAAATATGACAAGACAGATGGAGAGTGGTACACTCATGATGGGGTGGACGTCACGGAAACGCAGTCAAGAAGAGGTAGGTCTAATACTTGTAAGGCATTCTTTGACAGTTGTGCATTCTTTGTCATTATTTGAAGGGCCCGGTGGAAAAAGGGCGTCAGTTACGATTATAGGTTGAAAATCTAAATTGGTGCTATTTAGCTGAACATTGGCACACAGGCTGGTCTTTGTGTAAGCAGCATTGTTGTGCATTTATTTCTTGACCTGAGGACTTCAATTCTAAGAATTAGCGTATTACTTTTGCTGAAAACTGACACAAAGAAAACAACAGGACCATAGATTCTACCTTGAATTCCTTTGTTTTAGTTCAGGCAGAAAACATTCACGCTTCACTTGAGCGAGTTCAGTTCAACATAACTTTTTACGTACAAGTAATACCTAATTTTTCGAATTTGATATCACAGGTCAAGAAATAAATGCACAACAGTGTTCCTTACATGAAAACCAGCCTGTGTGCCAATGTTCAGCTGAATAGCGCCAATTTCGATTTTAACCTCAAATCATCACTTACACCCTTTTTCCACCGGGCCCTTCAATTGTCGGGACACTTTCCTGGCTGCTTGCCCCCTCAATGTTGGCGTACAAGATTTGGTGACTAAACTGTGGGTAACAACATTGGGAGGGAGAAGGGGAGCACGAGAAGGAAAAACACAGCACAGTGTTTTGTTGAAGTGTCCTAACTATTTTAGTCTGCCAGCGTGTTGGATATGGAAATTGAAGAGGTGTTGAGAGATAAGGGTCGTTACATTTGTAGTTTAGTCACAAACGGTCGTAACATTCTCAGTGATTCGGCAATGTTTCTATAGCCAATGATTTCATTCAATTAAAAGGTAGTTTTTTTAAATTTTACTTTGAATATGTGGGGACCTGTAACGTTGCGATGGTTGTGTTTGCTAACAATAATCATACCACAAAAGGAAGGAAAAAAGAGCAAAGTGTAAAGCGTGATTTTCAAATCTATACATTGATAGTGTGACCCGAGCGTGTGTATAATTTGTCAAAATCAGGGTTTGCTAATGAGCAGAAAAGTTAAATTGTGCCGTGTTTCCAGGGAAAACGTGTCCCCAGATATAACGACCCCTATTTGTTTGCACTGAGTATTGAGGCCAATTATTTTTTACAACGTAACTTCTTGACTAACAGTGTGTCCAAGCAAACAGATGTGAAAAATCGACAACATACAAACTTCAAGCGGTGTGTTTATATTCTCTGAGTATTAATCAAGTAAACTCAAAATGTTGACATCGATTGTCAATCTTTTGGCGATTTATGAACCTTTAAACATGGCCTGCAAACAAACAAGTTCACTGAAATGATGGGGAAAAAGCGTTGAACTCTCACACCTCCATAATTTAAGAAAGATGTGGCTTAAACCGTTAAAATGGGACATTGTGGTTCACATGTACACGGGTCACCCTAAGTTAATTAAATAAAGAATGGATGGTTTCTTTTTTGTGACTAGCAGTGTCACCATGCTCAAAACGCTAATAAAAAAATCTCACGGAGTTAAAAAGCCTTCAAACTGCACGTTATAAAACAAGGTATATTTTTCTTTTGATATTTTCTCTTCTCTTATTACAAATACTTAAAGATTCAACGCAAATGCTGTTGAAAACATGGTGACCTGTTGTGGTGAGCCGTTGGTTGTGTCACCAAAATGTACAGTAATGAAACAAACTGGAAGTCAACATCTGCCGCAGCAAAATATCCGCAGAAAACCTCGTAATGTGCCTAATTCAAGGAAGCTACCTTTATTCTATCTAGTGTTTTTTGTTGTCATGATAATGTCCTGTGTTGGAGTGGAGAAACAACACGGAAACATTGTGAAGGTTCGCGGAAATTTTCCCGCCAATGTAGGTTTACATAAAACATATACAATAAATTCCTTTTTAAACGTACCATCGGTCATGATGTTATCCATATTTCAATTAAAAAGACGCTTTATGTCAGTTCAAAACAAAATGGCACCCGTTTTTAACATATTTTTACGAGATTCATTGACATTAATTTTCTCAAGAATGCTTGAGAATTTCATCGCAGCGTCAACTTGGAGAAGTGAATCAAGTGTGATGTTTCAAATAACATTGAAAATGTTACCGTGCTGTGAGTAGTTTTTTAGTAAATATTTTTTGCACTTATTGCTCGAACGTTGAGCAGAATCTGTCTTAAATGTTTCAGAAATGGTGACAGTTGCTACAAGCCCACGCTCACCAAGTGCAGCAAGTTCTGTTGATGGTCCAGTTGAAACAGAATATCTGAAGATTGCAAAGAAAGGTGGAGGACACAAAGGTTAGTGCTTGATCAACCTAGACACAATGTCGATGTAGATGGCTCTCTAACATGACATTCTCTCACCACCACAAGTGCACATTTTGGTGTAATTTCAGAGTAAAAATGGTTACATTTTTATTAAGGAATGTAAGAAGATAAATTATTTAGATAGTTGTTTGAGATGTTTAGAAAAAATTGGTTGAGACATTTAGACATTTTAAATGACAACAAGGTGGCACTTTACCAACCAAGGGTGCTTAGGTGAGGAAATAACATTGACTAAATTGAATATTAGGGGCCGATTACATGAGGTGGGCTGGCCCGCTTAGCCGGGCTGGCTCGGTTTGCTGTGATCTCGGCATGTCTGAAACACACTAAAAATCAACTTCGCGATTACATGGAAAAATTTCAGCCTGGCTAGCTGGGATGAAAAATTATCATGTAATTGCGATTGTCAGGCCAACACTATCTCGTCACTAAATTTTGCTTCAGAGCAAAATGGCTCACCAGAAGATCGATATTTTTCTTTCTATATAAAACATAAAGGTTTATCAGACCATAAAGCTGTATGTAAAACTGAAAATGATATGCCAAAATAATGGATTAGCGAGAATAAAAACACTTGATTCATGTTCTTCGATGTAGCCATCTTTTCACACGACAGCTTCTAAATTTAGCCGCAGGTGGGCTGGCCCACCTCATGTAATTCCGAGCTGAACAGTCATCTCGGCAGACAGAGCCAGCCCTTTTATCGAGCCAGCCCGGCTCATGTAATCGGCCCCTTAGAATGGTTTAACCTGATTCTTTATTAAGAAAATTAATGCAGAGCTGCAAGTGACAAGTTATTTGACAATGGTCAACAGATGTTTGCCCGTGACTGACAAAATGTTGCAGTGGTACATTGCACATGATGTCTGGACAAAAGTTTTGAACACAAATAAACAACATTCATTTTGCGGGTGGATAGTAATGCTCCTGGAACACATTAAATTGTTGTGTGACAAACTAAGAATTGTTCCTATGAATTGTTGATTTGACCCATGCCATGAATGTCACCAGGTTGTATATTGCAACCTATCTTGCAGACTACCACAAGCAATGGCTACCAATGCATTGTGCTTATCTTTGGCACTTACGGTAACGGTAACATGAGTATAAATGGTAACATGAGTATAACATCAGATCAGAGCATGTTTTTGTTTTGTCGAACCAAAGTGGTTGTATGATGTGTATGCATGCATGTGTCTTACTTGTTTGTAGATTTGCTGGTAGTAGAACCTCACACTCCAAGGTCTGAGCCTGTAAAATATGAAAAGAAAGATGGACAGTGGTACACTCATGATGGAGTGGATGTTAAGGACACACAGCAGAGAAAAGGTGGATATTATCGTAATAAATTTGCTTGCCATAATAATTCATTAAGTCATGGACAGAAAAGGACGTTATTATTTTGGTTTTGTTAATGCCTAACCTCTGATCTCTTACCTCCTAACTCTAACCCTTAACCCACTTCTATCTCCCCTTCAGAAATGGTCACAGTATCTAATAACAACCCATGCCCACCAACTTCTGGGAGCATCTCAACTGAGACTGAGTACCTTAAACTTGCAAAGAAAGGTGGAGGGCATGAAGGTTAGACTCAACTATTTTGGTTTTCTCTCTCACTAGTTAACTCGTTTAATTCACAATATTCTATATCCCTGTGAAATGCTTGTTTGTGAGTTCTAATGTGAACAAGTAACCAAGGCATGTACCAGTACATGTAACTCTAATCTTAGCTTGTCACAGGCTATCAATAGTGTTGTCATTGACCAGGATCTTATTTCTCTTTTAACTTTTAAAGTGCCATTAAGAGTGAAATCCCTAAAAGTTTTTAAGTATGTTATTTGTTTTATTAAACACACCACCTTCAGTCAGTATTTGGTGTTTGTATTAGCTAGGACTCTTTGTGGAATTCAGTAAGATGATAGGCCAGGGAAGGCTATGATGGCCTTACAAACACATGGGTTTCCATTGAATTATTGATCGACATCCTCAGTGCTGATTTAATTTGTATTATGTTTTATTATATAGACAAGAGTGTTTAAGTGGAAAATTGACCACTCATAAAGTTCATATGAAACTACATCCGGGACTTGACTGGAGTATTTTCCATACCCTTACTAGTAAGGATGTCGATGACGTCATTTCCTGCTTTCACACTGTTGTTTGTGCAAAAATACTCGTCTAAGTATGTAGTAAAAAGAAAATTAAACTGCGGCTTGAAGATATGAATTTTACTTTCTTGTGGTAAAAAACAGCATTTTACTGGGTGTGCTCGTTCGTAAAATATTGTTTTTACCACTCAAAAATAAAATTCATTTCTTTGTGCCGCAGAGTGATATCCTCTATGTACTTCTAGTCCCATGATGATCTAACATTTCACGACTCTTGGTTGCAGATCTTTTGAGAATTGAACCACACACCCCATCCCCTGAACCAAGGAGATATGAAAAGAATGGGGGAGACTGGTACAATCATGGTAATACAGAAGCAAAAGGTATAGTAATTGTTTTGTTAGTTGGTCGTTTGTTTTTAGGAAACATTTAATGGAAGCTGCTAGGTAGCAGTCATGCAGTTTATAGATTTCCTTAAGGTTAAGGAGCAGATCTTACTGTTACAGGGTGCTGCCAATTTTGATGTTGTCAGTTGAGTCTAGGTTGTCATCTTTGAGTCTTGTCATCGTTGAGTCAATGAAAAAACACACACACACACACATGCAGGTACATGTATTACAGTCTTTCATGTTGAACAGTTATTTGATTGAAAAGTTAAAATAAAATCTGCTCAGGTTCTACCAGAAGTGGACCTTGCGTCCCAAAATTTCTGTGAACAAAGGTTCACTAAGGTTATATAACAATATTCTTCGTGCCATTTGCAAAGTGCCAAACACTGCCATCATTACCCCAAATAATTTTTTTTTCTTTTCCTCTGTTCTTCAGAATCATCAGTTCCACCAAGTCCACGCCAAAGCAATAGCAGTGATACCGACTACTTGAAGTTGGCCAGGAAGGGTGGAGGACGTAAAGGTGTGTTAATACATGTGTGCCAACTGGGGCATTATTGGGGGGGGGGAGGGCGGTCTCTCCTTACTACTGATTGTCTCTTTCAGTAGGTGTCCATGTAGGTGACCAGTCCCTTTACAGGTAGCACACCTTTTAGGAAGTGACATTGGTGTTCTTCTCTCACAGGCAATGTCTCCTTTCAGTAGAGGGCCCTAAAGGTGTTTTTTTTTCTCGCAGGAAGTGTTTCTAAAGGGAGTGTCCCTTGATTAAATGAAGGATGTGCTTTCTTAGTGTTATCTGTACCATTAATGGGGTCAGTTGCCTTGCACCTCACTAGGGGTGTTCCATTCAAGAGGCTTTTCTTTGCTGTAGGTGATGAGGTTAGCAGATGGAGGTTTGAACTCATTTGTTTGTTAACAGATCTATTGGCTGTAACACCCCACACACCCAGCCCTGAACCAGTAAAATACGACAAAAAAGATGGACAGTGGTACAGTCATGATGGAGGGGATTCCAAGGAGACACAACAAAGGAAAGGTAAGAGATCATGACAATCCTGTTTAAGACGGATTCCACTCAACGTTCGAGCAATAAGTGCAAAAAATTTTTACTAAAAAACTTCTCATAGCACGGTAACATTTTCAATGCTATTTGAAATATCTCACTATAATTCACTTGTCCAAGTGACCCAGTGATGATATTCTCAAGCATTCTTGAGAAAATTAATGCCAAATCTTGTAAAAGTATGCTAGAAACGGGCGCCATTTTGTTTTGAACTGACATGAAGCTTCTTTTTGATTGAAATATGGATAACTTCAAATCCAATTTTCTCTCGCGGGGTCAGCTTGGGAGCAAAAGTATCGATAAGTTCTTCTTATCTGTTCTCAAAATGTGACTGCTGCAAGTATTTTTTTGGTATCTTAATTTTTGGACTTACTGCTCGAACGTTGAGCGGAAATCGTCTTAAATATTTGTGTATTTAGTACACTTTTTGTAAACATACAGGTCTTGTAGCCAGTTTTATTTGATGGTTTAATTTCTTTGCTCTTTAGGCACATCTGCTCGAAGTCCCCGTAAAAACATGTCTATTTCAAAATTTGAAGTCACCACTAACACAGAATATCTTAAAATGGCTAGAAAAGGTGGTGGGCATAAAGGTAACAGTATTAATGTAAACTCTAACGTAATGTAATTACTAATGGCATAATAAATAATAGCAGTTAATTGTAATATCATATAATGATAAAATATGGAAAATGTAATACAATGAATAACATAAATGTGATCCATACAAAATATATTAATTGCATTAGTTAAACCTGAAAGCCTGCTGTTATTTGAATAAGATTGGTTCATGCTGCTGCATATAGTATGTAATGCAAAGTGACAAGTGATGTGACAGTCCTTAAATGTTATCTTTTGCTCTTGCAAACTGTGTCTTGTGCGGTGTATTTGGCTATTATGTTAGAGGACAAGTGTTGTTTTGAATTTCTTTAAGTGGGTTAGGGCTAGGGTGATTACATAACATCTTTCATGTTTGAGGACCTTGCAGCTAGAATGGATGTCTCGCATTCAACCGTGGCTGTTTTAAAATTGCCGAATTCTGTCAGATTCAAAAGCTCTGTGATTTCACAGCCGTGGGAAATCTTATTTTGCTTTGAGAGCCTGTTACATGATGAACGGCACAAATAGCTTTCAGTTACTTTCAACAACCCAAATAGCTTTCAAACTGTTGCAGTCGATGTTGCAAACAGTGTTGGAGAAACAGAATGAAGGACTGACGCCCACAGCAAAAAAGCTGAGTGTTGCATTAGCTAATAAATTATTGTACCAAGCGTCAGAGTCATACCATTTAGATGAACAAGTTAACATCTTTTGAATGTGCTAGTCATTTAACACACTGAGTGTTTAAGTGGATTTTGTTACCAGATCTGTTGACAATGGAAGCCCACACCCCCTCCCCTGAGCCACAGAGATATGAAAAGAAAGGAGACAGGAATAACCATGACAGTGTTGATGGAGAAAAAACAAAGGACAAAAAAGGTAGTGCATTGTGGGTGTTCTGTTTGTTCTTTCTCAACACTGAAGCTGTACATTGTTCTGTTTGTTTTGTGACTTGTTCAAGAAGAAAACAAAATATTTACAGTTACTTAAACCAGGCCATCAGCTCGTGCCAACTTTGTACAATCCACTGTCTCTTAGTGTTTAATGGCCTATGACAATTGGGCCAACTTCCCAATAAGCTTTATCTTTTGTTGTTTCTGTTGTCTCGCCAGCATCATCTGCTTTGTCTAGTCCTCGTCAAATCAACACTGACACTGAATATCTCAAGAAAGCACGGAAAGGAGGTGGAGACAAAGGTAACTACAGTTACATGCATATGTAAACAAAACTAGGATATAGTGCACCAAACCTTACTGTGTGTTGTTGGCAAGAACATCACCTAATGTCCGTGAGTATGAATACAAGACAGTTTATTTTGTTCTATTTGGCAGATCTTCTCACCATTGAACATCATAAACCCAGTCCTAAGCCCACGAAACAGGAGAAAAAGTTAGCAGAGTGGTACTACCATGGTGAATCTGCTGTAAAAGGTACAGATGAATCATTTGTTGGTTTTGTTCCCCAATGAATAAAACACACACAAGTTTTTGTAGTATTTTTAATGGTCTTCAAGTGCAGATTTTAGGTTAATTAAACGTTAGCCAGTTCTGAGATGGCATGAAAAATTAGCCTCTACGACACAAACACTGAAAAGACGGGGACGAGTGCCTATATTAAAGAGGTGTCCATATTGCACAGGCAGAATTTATATAAAGTTAGTCTCTTTCGGATCAACCAAACTGCCCCTAATAGAGGTGTCCGTTTGGAGAGGTTCAACTGTATAATGAAGTGTTGAACTGGGCAGCGCCCCAGCCACCATAAAAAATCTCAATTGGTACTTGAACCACTCCATACCCCACCCCTGTCCTGCCCACTTACCTCTCCCTTCGGAAAGTAATGTTAATTCCAGCAAAGTGCTTATTGTGTTATCTAGACAAGTCATTGTTCTGTTCTGTTTGTTTTCAGTGTCTCCATCTCCCGGTAACAGTCCAAGAAAATCCGGCTCTGATGCTTCCGCAACTACGGAATATCTGAGGACGGCCAGAAAGGGAGGTGGCCGTAAAGGTATGGGTGATGCTACTCAGTGAATTAGCGTTCATTATTTAACTACCTTCTCATTTCTTAAGACAAATCTGAAGGTATACAACAAAGCACTGGCACAAGTGTGGCATTCAAACGAAAGCTCATTTGTGAAAACAGGACAAGAGTTTGTTAAGTGTGCAACAAGGTTACACCATACGTACATTAGGCGTATTTTCATTTCTCTTTCATTCAGACTTGTTAATGATGACACCAGAACCAGCCAGTCCCAGATCCCATGAGGTGAAACGAAATGGAGGTGGGTGTCTAAGAAGGAAAACATTTCGGAAAACAGATTCCATGTAATCAAAACAGTCCTAGAGAAAGGGTTGTTTTAATTCCTCTCCAAGCAGAGTACAGTAGGTTTGCCAGTCATCATTGTAGCCCATATTTGGTCGACAGTTAGCTAGGAGATTATGGGATTGCAAACTGGAAACCCATTTCACTTTTGACATTAAACAAGTTTTGTTACTGATCTTTCCCCCCTGCAGACCATTTCGTTGAACCAGTCAATGACATTAGTGATTTTGCAACTCAATTTGTTTTTTCAGATTATTGAAGGTAGAATAGTAGTAAGGAGTATTGGATAACTGCATTTATCTTTTATTATATTTGTAGTCAAGCGCAGCAATAAACAATAATTGGTCACTGCATTTATTTGTAGATGCTTCTCCAGTAAGCAGTCCACGAAATGGCACCAATAAAGAACCAACTGACTATCTCAGACTGGCCAGGAAGGGTGGCAAAACTCCAGGTTAGAGAAAAAAATTTAATGGCGATTAACATGAGTTGAAATGCATTCATTGTGTGTGATAAAATGATATAAACTTGTTTTGAACAGAGGGTAGGTTGCTGGAAATACTTGTTCTTTGGCTCGTGGAATGATTTTTTTTAACTCTTTGGCTGACAGATCTGCTGAGCAGCACACCACGTCAGACTAGTTCACCAGCTGAAGATACTTTCAATACAATGGACACACCTCGTAGAAAAGGTGCAGTGTTTTTGTGTAAGGGTATGTGAAGCAATGGTATGAATGCTTGCCTTCCGATATCCCAGTTTAAATTCCCAAACTCCGTGTTATGATTTTATGGGCGTGGGTTGAGTTTGCTGTTGGCTGTCGTCCTTGTTCTGAGATTATTTCACCAGGGATTCAGGTTTTCCTCCAGTCACAACCACATTGGTAAATTTCTGTTTGATGTGGATTTATTATTATTATTATTATTATTTTGCTACACTACAGACCACAATACAAAGATAACGAATAAATAAAAGAAAGAAGAAAGAATGATGGTAACAGTGGCAAGGAGGCGTAAAGGAAACTATGAAGCTTATGTTAATAAGGCCTCCTCAATTATAACGTTACATGCTGAAATTGTCATCTATTTCTCTAATTAATGCGTTTTTCCTTTTTAGATCCCAGCACCCAAGATTCTCCACTCAGAAGAAGCGCAAGCATGCGATATGCCTCTAGGAGTACCGCGTCAGATTATCTTAGCATAGCTAAAAAGGGAGGGCATCACAAAGGTTTGTCTCTAGGCACTTCACGGCCTTTAGTGAAATATTTAATTTAATTCGAATTTATTCTGCTGCTAATTGCTGTAATTACTCTGCTGTGATTTGGTTACGGTGACTGTGCAACAGTTGTTCTGGTAACATACAAATATTCTTTCGCTGAAACCTGTTTTCTTTGTTGTCTTTCCCACTAACCCAGACTTGTTAACGATGTCTGAAAATGAAACAAGTAACTTCAGGAGAGGTATGTAGCTAAGAACAAAATGGAGATTGATATGTCGTGTTACAGGTGATTTAGGTCGGTATTTAGCACTTCTATGTACTAACTGCATACGTCATACCCTCTAGATCTGTGGTGAGTAGATATAAATTTATGAAATAAAAGGCAAGATGGAACAAATTTCTAGTTATTACTAGCATGCGTAATATTGATGAATCATAAGCTTCAACCTAAAAATCTTTATTACTTTTCTGTGTGCAGATCAAGCGTCCCGTAGAAGTCTAAGGAGGTAAGACTTGTCACACCAGCAGTAAATCTAACCAATTTCTTTATTGCGTTACAGTTTTTATTCTCGTGACATCAGATTTTCCTGCTTTTTATATCGCAAATATTTGATGTCGCGAGAAGAAAAGTCGGCTACTTGTGACAGGAATTAAGTGAACAACAAATTCTCCAAAGTTTACTAGTTACCTGTATCCAAATTCACACAAATTTCACAAGGCACTGCCCTTCTGTCCTGTTTGAAGATGTAACATTATTATTATGAAGTGGGCTGTAAGGAGATTTTGTATGTTGATGTTAAGTTTCCCAAGCTTAAACTCTCAATTCCACTGGTTGTCGCACATTAGTTGTGGATTATTACGTTGTACGCCAAACTGATAGTTTTGTTTGTTCTCCTCCTCCGCTCACCTGGCGATGTATGTTTGTTGTAAGGAGAGACCAGGTGTTGATCACAATTTGAAATGCGTCCAGTTTCAGGAGTCCAGTGAGAACACAAGTGGATGGACCACCGAGACCCAAAACAGCAGAGCCTCGTCAAGCGCATCCCATCTGGCTCGGAGGATCTGGGCCTGAGAGAGTGCATAGTCCAGGGAAAAGGTTTATTAATCAGAGTTCAGGGTTTGCACCGTTTGCCTTACATGAGGGGTCCCCAGGGTAAGTAGTTTGCTGCTAGACACATCACCTCAAGCCAATTATCACTCATTCAATACTTGATAGTACAGTAGGTAATTCCTGAGGCATGGATATTTGGCCTGTCAGCGTTCCTGTTTGTTATATTCACCACTGTCCACATAAAGGTATTATTTTCTAACGTTAAAATCAGGAATTCATAAACCTCTTTTTCTGGTCATTAAAATGGGCTCAGCACCTCATTCGTTAGAAGCAAATCGTTGTGAGGGGTATCCTCACCCTTACCCCCTCCCCCTCCCCCGCCCACACACACACACACACACACCCTGCCGGGGTAGACGCTGGCACATCACAGGTTTCGGTGGGTATTTCCAACAGTCTATGGTTTGCATATGTATACCTGTGTACGGAGAAGCACTATGAGTGTGAGGGGGGGGGGGAGGGGGGAGGGGGGCAAATGGCAATAACAGGAGGCGTTGTGGACCACTTGGTAACACTGGAATCAGACTATCTGTCTGTTGCGATCATATTGCCCGCATTTGGCCCGAGTGCTACATTAACGTAATATTAATTAAACACTGATTTTGTTCTTTCATTTTCTTTTCTAGGGCAGCAAAGAATCCAGATAAGATTTAACGGAAAGGAACAGTTCTAAATACCCGGCCACGTGACACCTAAAAGCTACACAGATCCAACGAAAATTTATTTAAATAAACTTACACTAGATAAGTTGTATAGTAGATTTACTTAGAGTTCTAGGGAACCTGGAAAATAATTTTAAGTATTCAAAAGTACTAAATTAATGAAATTTGAGTTAAGAATTGTCCCAGCAATTAAGACATAATTATAAGTATATGAATGCAATATTTATTTGATGAGAATTGAGCTCCGGTGTACACACTCAGATTTTTGTTATGTTAGTGCTCACTGGATGCCTTTCGTAAGAATATTGTAAAAGGTATTTTAGGAATTGAATAAAGCAGCATTGTAGCTTTCAGTGTCGCCGAAGGAGCGCACCAATGCCATAACTCGGCATTGTTATTAACCAATTTAGCACAAGTCCTTGCGGTGAAATACTCTGAAAATTATCTCGTGACAATATGCCGATACGTTAAGTTTCTTTTACTTATTTCTTAGTGAAGATGATGTGGCATGGTACGTGTTGTTGATTTTTGTAATCAGTATCTTACTGTATGGGTGACCCACAGCGACAATAGTATCATGGTTGGTCTACACTCCCTAACCCTAAATACTGTCACACTACGGAGGGCAGTTGTCGGTCCGTTATACGTGCTTATGGCTTTTATATGAAGTTGACATCTGATTGTCATATAAGGGCTAAAGCAGTCAACAGATATGTAACAGTATGACGCTCCAAACGACAAAATGCGAAACCAGCATCCGTTCTGTATACGGAGCGTAGATCTCGAGCCAACACACGCTGTTTATACCGTCTCCTTCACGTTATTGTGTGTGCATGGACAAGCAATAACGTGAAATGCAATATCTAGTATATAAACCTGGCTGCAAGGTGCCGAAATAAGGGACCTCCCCACTGCTTGTTTACCATCGTCTATATGCGTGTACAGAGAAATACGCTTCAGTGAAATCTCGTTGTCAACCTCTGAAAACGAGGCGCCTACCAAAATTTAACAAGACCCATGCATATGAAATGTCGAC
>Ga0126336_10000557_pt1 | contig 15874 bp, 10 predicted proteins | sample SidCmetagenome_FD_92530 | JGI IMG/M metagenome (GOLD analysis project Ga0126336, IMG submission 92530) | Coral microbial communities from El Islote,Puerto Morelos, Mexico - Siderastrea C C metagenome | ecosystem: Host-associated > Invertebrates > Cnidaria > Coral | place: El Islote,Puerto...
GTATATCAAAAATAGAAGTGGTCCAAGTATGGACCCCTGTGGGACTCCACATTTGATCATGTCTTGTTCAGAGAGAATCCCGTTGATGTATACGAACTGATACCTATTTGTAAGATATGAATTGAACCACTCTAACGAACGTCCACGCAATCCAACATACTCCAATTTTGTCAAAAGAAGGCTATGATCTACCCTATCAAAGGCCTTCTTGAGATCTAGAAATACAACTCCACTAATCATGCCCCTATCTATATTGAAACACCATTGGTTTGTAAGGTCGAGTAGTGCAGTTGCAGTCGAGTGGAGTGATCCAAAACCTGATTGTCGCGAGTCTAAAATATCGTTCTTACATAAATAATCATATAGCTGTTCGTAAATACGTTTTTCAAAAATTCTAGCTATAGTTGGTAAGACTGATATTGGTCTATAGCTGTTTGCATCGTTTCGTTCATCGGTTTTATGGATAGGGGAAACTTTAGCTAGTTTCCAATCATTCGGGAATACTCCACTATTAACGGATAGATTAAACAAGTCCGTTAGTTGATTACAGATAACCGGGCCAGCTAATTCAAGAATCTTGTTCGAAATTTGATTGAAACCTGTTGCTTTGGAGACATCAAGTTTTAATAACAGTTTCAAAACTCTGGAAGACTTAATTTCACTCAGCTGAAAAGTGGTCGAGTGACGCTTCAAGTAGTCTTCAGGGTTTGTCGTAGATGCAAGAAGGTTTGCTGCAAGATCTGGGCCAAGCTGGGTAAAATGTTTATCAAAGTGATCTGCGATATCTTTCCGAAGACGAAGTAACAAGTTCGCTAATTTCAGTGACTGCAGATTTTTTACCCATTAGATCGTTAAATACTTTCCATGTATTCTTGGGGTCGCCAAGATTCTCATGCGATTCTTTTTGCGATAATAGTTCGATTTAGCGCACTTCACAGCATAATTAACTTTGTTTCGCATGTTTCTGTAACAATTCCAATCGTTTTCTGAGCCCGTTGTTATTGCTCTTCGCTTCAGAGAATTTCTGGTTATCATTTGTTGTTTAAGGTTGGAATCCAACCAAGGTTTTGGTTTGTTGCGTACTCTTCTGACCCGTTTTGGTGCATGTTTATCGAAGATGTGTAAAAAAACGCGCTTCCAATTTTCCCAGGATTCATTTATATTCATCGAGTTGTCAGTTTGAGGCCAGTTCGCATTTTTGAGGTCTGATATAAAGGAATTAGCATTAAACAGCTTGAAATTTCTGGTCTCGACATATCTAGGATTCTTTCTTGGGATACCCACTTCTCTCACTGCATAAATAAGGTAATGATCACTTATAGAGAGTGGATATACACCGGAATGTACTATACTCTCTGGATTGTTTGCGACGAATAAGTCAATTAATGTTGAACTATTTTCTGTAACCTTAGTTGGCTCCCTTATGAACTGAGACAATTGGTATGTTTCCAAAAGATTGATTAGACGCGTCGTATGTAATTCCCTGGTGTCCGACAGAAGGTGGCAATTTATGTCACAAGTTATGTAAATATCTGAGAGATAGATAGATAGATGATAAAAAAGAAAAAATAGCATAACACACTTGTATATGTATGTATCGTACTGATGACTACACGTCATTTAGATTGGGGATACAGGATGCCTTCACATTTGAATTTCACTGGTATGATGAGAGATAGTGATCTTGCAATTCGTACCTAGATGAGAAAATGTGTTCAAATTTGCTAGAGTCATGCACAAAAGGAAAGGAGCCAACTTTAACGGCACTCTCGCTATAAGCCCTGATTACCGTGCATGTCTGTTATTAGTGTTGGTGTTTGTTTTAAGGTTTTGGGAGGGATGTGGAGTCAGATCGTGTGACAACGCGATCGATTTAATGAAGTGCAGTCCTACTGGACTTCCAGCCGACGGGATCCAAATTCTCATGAAGACTGACATCCGCTAGAGAAGAAACCGCTGCACCGCTCCGGAACCCGTGAAGTGTAAACTTAAGCGTGACCGGCAGACAACTTCCCATGTAACTGACCAACATAAGTAGCCAGCCTAGCTTGAGCCGCAGAAGAGTCAAGCGAGGAAGTCGACACCGAACCATTCTTAGAAACCGAACGAAACAGAAAACCAGGCGAAACCCTAATTCCCAACACTACGCAGATCTTCAAGTATTGTTCAATTCCCCAAACCAGACAAACAAGCTTATTAGTTTCCCTCTTAAAGGCGAAAACGTTAGTATCCCCTGAACGCAACGTCTTAGTCCAGCAATGGTTGAACAAAAATCCCGAATCATCTGGGAAGCGCAAAATTTCCGCTGTCTTAATAAGCAAAAGATCAGCCGCTCGATCTCCCGCAAAAAACAAAGACTTAAAGAAAGCTTGATCTCTGGCCAAAACAAGTATCTGAACAGCATCCAAATTACCGGACAGTAACCTAGACTGAATGAAACCAGAGATCACCTGAAGATCGGCAATGAAGACAGGCTCTGCTTGGCAAGGAACCACCCTTGCTCTCAGCTGCTCCCTCCGAACGTCAGCCAAATAATCCTTGACAACCTTAGCCGCCGCGGGATTGCCTAAGCCTAAAGCCGAACACCACTCTGTGCCTCTACCGTCAGCCATAAATATTGCCCTCAACTTCGCTATCAACGAATCAACTGTACCAAAAGCCAAACGCTTGGGACAGCTGCAGCTTGGAACTCGCTGCGTCAAACCTGTAGAAAACGTACAAGCTCGAAGGTGGACCACAGTCCTACCACCCTGGTCTTTCCAAACCAAAAACGCCATTATATCAGTTGGCAAAGCCGAATGCACAGTCTTAGGACAAGACAGGGCGGGCAAAAATGTCGTAAACTCCCTCTCCAACGCGCTTTTTTGTTTTTCGTAACGAGAAGAACGACGTTTCTCGCGGCAAGTTCCCCAACGCGTTGTGCTATCTCCGCCTCATCTACCCTATGACTGAGCTTTCCAACAACCACAGTTTCCACGGAAAGTTATTTCAAGTAACTTTGACAAAAACGAAAGCACTCGTCTTTAGGGTAATGGCAACGAAGACACACCACCGACAGTGAGAACAGCTTCGAGACCTTGGGCAAAGGCTAACAAAAGAGAGAAAAATGACAAAACATCATAAGAAATCCATGTGCCAAGAGCACTAAAACCTTGATACTCTGCAAGCCCAAAGAGAAACAGGGGAGGGGACCAAACGGAAACCGGACTTAGATGGAAACTTAAGAACACCCAAATCACCCGGAGAGCCCAAAAGCAACCTTGCCGACACAAAACCCATTAACCAAGGCCACCAGAACGGGACCGGATGCACTACGGGAACAACAATTGTAAAAGGAACCCGGAAACCACAAAGAAACCTAACAACAGGACCAATCAAGTTCAATGGTGGAAAGACGTAAGGGTTCACACCACTGGAGCATGGACTAGGAAAAGCCGTAAAATGGGGGAGCGTTTCGCCATTCCTCCCAACTCGTGCATTCGAACCCAAGGCCATTAAATCAAACGTGTGACCAGAAGCCCCACCAAACTCATCTTCAACCAATCGCCAAAGTTCTGATGACAAGGTATAATCAAGCGGAGACAAATGGCAGGAAGGGCCGTCAGCCCGATTATGTTCCGATGAGACATGCAACAACTTCAAATGAAGATTACGTTCCACCAAGATAAGATAAAGATCCTTAGTAGCCGTAGTCAGCTGTGGAGAGCTTTTACTTCCCTGCCCGGCAACAGTATCAATCACAACCTGGCTGTCCACAATAACTTCCACGCGACAGTCCTCAACCTCAGGCGGGGCTACTTTCAGAGCGTTAACCAAAGCCAGCATTTCTTTAGTTGAGGTGTTTAAGGCCAACTGTTCCTCAGTCCAATAATCCCCAAAGGAACGGTTACCCGCAGACGAATGGACAACACAACCCCGACTGTGACCCGAAGCGTCCACAGACAAAGAAAGACGCAAATGCTTTTCATCACGCCAAGGAAGAAAGCCTGGCCAAGATTCAAGGAAACGCCAGTGCGAAATCTCCTCGCGAACCTCCCGAGACAAAGTCACCTGACCATTAGCCGGAGCTGAGGCGATGGCCGAACTCATAGCCCTAATAAATAACTTAGCCCCGGGAACTACCAAAGAAAAGGAAATTCATTTCCCTTGAAACCTTTGCATAGTTTTAATGTGAACCTCTTTCTTGTGAACCAGGCTCTGCTCCCTCAAAACTGACCACGAGTCAATCTTTCGCTTGGGCAACAAACAAGCCTGTTTTGTTGAGTCGACGACAAAACCCAGAAATTCAAAAGACCTCACCGGCTGCAAAACAGACTTTGCAATGCCTATGGTATAGCCCAACCGCACAAGCAAAGACAAGACCACGAAAATAGCTGCCTGTGTGGGTAAAAACCTAAAGGCATCCCACGGGGCCGACGGAGGGGCAGACCAAGAACCAGATGAAGTGAAAACCTCACCATTAAGCCGATCATCGATATACAATGAACAAGGAACCCCACGAGAACGCAAATAGCCTGAGGCCGCTAAACCAATAGTGTAGTAGATAAACGGAGATTCCAGCTTCCAACCAAACGGCAAAGTCGTGCAAACAAACCACCATCTTCCCCATTGAAGACCCACGTACGTTTGGGAAGACTCACGCAACAGCACGTGATCATAGCCTGACTTATCGTCACATTTTGTCATATAGGAATCTTTGTACACATACCGAGTGACATCAACCAACTTGTCGAGAGAAAACGGAGAATCCTTCATCCATAAGTTTAAGAATCTAGCATCCAAACAAAGCCTGGGCTTAGAAGGCTCCACTGTAAGCGGTAAAATCAGATGAGGCGGATCATCCCTTCCAACTTTACCCCAGACCCTCAGTGCTCCAATAGCAACGCGTTTCTTGCTCTCCGAGGAAACAGACCCAAAAAGAGAGAGAGATAGACATTACAAGATGCATGATTTGGAAAAAATGTTGATGGACAAAAGGAGCAATCATAGAATTCGCCCTTAAAAGATCCACGAAACGGCTGTTCAAACTCCCGAATGTCTACTTTTAAGGTCAGCCAATCAAGTGTCCTCTCCGAACAGGGATGGCCAACCAAAATGAACTTCCAAGCATCCACATTTCCATGTAGACCTCCCACGCTAAACTATTCTGGATCCTGGAGGCGTAACTGAGACAAAGGAGGCGTTCCCTTCCTAGTTTTTATGTCGAAGACAACGCCAACAAAACACCCAAACGTAAAACGACAAAAAAAAACCCTCCGAAGAACCGATCCTATAACAGCAAGGGGGGAATTAACGCAACCCAAAACCAAAACCAAAACACAACCAAACAGCCCAAAACTTCTACGCAGGCGGCAAACAACAAGAAATCTCAAAACTACACAGGCAATCAACTCTCAAAACTCGCAAACAGGCTCTAAACAGCCAAACAGGCAAACACCTCACAATCACGGAGGTAAACACCTTTTAACTACACAATCAAACACCGAACTGCACCGACCGAAATTTACTTCCCCGTTCCCTTCCCCAATGTGCCCCTCTGTAGCTGAAGCTCTTTTTTAGATATTCGCATCGAGGGCGAGGAATAAAATAGTTAGTATTACTTGCACTCCTTAGACTGTAACCGAAAAACCGACCCCATAACAGCGAAGGGAACTAAAGTAGCCCGACAGCGACCCACGAAAAAACTACTGAGATTGAAAGGCAAGAATTACCTCTTGCGGACGTTCAAACGGTTGCACCGAATCTGCTTGAAGAGCCCGCGCCTCCACCTAACACGAAATTCTAAAAATGTTTTTTTCTGAAAGCACGAAAATTGCCAAGCCGTTAGCGGGGTATCAACCCTGTTAATAAACGTACTTTCAAAAGACAAACACAACTTACTCCATGGCTAAAACTAGGATTGCCTGTAACTTTCTCGGCTCTCACAGCATAGCAGCACCTCCACAAGCACGCCAAAAATATATCCCGCCCTCCCTTCCATATTGCAAGTATCTTTTTTTTTTAATTTCCTAGTTTTCACTTTGTTTTCTGGCTTTGGAAATTATTTCTGAGTAAGGCTGTCGAATCGTTACGCTCAACCACCATTTCATCCTCGGAGACCCAGGGGCAGCTAGTTGGGGCGACGGGATTTTCACAGGCGAAAGTTTACAACAAGAACGGGAGAGCCCCTGGGCATTTACTCTTACCGAATGAGTTCCAGAAGCGTTTGAAATCCCGCCTTCTGATTGGCCACGAAATTTTTCTGGCCAATCAGCGAGCGGGATTTCAAACGCTTCTGGGACTGGTTCGGTAAGAGGAAATGCCCAGGGGCTCTCCTGTTCTTGTTGTAAACTTCGCCCGTGAAAATCCCGTCGCCTCAACTAGCTGCCCCTGGGTCTCCGAGGATGCCACCATTTGAATTCACACGGTTGTTTCCGGGTCCCACCGTTTATTATCAGCGTCCAGAATTAATCATGGCCAGGCTACAAAGCTAGCACACTTCTCTCATACAAAATGTGAATTCAGAGAGAAATGTGCTCGAATCTAACATTCAACCTGGTACTTAAAAAGGTGCGCTGGCACGATGATACACTTGTCTTTTTATTTGCCACGCGGATTGCAAACATTGTTACCCAAGCGGTGCGTTTAAATCACTGATGTTTCATGCATCTCCACAAATGTTTTCCATTGCATAACTGGCTCCCTTGGAAGCATTGGAAAAACTAGATGACCGTTTCCGTGATCGTTTGCGAGATGCTGCTTAACTTGAGTTGCTCGGCACTTAAATCTGATTGGTAGAAAAGGATTTCGTCCACGTAACACTCAGTTGGGCATACGTATACTCTTAAGGGCAAATGCCCAACGAATGCTTTAAAATAGAAGTCTTTGAACAAAAGGTTTGGAGTGAACCCTTAACCAAGGCACATGAGAGTTTGCGACCTTTCCCAACATCACGGCAACACGGAAAGCTGTAAAACATTGACTGGCAAAATTTATTTTTCTGATTTTTAACTTCTGGTTTTTAATTTATAATGTTTTGCGTTACCATGCCTATAATCCTTTGAATTACTCTCAACTGACGATTACTGCTAACGTTTGGAACGTCATCTTTTGAAGCTATTTCCACATTATTGCTCAATTAACCTTATATCAACTTAGTTGATACTAGTTGAAAGTGTTTCACTTCCCCACCGGTCGACGCAGCACCACAGCTTCTATATAAACTAACCCCTTAGTGAGCATCTCAGAATTATTCACCTCAAGTTTTCATAAGCAATCATCTTTAATTTTTTTCCTGAAATTCGTTCCCCCTGAAAACTGAAACGTGAAAACCTTTAAAATTTTGTTCACAAATTTACAAAATTCAAAAAGTCAAAAAAATTCATAAATTATTAAATACGTAACAAAAATTATTAAATACTTAATACTCATAAATGAAGATTCCGTTCCGCCCGCAAATAGCGGAAGCTAATCGAGGCGGGCGGAGCTACGAAGGTACAGCAGTCCGTCATGGTTGATTAAATAAATACATATAATTAAATAAGTATAAATAACCAAATACATCAATTGGCAACTTTCTGAAATTACAGAATTACGGAACACCAATTACACCAATTACAAAATTAATAAAGGAGAGGAAGACAGGATACGAAAAATAGGAAAATTAAGCAATTATGCTACATAGTTTGCTTTTTTCTGTAGTAGAATAGGCCCTTCAACATAATCCTCCTCTACCTCCATTATCGTAAGTAATATATTATGAATGTGTTTTTTAAAGGCTCTCTTGGGGAGTTGACGAAATTTATCGTGAATGGAATTCCAAAGTTTAGCTCCAATTCTGGCACAAAAAACCCCTTGAGTTTGACTCGGTCTGGAGGTTGTGATGTAAAAGTTACCAGAGGAATCGAAGAGAACCTGGTCTCATGCTTATACTTTTAATTTCTTTAGCTTTGATAAAGAGGTCACTAAGATCACTAAGATTTTGATAAAGAGATCAAAAAGAGATCATGTTAGACGGTACAGTCATACTTGAGACCTCAAACATTATAGATGAAACTGTTTCAACATATAACATATTTAGGGAAGAATTTTTGAGGAAGTAAACAAAGGCACAGCATGAGCTCTGGGTTTACAAAAATGCAACAAACAAAGGACACGTTTTTGTAGCACAAGGATTTTTTTTGTAAATGAGTTTTAGCAGCTTGTCCACAAGCAGCCAAACCATAGGACAAACCATAGCGATAGATACTTAAAAGAGTAATGAGAGGAACGAAGTGCCCAAGACGAGCAATGACTCCAATAATTCTATTTATTTTTAATGCAACACTGTCAATATGGAATTTCCAGCTCAGTTTAGTGTCCAATAAAACTCCAAGATATTTATTCTCAATTAAGTTGTGCAAAGCAAGGATTTAAAATACTTTACAAGGAAATGTTTCCAAAAAGTGTTTCGTGCGTTCGAATTGGGCTCATTGCAACTGGGAGCTGTGGCAGGCATGGTTTTAAAACCTCGCAAAATGGGAGACACCACACAAGCAGAGGTTTCTTGTTGACCTTATCAGTTTCGACGGGGTGAATAAGAAAATCCCTGTGCAAAAGCGTCCGATTTCCTGTCGTGCATGCGCAACATTGGTCAAACACATCGTCACTTCCTGTGTTGCATATTTTGAACTGCCGTACTCATACGTCAGCTGAATTAATCAACTTGTTATTTCCATAAAAACGTACGTTGCACCGTGTTTATTTGAGCGTTACTTAAAACTTCGGATAAATCTTAGCAGAATAAAATTTTAACAATTGCTGTCTTGTCCTTCTGCTGATTTTCTTAGCTGGGAAAAGTGACAGAAGTTTTGCAAAAAACATGGGCAAATTTATGGCGTACAACAAGTTTGTACGTAGACTGTCAGTGGTCCCTTTCTGGATAGTCGAGAGGTCGCGCGAAAGCCCCCCAGTGTCACCGAGCTGTTGATGGTTCGCGCTCTTGAATATCCAGAAAAGGACTATTAGCAGTCTAAGCATATCGTAGCGAACGCATTTTTTGACGACATTCACAAGCGTTAAAAAGGTTAGAAACCAGTCGTTTTTTTAAACTAATAAATTTTTCCAAAATCCTGGATTACGGCACATCAAAGCAACGGACTGTTTTGTGCAGAGGTTACTTCTTCGCCCGCCGAAACATAGGGCGACAAAGAGATCTCTGCTTGCAGGGTATCTGATGAATTAGATCATCACCGGAATATTTATGAGAAATCAAGGCAGAGAGAAAGCAAGAGAACGTTTTTACCGATACAGCAGCCATATTGATTTGTCCTCTGGCACATCATGATACTCATTCAGAAATCTATTTGTTCTTTTATTGTGATAAATGCATCATTACCATAACAATCAGGGTTAGCATTAGATCCCATCCGGCTTGAGCCCCCATGGACACCTTATGAGGTTTACACAATGTAGTATTCCTTATCGCTTCTTTACTACTAGATATGTACAGAAGAAGGGAAACCAAGAAGACGAAGTGACAACATAGACCTCGCACTGATGTATAGCGTTTAGAGTAAAAGCACTGATTTGAAATGGTTAGCTTTTATTTACTTTTTTGGTAACTTTAAAGAAATACTATAAAAATTACAGCTCTCTGCAGCTAGGCCTCCTTTAGCGCAATGGGTAAAGACAGTGCTGAATGGAATGAACGGCCCGTATTATGAATTGGCCATGGGCTCAAGGCTCACTGTCTTACTTTGGTTTTTCCTTCTTTTTCTTTAAACCACTTCATTAATTTTGAGTAAAAGTGTAAAGGAGTTAGGGCGATGGGATCTAATGCTGACCTAACTCAGAAAAAATTCAGTTTTATGGGATATCCAAGTGGCAAGGTACGTTAATATACACTCTACTCATAAGTGTATCAAAAAGAGTAAACGATTTTAATTAAAAGTTAAGTGGCTCCAAACACTTACACTATCTTTGACGGTGTTAAAATAAAATTTTAAAACTTCGTATCGCTGGTACCTTCACAAGTATTTTAGTTTTTTTTCCTATCGTTTTCCTCGCTTGTAAGAATTTAGTTGTCACAACTTCCCCGAGCTGAATCTTCAATTAATTTGTCCCGCCACATATTCTCCCCTATCTTTTAATCCCCTAAGTAGCAAATACATATTTTTTATTAATTTATCTGTGTGTATATATCGGATATATGCCGGTCATCAGAGCTCCCCTTGTCGGTGTACAAAGTGGATGGACATTAAAATTGTCCAGTATGACTCCATATTTGGCGAGTGAGTCTATGTTTGGAGTGTGGATCTTTGATCCGTCAAATCCAACGTCTTTCCAGCCCAGATCATCAGCCAACATGAACAAAATATGCGGCTGAGCGGTTTTTGATTCAGTCCACGTTTCTGTATCCCTCAATGAGTTCACGGTGAGAAAACTGAGGAAGAAAGAACCCAGTACAACTGTCTGAGAATACATCTGTAGGCAAGTGAAAGGTGAGTTAAAATTATCTTTCAAAGTCATTGAACCCAAACAACTGATTAATTTGCTGTGAATGCATTGGAAAATACCTTTGTATTGTCAGTCTCATCGCATTCGGTCTCTCCAGCCGATGAGCGAGAACAAAGCACACACCATCATGATTTATTCAGTGGAATCCAGTTGAAAAAACCATTAACCATAACCTCACGAAATTACTCCATAAAGTTTTGCTTGGGGCCGCCTTTATTCTAATACATTTTCCTGGAGGAGGGTAAGTTTTTAGTTTAAGGTTCTAGTTCTTTTGTTTTGAATATGATTGTTTTAACTGTCCTGATCAGTTGGATCACTAGGTGGAAATCTTGTCCTTTACACAGCAGCTAAATACAAACGTAACAAGCTAGCCCTCTACCTCGCAGTGTTCTAGCTTAGAGCAAACTATAGTTTATTAATTGAAGAATCTGCTTTATTTATAAACCTCAGCAAAGTCCTTTTTTTGTTCTTTTGGTTACCGTTTTTGGCCTAAACGTGCACATAGAAAAAAAGGTTTTGAATTTAGCGTGAGCAGCTAACCAATAAAAATGTTACTGTTAAGCTGTTCAGCCATAGTGTGCCAACGTAAAACAAAAGATTGTGCACGGTCGTAGTACTTTCAACATAAATTGCAACCTCTTTGTTATGGCCGGAGTCTGAAACTTGCAAGGTTTCACAACCAGTCCCTAGACTAACTATTAGCAAACGTATATACCACGTAAAGCCTTTTTTCATGTGTTACTGGGCATTTTATGACTTTCCTCTTACGGAATGCGCCTAATCAATTCCACTTTTAAGAAAATTATATCGTTTATTCACGAACAAAATGCTTCATTGAACATTGTAGCGTGTGTGCAGCCGCCGTTCTTTTCCTGAGGAGAGCGGGCGGCTTTACATAGGCTATGTGGGTAATGTAACGCTGCAAATGAACTGCAAACTATACTGATCCCAACTCTAAATAAAGTAAAGCGTATTGGAGGTTGGTCTCTTCCCTAGCAATTTTGCTCATTTTACACGCGGATGATTTAATTAGCGCACGCACTGTTGCGAATCAATTTTATTCTTTACGAGAACGCACATTTAAGCATATATTATAACATAGAATGACAGTACTGGTTATCAAACCATGCGAGAATATGGTCGGATTAAACAAGAATCTAGAAAACAACTGTATATAATATAACGACACCTTGTTTTAATGGATATTGCCAACTCACAAAAATTGAAAAAGAACCAACAAAGATAAGATGTCATACTGACACTTTAAACTCCAGGATACGTTTATTTGTTAAAGGGACCGGCTTATGATACTTATGATGAGATTTCGCCGAATAAAAACGATTGTCTATCGGATAAATTGACTTCAATGGGATCTCTACAATCTCATGAACTTTATGCAAAAAATTATAGATCTTTCATTTGGATATGTGGAGATGAGTTGTCAGTGCGAGGTCGAACAAGCGCTGTTTACAAAAAGGTGCTCAAATTGCCTCCAGGTGATTAATCCTGGAAAAAAATCCTTCATAACAATATACATTAATCTAACGGTTTAGCTATTTGTGTACGTGAAGTACCCACGACGAGGTTTGAACTTCGCCGGAGATTTCTTTCAAAATTAGTGAACTCAATCAGCATACCAACTGCGGTCTGCTCTGTCTTATCAGTTAAATCTCATTATTGATGATTTACATTAATTTTAATACTGAAGCCTTATTATTTTCTTTTTTGAAAACAACGTCAACACCGTACTGATAAGCCTGCGTAGTAGGCGCCAAAAGGGGAGGGATTTGGGGAATTAGCAAGCGCGAGAACCGAGCGTGGAACGTAAAGGGAAAGGAAAAGCCCCTCCCCCTTCCTCTCCGCGCTCCGCGCTCGCGTCTCGCGCTCAATTTATGCTTGCGAATAATTACCCCATTTCTCTCCTTTTCCTGCGCCTGCCACGCACGCTACACACTGACAAAGGGTACTCCACTCATTTGATTAATGCAGTGGCCATCTTAAAAGGCTTTTAAACTGTGGTCGTATTGAGACCATGATCGTTTCACGAGGTTTTTAAAAACAAAAATATTCCATGAATTTTCTTGGGCCTGATGAACTAAATCGAGCACTTTGATGACCCTGAAACGTGTGTGAAGTTACACACCTGGCCTCGGTTTTATAACAAAACTTAGGCCAGGTTGCTTGTCTTTCACCGGGGTAGTTCATGCAGGAATATTAACCTTTGTGGTCAGTTCTCACGCTTAATACCCCTCTTTGACAAGAAACAAGACAGTGTTCAATAGCTTCTGAATAGACTGTGAATAGTATTTTTCTTCGACTTAGTTTTTTTTTTCAATCGCGAGAGGTTATGGCTCTCTTCCCGATTCCTCCTCGTTTTTAATTGCACAGTGATACATTTCGAGCCGGTGAGCTCTGTGGAGAATAGTACGACAGATTGCGTCTTTTTCCGAAAATGTACGGACCATTTCTAAATGAAAGAAAGGCAGTACGCTTTATCAATTTCACTGACTTGCAGTCAACTTTCTTTTGTTGCCTCTTTACTTCAATTATGTTTTGACCTCCATTGAAGTTTTCTTTGAAATCACTGAACTTATGGCATCGGCAGTGGAAAGTGCCTTTATAAAAATATTAATGTCAGGATTATCAGAACACAGTCTATGCAGCCAACGAGAAAAGAGCAAATGATTAAATTGCTCTCAATTTAAATTTGTATGGTGCATCTTTTTCTCCACCAGTCTACAGGGAACGTTACACAAACCGTTTAAAGAAGGTAAAGTTAAAAGCGTGGTCATCGAATCCTGACCTATACCTTCATAACAATAACCGTGTACTAATTAGCCGTTAATGGTTAATTTCTGCGAGGAAAGTTAGTAACCACTAAGAAAAAATTATTAAAAAAGCTATCATGTGAATATGTACAAATGATGCATAGTGAAAAAAATACGATAAAAAGGAAAGGCTGATTCTACGGCAGGAATATTTCAAAAGGCACGGCCTTTCCTCTTCAGGGTCTTATGGTGGAGAAAAATTAAAAACTAGTTTAAAAAATTAAAATTGAACTATAATCCGTGCAATAGGTAATTGGCACAATAGCAATCACCAGAAATTTTTTTTTTGCAATATTTGTGTTATATTCTGGTAAAGACCGCATTCACTTTGTTGCGAATGGCAGTTAGTTCCTTTAACCTGAGTTAATTTAATATAAGAAAATCGGTTATGAAAACACTTCAGCGTACACATCCGGCAGACACTAACTAGCTAGCTAGAGCATGGCGTTTGTGTTCAATTTCGTGTAGGCCCACTTTTGCGTTTTCATCTGCAAAGCAACATTTCCTTCGGAATCGTTCACCGCTGGACATGTGATGTGAGCAATTAATTTGGTTGGGTTCAGTGGCTCTAAACCATCAATTTAAAATGCTTTTTGTTGACATAGGTGTCATTTGAAAAAAAAGTTGCTTTAAAATTCTTTGCGAGTGTCATCACGTTCAACGAGATTAAACAAATTTTGAAATGAATTGCCTCAGTGACATGAATCAAATCTGTAGTTTATTGGCGTGGCAAATGTTGTGCTCATCAAGAAAAGGGAACATTTTTGAAAAGACAATGAACAACGAACATTGGTTTCTTCAACACCAAACTGACCCAATCAAACCAGATCGCGAACAACAGAGAAAAGGCAAACATTAATTTGCTTTGGATATCACTAAACCATTTTCCTGAAATAATATCACAACCAATGTAATAAAATGATACTCAAAACGGCATGTTATATTATTGATTATTTTGTTAATGAAATTTATTTTAAACGTTATTACTATTAATACGACAAACTCATTTCTTAAACAGCTGAAAAGGAGATGATAACTTTGTGGGTGTTGTCCATAATCATTGTGTGTCTGTCGTTAGGTAAGAAAGGATAATATTATGTGTATCAGTTTGGTCACTGAATAAATTGGATCCAGCTATTCTCAAATGGTCAAAGGCCCCTATAAAAGACAGAAAGGCATTAAAATTCAATTAAATTCAATTGTGTCATCGACAGTTGCAGAAATAACTAAGCTTAAGAAAGAAAACGAAAAATGGATAATGACACCAAAATTGAATATCCAGTGCATAGTCTTAAGGACTTCTTTTTTTTCACAAAACAGCTATATTTTCATGTTTCTTCCCTTTCAAGTCAGTTGCTTTTACCCTGCCACAATATCCTACCCCCACCCTTCTCACTTTGTTAATATTTGGTTACATTTGTTGCGATTAGTATAATAGAATGAAGTGACTAATAAAATGTTATTTTCTGGTTATAATCTTTCAGACTCCTGTCAAGTGCAAGGTTAGTCATTATGGTTCTGCTTTGTATCTCTTTGTCTACTTCTTGTTTTACTTAAATGTTACTTTATGAAGGTGAAATCCAACGAAGGGAGTTATGCCTATACTCTGCTGAAAACTTGCTCAAAGCTGATGGACGCAATATCAGTTTCTTTTATGTCCGCCTTAATCACAGGAGAACTAGCCTTGTCCCTTTTCAGACCGGGCATTTTTAAGTCTATGTGAACCGGGGAGGGTTGGACTCACCCCCCTCCCCCCTCCCACGGTAATTAACTCCTGCAATTTAAAGCTATGACAGTGAAACTTAGAGGGTGTATAATACTTTCAAAAACGCCTTTTAGTTTCAATAACATGACCCGATACGTCACATGTAAGACCGTCACTCTTGGATTTCTTAATTATACCATATTGTTTCCAGATAAATTCTAGCTTTAGCTTGTATATTAAGAAAATAAAGCTATAAACGTTTTAATTCCGTTCGGACAGATCACGCCCCATCCACTGATTTGAAGAAAGTTAAAACACATCAGCTGATGAACTAGACCTTATCTACTTGAATTCACCTCAGAAGATAATGCATCTGTTGCATCAAAAGGCATTATATTCTTTTCAATTTATAGGTGACTGTCCTCATCAAAAGATGGACATAGCTATTTTGGCTGACGTATCAAGAAGCATGAAGGTGGATCACCGCAATAAAACTCTTCAGCTCATTGATAGGTTGATAGACAAACTGGGCGTCTCTTCTGAAGGCACTCACTATGGTTTCATAGCGTTCAATCGTTACGCAACACTTCACAACACTTTCGAGGACCCTCTGTACCACAATGAAAACAATCTTAAAACGAAAATCGGAGAAGAGATCATGAACTTTCCAGAAAAATGAGGAACTCGTACAGACCTTGCGTTCAATCTGGCAGCCACTCAATTGTTTACCCCTTTATCAGGTGACAGACCAGATGCCAAGAATGTCATGCTTGTCTTCACAGATGGAAAGCCTAAACAGTTAAGGATCGATCATCAACCAATCATTTATTTTTCTAAGTCAACAAAAGCATTGGAAGTAAGTCAA
>Ga0126336_10000558_pt1 | contig 15868 bp, 11 predicted proteins | sample SidCmetagenome_FD_92530 | JGI IMG/M metagenome (GOLD analysis project Ga0126336, IMG submission 92530) | Coral microbial communities from El Islote,Puerto Morelos, Mexico - Siderastrea C C metagenome | ecosystem: Host-associated > Invertebrates > Cnidaria > Coral | place: El Islote,Puerto...
AGTCGATAAAGCCTGAGCAGCAGAAGTCATAACTCTTCATTAACAGGCCATGGTGCCCGATAGCGATTTATAAATGATATAAAGGCCGTGCATATGAACTAAACCACGATGCATATGTCTTCTGTTTCGATGGATCTGAAGCAAATTTACTTAAGATCACCGCTATATTTTCCTTTTGAACGCAAAAAATCTGACGTACCTCAATTTTCCATTTCCATGTTAGCAGGTACCTTCTCGCGCGAGTCAAACTAATCGTGGTCACTCGACTTCAACAGACAATAACTTACCACGATTTCAACCGACGCCGTTCATACTCCTGAATATCCAGACTTACTGGGCAGCCGTTTGCCACATGGTCGACAGACTGTCTTCAAAATAGAAATATGACGATTCATTAGCTAAAACAAAAAGCAAAACCGACCTTTTAGAATAGAAAATCGATAAGCAGCAGAAGCCAAAACGCCATGGCAGCGAACCACAACACTTCAAGTTAAAATTACAACAGCCATGCATATGAACTAAACCACGATGCATATGACTTCTGTTGCGATAACTTCGAAGCAAATTTATCAGAGTTTTACGTGACGTTTTTATTTTTTATTGAAAAAAATATTTCTTACCTCAAATATTTATTTTCGTGGTAGCAGATACGTCTTCAAACGCCCTAAACAAGACATGGACGCTCACCTTGAACAACCGATTTCTTCGCTACATTTGAACCGACACCATTCACGTTGCTTTGCCTTTGAAGCTCTGTTGGTCCTCTTTCACGTAAATTGGGACCCAAGGGACAAAACAATCAGGGATAAAAATACAGGGCTAAAAATTGGGACCGGTATAGGGTTTTGGGATTTGTACAAGGACGCCAAATTTGATGACGTCGTCATATAGACAAAACTGTCTATGGCCCGGACTGTTATTAGAGGCGCTAGGCTGTCAACAATGGCTTTCATTTAAGTCTGTTATGTGAGCGGCGAAGCTATGAGCTACAAGGACGGTCACCAGCCAGATCGAAGTTTGCGCGAAAGCAGTTGATTTTAGAATTGGCTGCCCTCGACTTTGAACACAGAATTTTGATTGCTTAAAAATGGTCTGTTACGTTTTTGACAACAAGAAAGGCCAAGAATTGAAAATTGAATTGTTTTCATAGAGAGAGAGAACTGCCCCCACGGTCATATCGACTGGTTAAGAGATCGAGGAAGAGTTTAACCACTTAACTGTTCAAGTAGAGGAACAAAGGCTGACTGTACAGTCGGGAATATATAATTTATATATTTTGCGATATTTGATCAAGCAAGGAATCATTTCTTCAGGTATTTACTGAATTTATTATACAAGAAATTCGTTGCAAGTAAAAATTTCAAGAAAAATATAAGGTTACAAGAATAAAAGAACGTTATAATTCAAATAACCAAGAAACGAAACTGATTAAAAAAATATTTCAAATATATCACCCCAGCTGTACAGTAGGCCTTTCTTCGCCTATTTATTTGCCTTAGTGACTATTGCTGACTAGATCCACCAACAGGATCCAGCACTCCTATGCTTTGTCCGATTGGCTCTTGTTGAATTTTATAAAGCGTTCAGTTCTCACTGAACTGTCCACACTGGCATTACTGAATTTGCTATCCGCAGAAAGACAGTAAGGGGTACGGGTAAGTTGGGGGGAGGGTGAGGGGTTGCAAGGCAGTCGAACATTGCAGTTATTATAGTGATCCAAGCACGAACTAACCGGGATGTTTTGCGGGCCACGTATTCTCTTACCACGTACGTGACAGTAAAAAACGACAGAAAGTTTATCTCATCTTGACACAAAAGGATTTTGTTGGAAGAATCTACGTTGCATTTTAATAGCTTCTAAATGGCACAAACTGCTCTTTAAAATATTTAAGAAAATAAACAAAGAAAGAAAGAAAAACTGAACCGGTGGTAATATTAACCGTGAAATTCTAACGTCATTTCTTACCTTGACCTCGAACGGGTTTACTTTTTAAACTAAAGGTAGACAAAGTTTGCTCCTTTAAAGACTTCATACGGCGTAATGACTTTAGAAGTCCGTTCAAAGAAACTCTTAAAAAAATATTTTCACGAGAAAGAAATGAAGAAATTGGTTATTTGTACACTTCAGCTACTTCTCTGTTCTCCTAGTTTTCAAAAAGCACAAATAATAGGCTGAAATAAACAATTATTCCCCAAAGAAAGAATTAGTGCGCTTAAAAGTTACCGGCGATGATAAACAGTGAGCACGGCCAAGATTATCACACCATTATCCATATTGACCCCGAACTGAATTCGTTTAAAAACATTTACGCTTTGTTAGTTTTCATATGTATCCGATTAACCTTAAAAATAAGCGAGAGAAGCGCTAGAAAGATTTTTCATGTTTCTAGTCAGGCAAAAAACTTCACTTTTAATCTTATATATGCTTGAGTTTGGGGCTGACAAAAGGTTGTAGCAAAAATCCTCAGCTAGTGATACGGTCTATAAAAAAGCAAAGAGCACTTGGCCGTAATTCATACAGTTTATCCAACCTGATCTTGACAGCACGCTTGGTTAATACGCTCTTTAATCATAGCTACTCATAATAGTGTTAAGGGTCAAGTACGAGTGTAGGAAACATAGTCCGCCGTTTTTCATGATCTTATTTACACTGAAGCTTAACGACTTTAACTTGGTCCTCTTCCTGAGAGAAAACATTACAACGGTTACCTTGGAACGTCTTCAGTAAGGATGATCCTTCTGAAGCTTTTGCTATTCCTGTGTATTGGTTGTGAAGAACTGAAGTCCGAAGTGATCAATGACTTCACCAATTGTCAAAATTTCTTTTACAAAGGAATTGCTCCTGTAATCGACTATGAATCTGATCCCACAGATATTTGCCAGAAATTCGGGGATAACTATTATTATGCTACAAAGTATTTGAAAGAATGGAGAATTCCTCTCTTTTCCGCCTACAAGCTTGAATGCTTTGAATGCGTCAACAGTCCTCAGCCAAAAAGAAGGGACACTTGGTTTGTGGAGCCACAGGTCAGCCAATTTGCTTTGCATGCATTCCGTAAACTTTCTTACCGTGAAAGCCCTATTAAGCCCCCGGGGGCTTATTTAATTTTCAGCCTCAGCAAGGTGGGGGGGGGGGTTAATAGAGAGGGAAGGGGGGGCCTTATTTCAAATCATAAAAATTAATAGAAACTAAAATTAATTTTTGGCAAACCTTGTTCTAGATCGCTAGCTACTAGGGACAAAATTGGTGTGTGTATCGCAGAATTACAACTATAACATAATTTATACTCTAATAAAATGGTACTTCTGGGAAATGAAAGACCAATTTTCCCAACAAACTGGCTGAAACATATTAATAAAGGCTTGATATAGATCAAACTGAGGGTGGGAGAGGAGGGAGGCTTAATTAAGAGGGGGCGGGGGCTCATTACAAAATCCGGCTTCCAAAAGGGGGCTTACAAGAGAGAGAGAAGGGGGTGCTCAACGGAGTTTTTACCGTAATTTAAGGCAATGTTATAGAAGAGAAAATTAAGGACAATAAAAGAGTCAAAGACGCGGTCAAAGGGAGTCAACCGAATCGTATTGTATGCATAAAATGATATGTAATGTATAAGATTTAGTTTTTAAAGCAAGGACACAATTTCTGATATACCGGCTCTATTCTATGATCTAGTGGGTCCAAGCAAGGTTGGTTTTTAAGGCTACGGATGACGCTTATGTTCAGTAGCATATGTGGCGACTAAAAAAGAAAAATATGCGAAAATTCGTAAGTTTGGCTTGTATTGTCAAAAAAAATTGTTGTGGCATTTTAATAATTGCACCTTATTGAATCCATACGGCACGACAATAACATAACATAACATAACGTAACGTAACGTAACGTAAGGTAGCGTAACGTAACGTAACGCAACAATGTATCGTAACTCAGTTTCGAGCATTAGCCCTTCGCCAGAGGAAAGTTGATAATGATTAATTCGAATTTTTGTTGATAACATAACATAACGTAACGCAACACAAAGCAACATAACGTAACATAACATAACATAACATAACATAACATAACATAACATAACATAACATAACACAACGTGACGTAACGCGACATAACATAACGTAACATAACATAACATAACTTATTTCTTTCTCAGTGCGCGAGCGGGCGGTATCCTCCGAATCCTGTAATCTGATTGGTTCTGGGAGCGGCCAGAATTTTCCTATCTCTGACCACGGTCATAGTAACCGCGCAAAAACCATTGATCAGAATGAAAGTTGAAGAGCCACATACCTCGGTTGAATTCGGGAATTTTTTTGATTTACGGCTCAGAGATGCGAATTTTTTGTCAACTCACAATTCCTACCTGTGTTGTAAATGGAAAGTCTAACAAGGAGGGGAATTAAAGGCCTTGTAATACCTTCAAAAGGCGAGTACTCGTTTTAATTTTGTGTAGCTTAGCATGGCGGTTCGTGAGTTTGCCGTTGTATTCACTTTACACGGCAGTTTTAGTTTTCAAATTGCGACGGCCACAATGCCTTTTGACTCCAGTATTTACTTTAATGATTTCGTTTTATAGTTTGTTCTCTTTGTTTATCGAGGTTCGCTATATTTTCATTCAAGAAATTGTGCAGGCTTTAAGTGGAAGTTTGCTTTTTCATCTGCCGTAAATGAAGATAAGCTTAAAAGCCGGCGCACCGTTCGCTTTGGTTAAAACTGAGATCACGCTCAACGATTTCGCTAAATGATTAAATTGTTTATAGCCGAAGAACCAGCATATACGTTTACAAGTACAATGCAAAACATAAAAACGTAATTAGGCTAACCGGAATGTTTTTCAAAATATTCCCTTGCAATTTTTACGCAAGGACAATTAAACCTGTCCTAAAGTTTGAGTACTTTGGTTCTGTGTTTAGTAAGCTTAAGCTTAATTATAAGTTTTTAATTGGGTTGTTTATCCTTATGCTGGCTACGATTTCCATGTGCATGTCTGTTCTTGAAAAACAACCTTTTCCGTGTTGATAGGGTAGTTTCTAGTCGAAAATATTAGACTTAAGTTAAAAGTTTGAAGAGTTTATGATCACATTCGCTCCACGATTTCCTGCCACCTGACTCAGTGAAACTTACGCGCTTTCTGACAACCTTTCAAGATTGACCTGCAAACTGGCAAATGTTGGAAAAAAATAAATATGTTACTTACCTGCCTAGGTCGGTCCGTATAGGGAAAAACTGTGCCCTCGGTCTTGAGTACGGCCCTCGGTCTTGAGTATATATATATATATATCATAATATAACATAGCATATGATAACATCACAACTGACTGGAGACTGCCCAGTTGGCTATTTAAAAGGCGTGGAGAAGTTGAATTCAGAACACCGATCCTCTGGATTACCAGCGCCAAACTCGTAAGGCAAAAACCTTTGGTGGTAAAAAAAACCCACTAATTTTTTGTCGAAGAATTCAGCCCAAATAAAGAGGTTCTTGAACTGACAAAGCAGCGAGGTAAACCATGTTTATTGTATTGTCTCACATCAGAAAGCTATCAGAAGCAAAAGTTTCAAAAAGCCTTTAAAAGACTTGAAAAATTGCTTGTCATGGGACACAAAAAAGGTACTGAATGATCACTGAGTAATACAATCGAGGGGCGTTGTTATCGTTTCGAGGAGAAAATTTACAGTTCTTTGCCTTAAAGCAGGGGGCACGAAGCTCTTTACCCTCTAATTTCATTGAACCTTGTTACCTTTGTTTTCTGGGCTAGCGTCATAGTTTCTGTTGTTTGTTTATTGTTTTATTCAGCCAATTCTGTGATGCGTTCCGAGATCTTCGTAGCATCTCCTGATGTGCATCACCAAAACAAACAAACCCTTGTAAAAAAGTAACCTCAAAGTAAAAAGACTAAATGACAACCGAAAAAAGTATAGCGACTCGACGGTTTTTTGGTTTTGTTTGTTTTTTCACGTCTCAGTTTTTCATTTTTCAACAGTTGTCACCAGGCGCTGAGAGACCGGCCAACATGGAGGTAGCTGGACATAACCAAAACACCTACAAAGAAGTTCAGGCTATCAACCCTGACTATAGGAACACGGGCTTTGACAGGGGTCACCTTAACCCCAATTCCTACCAATGCGACAATGCCCGAGTGGCTACCTTCACCCTAACTAATGCTGTCCCACTAGATCCCTGTTTTAACGAAATAACATGGACTAAGATGGAGCAGAGGTCTAAAAAAGTAATGAAGGATCTATGTGACTTTCCTGGAGCCCAGCGCTTTTTTGTTACTGGAGCAGTCCCAAGAAACAGGATGATTCCAAATCAGGAGCACGACTTGGAAAGTGACCGTGAGAGGGCCTACAACCGAGTGAGCGTCCCTAGTCGCATGTGGACAGCGGCGTGCTGCGACGCTTCCGAAGCCAGTGAAGAAGACCGTGGTAAGGGATTTTCATTTGCATACCATGGAGAAAACAAGATCGAATCTTCTCCCGCCGTTTTGAGTGTAGAATACTTGGAGAAGGCTTTGACGGATTGGTACAATCCTGGTAACGAAGTTAAAATTTTTACAGATGACTGTAATGCAGGTTCGGAAAATTCCAAAAAAGCCCTTGCCGAAATAATCATCCCTGTAAACACAATGATGGCAAATTCCGTGCAAAAAGTGAGCAACATGAAAGAATCAACTCTGCCAGCGAAAAAGAGAATGACAATTCGAGCAATAGACAAAGCCATAAAAGGAAAGGGGCCCGTTTCCAGTGCAAACTGGGCCCTTGTAAACGCAGATATCGGTATGCTCTTAAATCGAGACGAGGTTGCGGATTACCGAACAAAAGTCGGCGAATTTGGTCTATCACTGCTTTTGATATGGACACCACATATCGATACCACAAAAGGTAACCAGTATGTACATGTTGAACTAGACAAAATCGTGACGTCCAGTAGTCGAACAGTTGTTTATGGAAACAAGAATGTTGCGAGCAGTGACCATGGAAAAGGAGGGAAACAGCTCTATCGATATTCGTTCAGGCACAGGAGTCTTGATGCAAGCAAACAGGAACAAGGGATAGGATTTGCCAACCGACTCGTTGAACTCTCGCAGCAACGACCAGAGAAAATTGGCCATGAAAACGACGATGAAGACGGATATGATGTTGCCGATAAGGACGTTTACCAGGTGGTTTTAGAAGCTTCGCACGATGGAGCTATCACCGTCCAAGGTGACCGCTGTCGACAGGGTATGAAATGCGATTACCACGGCCGCGAATTCAAGTGGTGCTACGTCAACTGGGATGGTTTTTGGGGAAGATGCTGCGTTGATGAATGCCTAAAGCTTCCCTCCAAGGGTTATCCAGTATGCCGTGTGAATCCAAGCGAGTCAGCTCCAACGGTTCCCTGTAGTATTACATCGTCCATGATTGCTGTCACTGGACGCCGCTGCCTCCAGGACCACCCATGTGGACTCCACAGACAAGATTACTATTGGTGCTACACTGCTATTACTGGTGGTATGAATACCAGGTGGGATTATTGCTGTCAGTCATGGCACTCGTGCGCTGAGCACGGAGAGTCCTACAAGTGGTGCTATACCGGGAAAAAAGCGGGGACCGGAAGGGAAAAATGCTTCTATTAGGTTAACAAGTTCTCTGCTCAAAGCAAGTATACTCTTACGTTATCGAGTAAAGTGAACATGACTTTATAGACAGTTGGCCAGTGCCACCCGTTCATTTGAAAAGGAATTACTCCCATATATGCATTAAAGGAGGGTGACTGTATTAATTGTAATTTAATAAGTGATGCCAAGTCACTGTACCAAAGATGTAACGAGCTAATGAAAAAAGAAAAAAAGAAAAAGAAAAAAGAAAGTAAATTTCACGATTAAGAAAGCTTTGAGATAAAGCTTAAGTTGTAAACTGTATGACCATTCTGTAATTAAAATTGTTTAAGTCACGTTTTCTGTGTAGCTTTTATTTGTTTCGCGGTCTAATTCAAACAAGCTGAGAACACAGTTCCTAAAAATGCCCACCTGGACTCCTTTGCTTGTCTTCTTGTGTGTTGTATAATTTTTAGGTGGAATTGAAGCGATTCCAGGGAGTTTAACCTCAGGTTGTACCTTCCCAAGGCTGGGTAGTGCGTTCGAAAAGCTGATCGGATCTGCTGAGAAGGGTTCGCGATCCACATAAGCAGTTGGTCGACGTTTTCAAAGTAATAAGTGAAGAGGTAGCTCGCCCAGGGTAACTTGGGGGGGGGGAGCGGGAGGGGGAGGGGGAGGGGGTACGGTTGTCTCGAGTAGCCGGGACAACTTTTCTCCATATAAATGTGGCCTAAGGGGTGCTATTGTGGGGTCTTTTCCGGAGTGGTAGCTATCTGAATCGGAACAGAACTAGTAGATAAATAGTGTAATTAAGCCTGTTTTCTCAATAAAATATCTACCAATTATTCACCGAAGTGGAGGTGAATAGTGATGGATATTTCCTATGCAGGGAAGCGGCGAGGTAAATATCTACCACACTTGACTGACACTCAGGTGAATAATTGTTTTAATATATTCCAAACCAGTGGACAGCCAGCACCAAACATTTCCTATTTTTGTGAGAAATGAGGAAACACTCGTGTGAAAAATCTGGAATAATGTCGGGAGGTGAATAGCAGATACCATCCCGACATTGAGCGCGAAAAGCACTATCCACTAGTTTGGTATATACTGAATAGTATTATCCAGTCATGCAACTTGAACGCAAAGAATAAATACGGTTAACTTCGAAAAGGCAGAAATTCTTCTATTTCAGACGTTGGAATGTATATCGTGCACTTAGTTTTTCCTAAACCGGAACAAAAGTTACCGGTAACAGTGAAAGAGACTTTCTTGGAAGAATGTAATGTCCCCAGAAAAGGGGATGGAACACTGCTTTAGCAGCTATGGCGATATACCTATTGACTAGACTGATGCGAGGAAAAGTTGATAATAAAGGAAAATCGTTTCTTTTGAACAACGTTGCCCTGCACGATTTAACAGAAATTTCTTTGGCAGTTCTCTTATGACGTACGTAATACACAACAGGATTCATTTACGATATTTATCTCATTTGGTCTCAAAATGATTTTGTTGAAGGAATGTACGTTGTCTTAGATTTAAACTCATTACCTTTATAAGACATAATTCAACCATTGTCTTAATATGTACTGACTTATTGTCATCAGTTTATTTTTACTAGACCAGGATATAACTCACTGCTTTGATTTGTGACTTCTTAGTGTCACCAGTTTACTTTTACTGAACCAGGATATAACCCACTGCTTTGATATCCACTAACTTCTCGGTGTCATCATTTAACTTTTAGTATACCAGGATATAACCCATTGCTTTGATATGCAGCTACTATATCTTGGAGAGGCGCCACACATAAACTGAAAAGGAGTGGTCCAAGGATTGACCCTTGGGGAACGCCAAAATCTACAGAGCGAGGGTTAGATGTAGTCTCCCCTATGATAACAGATTGCGTCCGACCTCTCAGGTAGGAGGAAAACTACTGGCAGGAGTACAATGTCGGAGAAACCAAAATGGCATCTGAGCCTGGATACGAGAATGTTGTGATCTAGAGTGTCAAAGCCGGCCAACAAATCGAGCATAACCAGGACAACATCTTGACGATGATCTAGAGTCGTTAGAATATCATTCAAAACGCGTAAAAGTGCGGTTTTCGTAGAGTGGTTTTTGGGATAAGCAGATTGCAAAGGTGGTGACAACTTGTTAGTTTCCAAATAAGAATACATTTGAAGCGCTACAACTTTTTCGATGATTTTAGATAGAAACGGAATGTTCGCTATAGGTCTGTAGTTCTTTAGGTTCTCTTGATCAAGATCTTGTTTTTTCAGAAGTGGTCGTATAAGGGAGTGTTTGAGTCAATTTGGAAACACAGCAGTCGACAATGATTCGTTGACGATAGCTGTAATAACAGGCACAGTGAGGCCGAGATGGTCTTTGAGTAATCGGGTTGGCATAGGATCCAGAGGACAGGATTTCGTTAATGGGGATTTTATGACATTATGAACCAAAGTGCAGCTGGCAGGATTAAACTCAGATAGCAACTCGTGAGAAACTTCTTTGTCCGCAATAGAGTGACAGATGTTCGAAGCTCTTTGCAACTCTTCCCTAAAACCATGAATTCTATGGATAAAGAAGTCGTCAAAGTTTTCAACGAGCTGCGCCAATGAATCATGAGTCGGTAACACTGGTGATCTTGGGGTAAAAAACCATCAACTATTTTAAACGATTGCCCAGTGTTAGAGTTTCAAATTTTCTGTCTATAATAGCTACACTTGGTAGATTCCAGCAGGCTGTTGTAAGTAGCACACGATTCCTCAAAAAGTTGTTTGTGAACTACAAGTCCTGATTTCCTAAATTTGCGTTCTGCTCGACGTTTCTCACGTTTAGCTGTCCTAAGATCGTGAGTGTACCAAGCAGTACGTATCGTGAGTGTACGAGGTCTTTGAGTTACCCATCTTGTAATAACCTCGACTCCATGTTTTATGCTGATGACTCGCAACTTTATATTGCCATAAATCCTAATGATCATTCTCCTGCACTAGATACTCTGCGGAATTGTGTTGACGCAGTTATAAATTGGAACACTCAGAACATGGTTTCATGTAATTCTGGAAAAACAGAGGTCATCCAATTCACTTCCGGTTTTGTTTGACCTCTTGTCCTACCTCATTTTTCATTCGGTAACACGACAATTGAACTTTCTGATAAAGAACGAGATTTGTGTGTCATACTGGATAAGGAACTTAGTCTACGACAGCACGTCAACGATATTTGCAAAAATTAAGGCTATCTTGGCAATAAGGTAAATACGTCGGATCAGAAAACACCTGTCCCAAAGTAATCTTAAACGTATTGTGAATGCTTTTGTAATATCACGCCTCGATTATTGCAATAGTATATTCTCTATGGACTTCCTAAACTTGAGCATGGAAAACTACAACGTGTTCAGAACATCGCAGCACGTCTAATTACAGGAACCAGTCGGAAAGATCACATTACTCCCTTGCTCAAGAACTTACTTTGGCTTCCTGTCAGATCTCGCATCGTTTTCAAGATTTTACTTTTAACCTATAAAATTCTGATGGACAATCGCCCACCTACCTAACTTCTCTTATCAACTGCTATAAACCAGTTCGTTCGCTTCGCTCTGATCGTCTACTTTTACAAGTTCCTAATGTCTCAACAGCCACCTATGGTCAAAGGACTTTCTCTTTCTGCGCCCCAAAACTTTGGAACACTCTACCTCAAACTATAAAACAAGCTGAAACTGTAGCCATTTTTAAAAAGAAACTTAAAACATTTTTTGGTGACCATTTCAAACCTTAGGTTTATATCTTAGTTAGTCACATAGTTTACTTATAGTTACATCTTTAGGATAGTTATGTTACGTTTTTATTCTTAGTTTATACTGTAAGCGCGTTGCGAATCTTAAATGCGCCTATAAGAACCTTATTATTATTATAATTACTGTTATTATTATTATTATTATTATTATTATTATTATTATTATTATTATTATTATTATTATTATTATTACATGTACTGACTTCTTAGTGTCATCAGCTAATTTTTACTATACCAGGATATAACCCGCTGTTTTGACATGCCCTAACTTCTTAGGGTCATCAGCTTATTATTACTGAACGAGGGTATAACCCATTGCCTTGATAGGTTTTTCGCCGTTAGCAGGTCTGTATGTAGCTTCGTTTCCACACGTGTTGGAGTCATCATGGAGTCCTTCAGTACCAAATTAATTCAGAGTCACAGGAAGAGCACTCATTCTGGTTGCTACCCAGGATACCAATTCTTGCTTTAGATTGGTTTTTCCTTCTGTATTCAGCATTAAACCCTTCCTTGTTACAGTTAGTTTGCAGAGAAGCTTCAGCACCACTCAGCGTCTTCCACGTGTCATGACCCAGGGATGTGTTTCGGTACTGCCTATCAGCGATCAATGAATATAAGGAGCTGGCTTTCTCGGTAATAATAACAAACTTAGCTTCCTGTTCTGTTTTCATACCGAGGCAGATCTTGGAGAAGGATGTGTTCCAGTAGGTCGGCAACTTGGTCTCTTGTGTGTCAAACCCAGTCTTCCCTCCTGCAAGGTTGAAGGTTTCTTTGTTGCTCCATAGGCTTGAATTGTAGTGAAAGGATGACGTTTTCTACGCAGTAATTAGCCTTGCCTCCTGTTCTGTTTTCATACCGAGGCAGATCTTGGAGAATGGTCTGTTCCAGTAGGTCGGCAACTTGGTCTCTTGTGTGTCAAACCCGGTCTTCCCTCCTGCAAGGTTGAAGGTTTCTTTGTTGTTCCATAGGCTTGAATTGTAGTGAAAGGATGACTGTTAGGAATTAAAAAAAGGAAACGGATTGTCATATCTGGAGTTTAAAACCAAGTGCACATTAGTACAAAATGCTGCTGCCCATCTAAATCCATGTTCCCGCAAACACGTTCACATCACCCCAATTCTTTCCGATCTCCACTGGCTTCCTGTTTCTGAGTGCATTAAATTCAAGATCCTATTGCTCACCTTCAAAACTCTACACCAGCAGTTCCCCACCCACATTCAAGATTTGGTAACCCGCTACTCGCCGTCTAGAACTCTCAGGTCATCTTCCACATTACGCCTGAATCCTGTTAACTTTAAACCGAAGTCTTATGGGTCTAGAGCCTTCGCTGCTTCTGCTCCTGACCTTTGGAACAGCTTACCTGATGACATCCGTTCATGTAACAATTTGAGTACTTTTGAATCGAAACTTAAGTCCTATCTTTTTAAAAAGGCATATTATTTTTAGTAGGGTTGATGTTGTTTACACATTAATTTTGCTTTTTAATTTATCCTCAACCTTTTGCGAAGCGCCTAGAGCAGAACTGGATAGACGCTATAGAAATTTTAAATATTATTATTATTATCATTAGTAGAGGACTGACTCGATCAGGTTAGTCACGCGAACTTGTTGCTACACCGCTGACAAGCCGCAATAACGGCGAAACAGCTGTCCACAGTTGCATTTAAACTCTCGGTTTGGGCTCTGTCATGTCACTGTCGTTTTACGTTTTCTACGCAGTAATTAACCTTGATTACAGTACTGTATTTTATTTTAAGCTGGTCAGATCCTTTACAGATCTTGCGTATACCTGCAGCATTTTCGTTCGGTCCTCTTCTACTTTCTCAGTGACAAGAAAGGCTATGATGGGAAGGGAATTAGACATAACTATTATTATTATTATTATTATTAGTAGTAGTAGTAGTAGTAGTAGTAGCAGCAGCAGCAGCAGCAGTAGTAGTAGCAGTAGTAATAGTAGTAGTAGTAGTAGTGGTAGTGGTGGTGGTGGTTGTAGTAGTAGTAGTAGTAGTAGTAGTAGTAGTAGTAGTAGTAGTAGTAGTAGTAATAGTAGTAGTAGTAGTAGTAGTAGTAGTAGTAGTATTGGAGACTGCGTCGGGAGTTAGAGAATGTGAAGAACTCTCTTTACCCCAAAGGACCAAGAGAGCTGTTGATCTTGCTATAGCGAAAGGCGCATCTAGTTGGCTGACTGTTATTCCCATCAAGGACATGGATTTCAACCGGAATAAGAGGAAATTTAGCCGACGGTATCAGGCTCAGATATGATTGGGAAATCCCCAACACTCCATCCGTTTGTGTCTGCGGTGACGATTTCGCTGTGGACCACGCTATGGTTTGCAGATGCGGCGGCTTCAACATCCAGCGCCACAACGAGCTTCGTGACCTCGAAGCGGAGATGTTGTAAATGGTTTGCAACGATGTTGAGGTAGAACCTGTTTTACAGGAAATAACCGGAGAAGTGCTGATTAGAGGCACCCACAAAGCCCCGGATGCGCGACTGGACATACAGGCCCGCCGTTTTTGGGAGAGGCAAAAATCTGCATTCTTTGACGTCCGGTGTGCCACCCAAATGCAGATTCTTATAAAGACCTCAGCCTGTAAAACCAAATATATCCCCAGCCCGAAAACGAGAAGAAACGTATGTAAGCTAACAGAGTGATGGAGGTTGAAAAAGCCACCTTTGCGCCTTTAGTATTCACTACCACTGCGATCAGGCGAATTTTAGCATCGCTCCCATATTCTCTTACGTGGGTCGCTCGCTAAAATAGGGCCTGATACAATCTCTCACAACAGTTCGCGCACGGGGCCAAATTTTGGCATCGGCAATTGCGCAATCTGATTGGCCCTTTAACAATAGAGCTGTCAACGGAAGTAAATTGTCTACGAGACTCGCTCACAATTTTCGATCCGACTGCCATCGCCAAGGAACAAGTCTGCCGAGGTAAATGTGTCGCTCAAAGATATTCTCGTCGCTCTAGGAGAATTATCATCATTTCTTTCTCTCCTGAGAATGGCGTCCGGTTTGCCCGGTTTGACGCAAGCTGTCTCTCACTCGGAGCAGAGAAGTACAGCAACAGTGAAGTACGTATCCCGTTTTATCTAATCGTGTCTCGAAATTTTCATTTGAAGGCTTTCAGCTAGTATTGAAAATATAAGCATAGTCGTGGTTGTTTCCGCGTTTTACGAAACAAAACGAACAGCAGAGGGACTAGTGTCTTTCGCCAAGAGTGATCAGTGAACAAGTCAACCGATAATTCGATAAACTTAACGGTAAACTGATCGATGTTTAGCGAGAGCCGCACACAGCGAGATGCTGTATTTATTTTTACCTAAGTAATAAAGACTTTCAGTTTATTCATTCAGTGTTACTAATGTCGTTTTATTGATCTCTGACATTGATATCAAAGGATCTGACTAGGTTTATAATAAATGTACTTTATTTTAAAATTCGCTGCTGTTTAGAGATGAAATTCGCTGGTAATCTAAAATATTTATCACTTCTGGAACTAAATTAAATTAAAAAAAACACTCGTTTGTTTATAAAACGGTTTTATTGATATCTTTATTCTAAAGAGGGAAACTGAAGGTATTTCTCTTATTTTCCAAGGTATTTTACGCAGAAAATCGGTGACAAATGCGTAGAGAATATTTCCGGATACCACCTGGAATGAGAAAGGATTCAAACATGCATGCAGCATATGTTGGTACATGACAACCTCGTCGTGTTCTGAATTTTCATTCAGTTTCAGCTAAGACAGAGCAATTATGTACAATACCAGAGTGTACCTTCAAATTGTAAATTTGAGCGCTAGTGCCAAGATTTATCGTAGCCTGTGATCATGAGCTATAGGAAACATGGATTCTAAGTTCTCATCAAACGTTTTTTCAAGCAAACAGCGATGAAATATGTCGACTACTTAATAAAATTATCAGCTTACCGTCATTTCTGCTGTCCCTTGTCTTTGATTTCTGCTTAATCTTCTGCAAATATCCCTGTTTCTCCCCGATTCTTCGGTGAGTTCGATCCAGATATGCTTACTCTTAGCGCCCGCCATTTTGAAAAACTACTCATTCCCAGTTCTACGCAGCCAACTAGAAACCCTCCTAAAGCCGCCCTAAAGCCCAATGGGTAGGCCATCTTTTCCAGGTTATGGTTACAGGCTCGTAAGAACATTGGATGTCCACATATGGAAGTCCGTCGTGCAACGGATTAAGAGTTACAATTCAAATTAGGTTCTGTCGGGGGGACTGGAAAGAGCTTTTTGCTCTTACCGGCTGAAGGCGAATTTGAAAAACAATAGCGATTGTCTTTTCGGCCCAACGATTGGCCAAAGGCATAAATCTCCTAGCAACGGCCCAAGCGTTTCCTACCCAAGGGCTTTAGGGCGGCTTTAGGAGGTTTTCTAGTTGGCTGCGTAGAACTGGGAATGAAAAGAACTGGGAATGAGTGGTTTTTCAAAATGGCGGGCGGTAAAAGTAAGCATATCGAACTCACCGA
>Ga0126336_10000559_pt1 | contig 15864 bp, 14 predicted proteins | sample SidCmetagenome_FD_92530 | JGI IMG/M metagenome (GOLD analysis project Ga0126336, IMG submission 92530) | Coral microbial communities from El Islote,Puerto Morelos, Mexico - Siderastrea C C metagenome | ecosystem: Host-associated > Invertebrates > Cnidaria > Coral | place: El Islote,Puerto...
ATTTCAATACAAGCAATGACTTTTCAAAGCAATTATAGTTCTCATTTCTGATTACTAGGGTTTCTCAGGAAAACCTTGCGGGTCGTATAGTTGCTATTAATGGCTATCTATTTTGTGAAAAAAACAAGCACGGTGACCCCTATTTTTTATTGCATATTTGAAAGGTTCTAAACATAATTACCAACTGGACCAAGTTTTAGAAAATTTTAAATATTCCTTCTATTTCGATGGAATCACCTTAAGGTTGAATTAAATTATGTAAACTGTAAAGTTTGGACTATATTTAGATGCTCTCGAGCCCTAACATTCGGTTTGGAAATGAAAAAGGTATAAAGCAGAAACAAATTAATTTCGTGTTAGAGTTAGCAAAATTAGTTAAGAGGGACTTTCAGTAAACATCGAACATTCGGCGGCAGAAGTTGAGGTATCGATTTCTTTCATTTTTTGCCCATAAATGGGTATTGGTAAGACTATAAACCTGATTTGGTAGTTTTCGCCTGAAGCGCTTTGTTTTCGGAAAAAAAAAACCAGGAAATCGATCCTCGGGTTCGAGAGGTCAAAATCACAGGAAATTAATCTTGAAAATCAGTAGACACTTTCTATCAACAGACAAAGTTCTTTTTTTGCTGTTTCATAACTGTCTAGTTAATGAAACAGACTTGTTCTGTCGATAGAAAGTGGCTATGTTTTTCTCTGCGCTTTAGTTTACCAGCGCGATTCAAGTTTATAGTACTGATTTTCAAGATTAATTTCCTGCGATTTTGACTTCCCGAACCCAAAAATCGATTTCCTCGTTTTTTCAAAAACGAACCACATCAGGTTTCTAGCTTTACCAATACCTAATTATGTGCAAAGTATGAAAGAAATCGATTTTCCAACTTCTCCCGCGAAATTGAGGTTTTGCTTGAGTTTTACTGGAAGTCGCTCTTAAAATCGATTGTCTTCGGGGTCACGATGTGACGAATCCGTCTTTATTACGAGGTGAAATATTTATTGATACTTTGCTTTAGGCAAAGTTGAATGTATTAGGTAGCATTGAGTCGAACTTATTTGCGCATGCTTCGTGTGTAGGAACTAACAAAAGGTTAACAGCGCTTTGTCTGTGTCATATAAGTATGGAATGTTGACATATTATATTTTATTATATAGACAGGAGTGTTTTAGTGGAAAATAGACCACTCGTAAAGTTCATACAAAACTACATCCGGGACTCGAGCGGCGTACCGTATTTTCTCGATTAAACGCCGGACCCCGCCGGGTTCAAATAGACGCCGGATCTACAGGGCGAAGTTTAAAATAAACGCCCCCGGCGTTTATTCGGGGTCCCGGCGTTTATTCGAAATGGCTATATTAAATCAAGATTGTGTCATTAATGCACACAAGTTCTCTTTCTACCATTTTGTTTGAATTTATAGTCTGTGTATTGGTTTTTTTAAGCTAGAATTGGTAAAGGTAAACGTACGAAACGTTTTCGGAGCCAAGCAATTTACAAACTGATATTCAAACCAAAACTACCTTTTACAATTGTACTTCGAGCTAATTCTCTAATTCTACGTGCCTGTCCATCAAGCAAGGATCATCTGGAGGGTTTCTGCAGCGTTTCTTCAGCACTTCCTTGAATCCCTCCATAATTTTGCCTTTCTCAGAACTGATGGAGCGGGAACGTCCGGCTCGCCACCACCTTGCTCTGAATAACTTGCACAGTACGTTTGCTGTCGAGTGGTTGCCGATACACTTCCTCCGTGTTTCACGGAGAAATTGAACGTTCAGAAAAGTTCACTCGCCGTTCTTGTCAGTGATGTTTTTTGATAAATGACATACCAGATTCTCTGAGATGATACAAAGTTGGTGACATTCTTTCACCTTTTTTTTAACGTTTTTGTTGAAATTTGGTTCTTAATTCAATAAACCTTCAGTACTGATGATAAAAAATGGGTAGCTGAAAAATACACAATAAATAAACGCCAGGCCCCGAATTAACGCCGGGTTCGAATAAACGCCGGTCTACGAGACCGAGTTTTAAATAAACACCCCGGGCGTTTAATCCAGAAAATGCAGTATTTTCCATATCCTCACTAGTGAGGATATCGATGATGTCATTTCCTGCTTTTACACTTTCTTTGTGCAAAAACACTCTGGTAAACAAACAATATTTTATTCACTCGCTGCGCTCGTTCGTAAAATATTGTTTTTACCACTCGAAAATAAAATTCATATTTTCGCGCCGCCGTGTAACATCCTCTATATATTTACTACGTTGTTAGTGTGATTTGCCATGATTTAGTTTTGTTTACGTTGTGTGACGCAATCCTGACGTCACGACTGCATGACGTCATAACCGCAACCGAAAGTTTAAGGTAACCATTAAGAGAAAACGGGAAGATCACGGAGACTGTTGGCCGAAGCAAAACCGGATGACTAAGGCAAGTGGCGGGGGAAAAAAGCCCCAAGGGGCATTTGACCTGGCCGTCGTGTTCCACCTGGCCCCCTACGAGCTTAGGTGGTGTACATGGTGAAACAACAGGAAACGGGCGAAGAATGCGCGTATTTACCGGAAGTTTGTGACGAGTGTTTGTTTGCGCAAGTGAAAACCGGAAGTCTGGGGTAAGTGGCAGACAAAAAAAGAGGAAGAAGAGGAAGAATACGAAAGAAAAAATGGGTATTACTAGATTCGGTCGTCGCCATATTGACGACAACTGGCTTAAAAAACGGCCTAATTTTACAAGGCGACAGCTGGTTAATTAATTGGAAACCGAAAGCAGATTTTTCTCACGCTGCCTTGCTAACTTTCAAAAAACACATAAATTTTGCCTTAAGAGATGATTGCCTTCATCGGAACATAAAGACAGTCATAGCTTCCTACTAATAATTAAACAGACCAGTTAAATTGACCAGTTCCAGCACATTGACGAGGAAATCTTACCATTTTACATGTAGACAACCCAGTTTGTGTAATTATTAGGGAAAGGCGGTCCCGAAAACAATAACGTTATAGCAAGCGCGCTGACAAAAACTTCTTTCTTCCTTCGCTTTTCGGTGCCCGAAACATGGGCTACGTAAACATCGTTAAGATAGCTGCATTATTGTTATTTCTTCTGCAGTGTGGTGTAACTTTGACAATGGCTTATGTTCTGGGTGGAACCAATCATCTTCAGATGACTTTGACTGGACGCTGGGATCAGGTTCTACTTCATCCTCTTCTACAGGTCCGACTTCTGGTCAAGGGGGTGCAGGTTAGAGCTCAGTTACTCTCTTACTCAAGATAGAGACGTTTAAATAATGGGTATGAATTTACATTTGCTCACATTCAACAGAAAGTATACCAGTTTTAGGCATTGTAATATCAAAACATGTGTAAACACAATATCACTATATGTTTTACACCATTTTATCAGTTTGTCTAAGATAAATGGCTAATTCATGTTAATTTCATTCATTAATTCATCTCGCCAGAACATGCTTTGTTGCCTGAAGACACACTCTACATGTAGTTGCTATTTCTAACTAGATGGTTAATTCTTAATGTATCCCTATTGGAGAACTATAGCAATGTTTGTTTTGTTGCAGGAAAGTACATGTATATTGAGGCATCTTCCCCGAGGAAGCCTGGACAAAAAGCGAAACTTACAGTGTCTGTCTTGCCCACTGGGAATGAGTCGTGCCTCTCATTTTATTATCACATGTTTGGGGACACAGTTGGAACACTCAGTGTTTACGTTGAAGATTACAAAGTGCTTTACATATCCGGTAATCAGGGAAACAGATGGATACGACAGAAAAGGAACGTGATCCTGAATGGCTCTGTAAGTGAAAGAAAACCCTCTTTACGTAAATGCACTTGTACTTATTCGTTAGCCAACCAATTCAAAACCAATAAATAGCTGTCTGCATAGGGCCAATTAACCTGCATTGAAATACAAAAATTCGCCGTAAATCCGCCGCATGCTTCATGATGCAATAAAGGAAATATGAGGACACGTTTCTTTGCGAGAAAAACCAAGAGGCCGTTTTTAAGAGGTTTTTTCCAACAGTACCTGCTATTTTTAGCAGGTGTATCATCCATTACACACACTTAGGCGAAGTCTGGTGAAAACGTCAAACGTAGTATGAGATCAACCAATTTTTTAAATTAAAATGTTTGCATTTTATATTTATTTTATATTTTTCGCCGAAAAAAAAGATGAAAACCCACATTTTTGATCAAACAATTGCTTCCTGTCACACTGCGTATGGCGTTCTTACTGTGTAATGAGATATATATGATCTTTTAGATGTTACGAATGAAAAAAATCAATTAGCGCTGGTGTTTTTTTTTAATTTCTAATTTTGGATGAAATCCGAAATGACAACTGTCTTGTCCGCCATCAGTCGGGTAATACAGTTGGATAATGTAAGAGGCCTCAGCAGCGGGCACAACCATAATATTTACCTAAATTTATCGAGCGCATCACAAGCTATTTATGAAAAGGTAACAAGGGAAATGAGTTTGTTTGTGCTTCCGAGGGTTAAAACTAGTAGTGGTATGAAATAACAAGACTATAATCGACCTTTGCAGGTTACATTTGAAGGAATAGTGGGAAGTTCATATACTGGAGATATTGCCATTGACGGCGTACAGATCATCAAAGGAAACTGCCCAGGTAAATTAGAAGGATGTACTTTGGGTTCAAAGGATATTGTTGACATAAGCATAATGCAAGAGAAACGACAAGAAGTTGGTGGAGGTGCTCCGATTTTGCGCTCAACCTCGCACCCTGTACCTAAAAGGCTTTTACAACGCTCCTTTGAAATTCCATTGGCTTGGCTGTGTCCAAAATATAACATCTTGCAGGACTGCAAAGGCCAATGCAGTAAAATATCTTCTTATTCACTTTTTTCCTTCCTGGTTGGTTTGATCTATACGTGTTCCATTTTTTATAAGGGCATAAAAAGAAACCTTGACTTATAACTTGAAAAATAACATTAACGAAAGGATTGTATTTCAAACAGTCACATTTTCCTTTCACAATAAACTCATTCTTTCAGTAAGATTAAATATTTCGACATTTTTTTCTCATCAGTGTCGTGTAGCTTTGATAGTGGATTATGCGCAGGATGGAACCAGTCTCAATCAGATGACTTTGACTGGACACTTCAATCCGGTCCGACTCCATCGTCATCAACTGGACCATTGTCAGATCATAGCGGATCAGGTTAGCTGCTTTCTATTGCTTTTGGCTCAAACCACAAAACAACCAAACGCAAAGCCAAGGCCACTTTAGTTTTAAAGTGGCTTACTTTAATTTTCAGTAGAGTAAGATAACCTTTTTAAATCTTTAGTTTAAGGCCAACAAGAGTTTTCTTTTGGGTCATTTGTGGCCACAACTGTTAAAAGAAATGATATTATCCTGGAAAAGAATACGTGAAGCTAAGAAATATCAAATATAACAGACTGAGCACTGGGAGGGGACTCGAAACTACAACTAGACTTTTCAGGGCGTTTTTCTCAAAATCTAGCCGTACCACCCTACCTCAAATTTTCAGGATTTGGAAAGTGGGTAAAAATGAACCCCTCTGGAAAAGAAAATGAAAATTGGTAAAATAAATTTTTAGTAACTCTCAATAAAGCCAAAATTAGATATTTTCTTCATTAGCAAAAATTCGCCTTTAAGACTTTCATTTTCTTTTGCATAGGTCATTGTTTATAGCCATTTTTCAAATCCTGAAAATTTGAGGTAGGGTCGTACGGTTAGACTTTGAGGGGAAAAAAGCCCTGAAAAAGTCTATTTTCCAGTACCCTCCTAGCGCTCGGTCCGTTATATTTGATATTTTCTAAGTTCTCGTATTTCTTTTCCACGATAAAATCATTTCTTTCAACAGTTGTAGCAACAAATGACCCAAAAGAAAACTCCTGTTGCTTTAAACTAAAGATTAAAACTAAACTAAAACTAATACTGTATTCAGCCACCTTAAACGTGTCTATTCTTGAATCACTAAAAACGCTTACAAGGGCAGCGTTATCAAAACACCATCACGAGAAATGTAGTGAAAACAAACTTTCACGTCAGATAAAGTGATTCTTTGGTTTATTACAAGATAGTGATGAAAAATACAATATGTTGGCTCTATTCCAGAGTCATAGTCATGTAAAGAAGGTGAAAAGTAGGCGGCTTATATGTCAACAATAATTAGGCAATTTGATATATAAGCTTCCTACTTGTTACATTTCTTTACCTGACTATGACTCTGGAATAGATCCGAAGTATTGTTTTTTTCATCTCGTAATAAGCCAAAACTTGGTCTTACAATGACAAAAATTCCCGGTCTCCCTTCATGATTTATTCGAAACTGTCAGATGGCTCTGGACTAAAGTGATGGTTGTCGGTTTTTCTTGTGCTGATACTAAAAGTTTACTGCTGTGAAGCAGTTATCTCCAGACAACTATGGGGAATCGGACAATGCCTTGCCACTTACCAGCAGAAAAGTCAAATCTTAAAGAAACATTTTTTGGTTCTGTATTTCTGTAAGAGATATTCATGGGAACGATAATGTTTAGTCAGGATTGCGGTGAGGCTCAGGAAAATGAACATAACAATTGGTATATTAGTTATTGATTACAAAGCTTTCTCTTTCGCTTTCAGGATACTACATGTATATTGAGACCACACCTCGATCTTATGGGGATAAGGCGAAACTGGAGTTTTCTGTGCCAAGTGCTCAGGTTGGGAAGGTTTCCTGCCTGACGTTTTATTACCACATGTATGGCGACACAATAAACACTCTCAACGTCTACAATGGAAACGCATGGGTGTTCCATAAATCTGGAAACCAAGGAAACGTATGGCTAGAGGCGAAAGTGTCTTTGACTTTACAAAGAAATGTAAGTTGTGACAGTTGACAAGAACTAAAAAGAAAAGGTAATAGAAGTTGTAATTCGCTTATGGACTTGTCGTTAACAGGCTATCTTTTTAATAACCTGGATCGCATTGTCTACCTGATTAATTTATTTAGTCTACCGCAAATAAGGAAAGAAGGAAGGAAACCGACAAACAGACAGACAGACAAAAAAGGGGAACCACAATAACTATCAATAAAATTATTATCAATACTTGCATCATACATCAAGTACTCTGAAAAACTTCAGGTGACATTGCATTATACATTCACTTACAGTATACAGTTACGGTACACAGTTTTCAATTAAAACTCTTTGCTTTAATTAGATTACTTTCGAGGGTATCACAGGATCATCCTTCACTGGAGACATTGCTATCGATGACGTAACTGTTAGTGATGAAGTATGTCCAGGTACTTATTATCCTTCGGTAATAGCACAGACGAAACTGTAACTGAAGCATTCATTTATTTTTGTCATCTATCAACAAAACTAAAAAGATAGTAAGTAATATCGACAACAAAAAATTACTTTTACTTATTGACGAAAAAGGAAAAAATACTTTAGCAAATAACCAGCTGCAAACCCCAAGGAGAGGGGTGCAATCCTCCGGAGTGCAATTCACCGTCTCCTCCACCTCCACCTTTGTATACCAGAAGGTTAAAAGCTCTTCAAAGAGTTTGCCTCCATACTGTAGAACATGGACTGACAAGAACATTTTATTCTTCGGACGCAGGAGGACTATGATTCACCGGACATTTCTTTGCTTTATTACAGGGAACCCAATAATGCCCCCAATCACGACTGCTCCACCAAACAGTAAGTATGGTTGGCTCAGTTGCTAGGGTTTGAGATTGCATACATTGAGGTCACTAGTTTATATCCAGGCTAGGCCAAAATCCGGGGTGGAAGAGGGGAAAGTGAAAAATAGCTGCATAGTGCGTCCAAAATTAGTTGGTTCTCTTGTTTTCACGCATGACGATAAAAACCGCGGGAATTGAGTCTGAATGAAATGATACTAAAATGATGTAGACATTACAGCATGAAAGTACATTGAACGACAAAATAACGGCAAAACGAGGATCGGAAAACTGGATGGTCGTTACCATACAAAGGGTAAAACTCTCGTTTGGGAGCAATAACATGTTATACCCAAATGTGGGGGGATTCTGCCCGCACAGACTTTGGACGCTCAGAACTTTTTAAATACGCTAAAGCCACCAAACTTGTCGACTTTCCTAAAATATATCTGGAAACAATAATGAATGGCAAGTCCTTGTCCATCAAGTTTGATGTTATCATGGCAACCTCTCCTTGAAGGGGCTTAAGAATTTTTAATTTTCTCCTTTTCAATGAAAAATTGTAACTTTCTCACAGGAAATTTACCAAGAGGGAAAATAGTACGTCAAAAATGTTTCCTTTGAAGTCCGCAATATAGAATGATGACCCCATATGACGTAAGAACGGTGGCCATCAAGAATTCCAAGATGGTGGATCCAAGATGGCCACCGTTTGGAAGCGTGTCGTAATCCTTACGTCATATAAGGTCATCATTTTATATTGTGGACCTCAAAGGAAAAAAATTGACGTACTATTTCCCTCTAAGTTTCGTTGTCATAGCTTTAAGGAGGTCGTCGGAATCCCCCCCCCGGTCCCAGAGGACCAAAAAAGCCGGCACGGATAATTTTCTTTTTTGTCCAGAAAAAGTCGAGAAAAATTTTTTTCGGTATTTCTAAAATTAATCTAAAATTAATCTAACATCAATAGAGGCGCCGTAAAATTCTAAAATTAACTTTTTTTAAAATTCACGTTTCCCTTACGTTCCCGAGATGAAGTTAGTTATTTAATTTTACAGGTTGTGGTTCTGTAGTAAACAACACACTGAAAAGTCCTGGATATCCAAGTGAATATCCAAGCGATGTGGACTGTGTTTATCAAGTTCCCATTCCTCAGGGCATGACGATGAACATTTCCCTTAACGATTTTGATGTGGAAGACGATCCATCCTGCAGGTACAGACAAAAATTGGCTGAAACGCCAGCTAAATAGCTTCGCTGCCAGGAAAGCTAATTTATCCAGTTAGTTTATCCAGTTATGGATTCTAAATAAGTTGTATGTCATTGTTTTCCTTTGGCATCGTAGAGGAATAGTTGCACTCTTTTGCGAGTGCTCAAGTACGGCGTTCAAGTGGTAAGCGAATCGGACTTTCTATTGCGTCCTGTTTTCTATTATGGTGTTGTTTTCGTGGATAATAAACTTGTTCCAAACCGCCTCCCCTCGCCCGACTGCCAGCTGAATATCAACGAACACAATTTATGATGCTGGTAACCTTGCCATGAAGTCATATCCATAGCCAAGTCATAGCCAACAGCCACCAAAGTTTGCTTCTTTTACTGAAATGTTTCTTGAAACAATATAAACATTTTTGAGTTTGGTGTGGTTGTCCAGGAGAGAGGAAAAGAGGAGAAAGAGGGGCACGAGAGGCCCGCTTAAAGGTTCACAAGGAACGTCTTTTGCCTTAAGCATCTACCTCTCAAAACAATGCCTTTGAAAACTAACGCTACTTTATTCCGTGAGTGCTACAAAGCGACTGGGGACAAAAGAACACTCAAAACACGCTAGTTCTTTAAAAGAACTAGTTTTCAGACAACCATGTTTTGTGTCACTCGTTAGTACAGACTGTGCACTGGATAGAACATTTACAAACTGGCTCGAACAACTTGAAAAAGTCTTGGTTATCTCGCATTGTTTTTACTACTCCGCCGCGTTCAACCAAAGGAATTGAAGAACTCAACAAATTAATTCCTCGCGAAGCGAGGTTTATAAATTTGACGCGTGGGGATCGCGCCAGGGTTGCTTAGGGCGGTCAAATCTCGATCTGCCTATATTTTTTTCGAAGGTGTCCGCACAGTTGCCTAGCAACAAAACCAAATCGCGACCGCTGACAGTTGCGTACTCTCATGTTTCTTCATTTCTTGCTTGCTTCGCTGCGAACATTTGCGTGCTGACATGTTTATTCATCGTCTGTGAACAAGTTACTGAACCAATTTCTGATGCAAATGAGGGACCAAGCAAAGACAGCAACCCCTGATTTAACAAGTGGCTGGAAATCCATTCTGGGGGAGATTTACAACTATTTCGGACTTTGTGATCGGGTTTATTATTTATGAGTTAACAAGTAAACAGTCGCATGAAGGGAAGCCCAAGGCTAAAGGCAATGGATGAACGCACAAGCCATGTGACCGAATGAATGGCCACGAAACGAACGAAGGAAAGCAGAGAATGAACGACCGGACAAGATTACGTTTGAACGAACGAACAAACCCAACAATCGAACGAGCGAAATGCCAGCCAAACAAACGGAAAATGACCAATGGCACAAACAAACGCCAGCAAACCAGGCAACGCAACAAATGGCCGAAATATACCTATTGCTTTTCGAAGTTAAGAAAAGCCTGTACCTGTTTGGTTCACAATGCACAAAAGCATTTACGGCTTGGCTTCGTATCCAACGCGGGCTCATGGAATAATTGTCAATTATCCCACAATCACACTGTTCCTCTCACAAGTTAGTATATTAAGCGACGTACAAACTTTGGGATTGGGGAGGTGGAAAGACTGCAAGCGGCTCAATTGTCATTCTATATGAAACTTTTTCTTCTTGTAGTTATGACTATTTGAGGATTGCCAATGACAACAACCTGACTATTGGTATATTCTGCGGTCAGCGACCTGGACAAAGCTTTCTCTTAGGTGGGAACTATGCTGTGTTGTCTTTTCATTCTGACGGGAGTGATCAAAGGAGAGGATACGATATAGTTTTCTCTTATTTTGCCTGTAAGTACAATGAGAATGTGATCTGATTCTATCATTCCTGATCTAAAAGAATCCTGATATTGGACAATGTTTGATAGCATTATTCTTCTTTGAGTGATGATTTATTTGCTAAGACAGCAAAACGTATCTAGTCAATGATGGGGATGATTGTTTGGGCGTATTGGCCGTTTGCAGAGTTTATTGTGCTATTGGTAAAAAAGTTGAAAACCTGAAGTAAAACCATGGGAATTATTGTCAGCAGAGGTGCTCGATATCGATTGTTTAGATTCGGTGAGTCTAAATGTATTATACCTGTCAGGTTTCTCTAATTGGACTGACTCAAAGTTCGTAAAGACACCGGCACTTTGGTACTTTTCACCAAGAAAGGAGACCGAGACGTAAAATGTGGTGGTTTTTTAACATCTGTAAGTGTATGTTGTGAACACTAACAAAAACAATGCCATTTGTATTTTAAGCAACACCACTACCACCTTGTAACTTCGACTCTGGATTGTGTTCTGAGTGGCAACAGTCTTACTCAGATATCTTCGACTGGTCACGTCATTCAGGGTCAACCCCATCTTCTGACACAGGTCCGTCATCAGATCATACTGGCGGATCAGGTATGTTAATATTCCCCAAAACAGTAAAAACTTTTTGCATTTTTTAATACGCATGTGGAAAGTCTACAAATGTTCCTTTCTAAGATAGTCCTTGTCAACGAAGACTTCGTTGTTTTTGACAGGATACTACATGTACATCGAAGCCTCTTCTCCCAGACAAGCTGGAGATTACGCAGACCTCCATCTCTTTCTATCTGGAAGTGGAGAGCTGGCTTGTCTCAAGTTCTATTATCAGATGTACGGTGAAGACATGGGGACTCTTACAGTCTTCAGTGGAAATGATGTTGTTTTTAACGCATCTGGAAACCATGGCAATTACTGGAAACAAGCGACAAAAAACATTTATTTAAGAAATAGTGTAAGTTATACTTGTTATGATGCATTGCTGATGTTTATACAGAAAGATAACAAATGTGCAGTTCGGTTGAGAAGTACAAGGTGTACTTATTTTGTGTACAGCATATGGCGTGCAAACAAAAAAATCAGAAGGAAAGCATTTCTCGTGTGCTCGTGTATGTTTACTTACATTGTCTTTGAGGATGAGATAGGATATTTAAAAAAACTGGATCATGGTATGATGCAATTCTAGAGTTTTGATTGGTTCAGCAGCCCTGTGGAATCTTTTGCGAGTTTTTTCGACCATCACTAAACTTTTTGCTGGTTGATCCGCATCTGCATACGGATTGGCGTCTGTTGTTTTTGCAAACAATAAAACCACGCCAAACGACGCGAAACGGATTGAAATTCTCTTTCTTTTAATTGGTCACTCAATTAACAGGACGTGCACGCTGAACTATACGAGCAGCAACTCTGTGATCATTTGGCCACACCAGCTCACACTCATTTGAGCATCAAAGCAACTGAAGAAAGACACCACCCAAGTTTCCCTAACCGGTAGTGCTATTTTTTTAATTAATGCAAAACATTTCAAAACATTTACAAGTAAACACACACAACTAAAAAGCTACACCGTTTACATTATTACTCACGTTTTAGCGATAATAGTGGCTTCCATAATGACTTAAATTTCTTTTCTTCACCTTTAGAGTACGATATTGATCTTTCTACTATTACTTTTTCTTTTACAAGCTCAAGAAAGAGAGAAATATTTGGAGATTTGTGCACTAGAAGCATTTAGACCCCGTACATTAAGTGTGATAAAACTCAGTTTGCGCATCGCAGATACTCAATTTTCAAAGCTATGCTTAAGCCTGGAAGCCTAAAATATGAATTTTCCTGCTTGGTGTAGCGTACACAAAACAAACACACATGAACTACAGTATAAACAATTAACAGTTTACCTCTTGCGAGGCGTAATCTTGTTGAAGGCGTTGCCATACGGAGTTCAATAACTTCGCAATGGGTTTCCGAGCTTTAGTTTGATGCTTTGGCAACACTGTCAAAATTTCCTTCTTCATTTCTCTATATTTCGCCAACCTCTAGCCTTTCGATTGACGCCATAGCAATTCTATTTGCTTTCTTTGTCCTTTTCTATCTCCGGTAGTGCTATTTTATAAGCATTTTTCTTATTGCCATACTCACACTAAAGAGAGATATAAAACATTCTCTTTCATTAATACTGTCGCTTATAAGAGGGAAAAATCGCTCAAAGACTCTCTAGTCAGAGCCATGATTTATTCCCTCAATTTCAGCAACAGTAACGGAGTTATGTACGGTAAGGAGGATGACAATATTACAATCATCAGCCATTATACCATGATCTCCAAATATGGTCAATGAACACTCAACAACGAAGTAAGCTGAAAGATTTTTCCCCGGGAACAACTCGGCGAAAAAAAATGGACGACAAAAATCACTTTGCAGCGAAGTTAAATTTACCAGAAATTACTACTGAACGTCACTGAGACAGAAATCAAAATTGTTCGGGAGAGCTTGATTTCTTAGGACGACAGGAAATTGTAGAAACAGAAATTTAAGCATTTAGCGTTGTGTTTTCAATTTCTTTTGTCGTTACGTCTGTAAGCTTAAGTTAATAAAACAAGCACTGAGCAAGCTAGCTACCAGAAAGGGCGCCTTTTGTTTGGTTGACACTGGTTTACCGTCACTCGTTGTAGCTCTGTTTTCCAACGGCAACAAGTGTTCAGATACAAATCGGATGCCATGTAGAATAAGTTGAATCGCTTTCTCGGATGTTTGAGTGTTGTTTTTACCATTCTGTCCGCGGCCTCTAAACTGAGCATGAGAACAACTGCGTTTTGTGCTTTGCGTTAAAAAACGAAGCTGGTGAATTCTAATGTTCCTCACTTCCGTAGCCTTGCTTCAGTGGGCTGCATGAAAATCATCGTTCAAGTTAAAATATTAAACCTGTCTTCAGTTGTTCAGCTTCATTTCAACTTCAGCATATACAACGGTGAGATCGTAAAGCTTCAATGCGCTTTGAACGATGATCACAACAATTTTTTAGGAAAAATCAAGCACGTATCACAACCTATTTCAAAACCTATAATTGGAAGATTTTTTCCCAAAACTTGTGCTCGTACGTTCACTTCAGAGCAGTTTCATTGATTCATTCAGCTTTGCAAAGAAACCCTGCAACACTTTGCATGTTTTGGCGCCTTTTTCTTTCAGTCATGTTATCGATGCTTGTTCCCTTTTATCTCTTTTCTCTCTCTCTTTCTCCTTTTTTGTTTCTTTAGTTTATAGTAATTAGTGATTTCGTTTTTATTGAAAGAATTATTCGATTCGGGCTTGCTGGATATTAAATGATTATAACCATTACGGCGCTTCGCACCTCGTTGGCTATCTATAATTTGATATCCAGCGCACCCACGTAGAATAATTGTTAAATGTACGCATTTCAAGTGCTTGGTTGCTTTTTCTTGTTTATTACGCGAATTTGAATTCCATTTAGCTAATGATCGGGAACTTTTATCTTTTCTTTGTAGGTAACGTTTAAGGGGACGGTTGGCTCATCCCTCACTAGCGACATAGGCATAGATGATGTATCGATTATCGGTGGAAGCTGTGCAGGTAGACCTGGTTTCTAACGTCTTCCATAACGTCAACCCTTTTTTTGTTTCTTGTCTTATCACAATCGCAGCCAAGAGAGACACTGTGCCTTTTTAACTTTTTCTTACGCAATTTGAAAGTATCATAAGTCGGTGAATTATGTTCATCGGATGGGTGTAGTCCTAGCTGAGAAGGACTGTTTGTGATGACATTCCACAACTTGAGTGGAAACATCAAGGTCAACTCTGATGATGACTTCCGCTCAGAATGTCAAAACGTCGGTAAATGTCAGCACAAACGGTCCTTCTCAGGACTACACTCACCTGGACGATCATACGTCACCGACTTGTGCCCGATCTAGATCGTCTAGATCTTTAGATCCCTGTTAAAACGACATGTCAACATCAAGGACCTTAACTCATCGCAGTCTTTTTTCACTCTCGCTCGAACACCAGCCTCACAGAGTTCCACGACAGCTGGCAGTTCAGCTTCTGTGACCATAAAGCCGACCATTCCAGCGAAAAGTAAGCAAACAAACATAATAAATAGTACAAATTAGTTTTTAGAGGGCCTCAAGTTAATTAGGCTCAGTTTAAACGTCGAACTTCTCATGTGCCGCACCTATATTTGGGTCGACCTAAAATAATTAATTTCGACAGTTGATTCAGATGTCGACCTTAACTAGACGAACTTAATTCTGCAAAAGAGCGGTAAACAACCATCAATTGCGCTTTATCGGATCCCCAAAAGCAAAAGAAAATAATTAAAAGGAAAAAACAATCTTTTATTACAACAATAGTAGTATCTAGATATTAGTTTGCAGCATTCGTCAAATTTGGATCAGAATACAGTGTCTATCGTTTTTGTTATATTCTGTTATTTTTAGAATAGCTATCCATAAAAAGTAACAAGCGAAACCAATTCGATGATCATGCAAACCGTTATAAAGTAACGATTCTTGTCTACAGAGTGTTTGCAGTTTGCACGGCCCAGTTCTCTTTTTAATCAGATGCAAGAACGTTCAATGCATGACTGGTCACGGTTTAATGGATAACTAGCCATGCCTATCGGTTTTAAGCCAATGACTAACGCTGTTATATTCAGAAATACATTAACGTAATTTATGATAACTTATGCATTAGGTTCGGCACATGTTTAAGTTCGACTTATGAATCGAAGTCGATTTTTTTGCCGTTCTATTCGACAAGCTCAGTCGAAAAAACGGCAGAATCGACCCAAACACAAATCTGTCGATCTTAACTGATTCATACGTCGAACTTCACATGTTCTTAATACCGATGTTAGGTGCGGCACATGTAAAGTTCGCCTTTTGAACCGGTTTTCTCACTGTTACGTGCCACCTTCGTAAAATAAAGTTGGATAGTCAATAAATAATCAAGCACGTTGGGTTTCTTGGCAGCATTATAAAACCGTACAGTATGAGTATTGGTGATAAGCAGTAAACACGTCATGTACCCCGTTACTTGGTGCTTAGCCAGTAGACAGGTGGCTAAAATTATCAAGACGTTCGGGGTGTCATTTTCGGTACCCTAGATGTTGTCGTCATCGTCGTCGTCGTCG
>Ga0126336_10000560_pt1 | contig 15862 bp, 5 predicted proteins | sample SidCmetagenome_FD_92530 | JGI IMG/M metagenome (GOLD analysis project Ga0126336, IMG submission 92530) | Coral microbial communities from El Islote,Puerto Morelos, Mexico - Siderastrea C C metagenome | ecosystem: Host-associated > Invertebrates > Cnidaria > Coral | place: El Islote,Puerto...
CTAGCCATTTCATCAAAGCGTTGATTATTTTTCGGTGCATTTACTATTACTAGGCAAAAACTAAGGTTGAAAATGTTTTTGCGATTTACTTCAAAACAAACATACAGAATTTTTTTGTTCTTACATATTTTGTTTGCCATACACCACAGTTTAAGATGCTGATATTTGCTTTTTCGAAGCGAAATCTGGATCGTGCAAAATTTCAATTTTACTGTTTTCGAGGATTTTTGTTTATCGTTGTCATGGAAATATAGATTTTTACAAAGTGTAAACCGCGCTAAAGTTCAATCCAAAATCAACGAGTACTGCAAATTTCACGTTGATTTGACGAGGAGAAGACTGTCTAAGAGCCGATTCAAGAAGTTAGGTATGGTCCCCCAAAAACTGTATCGAAACACCTTAATCTTTTTTTTCGACAGTTCACTTTCCTCCCTGGTTCTCTCCATTTTATCAAAAACAAAAAATTCTGAATACGAGAACTATTTTATTATTTATTTTTTTTGCTATTTCTACTCAAATGCAATTGAATAAAATAACAATTTTTCTATGAATGCAGGTATGCATGACTTGCTATTGTCCTTCTGTGAAGCTAATTCTACCTGAATGAATGCCATCAGCTGCATAAATTTACTTAATAGGCTGCTTGCATTGGAATCAATAAATCACCATTATCTAGAGTTCTCCACTTAACTCATTTTATTTGCTGGTAGCAATGAAGCCGATTTTGCCTTACATGACCAAAGCTTTTAAAAACACTACGTTTTCAATACACTTTTTCTCTGAAACAAGCACAGTGACCCCCCAGTTTTTAGGTTTTTCTGACATGAGTTGGTCATTATCTAACTGCAGCAAAAGTTCTAAAAAAATGTGTGAACCTGGGAAGATTTTGGGTGCAAATGTCCTTAAGTCAGAATAACTAATAGTAAATGAATAAATAAATACAAATGTAGGAAAAAATAATTATCTGACAAGTTTTTACACTGCTAAATTCATGTGGTTTTTTGGGCCCTGACCCTAAGTAGTGGGTCAGGCATGAGAAATTGGTCTGAATGCACATGAAACTGACCTTCATTGTGTTTTGAGCAGCAGCGGACAGAGCAGAGTGATCTGATAAATAGTAACTCATCAACGATGCAAAAAATCTTGGAAGATGGTTGTAGCACAGAACTGCATCTAATCTGTGCAACAAAAGAACAAGGCTGGTTAAAATTTAAAAAGTTAATTGAAAGTAAAATCAAAGACCTTCTCAGGCTTCACACTCGTAACAAACTTGTTACTTTGTTAGCACATGACACAAACAAGAGGCCAAGATCACCCGTAGAATTATCATTGAGCTCCCATCAAGCATAGTCAGCCATAACGGCCCTTTAATAATGACAGCCCTGCTTCTGTTCCATTATGTCATGATCTTAAAACTTGTTCAAGGCAGGGAAAATGAACTAAAAAATCATTGGATTTAATGTCAAGTGTTAATGCTTAAATTAAAACCCTTTCATTTTAGTAGTGAACTGAAATATGTAGACAAGGCAGCCCTGCTTGAGGGTCCTGTGTTAAGAGGCATGCAACATATATAACCCCGCAGGCATGGCTTCTTGACTAGAAGGTGAATGTTTGAATACTGGTTTTGTGTTACTTATTACCTTCCAAGGTTGATGTAAGCCTTTTCCATAGTTGAAATCCAGGCTTGTGATGGCTCATCATCATTCACACTGGGCTGATAATCATAAAGTGCCTAACAAAGAAAACAGAGTCTTAGAAATGGCTAGTACTTCATGTAGAATTATTAAAAGAATTTAGTGTCACCATACAAAACAAAGACAATTTACATCATGCACACATACAAGGCTGCAAACAATCTTTCTTCCTTGAAAGGACACATGTCCGGCCTAGCCTCTACTTTGGTCGAATAAGACAGAACTGTGGTCAGACATTTTTTTTTATTTTTTTAAGTGGAAGTCTTTTTGAAATAATTATTTCTTATCACTATTTACTTCTTGTTTGTTAAAAAAAAATTTGTCCAGACATAATGTACGACCAAAGTTAAGATTTTGTTGGACGTGGACCAATTTTAGTCGGACATTGTCCAATGACTGACAGTTATTTGCAGCTCTAGACATAAAGTACAGCTACTGCTATGGTTTGACATTCACCATAAATAAGAGACATAAAATGTCTCCTTACATTCATGAGCTGAGCATTGAGTTGCTTGCTAAGAGTTGAAGTGCTGGGAGATGTGCAAAGCAACTTGTAAATGGCTTGAAGGGCATTAACTGTGATCATCTGGTGGAAAACAAATAAAATAAAAATGATTCACTAGCAATATTTACTTATCAACACAATAGTAAAAGTAACCAAACACATTGGAGCCAGAGAAGAAGTAAAAAAAAAATTAATTAAGAACAAAAGAATGAGTCCTTCAACTTCAAAGTTACATAATGACGTGATGAACCAATATTACTGGATACTATTGAATTATCATAAGGTAAACATTGATTGCTACTAGTAGGAGTGTTACTTAATTTGAGTGGACCAGAATGAACTGGCATGGAATGGTACTAGAATGTGCTGGAATGAGCTGGAACTGTAGACATACAGTGTACCAGAACGGACCTAAATAACAACAGAAGAAGCTATAAGATTCTATTCTGTACCATTCCTATCCATTACGTCTTGTTCCAGTTTTATATAGATACTCTCTGAGTCATTCTGATCACAGCAGTACCATTCCATATGTATATAAAACTGGAACAATTAAGCAACACCCCTACTACTGCTAACCAATATATATTTTAGTTTTGGCTAGTTATAGTTTTTTTGTAATGTGCATTTCATCATGTACTATTTGTATGTTAATTTGCACAATATTAAGTAATAAATATTATTATTATTATTATTATAATTATTATTATTATTATTATTATTATTATTATTATTCCAGCACAATCTCTTCCTGTGCTTATTAATGCCCCTACCTACAGAGTGTACTGTAGCCATCTGCAATTTAGTATTATTTCTATAACCTACCACGTTTCCTAATGTCATAAGCTTCAGAAGGCACTCACAAATTGTCTTCACATTCTGCAAAGAAAATATTAATTAAAACTAAGAAAAAATTGGTTTACACAATGTCATGTACATGTACGTTCAATATTAAATTACAACGTAAGATTAAATGTACACGTACTTGTGAAAAACCATACCAGTAGTTTCATAATTATCCGACAGGTACAGATACAGTTTACACAACAAAGCATCCAACTACAGTATCAAATGAATACAACAGTGTAACAATTAACCTCTTGCACCTGTATACTGTACCTTACTGTGGGAGAAAGGTTCACAAGCCCTAGCCTTAGAACCTTCCAAGTCATGCCAGCTGGAGCAACTAGCTCACTACTCCTTCATCTAAGACATGGAGCCAGTAACTCCAGTGGGTGAAAAAACATACATGTAGCTACAAAAAAATGGATGTGAATAGAGGATTGGAGTAATGAGGAACAATTAACTGTGGGTATATATTTTCATATAGGAGAGAATCGGTGAATGTAAAAGCTAGCCACATGGCTGGTCAAGACCTGAAAGAATGTGAATTGGCAAACCACTGAAACAGCTACAACCTCAGACAAAACTGTTGAGACACTTTGGATTGAATGAGAACTTTGACCGTGAAAACCACTTACATGCACCACAACAAATCTTCCCCCCCTCTCCCCCTTATCAATGTCCCTTTGCCACCAAAATTTCCCCGATTAAATCTCAGTCCTTCCAAATGGCATTGAATGGACGAGGGGACAGGGAAAGCATTTCTGCAATTCTTGTCAGTGTTTCCATACAGCTACATTGACAAATACATGTGCTAGCTGCATTTGTCTCAACTACACCTGTAGTTTTGTCAAAGATTGTACATGTAGCTATATATAATTGGCACAGGAACAGACTGAAGCAATACAAGAACTCTGACAAGGCCCTATGTATCACCATGGTTACTTTGGGTCCTAAGTGAAGGTAGAAAACCAGTCTATGATAAATTATACAAACCTGCCCAGGAAGAAAAGGGAGTATCTCCTTTAGAACACCTATGATGTGAAGTGTTGTGACTGCTCCCTGTGAAGATCCTTTGGTGAATGACAAACAACAAAATAAATAAACAGGAAAAATAATTAATTACATGATTGTATACCAGGTCATCAGACCAGACTTGTGTTTGAGTGTTTTGCTTGTAACTGTTATTTAGCTGTATTTTGTGTCCGACAGTGTAAGTGGCATAAGCTCTTACTGCTCTTTGAGCACATATTGAAGAAAACTTAGAGAAAGAAAAGAAAAAGGAAAAACTGTGTATTACAAAACATACAAGAATGCAAGAGATCGATATTTCATATCTACAAGCATGACACTTGCATATTGCTTGAGAGTTGGCATGCAAACTATATTGTACTAGAGAGTGAAGGAGCACATGCAAAGAGAGGCCCTGTAAGTTGCCCAATGTGAATATAGTTTGTACCTCCATGTTCCTCAATCTGTTGCACACAGAACTTGACAGTTGCAGAGGATGCTGGGTGAAACGGCATGTCTCCTGGTGGCTTCTTCAACAGCAATGTCACAGCCTCCTGTGCAGCTTTGCGTACCTGAATTTACACAGAATCAACAACATTATTTAACACTACACTGTACGCAGTGGGAAATGAACAAGAATTGAAAAAATTAAGTGTTAAATTGGTTAATTAAGTTTTTGCTACATAATTAAATGTAACTATGTTTTTACCCAGAGGTATTTAAGTGTGGTGTTCAAACCTTCCCAGAGGAAATTGCTGATCAGCTGTACATGGATACAGTAAGCCACTTAAGTGAAATTTGCACCACAGATGGCTCACACGGAGGGATCGCAGCCTAACTCGGTTCATGTACCACAAAGGTACAAGGAAGGTTACTACTCTTCCCTTGGATGGAACGCAAGGCCACCATTGAGTACACCCCTGCTTTTTTTGCCAGTCGGGTGAAGAAAGATGAAATGGAGTAATTAAGTTTCTTGTCTACATAGACATACAGTGTACAATGACCAAACTTTGAACCACAGACCCTCCAATGTTCAAATCAAGACTCTGATTGAAAGCGTAACTATGCACCAACCACTACATGTACGTTCACCACCAAACTTTCACATTTTAATACTTAACAGTACCTTGGGTTTACTGTGTACCACAAAGCTGAGCAGTCCATTGTATGTCGTCATTGTGGATGACTCTGACCAAACAGCTCCTTCTTGAACACTCAACAATCTGCACAGGCAAGCTAGCAACTGTGATCATAAAAGTTAAATGTGGATTAAATCAATTAAGTCACATCATGTGTTGTACAAGTAAATTTTGGGTGTAGGCTGTGACCAGAAATGAGGATTTAAAGAGATGGTCATGAATAATTGCCAGTGAATAAAATTGAACAGTTGACTGAATGTCTTACTTGATTTTCCAATCCTGCAAAAAATTTAAGACTTGACATTGTTTACTCTCATTGATAAACTCTCGTAATGGGCATCAAACTAGATGGGTATTGTATGTTTCATACTCACTGTCTAATTTTGTAGCATGGGATATGTTGTGTCCAATAAGAATGTGCAGAAATTAATAAGTGGGTCATAATAAATTTACATTTCCCCCAGCTGGATGATATTGCTTCAAGTGATGCCTACAATTCATTCAAAGGCTAGCAAGATATCATTGTTACATTTGTAGCCTAACTATTATTCTTGTATATATACATGTACAGAATCGGTAAACCATACAGGTCTGAGCAGCCCAGGGGTGCCATCTGCAGCATGAGATGCCAGTAGCTTAACGAGAACCTGACAAGTCTTGGAGAACTTTGATTGGAGAATACCATCAGGGACACTAGAAATGGTAAAAATAACATTAAATTAAGAATTAAAAAATATTTATAATGGTTATGATGTATTAATTAAGAACCATAATTGTCTGGCAACAGGAGTAAAGATACAACATAAAGTGCATACATGTACAGTGGTCACGTTTCACCCCTGTGTTCTAACAGTTGGGTGTTTAAAGTGCTGTGTGTTTCATCACGTACAGTACAGTCATTTAGTAGATGTAATTAAATAATGTCCTTGAATACTGTACATGCATATAACACCACTGCTTTAAATTCCTAAACATGCAGTACATGTACCTTTTAATGACCAAACTCAGCAGAAATGTTATTGCAGTTACAGCTTCTATTTCATCAGCTGATTCCAGAGCAGTCATCTGAAGAAAACACAACAAAACAATATTTATGCACATGTAGTCCAATATGGCCTTCACACCATTAACTTTCCAGCCTTGAATCTGACGTGTTGACAATATTAAAGACCACCACTAACCCAGTCAACAGAGTTCCAGATTACTTATAAAGGCACAGGGTCAATAAGGAATTTTGAGGGGTCAGTAGATTTGGATCTCCTCAAATCTTCTCAAGTTGACCATTTATTTTGTCAGGTCATGTTGCCAGCTTAATGTCCGGTTTTTGACACGAGACCCCCCTCTTATCTGGAACACTGAGTCAACTGTTACTCTGAAGGCGTTCCTCCCTTGTTGTCAAAAAACCAAATAGTGGTTATCGCAGCAGTTTGTTGTTGCTGTTTTTCAGAAGCTGACTTTTTAATCTAAGCTCTATGCATTGTTTCCCTATAGAAGAAAGTACATAACTACACAGGTGTACTGTATAAGTCAAACAGTAATCATCAGTCTTGTCTCGTTTCTTGCTTCTTGTTTCTATTATCTCTCAAATCTAGTGACTCATTTGATAAAATTCAATAATAAACTTGAATAAACACGAAAAGCAAGCTGCAAGAAACAAGAATCATCGCGATTGCAAAGTTGGGCACAGTGTCCAGGAAAAACAATCATGTAAGATGTCAGTTTCGAAATGACTTCAAATGGCTAGAACACAACCATTCATTATTAAATGATTTTTTTTGATAAATGATTTTGTTCCTTTTCCCTGCTGGCCATGGGAATAAAGCTGGGAATGCCACTGCGTCTGGCAAACCTAACAAAAATGCTCGGCATTATACAGTGATGGACTGAGCTACATGTACTGTGGAACCGACTTGGTGTAAGGTAAAGTTGACATGAGCCAAGGTGGCCCAGACGAGCCAGAGCTTAACCCAGTTTCTGTGGCATTGAGCAACTGAGAGTATAATTGAAGGGCTGAGAGCATAACCGTCTTATGTCGAACTTTAGGCAGTATGATTGTTTTCCTCTAAACAACGTCAACTTTTGCATGGGGCCTTCAATTCATTCAAAGAACACTGCCTATAAAGTTTTTTGAACGTCCCATGCACAAATTGAAGCAGTTTAGAGCACAAAAGTAAAACTGGCTAAAATTCGACATAAGACGGTTATGCTCCGAGCCCTTCAATTGTTCCTCCTTCTGGATGGGATGCTAGTCCATCGCAGGATTACCCCCAGCAGTATGTTGCAGGTACCCATTTTATACACCTGGGTGGAGAGAGACAATGTGGGGTAAAGTTTCTTGGCTAAGAAAACCATACAACGGTAAAGGCCCAGTAATACGGGCAACATTTTCGTGCAACTTGTCGCGCAACAATGTTGCTGTTGCAAGTTGAAATTGTTTGTTGCACGTATTACCACCTCCTCGCGCAACAAATTTTCATGTTGCAGGAAGTAGATGTCGCTTTTACTTTCTGCAACACAAAAATTTGTTGCACAAGAAGGTGGTAATACTCGCAACAAACAATTCCAACTTGCAACGTCAACATTGTTGCGAGGCAAGTTGCACGAAAATGTTGCCTGTATTATTGGGCCTTAAGGGCTGGGCATCGAACCACCAAACTTCAGACCTGAAGTCCAACGCGCTAATTCCACTGTTAATACCCCCATGCCCCCAGATCCAACTTGGTGGGACAGTACTTTAGCTGTAGTCTAGATCAGCAAGAGTTCAAATAAGAAAAAATTTTGAGAGATTACCCCATTGAAACTGAATAAATCATGAAACAAGATTTAGAAGGGCGATCACACGGTTATTTTCAGAAAAAAGCTGTATTCACAGACATCTCAAATAGCCACATGCTTGACTTCATCTTTCTTCCTTATAGTGTTCTAAATCACCTTTCACTGGTAGTCATGGATTAAATTAAAACAAAGCCTGTTTTGAGGAATTGTTCACAATTTTTCTGCTAAATATTGACACTACTTGTAAGAACTTGGAAAGTTCGTACACAAATTGTTCAAGGATTATGGTGTAAGAGATAACAAATTCTATCAAATGGCACAGAAAATTCACTTACCAAGGCTGCAAAGTATTCTGTTTCTGATTCCTTACCACCTTTTGATTTGATCACCTAGGATGGAAAATTACATACTGTCAATTTACTTAATACAAGAACACGCAGACCAGGCTGCAATTTATGACGACTACGCCGAAGATCTCCGGCGTGGGTTTCAGTTTTTGACGTACAATTTCTTAGAAGATTATGTATTTCTCCGGCGTGGCATTGATACGGAGTGCACCTAGGTATGCAGACAAGAAGATCTGCTAACACAGTAAGCACATACAATGGGACTTGTCTGTGGGACCAAGGATGACTCTACATGTGTCCTTTTTTGTGTGCACTATTCACAAGTCAGAGCAGTCCATACAACTGAATGAAAATTAAAGTAAACAAGTCAGAGATTAAGTCAATCTGTCCCACCAACAAGTTCCCTCATACATAAACCTACACTGTAGAGCATCAAGGGGCATATTGTTCAGTATGCAAAAAGCAGGCCCTAAATACATGTATACATAATACTTACCTCAGTAACTGCGGCAAGAACAGCACAAACCTACAGACAAATTGAATGACCCAATAAGCCATGCTGTAATGTGCTGGAGATAGAGAAGCAAGAAGGGCAGAGCAATACACAGTACTAGTGTATTACTACAGGGAAAGCAAAAAAAACCCTTGTTAGAGCACAAGAAAATCACAACATCCTACATCATCAAACAATATGTCTAATACATGTCTTGCAAGAAAAAGGAGAACTGGAAATACACATTGACACATAAAAACCAGGTTATTGATTGTTTTTAAATTCTATCTCTCCAAACTCTTTATAATTACAAAGGAATGGGGAATGGCATCCATATTACAGAGGTTGAGTTCATAGGAAATTTGGTACAATTCTTTCAGACCCAATTGTCTATAATTCCGTGGGGTGGCCTTAAGACACAGGTATGGTTAAATATCAAATTTGACCTCTTCACAACCAAGAAAACTGTCTGTAATGAAGATGTGTCCGTATTATTAGGGTGCCAGTAAAGATAAGTTTGACTGTGATATAATCATGTAGTCACTACTGTATTCAGTTAATAATTCTCTTTCAAGTTGATATACAAGCCAGGTTATCTAGTACTCTTTGAACAAACCCATTGACTGTGCAGATGATAAAAAAGGAAAACCATTGGTTACTAATATTATTATAATATTATTATTGATGGAACACTGTGTTCAGAGGTTTATTTCTTGATTGGCCTTACATCAAGGGATCAAGACCATGAAAGTGTGCAAAAAAAACCTCCGGTACCAAGGGTGACATGCTAATTTACTGTACCTAAGATCAACATTCAAAATCTCTATTTTCCTCTGTTCTATCTATATCTGTAGGGAGTGAACCAACACAAATAACATTTCTGCTCTGCCATCACATCCTTAATCGTGTGCTTTTAATTACAGCCTGCTTAGTTGTAAAACAAACTTCAAGGCCCAGTTCAGATGCCATGCTTCTAATGTGCCGTACCATGTAGTACGTACAGTGGATCCTCGCTTTAACGAAGTGCCAAGGGAGTGGGAAAATTGGTTCGTTATAGCGAGGTCTTTTTCCATACAATACACTATTACTGGGTTGGAAAATATTGTTTGTTATGCCGAGGACGTGTTAGACAATTATCTACTCTTGGAACAAACCCATTGATTGTGCAGATGATAAAAAAGGAAAAACCATTGGCTACTAATTATTGTTGATGGAACACTGTGTTCAGAGGTTTATTTCTTGATTGGCCTTCCATCAAGGGATCAAGACCATGAAAGTGTGCAAGAAAAACTTCCAGTACCAAGGGAGACATGCTAATTTACTGTACCTGAGATCAACATTTAAAACCTCTTCTGTTTACATGTACATGTCTGTATAAGGGAGTGAAGAAACACAGCTAACAATTCTGCACTGCCGTCACACCCTTTATTATGTGCTTTAAATCACGGCCTGCTTAGCTGTAAACAAACTTTAAAGCCCAGTTCAGACGCCGTACTTCTCATGTGCCATCCCACGTAGTACGTAGTTATTTGGCAGTGATACAGGGTCCATGCAAATCAGTTTTTTTTTTCGGCATTGCCGCTTAACACGACGTCGGAGCGAAAATGTAGTTGGTAGGGCACATGAGAGGTACGTCGTCGGAACTGGGCCTAAGATAAACTTGAAGTGCAATGCATTTAACACAATCACTGACCTCTTTGTGTTGTGAAGAAGGCGAATCCCAAAATCGCCTAACAGTAGCAAAAACAGGATTAGAACAATCCGTCAAACCACTCACGCTAAAAGCACCAAACGTCTGCCCGCTCTTCACACTGAATCCTTCCTCGTCTTTAAGCTCCACGTCGCCTTCCTCATCTTGTTTCTCTGCATGTCTAGCGACTGCTTCAACAGTAAGGTTAGAATTGTGTGTAGCTTGTCCAACAATGGCGCCCCTCTTGGCTGCTTCTCTATACGTTGTTGTTGCTGGATTTGACTCACAACTTTGGCCCTTTCGCCAACGTTTGTTTTTGCTTTGCCGCAAACGCACCATGATATGAACTCTTTATAACATCTTATCTTAAAATATATTTGGTGCGAACATACAACAAGAGTTGTTTTCGAAATCCTCGTGGCCTTACTTAACTTGAGCCTGCAATTTCACAGTCAAGTGAACAGCAGTTATATGACGAGTGGAGACTGGAGTTTAGTGTCTTCCCCAGGTCCTTAGCACGACTCGGTGGTCCTGTTTTGAATATTTCAAACATGCAATTTTAATTTAATTTTAAAAAAATGGGTCACCCTAGTAATCAGAAATGAGAACCATAATTTCTTCAAAACATTATTGCTTACATTAAAATATTGGAGCAGTTCATCAAAATAGCTATTTATCTTGCACTGTACTATTCCTGGACTATTTTAGTTGAACAGGAATTAAGATTATGCAGGATTATGAGATATATTTAAGAATTTGCTGCGAGCGCACTTACCCTGCTGCTCCTAAAGACGTGTTGTTTTCGGCATTCTAATAAAAATATTTCAAAGCAGAGTTTTTAACTTTTCTTAAAATCGTGATGTGCCGTACTTAAACATATGCCATTTAAATTCATACATTAAAAATTGGGGTCACTGTCCTCGTTTAGGAGAAAACGGCCGCTCATTTCGAAGAAAACCTACCAAGTTCTGAACTTGCCCGCGCTCTCCCACGAGCTAGTGACGCAAAAACTTATGCACAGAAAGGATGAGCAATGTAATTGAATGGAATCACCTTAAGCGCCACTAGTCACTTTCAATTCATTATTTCAGCTTGTTTTAAAATCAATTCGAAGATATACGCTCAATGTTTGTGTTGAAAATCACTCTATAGAAATTCGTGAGTTAAAACTCGCATTTTTTTTTTCACGCGTCCTTAATATTCACGACCATTCGTTGATCGAATAGCTCCTCAAGAAAGACTGTCTACCTTCGAATTATGACAAAACATTGAAACACAGAAATGGAATATAAATAGGTGAAAAGGCTAGTCGAATAGCTCCTCAAGAAAGACTGTCTACCTTCGAATTATGACAAAACATTGAAACACAGAAATGGAATATAAATAGGTGAAAAGGCTAGTCTGGTGCTCAAGGCTCAAAAACACCAGAGCTGTGGCTGGGGTATGGGTGGCACTAGAAGGGAAAAGCGGGAGGGGAACAGGGAAAAATAAACAAAGGTTTTACTGATGAGCCAACTGCATTGCTGCCTCAGTTGGCTCTGCCAAGCTATCCCTCCCCCATAAAGCACGGGACTTTTATACCCCCTCCACACGGGTGGCAAATCCGTGTTCAACAATGGTGACAAATGTTTCGCGGACGTCTGAGACGGAATGAGGGGATTTATAAATTAAACGTATAGAAAAACAATTTACAAACCAAATTGAACACTTTTCATTGAAAAAATGTAAAAGTCATGACAAATAGCAGTAAATTTAAGTGTTTATTTTTACTACGTGCCAAACAATTCCCCCTTATCTTGTAAAGGATATCACAGCTTATCTATTATAGTGACACAACAAAAACTCAACGATCTAGTGTTTCGCGGACGTCTGAGACGGAATGAGGGGATTTATGAATTAAACGTACAGCAAACAATTAACAAACCAAATTGAACACTTTTCATTGAAAAAATGTAAAAGTCTGACAAAAAGCAGTAAATTTAAGTGTTTATTTTTACTACGTGCCAAACAATTCCCCCTTATCTTGTAAAGGATATCACAGCTTATCTATTATAGTGACACAACAAAAACTCAACGATCTAGCGTATGACATTGCTTAGAAGTAAAACGTTTAGAAAGAGAACAACATTTTACACTAGTTGAGTTATTTCTCGGCATATCTTGGGTTATAGTGGTAATATACAAAGTTAAATACAACGAATAGAGCGCTTTCAGCTGAGTGTCGAAGGCAATTCGCGTTAGCTTTGTTTTCGCTCAGCTGCACTCTCTGTTTGGTTAACAAAACTTGCGCTTCTTTATCCAACAATCACCAAGTAATTAGAAAAGCAAAGAATGGTGACTTGCTCGCACACGTTTTCCCTTTCATGCCTAGTTACATATAGTCACTTTTAGCCTGCGGGCTTCGTGCCTCGCCCCGTTCTTCTCACCGGCTCGCTTCGCCCGCTGGCTCGCAAATCGCTGCTCCGCCTCCACGATAGTCGCGCAGTAAGTGAGCCTAAGTTGCTTTGAGTTTGTTTGGTTTATGGTGCCGTTTTCCGGGCTTATTAAAATTGTTTTCATCAGCTGTGATAGGTCAAATTTTGTTTTGGGTTAAAGGCTCTCAATTGAAAAGTTCTCTAAAACGCTCTACACATTAATCTGGAGATGCCTTCTTTTGCATTTTGTTTAGACTTTGAATACATTGCAGATTTAGTTTAGTCAGAATCGGCTCAGACGGTTGCACCAGCTGGTACAAAAATTTCGAAAAAGCATCAATTCATATCAGTTCACAAGCTGAATGGCGTGTAATATGGTACATTGAGATCAAGGCTCGCTCTGTCAAAAAGGAATGCTTAATCCGAAACGAAACTGACTAGGTTCAGGCACAAATCTGGATAATCAACCTCCGTAAGTGGATTTTTCACATTGCAATTTAAGATTGGTTTGTTTCCGCCCGAAAGGAAGGGAACATCGAATTTTCGATCGCAGAATCTTAATTAAAATTGGCTTAAGACCCCAACCTAAATTAGCAATCTCCACTCTACGTTTTTTATGACTCTCTCACTTTTTCTTAATTAGAAACATTCTTTCGAATTACAGTTGTTATTAGAATTACTATTTACTGTCAGCAAAAGCATTCAGTAACTAGCCTATAGTAAATTCCTTATTTTGTACCTTTTGAACTTTCATGCCCTTATGACTAATGAAGAGGTCAACTGGAGGACCGATTTGCGGGCGGATTTCGCTAATTTGCTACTTTGCTCAGTGTAGAAAAAAAGGTAAAGTCGCTCATGAGCCAAGGTGGCCCACACCAGCCGGAGCTTATCCCTGTTTCTGTAGCATGAAGCAACTGATAGTATCGCTACCCCCGCTAGATGGGATGCATGTCCATCGCAGGGTTACCTCCCAGCAGTGGTATGTCACCGGCACCCATTTATACACCTGGGTGGAGAGAGACAATGTGGGGTAAAGTTTCTTCTCTAAGGAAATAACACGATGGTAGGGACTGGGTGTCGAACTACCGACCTTCAGATCTAAAGTCCAGCGCGCTAACCCCTACATCACCGCGCCCCCACTTCTACTTTGTTGTACTTGACAATTATTTCACGAGCGCACGTTGGAATTGAGGCGGTAAATAGCCAACGAGGCGCGACTACAACCTTCGAGTTGGTAATAACCCCCTTATATCCAACAAACGAGAGTGGAATAACTGTTTACAGTAATTAAATTCTAAATTTCGATAATCGTTGATGATTTTCTTTCTTTTCTTTTTTTTTTTTATATTTTTGCAACGCAACGGCACTTCATATGGCCAGGATTCAATTTCCTTATAAGGCCAAAAACAGGATTATTTGCCATTCATTGGTGAACCAATGGCAAAGCTAGAAATTCAATAGCCGAGATCAGTTTTAAAACTGCTTTGAGAAAAAGGCTTTACCGTGTTATCATGACTGTTTTTGGTTTTCATGCTCCATACACTTAGTTTCTAAATCCTCCATGAGTAGTCCTAAAACGCACGCTGTACAAATGATCACTTTTTCTGAGTTACCTACTTAGTAATAGTCTATCTGCTGTACATTCCCACCCGAACGAAACTAAAACCTGAATTATTCTATCAGCGAAAGGCTAGGTAGCAGAAAAGTTCTTTTTTTTGTTCAGATTTTCTGAGTAATTATCACAACACATGATTGTCCAATTGCTGTTTAACATCGCGATGTTCTGTTGTCCCCGAACACTTGAGCATGCTCAAGCATTGCGCATTACCCCTTCTATTGTCATTGCGTGAACCAACTTTGTAAATATCAGCTTTTCTGAACGACCAGAAGGATGATCCACTTTTACGAAAACTCTGGCGATGTGTTTCCCAATTCCTCTTCGAGAGGTTGCTTGTGATTCTCGAGAGGCGCATCTCAAGCTTCCTTTTCTTTTCGTAAAAACCACATTGACTCATAACGGTACGAAACTCTTCCCGAAAGTTTTGGCTGAGCAGGATATACAAACATGGGTCGATGGCACTGTTTGTATGCGAGATCCACATCAAAAAGGGGAAGAGAAACGAAGGCATTCTTAAATAAAAGTCGCTGTGGAAAGCCACGTAGAAGTGCATCAAATGCGCGGGAAGCCAGCACAAAGCAAACACTGCCACTATCATGACAAGTACTTTGACAACTTTACGTTTTGATCTCTCCACTGCCACTGTATAGGCTCGTGCTCGCGTGTTGCCTGGAATATTACGGTGATGCAGTTTGTAACAAACAAGTGCGTATAGCACGGCGATTATGAGAAGAGGCAGTAAATAGAGAACGACAAAAGTGAGGCTGTAATACACTTTAGAGAGAATTTCGGCGAGTTGAGGATCTCGTCCGAAGTAAGATACGCAAGACCATTTTCTGTCGTTCCAGGAGACAACCTTGAAAATTGCAAGGGCAGGGCTCATGAAAACCGCAGAGCAAATCCAAATCGTGGCTGTCACGATCTTAGGCCTACGAAACACTTGGCCCTTTAGGGGATAGAACACGGCAAAGAAACGGTCTACGGACACCACCAAAATGGTGAGAATAGAGGTAGCAATCGGAAATAGAAACAGGTACTGGGCCAATTTGCAAGTTATAGCTCCCGCGATACCTCCATGCCACCGGTGCTCGTTGTACAAGAAAGATACCGACATTGGCATGACGATTAAGGTGATAAGCAAGTTAGAGCAAGCGAGATTTGCGATCAGCAAATGTGTGGCTGCTTTGATGCCGCATTTCCTGCAGATGATGTACATCCCAAGGGAATTACCCAGTAGTCCCACAAAAAACGAGACCGCATATAATGACGTCATCATAATCTTTATGTTGTCCGTCATTGTTTCACTGGGAAAGGAGCCTCGAAGAGCGTCATC
>Ga0126336_10000561_pt1 | contig 15860 bp, 7 predicted proteins | sample SidCmetagenome_FD_92530 | JGI IMG/M metagenome (GOLD analysis project Ga0126336, IMG submission 92530) | Coral microbial communities from El Islote,Puerto Morelos, Mexico - Siderastrea C C metagenome | ecosystem: Host-associated > Invertebrates > Cnidaria > Coral | place: El Islote,Puerto...
TAACATGCTTTGAGTATTTTTAAGCATAGTTTTGAAATTTTCCAAAAATGCATGTATTTACATGTAGCATGAAATTGGTGGTATGATAAATGTGTATTGACAGAGTTAGGACAAGCCGGTCGTCATCGCTCTTAAATCGCATGCGCTCAACATTTTGCATCGCTACATAATCACAGTTTTGCACAATGCAGATAAAAATGGTGTGGGATAGGATCTCAGAGTCTCAACAGTACAACCCCACCCAAAATTAATGTACAAAGCATCCCACGGGGATCGACCAAAAGGTCCGCAACCTTGGTTGAGGTGGAACCCTTTAGATTTGGATGAGACGGCAAAAGGCCGCTCCCTCCCTGAAAAATTAAAGGCTACCACAAATGAATTTAACTATTTGTTAGTTTACTGATAAAATCTTACCTCATATGCACTTCTTGAAAACAATATTCGCTTGAGAAGTGCTAATAGTTTAGTGGGTTTTTACTTTAACTAAACGAGACTGTGGCAACATCTATGTGTTTTGAATGCGGTCAGGCGTTTGCTGTCAGGAAACTGATGTCTTATCTTATAGCTTTGCTTAAAGTATGCAGTTTCTAGCAAAATATCGATTTTTTATTATTCTCAGCAACAACCCTTCAGTGCAAAGGTCGTCTTACATAAACCGGTTTTTTTAATTAAACGAGCCCACTTCGTTCAAATAGTGCGTAAGCACAGCTGAGTTTAATTTGCATCCCACTTCTTCAAACGCTTTAGATTTATGTTGAACGAATTTTCTGTGACCCGGAGAAAAGATGCGTATTCTATTCGTACTAAATACACAAAATCATATTATATGCTGCTGTTATCTTTGGGGTCCGTTCACACAAAGTGACTAAAAGCAAAGGAAGGAAAAATAAATAAAACGTCCTGTGCCATAGATTATTTTCACTTTCGCTTCGCTCTATAATAATAATTGTTTCTTAATGCAATTTCATGGTTTAAATTAGCTTTACCTGTTTTTAATATCATATTTTCAGCATCAATGCATGTTAAATGAAAAATATGGATTAAGTAAAGGTGTTTTTTTTCTTTTTTTTAGAAAAAGACAGATGCTTTAAACTATTTAAACATATGGCAAACATTATTCTTAATTTAGACAAACAGAGATCTCAAAATAAAGGAACATATATATTGAATATTTATTTTGAATTTACTTCAGTACGATATCAGTGCGCCGAAAAGAAGTACTGATGCAAAAGGAAATTTAAGAGTTTGTGTTTTGTGGCATCTGCTGAGAATACAACTCAAGATTAATATGGTCATTCAAATCTGCAACCAAAGGCTTAAAGAACTAACCAAATTAGCTGAGCTTCAAAAGGGTTTCATGCTGTCCCTTTGTACCTTGACTTTTGTATTTTGCATCACAGCGATACTTGGAAATCTCCTTGTAATTCACTCCCTGTGGAAAGTCTCACTGATACCCGACAGTTTAAAGAAACTGTTCCTGAGTCTTGCTTTTTCTGATTTAGCAGTGGGACTCCTTGTTCAACCGATGCATGGAGCCATCATCGCAGCGATACTACAGATGGCGTTGAACGGAGCCTACAACGCTGACTTCTTTTGCCCGACTATAGTTACTATATACTTATCTTCTGCATACCTTTTTTCGGTGGCGTCGTTCTTGTCGATCGTGACCATCGCCGTTGACCGTCTCCTTGCTGTGTCTCTTCATCTACGATATCAAGAGTTCGTCACAAACAAACGCGTTGAGATTGTCTTAGGGATCTTGTGGTTAACCAGTTTCATCATCACCTTCACTTATATCTCGCTTCCCAAATACAACGACATCGTAGCTGTGGTTCTTGAAGTTGTGGGAATAGTAGTCACTAGTGCGGCATACTTTAGGATCTACAAAATTGCGCAATACCATCGAAATAAAATATATAGCCAATGTCAGGCTGCAAATGATGCGGAGAAACTTAACGTGGTTCGAGTGAAGACATCATCTGCGTACAATACATTTTACGTGTATGCCGTATTTCTTGTATGTTATATACTAAATGCTATTTGCGGGATTTTGCTGAACTCTTCCGAGTCAAATATGACATTTATTATAGCTTTTTACATTACCATTTTTTTAATCTTTGTTAATTCTTCGGTTAACCTTCTTGTTTATTGCTGGCGATTTCGGGAAATTCGAGAAATTGTCAAGACCACAATGAAAAGCATTTTTATGCTGTTAAATTAACCCATACCAACATGAAACGGTAAAAGCGAAAATAATTTTTTTATACAAGAAAGAGCAACAGACAAACTGCTTGCTTGGAAACAATGGTCTGAAAGACTATGTTCGTGTTTCATTGCTAGCAATATGAAAAGAATAATTTAATTTTATTGCAAAAACAACAAGGTGGACATTTTTAGCGAGTGTCTTCAAATCAGGTAACAAAAAGTCTATTGGAAAGTAAACAGTGACACTGACATACTGCAAACGGAGTAATTGCTTAGATACCTAAGCAAATCCAGAAAATGAATAGGTGGTAATTATTAGGGGAATAAACTACCCGCTGGGAATATCAGTTTCACTCGAAGTGAGGAAATTTGTCAAGTAAGCCAAGACCTCAGGTCGATGGCCTAATCAAACTTTAAATCAGTAAATAAATATGTGGAGGAAGTAGTAGCGGAGAACCATCGGTAAGGAAATCTGGCAACCTATCGATGCGATAAAAACTTTGGTTGTGACGTCACCGTACGTCCGTACAGACTCTTTGGGAGAGGGAGGGGGAGGGGAGTCCCAAGGTTTTGTGTGTTCCTCAAAGCGCCCTGATTAATATATCTCGCGGCCGCTAAACGTACGCGATGTTCCTTCGATAACTAACAGGCCCTTCAGTGGAAGCTCCCAAAAACCTTTCTTTCGGGTAATTTTCCTAGTAAAATGCCATTGAAATGCCAGTGTAAATTTTTGGCTAGACTTTTATTGGCACTAAGTGTTATTTGTTAGCATCCGTTGTATATAAGCGACGTTTGAAAGTCGTTTAAACGAACAGTAATTAATCCGAGGAGATTTGACAAACCTTGGCAGTTAAAATTCAGAATATGAAAACAGTGCAAAAACCAAGCAAGACGGCTCGAGTAAAATATGTGCTCCATTTGACGCCCGAAAAAATAAATAAATAAATAAATAAATAATAAAAATAAAGCTGTTCTCTAGAATGACCTTTCGAGCTCGGATTCACAGAACAGATCCCCAGAGTACTGGAGGACAATTCGGAACACTTTCGGGGTTTTTGAGAAACAATTTAAAAAAAAAAGAGAACGAGACAAACAGCCCCGCATTATATTTGGGACCGAAAAGTTTCAGAACCTTTTTTGAGAAACGAACACTGGCTTATTCCTTAAGAGCTCCGCTCTTAGGCTTGGATAAATCTATATATTATCCAAAACCAGCTGTCTCTAATGCAGGATTTTTGCCTTCTCCACCAGTCATAAAATTTTTACTACTGAACCTCCAGCAGATCACTTTTCGGACCCTTTGGCTTCCAGAGAAGACCTTTGTCCAAAGACTGAAGACGTAAGTTCTGAGACCTAGGACTTAACTAATGTCAAACTACAAAGGGAAGGACCAGCTGGCTTAAACGCTTTATCAGACGGCAAGAGACGCGAAGTCGACCATTTTTTAAGAGTTTAAGCAAGGGTCTCCGTTTTGTAGTTTGACATGGTCTAAAAAACAAAGACCTCATCGATTTCACCTCACATGCCGTCTGATAAAGCGTTTAAGCCAGGTCCTTACCTCTGTAGTTTGACATGTCTGGTGGGTCTTGGGTCTTACCTCTTCTTTACAGGTTGGCCCTTTTATTTATTTATTTTTTTTTTATTTCTTTTATTCGTGGGCTAGTGCTTGACGTGTAACTGGCATATCCTTCCCTGGTTGTTAAAAGGGTATATAAGTATTCTAGCTGCTTTAAGTATGTTATCTACTGGAAAGCGATTATCCACTAGAAAAAATCAGCTCTAATCCCAAATTCAATAAAAATTAGTTTTACAATACGAGGTCCATGCAATATTTACCAAAAGCGTTTTCTCAGATTTAGCGTTACCACGTTGTGTTGCAAAAAGGCGATATCTCTTATGTGTATTTAAATTATAAGGTATTTGTTTCAGGCATAACGCTTTTGTTCAACCCGTTGAGCCTTATCCATTTGACAACTGCGGCAGCGTGAAGTCAGAAATAATTAAACTTACAGTTAACGTGGAATATATTGTTTCAATGTGTTCAAAACTGAGGTAGGCAAAAATGAGTAGCGCAAAAACACAATGTACCGGGTGAGGTCGCGATCAATTTGTAACCCATAAAAAGAAAAAATCTATGATCTTCTGTTTCTCCTGCTTTGAACGTGAAACATTTCAGCCATATGATTCAATGTTGTTTTGGAAAGGCTAATCTAACATGTACTTCAAAAGGAAAACTTGAAAGAAGATGATAAATCGTTGGAAAGGAACGATTGTTATCAATATATTAATAGGTTGGGTGTTATACACTTTCAACATTCAACTGGCATTCGACTGAGTCCGATATTTATGAGTGTAGGTCACCTTCTGGAACATATTAAGAATATTTTCCGGTACTAGGTTATTTTGTACACCGTACATTAGTTGTCTAATTTGTTCAAAGTAAATATAGAGATTGCATGCTCTTTTAGTTGAGTGAAAAATATCAGGCGATGGGCTCGTTTTTGCAATATCAACAATTTGCCAAGATGTATCTGGGCACTCTGACCCAAGCACAGATACCATACTGCAGATATTAGATATGGTGATGTAAGTGAACGGTATATAGTAAATAATACGTGTCGTGGAACAAGGTGCCGACGTTTAGCGATAATCTTTGGTGTTTTACTAATTTTCTGACACAGATGGTCGATATGGTATTCCAACGGAAAGATCACAGTCTAAGTATATACCTAGATATTTAATATGTTGCTACATTTCTATTTTTTTTTTTTCGAAATTGGAAGTATTGCCAGTTATTCTGATGTTTGGTTGAAAAGGAAAAGCTTTTTGGCGTGGGCGAAATATTAAGCGTTTAAACCAGGACCTTCCCTCTGTAGTTTGACACAAATTAAGTCCTAGGTCTTAGGTCTTCCTTTTAGAAACACTCTAACAGGTTGGCCTTTTTATTTTTATTTTTCATTTCTATTTTCTTATTATTATTATTATTATTCTGAGGATGGTGCTTGACCTGTAACTGATGTATCTTGCCCTGGTTGTTCAAAAAGTCGATAAGTATTATAGATGGATAGATTTAACATAACCACGTTGACAGTTCTAGAGCTTGTAATTAAATTATATAGTATGTGTTTTAATGACGCTTTACTTTTGTTCAACCCGTTGGGCCTTAAAGCCTCCCGCGGCGTCGTCAGAACTAATTAAACATACAGTGAACGTGGAATATATTGTTTCAATATGTTCAAAACTAAGGTAGGCCCGAAAAGAGTAGCACAAAAGCACAATGTATCAAGTGTGGTCGCAATCAATTAATTCGTAACTTACACAAAGAAAAAGTTTCCATGATCTTCTGTTGTACCTGCTTTGAAACGTGAAACATTTTTAGTTACTGATTTTCCACTTCTCATGTTGAACTCCCATTAGGTGACTTTTTACCCAGATGACTGAACTTTTTCTTGTGATGTTATTGGATCTGCTAGTCAGCAATCTCAGTACGGAGTTTGAAACTGAATTGGAAAAACATGCTTCACTCATTCTGCACGAGGAAATTAGATGACGTTATCATACTTCTCAAGTACTATTACCATTTCGATTTGATTTGCTGTGTTTTACACTTTACTTCTTCTCTAGTGGCAATTTCGGGAAATCTTCTTGTTATTCATGCTTTAAAAAGATCCCATTCTATATCCGCTAATTTAAAGACACTGTTCCTAAGCCTCGCTTTCTCAGATCTTGGTGTTGGCTCGTACGTTCAACCAATGTTGGGTGTTATTATCGCGCTGACGCTAAATACGGCAGCAAATGGAAGCTACAACTTTGACTTCTTGTGCCCATCTGCTCTAACAGTAAACGTTTACTTCGCATATTTTTTTGTCGGGAGCTTCTTTTTTCACAATTGCCGCTATCGCTCTTGACAGATTTATCGCTGTAACTTTCCACCTACGATATCAAGAGCTGGTCACAGAAAAACGTGTTGGTATTGCAAAAACGATTTTATGGCTTACAAGTGGATTTCTTGGCTTTGCATTTATAGGCATTTCCACTCACGATTCCTTGGTTAATATAGTTTTTCAGACTTTGGGACTCCTTGTAATAACTGTAACATACCTTCGTATTTACAAAGTTGTGCGATACCATCGACATAATATACAGAGCGAACTTCAAGTTCAAAACGGCAAAGCAATAGCGATATTTCGGGCAAAGAAGTCGGTTATAAATTGCTTCTATGTCTATATTATTACCATAGCTTGTTATGTCCCAAATATATTTGCTAGTATTTTGTTAATAGTTAATAAGTCGAAACCATCATTTGTATTGGTCTACTATGTCAGTACTCTCAGTATCTGTATAAATTCCTCTTTGAACCCCATCGTTTATTGCTGGCGGTATCGTGAGATTCGTAATATTGTGTTAAACACAGTGAAGAAAATATTCTGCATTGAAAATCGCGTAGCATGACGACCAAAGGAAACTTTATACTTTTCTTTGTTAACTTGCCATATATGATGTGAAGTTTTATGATGTGTCTTTCGGTAAATAAATGCAGTGATGAATTTCCTACGTAGCAAACTGAGCAAATTTCTTATACTTCGCCTGCAACTTGTCCTGAAGTATTATGGCAAGCACTGGGGAAACGAACAGACTTTTTTTTTTTTGTTTTCACTAAGGATTAATGAGGCGCAAGCATACACAGAAGAAACAGGCTTGTCCCTTTTTCTTTTGTTTATGCCTCTGCCCTTGTTTCGTTTGTAAGTACTAGGACGTAGAGGAAGCAGTCTGTTCGTTCTCCTTATGTCTTTGCTGTCCTTACTTGCAGCCAATGCGTATGCTTTTGCTTTTAGTTAAACGTTTATAACCTCGCTAGAAAAGAAAAACAGCTTTTCCTTTTAAAAAAATTTAAAACTGAGATTGAGCACAGGTGGGTTGCATACAACAAACCACGAGACGAAGAAGAAGAAGAAGAAGAAGGAGGAGGAGGAGGAGGAGGAGGAGGAGGAGGAAAGCAATCAACAAACAATTGGAGAGAATTTGAAAAAAAGTTTCTCTGTTAAATAGTCCGGGAAAAGGAGAAATGACTGTTATTTCCATATTTCCAAAAGAGGAAGAGATTGTGGTGATATTATATCCATTAGCTTTTTTAACCGTTCTGAGTTATGTAATTATTTATCTTGTTCGTTAAAATAGTTTTGACAATAATATCATGCGAGAGATCCTATATGCTGGTAGGGGGTTCACCGGTTGACAATTAACACATAGAGACCTATAGAGGATTTATTGAAAAAGAAAAGGTTTGCTTCTTTGAATGTCCAGTTACAGCAGTACGTATATCTATATATATGTTTAAAAGAAAAAAAATCTTTAAAGAAAATGATACAGTTTTGAAAAAGGGCGATTGTTTTCGAGAAGAGACCCAAAGTGGATCAAAACCTGAATTAAACGTAGTCGTATTTTACCCTTTGTGTCATTTCAAGACGTGAGAGACCTAACAGAATGCCTTACTTTTTAAGTATAACAATTTGCTTTATTTTGCCTAATGAAACTGCCCAATCATTTAACTCTACTTTTAACATCGACCCCCCCCCCATTACACAAAAACACTGAACACTGCAGTATTTATATTTTCAAGGTTGGGGTTTTGTCACCAAAATTAATTGCGGTATTGATGATTAACAGCATTAAGAAAAGGCTTCCGACTCCAGCATATAATGATTGGCTTGTTGTGCAATGAAAACTTGAAACCAGTTTCTATATTTGCATCTTTCTTAATTGTGTTGGTTAGAAATCGGTCATGACAAGATGCTAAGAGCTCTAATGACTAGCATCGAGGAAAATTAAACGCAGAAAGCTTGTTTCTTAACATGGTCGCCCCTTTTTGCAACAGAAAATTAAGCAACTTACAATACTTGTGCAGTTTCAATCATTGTTTGTCTTGTGCTTTTGCGTAACAGACTTGGTATTCTCCCTTGCGATAACTCTCGCAACTCTCTGCTTGCTACTCGCACCCTTTGGAAAGGGTAATCGATACCCTTTACTTTCCTGATTCTAGCTGCTTTTGTGACCTTGCCGTTGGATTATATGTTCATCCCATGCTGGGCGAATCAGTGTGGCGATTTTGTCCATGTCACTTGAACCTGTCCATGTGCTCCTACAGAAAACTTGTTCTTCACTTAGCTTCTCGAAGCAGTTTCTTTTTTTACTATGGCAGCAATGACGGATTCATTGCTTTGAGTCTATACGTTGCTATGATATGGCTCAGAAGTAGACTTGCTGGCTCCGCATTGACAGCCTTTTGTACATTAAGTTTTGATTCCTTGATTGGTGCTAGTGTTCAGAGTTTAGAACATCTTGTCATTCGAATGTTATTGAAACTTCCCGAGACGAAAAATAACCAATATGCCACACGTCACACATTTCTCGGCAGGATAACAGCATCTGTGACATGTCACTATGATGGCGCGACGGCTCGGGTCAGACAGGGACCAAGCTACCCGGTCAAGCTACAACTTCGGTCTCCAGTTTGAAAATTTTTTCCCTTTCCCCCAAACCAATGTTGTTCTCTAAAATGTCCACGATTGACTGAGTTGGTTTTCCAACATTCAAGGGAGGCGCGGGAAAATTTTCCAACACAAATAGTCCGCGGTTGTAGCTATTCATAGTACCGTACTTTCTCGATTAAACGCCGGACCCCGAATAAACGCCGGGTTCAAATAAACACCGGGTCTACAGGGCTGAGTTTAAAATAAACGCTCCCGGCGTTTATTCGGGGCCCCGGCGTTTATTTGAGTCCCGGCGTTTATTCGAGATAGGTATATTGAATCGGGATTTTTCTGTCAAAACTGCGCATTAGTTCTCTTTTTACCATTTTATATGAATTTATACATATCTTTTAAATCATGGCGACTATCTGCAGGCTTGTCCATCAAGCGAGGATCACCTCGAGGGTCTCTCCAGCGTTTCTTCAGCAGTTTCTTGAATCATTCCATAATTTTGCCTTTCTCAGAAGTGATGGAGCAGGAACCTCAACACCACCTTGTTCTAATTTGCTTGCACAGTACTTTTGCTGCCGAGCAGTTGCCGATACACTTCCTCAGTGTTTCACGGAGAAATGTAACGAAGAAAAGAATTCACTAATCACTGTTCCTGACGGTGATGTTTTTGATAAATGACAACCAGCTCACTTAGATGAGACAAAGTTCGTGACATTGTTTCACATTTTTGAACGATTTTGTTGAAATTTGGTTCTTTATTCAGTAAATCCACAGAACTGATGATAAAAAATGGATGGCTGAAAAATGCATTTAATAAATAAACGCCGGGTTCCTATAAACGCCGGGTCTACGAGGCCGAGTTTTAAATAAACGCCCCCGGCGTTTAATCGAGAAAATACGGTATGCTCAAGCTTGGAAAGTTCGACAACTACACGATAACATTGTTTTTTAGCCTTGAAGGAACCGTACCCGGATGTCGGGCACCTAGACAATGCCTATTTTATAACAGCCATTAACAACTAACAAAAATCGCAATTGCCTAGACTGAGATTTTTGTCCCTCTGATCAGCAATTTGCTTGAGGCTTGAGGTTCACACGGTATACTTTCATGTTGGTCTCATGTAAACGTGATCATAACTGTCTGAGATATACTGGCCTGAGTTGGTCTCATATGATGGTAACCCTCCTGGGTAACATTCAAGACTGAGTTGCATATGTAACCTTCTCCAGAAGTGCCATTTTTATTGAAACACTGACATTTCAGTTAGTTCATTCCTGACTCTCACAGAACCTCCATAAGGTCTCAAAGTCTTTGTCATGGAGCACAGAGCCTGAACCTTTCTATGTTAAGGTACAGAAAAAAATGTAAACTGAGAGACCTTGGTACACTCATTCCGACTCCATGAATCACTGCAGAAATGACTAGTGCTGACATTGCCCTCTTTGTGTGTCATTATTTTTATTGTGGGGTAATCTCTCTTGGAACCCATGAGCCCCTTAAATTACATATCCTCAAGAGGGCTGTGCACATTACATGTGTATTAGTCTTTTTAGTTGTGAAGGGATGGATGTTCTCCAACACTAAGTGAGAGTGTGTTTAAGCTCACAAAATCTTGTCGTTGTTGCTTACAATCCTGGGCCCATAACCACTCCAAAGTACTTTCTCTTCTGCAAATTCTCTTGCCCGCCATAACACTCGTGTCTTCTGGGCGATTTGTGACGTCACAGCCTTGTAATGACCTCTTTTGTCCGAGCGCAAATGAAGACAACATGGCCGCCAAATTCGAAAAATTTTTGGCAGCCAAAAATACGTGATGAAAAAGGTTCTCACTAAAACTCAGATATTCGGATTGTGAAAGACATCGTTTATTATTCTGGATAAAAAGAAAATTTTAGTTCATATGCACTTTAAGTCTCGGTGATGTTGAATGCTTTCTTTACCTTGCTTTTCACAATTTCACGAATTTCTCGATAACGCCAGCAGTAAATGAGAGGGTTTATTGAAGAATTGAGGAAAACGAAGAAAAATGAAGCGTAATAAGCTGCCCAAAAAGAAACTCTAGAACTGTTGATTATCAACAGCAATAAACAGCACACATACGGAAGACAACAGACGAGAAAAACAACATAGACAACCAAAGCATTTAAGGCAGCCTTGTTTTCTCGAAGTTTCTCCAATGTTTGAGTATTTTGCTGCTGATGTTGGCTTTGTATTTGACGCTGATGATATCGTACAATTCTCTGAATGCGAACGTATGCTACACTTGTCAGCAGAAGTCCAGCAAATGAAATAATGGCAACTACCACGTTATTGTTGCTAGGAAGTAAAATAAATATGGAGGATGCCACACCACTTGATAACCACAAAAACACCAAGGTTGTAATAACACGCTTTGAAGTTACAAGTTCTTGATATCGCAGATGGAGAGAAAGAGCGAGAAGTCTATCAACTGCAATGGCGGTTATATTCAGGCACGATGCGCATACGAGAAGAAATGCAGAGAAAATCCAAAGAGTTAAAGTTGTTGGACAGAAAATGTCAAAGTTATAGTTTCCATTCGCTGCCATCCTTAACATCACCGCGATGATAATACCACGAATTGACTGGACCAACGATCCCACGGCAAGATCAGAGAAGGCAAGACTTAAAAACAACGTCTTAATAGTAGCAGGTATCGATGAGGCTTTCCACAGGCCACAAACAGCCAGAATATTACCAACAGTCGCCACGAGTGAAAATATCAAGTCGAACACAGTAAACGTGATCAAAACGGTCCTGTGATGTTGAACAAGTTGCTCGTCTTTTTTCAAATAGTAATTGCAGAATTCTTCGGCCATGTTGATCTTTGAATTGTTTTCAACGCTCTGTTTTCCTATTGAAATATGATTCTGTTTAATAGGACTGATCATTACCCACCGATCGTTTTCTTTTCATCACCACATGGTGGGTGGATTGTCATATTAATTGGAACCATCACCTGTCTTTAGCTCGAACGAAATGTTAATTTGATATGTTAATTCATCAAACATAATTCTTTGGTTGAGCGCAGTCGTACTGTCTGCGCCTTCTGCGTAATTCTACCGACTGTTTCATCTCCATGGGCATACCAGAACAATATATGCACTCCCTCGCTAACCTAAGGCGGGATTCCATCCGTGCGGAGTGTATTTTCGTGTTGCTTCTCGCAGTTTTTTCGGGATGGCAACTCGTTCACCTCTTAATACCAGGCCATTCTGAAATGTGAGTTCACCTCTGTGGTTGAAGTATTTAAGGGCTAGTAAGTGCGGGCAAATAAGACTTGTCATCTGGACAGGCTTGAAGGATCAGTCTCATCAGAACTTGCAGTGACTCATCAGTTAGATTTTCCTGTCTGATTTCTTCTGGTCTTGAACCTGAGATAGGCACATAGCTTGCCATGTTGACAAATTCGGACTCGATGTGTTCAGAAACTGGGATATGCTCTTGGGAGAAGGTCGACTAGGACGTATTCTTGCCACGCCCGTAGCAGACTGTGACTTCATTCATTTGTAAGTGCGTCACCATTACCTGCAAAATCGACTCAAGGAGCTTTCAATCGTTGTGAACAAAAATGCTTCGTTCAAACGTGTATACTTGTTCAGCTGAAGTCAGAACACGGTTGATGTACACGTCTGCTAATGGCATCGCACTGGACCTCAAGCTGATGGTTGGGGTCGTAGAAACATGGCTTTATCTACCAATTCTTTTACCAATTCCTTCACTTTTCTAATCGCCAGTTCTCGTTTGATACCAATGCCACTAAGTTTCCTTACAAGTGAGTTGTCAGATCGATTCCATTATGTGTGTAAGCTTTGTCAAAGTCATGTAGGCGTTGTACATCTTTGACGTTATGTGGCGTCGGCATGTCGATGATAGCCTCTATTTTGTAGTGGCCTGGTTCTAGGCCATGTTCGGTGAGAACATGTCCCATGAATTTACGAGTTTGAGGCGTAGCTCGAGCTTGTCTCGGTCCAAGGCTATGCCATGGTTCCTGCTCATCACTGCAGCAGGGTTTCGAGCTTTTTCCGTGGTCGGCACTGGCTTGTTAGGCTGAGTCCCCAACACCATAGGCATGTATGACATCGGCGACGTTTAAGACGCGTTTAAGAGCACCCAAGACATGATTGAAATGTTTCTGAAGGTTCTCTGGTACAGACAAACCAAACGGTAACCACGACCTGCGGTATCTTCTATAAGGTGTGTTAATAGTCGTCAGCAGATTAAATTCGTCATCCAGAAGGTAATGCCTAAAGCTAAATCGGAGATCCACCTTTAAAAAAAAGATTTCAACCTTGGATAGCCCATACGTTTCCCTCTTAAAAACTTTTTTTTTAAGGGTATTGGATCGACACAGATCCTCAGGGTGCCTGTTTTCTTTGTTGTGGACACATAACCCAGTGGCTTGGCTAATCCACGAGTGCAATAATCTTCTTATCCACTGGCTTGGCCAAATGCTCTTTAAATTTCTCCAACAGAGCTTTGGAATCCCATACTCCGTGGGAGTATGGGAACCTCAACTTCCATGTAAACTTTGCCGGAAAGGTTCCAACCGGACTATCGAACACGTCAGAAAATCCTTAGATGGGCTGGGTGGCGATTTGGCGGTTTCACTTCGACAGTTGCCATCGCATTTGCTACGTCTGGAGCTGGGAGTGGTGTTGCTTGAGTTGAAACGTTTTCCTAAATAAGACCGGCCGCCTCCACCACGCTTCAAGCGCCTTTTACTAACAGGGAACACAGATGTACTGTAATCGACTTTCATTCTTCGTACATCCGAGTGTACAATACAGGTGATTCGAGAACACAACCTGATCTTAAGGAACCAATTGCACAATACTTATGCGTTACAGGCACGAAATACCTATTTTAACATAAATTATTTCTTGTTTTGGCGTCTTTCACGTGTCTCCTCTCTCATTACCTTAGTTGTTTTGTTACGGCGTCTTATTACAAACAGTTTATGGCATATTTGACATTTCGCTTCGGTAGCTTTTTATTACCTATAGTACCCTGGACAAAAAAAATTCCGGATTAGGTTAAATGATTGTAACTTTTAAACATTTTACCTAAATTCCTTAAGAAACAGCAACACAATTAAAAAGGAAATTTCAAACATGGGAAATTTTCAAAATTCCTCAATGTCAACATTAAGACAGTGAAAAGGGCGGGAAAATGCGCGCGGCAGATATGTTTTGTGCGCCAAAAATTCACCCTGCTTGTGCAATGTTTATTTACTAAAAAAAAAACATTGCCTGTCCACAATATTCACCAAATTGTTGCTATTAAAAAATAAATTTGAACAATATTTACTACAAACAGAAACAATTTCAAACGTTTTGTCCAATAAACAAAGAGAAAGCACAGAAAAATGCTCTCCTCAACCGTATTGAAGCTCTTGAATGTATCAAAGCGGGTGTTAAACGGTAAGCAGTGCACTTGCAGAGGCTAGGTTTTAAAGGATAAAAGTACTGCTAAGAGGTGGAAAATACTTTTCAATGACAGCTAATGCGTGAGCCCTCTGAAATGTGTCGCTGAGGTAAGGCGAAGCCTCACCAAAACTCATCTCAGGTGAGAAATTCTCGTGCCAGACTCGTGCCAGACTCGTGCCAGAGCTGAAATTTTAGCTTTTGAAACAGATGTACGTGAAGAAATCAGTTCAAGGGCCTTCCTTTGCCAGCTCTCTCAAAAAGATGAGGAAATATGTTCATTGCATGTCTCAACAAATTTTGAGGTGAAGTGAGCTGACGGACTTTGTAGACTTTAACTAGAAAACAAGCAACAGAGACATTGATCATGCCTTTATTACCAGTAGGCTCGATTATTGCAACAGTTTATTTAATGAAATACCAGCCTATCAACTGAAAAAAAAATTCAAGTCAAAGTGAAGAGACGCGCCTAAATTTCAGCAGAGTAGATTTTATCATATTACACCACTTGCATATTCTACGCACTGGCTGCTGGTTGAGCAACGCATTGACTTTAAGGCATTATTACTTACCTTTAAAGCCATACATGGCCTTACTCCGCAGTATATTAGCGACCTCATCACAATAAAGAAAGCCATAAGATATAGCTTACGTTCAAGTGACAGTTTGTTACAGATACCCTCCAGATTTAATCTCTATCTGCATTAGGTGACAGGTCGTTTAGGTCTTGGAGGAGAAACTTCACAGAAACGGACAAATGCCAGACTATTACAAACGGTATGTTGATGGTACTCTCGCAATCATGCCTGGTCTCCCTATGGCTGCTGCTTTTCTTGACGTTTGAAACTCTGTCCACCCTTCACTGAAGTTCACCATGATAAAAGCCACGAACACTACTCTTACGTTCCTAAGAATGAACATCACGAAGACTGGTTGTAAACTTGAAGCTAGTGTGCACAGGAAACCCACGAGCACTGGACATTTCTTTCATTGTGACAGCCACGTCGATCAGCGCTACAAAACCGGCCAGTTGAAAACAATGCTTAATAGAGCCTATCGACTGGAATCAACACGGAACGCCTTTATTGAGGAATGTGAGCCCCTAAGACCACGTTCGCACTCCTCTGTTATCCTGCCAACTTAATTGACTCCACAGTCAATTAAGGTGACTCGATCGAAATAAATAACGCGCTCTATGCCTCTCTAAAAACTCTAATAAAATCGTCATTTCTTACTCGATTGCCTTGAAACTTTCACATTTTACACACAATTTAGCAAAGTAAAATAGCGCAAAGTATGTGTAAAAGGTTCAGTTTCATGGTCCGGTAGTTTTATTCAATTCGTCCGGTTAGTTTTCATATTATTTAGAAAAACGTGAATTTGGCAACTTTGTTATAGTTTGGTGCAGAAAGTGAGTTTATAATAGCCGCCCAAACTTTTTCATCGTTGCGGATAGCCAAATACGGTTTGGAACTAACTATAAGGATACATTGAACTTACTTTATCTGGAGTTATTACGCTCTTCAGTTAAATTTGGAAAGCGCTGGAGCGGTCCAAACTTTGAAGTCCGTCTGGGGTTGTTATTTTGACGTTCAAATTGTACCGGGATTTTGCGGAAACTTGAAGAGTCAAGGTAAGATGTTATTATAAGCTGATTCTAGAAGTTTAAACCAAATCGTAGCGCTCAGTTTTGTTAGAATAGCAATTTTATCAAAAAAGTAGTGTTCA
>Ga0126336_10000562_pt1 | contig 15856 bp, 11 predicted proteins | sample SidCmetagenome_FD_92530 | JGI IMG/M metagenome (GOLD analysis project Ga0126336, IMG submission 92530) | Coral microbial communities from El Islote,Puerto Morelos, Mexico - Siderastrea C C metagenome | ecosystem: Host-associated > Invertebrates > Cnidaria > Coral | place: El Islote,Puerto...
GTTCGGAGTTTCTGTAAGTGTTGTGTCTAATAAAGTCCCGGTTGTAATTGTTCTTGTTGAAAACGTTGTCTAAGTACTTGTTTTCGTCCGTTAAGCTGTCAGGTGAGTCACAAACTAGTTGCGTGCGTCTTGTCAGGGTCCGTATAGTCGTAGCTTTGACGACAATTTACAGAAAACCGACACATACCGACAGACTACTCAACCAATCATCTTACAACCCAACTTCTCACAAACCATTTACAGATTGATCTCTTTATGAGGCGAACAAATTAGTAGAGAAACAGCAAGAAGCAATTCGCACGTGCACCTTGATGAATCATGTCAAGTTGCTGGAAGAAGAAAAGGTCAAGATGGTATCTGCTACAGGAGATGACTTTCGTCGCCAACAAGCATTTACGCTGGATATTTATAACTTTCATCAGTGTCAACACACAGCGTTAATCGATTTGTTGATTGAATCAAACCATGCTCGCCTGGAATCAGAAACCTCGCCTGACTACTGGCGCCAACGTTTTGAAGAAGAATTTAGCGTATTTTCCCAATGAGATATTACTACTCACTTTCTACAAAATCGGCAGGGTAAAAATTTCTGCACAGTTGTTTTGGCTTCAATATATTATGGTCGTGTAATTGCCTTAGCTGTTGCAAGAACACTATAACATAATGCTTAGATCGCACATATTTTCTTGACAGCTTGATACCACCTGCTGAAAAACTCTGCTGAAAAATCGGAAAAGATCTCAGTAAAATCTACAAGTAAATGAATAACAGCGTGTTTATGGTGCGCAACATGTGAATCTAAATATATTTAAGTTTGTATGATTTGTTAAAAAAAAACTACCAATTTGTTGTCCCCTATTTCTAAGTATCATAAAATATAGCATATATACAAACGTCCTCGCATAGTTTCAGGCGTGTAGCCTTGACGAAATACAACAAATTGGCTACTTAGGGAAAAAAACTCATATTCCATTCCTCACGTCTTCCATTAAAAAATGAAAGACGTGAAGTAGCCAACTTGACGAACCAAATTCGTTAGAATTCGTCGAATCTACACGCCTGAATCCAGGTGTAGTCGTTTGTAGGTGTCTGTGCTTGCAATATCTTAAACGTTGTTCTTGTCTGCCCTAAAACTAAACGTTAACGTTTCGTAGAATTCGAATCTTCTTTGTTTAGACTTCAAAAAATTACTGAAATAGGTTAACGCTTACTTGCCGAAAATTGGATTCAGAAAATGGACCCTCTGAGCTAAAAAAGTAGCTTGGGGCCATCTTAATTTGCTGTTGAATACTATAGAACAATTCGTGGAAGCGCTGCGAAAGGTTTTGACTTCTTTTAAACGTTTCGAGTTAAAATATCGAGTTCGAGTTGAAACATCGAGTTACAACTTTTGCACTGGGTATCACTGCTTTATTTTTGCCTTTTTCTACCTAAGATAGCCTAAGCCGCAGATAGTGGTTTTAAGCGATTCAGATGAAGACCCCGATAATCATGACGTCCGTGAGGCGGCATGTGTCACATTACATCAAGACATATTCAGAGTACACGGTACAGTAAACTATGACACAGTTGGATTTTTAATTTCTCGCGCATCAATTCCGATGTAATGGAATGCAAAGGATAGACGAACAACTTGGGAGGGACCGGCATTTTCTTTTCTTTCCCCTGTTAATTCACACGCTCCCCCGCATACATGCAAGCTTTACGATTTATACATTATCGTGTAAAAATAAAGGTCGTTATTATATAGACAAGAGTGCTTTAGTAGAAAATAGAAAACTCGAAAAACTCATACGTAACTACATCCGGGACTCGAGTGGCGTATTTTCATATCCTCACTAGTGAGGATATCGATGACGTCATTTTCCACTCTTACACTGTTGTTTGTGCAAAAATACTCTTGTCTATATCATAAAGTGGCTTGAAGATATGAATTTTATTTTATCATCAGATTTACTTCCATCATGGTGTGGGATAGTGACAAAGTGAGTCATAATCTGTGCATCGACTAAAGTCACTAGTGATTATTGGACTATTTGGCATTCTCATTGGCAACACTTTTAGTCGCGGATTGGTTAATTGATTGATTGATTTTTGATTTTTAATTGGCTGATCGACTCATTCATCAATGGAGTGGCTGAGTGGTTGATTGATTGACAGATTGGTAGTTAAATAGATGAATGAATTGATTCACCTGAGGCAAGGTGAAAAAAAAATTGCACCCAATAATTAAGTTTAAGACCTACAACAGGGGCTTATTTGAAATTTATAAAACAGGTTCTTATTTAATGAGAGGTGTTTTACTAATAATAATAATTATAATATTGTTTTCCGGTCCCACTTGTAATAATAATAATAATAATAATAATAATTATTATTATTATTATTATTATTATCATTATTAAAATAAATTAAAATATTATAATTATAATAAGAACCTCCCGGAATCATTTTTACTTGAAAAATTTTTTTATTGCCAAATAAGTTTATAAACGTTAGAAATTAAAGAAAAAATAAATAGAAATTTTGACTCGAAATCATAAGTTTAATACATTGAGCGTTTGCTCACCAGGGAAGCTTTTTGGTGCTCGCAACTATGCACGCTTTAACCTTGCGGTCTCAACAAGCGATCTCAGTTCAAGTCCAAAGAAAGATTTTGGTAGTTCAAGTTGTTTCCAGAAATCACTCAAATTTTTTCAAGTTTGTGTGAATTATTAAAATAAAAGAAAGGAAACATAAGAAAACGTCTCATCTCGTCATTCTATCCACCACAGGCAACCCATTTAAGCGTTTTAGAATCGCATTTTACCAACTTACGGCCTTTCATCGAAAAATCGTCGGGACAGCTCGTATTAGCGACTGTTTGAAATTTGCACGTAGGGGAGTAGACTGGGCCCTACCAATTTACCAGCTTACGGTGCGCGTTCTCATTACTTCGTCCAGTAACTACTCAAACACTTTTCTGATTGACTACACCCTTGACCATTGTACTAGAAACCACTCAAAGTTGATTCTGATTGGCCATCGCTTGCCAGAAACACCTTGGGAAACACCCGAAAAACTATAAAACGGCCAGCCACCCCTGGACAGTGCTTTTGTTGTTCTCGACTCGAACGAAAAAAAATATTTGCTATGCCTCCGGTTCGAGGTGAACCAGTCCCTCAGAAGGAGGACTGCTATCCTTATGCATGACATTGGTTTAGTCTTCAAAAATAGGATTTCGTTGTCAGGTCAAGACAAATTCCAATTGCTGGAGAATGTGTGGAAACCAACTGAGCTTTTTGGATTCCCGAGGTCAATCGACAATGCCAAATCACGTAGGTTTAACTCGTCATTGCTGAAGAGATTTCCTTGGCTAGCGAACTCCAAACACCTTCATCGCGCATTTTGTCTACTATCAGTATGTGTGTATTTTGGAGTAGAATGTGGAAGAAATTCGCACAGATTAGACAAATTATTCAAGTCTCCGATTACACTGTGGACATGTTTTAAAAAGTTAAACTAGTGAGTAGCACTGTGCGAACTTAAATTGTAAAGCTTGTTTAATCTCCTACGCGTTTCGTCCGACTAAAGCAGACTTCATCAGGGAGCTTTACAAGTAAGAATTACAAGCTTTATTTATACACAGCATAACCACTAGAACTATTTTGCGGATTTACGTATGGGAAACAAGCTGCAATATTTTTCGCAAGGCGTGACTAAAGTGTAGCATATGTGTGACATATTTAAGCTATTACATATGCGTGACATATTTATTTTGGGGGGCCACAGATTTAGTACCAATTCTGTGGGCCGCAATTCATCCAATATTATTTACAGATAGAACGGTTCTCTGATAAGTGTTCAAGCCAGACTACATATCTACGACTAGAAGGTTCTGCAGCTCAACATTTTTGAATTGGCAAGAAAACTTGTTGTGTTTTACCATAGATGCCACACAAATGCTTAATTTTTACTTGGAATTTGATCATTCTGGTGATGTTCTGTCTATGTAATTAGTGGGTACCCAAATGCTTCCAGAATGCAGGGCATAGCATCTCTGGGAACACAAAATACAAAGTTTCGGAGGGGGGTGGGGGGTGGCGGTAGGGGGCATTCCCCAAACCCCCCTAGAAGGTGCACATGATACTGGAAAGAGGTCATACAGAAATCCTGGATCCACCCCTGTGATGATTATTAGTTCTTTTAGTATAGTTAGTCCTAAAACCTGGGATGAATAAGTAGCTGCTAAGCAGAGGACTTTACATAATCGTGGGCCAATAAGGCGGGGGAGAGGGAAGGAGGGGGGGTGAGGTGTCTATCTGTTTGAATATTATTGCCTGTAACACTTTCGAGTGATTTTCATGGCACGAAGTATTGATGCCATTTCTTCGGTAGGTCATGAACATCAAAATCGATTCGCATAACGTGGGGATAAGGCTTCTCTCTAACGGACCCTTAGGCCTTGAAAGAGCTTCCCTTCAATGGGAGGCAAAGGTTAAAGTTGGTGCTTTTATTCAATATGTTGGGAGATAAAAAATGAATAAACAGTAGAAATGAGAAGGCACTCATATCTACTTCTTTTTAACTAATGACATTGCTGCTTTAAACTGGCAAAAAAAAACATTCTTACCCTGCCTTCAACGCCCTTGAAACACTCCAAAATATTATAAATATTGTCGTTATATTGAAACGAATGACCTAATTTGTACTTACAGTACTTTCAGATTCTTGAGGTTGGCAAACAAACTTTCAAATAGTTTCGTGATAGTATTGAAGCCCAGATCGCTGTTTAACGGAAAAGCCCCATTAATGACACCATATATAGAAAAATATATTTAACTTTTATTCAGTTCGTGATATGCCTTAAGCCAAGTCCTCTTCAATGCGCTATGGGGTATGTGTTCTAAGGGAGATTATGTTTTGACCTTCAATTCCCCGGGTAGACAGTTCATCAGGTCATTGCATGTTCATAGACTGTTTTGTAGCGCTAAAATGAACAACAACCACTTGAGAAGAAGGGTAGGCCACCGCTTTAGAATTTGTTGGAATATATGTTTGCATTTTTGTTTAGTTAAGCAAAATAAGTAAATAAATTTGTAATTTGCATGTTAAAATGTAAATGTGAATAAAAACTAGCGATAAAAAGGCGACGTTTCGACCTCTCTGAGGTCATTTTAAAGTTAGAAGAAAGCGATTGAGCATAAGCATATATAGGTGAAATTTTAAACCTAAGAATGTTAAAACGACAAAAAGCGATAAAATGTCGAGCGACAAAACTCTTAATGGAACAAAGTACCTAATTAAGACAACAGGAATATGTTTAAAAAAATCTAACAAATAAAGAACGTTAAATATCAAAATACTCTGCGCTATACAAATAACTTTGCAAAGATTGAGTCACAATGTTTTTTTTGGTGTTGGCTTCATGTCTTTTGTAGAAAGCACCTCGAAAATTAAACAGTTAAGTTTACCCTGGCTTTTTCGCAAGATCCTGAATCCCAATTCATGTCACTTGGTTCTCTCCCATGTTGTTCTCTGACATGACTCCCGATCACAGATCCCTTACGTTCTTCAATAAGTTGATCAAAGTTGACATAATCTGCATCGCCCACATTGCAGTAAAAAAAAATGGTATACTGCGCATTGCTGATTCACGATAGGGCCCGCTTCTCTTCTTTTACCGTTGATCTCAGATCCAATCTTTCGACTTAGTGTTATTTTTATCTATTACTTCAGAAGGAAAAGGAATTAACCACCGTTGTACGAAGAATATTACCTAAAGATATTGCTGATTCAGTTGTCCAGAAAGGTTCGAGACTTGCCCACCTATAGGGTCTACCTAAGACCCACAAGAGACAGCTAGTTGCGCGTCCCATACTATCCGCCACAGGAACATACAATTACAAGCTGGCTTGTCTACATGACATGGAGGTCGATAATCACAGTATCCTTGTTTCATACGATGTATCATCTCTCTTTAAAAATGTACCTGTCGATGAGACAATCCAAATCCTGGCTGAAAAGGTATTTTAAAGGATGACTGGTCTAAGAAAGGGCACAATCTTAACATCACAAAAGCAAATCTGGTAGAGCTGTTGAATACCGCTACCAAGAATCAATTATTTCAGTTTGAGGGACGACTGTGCGAACATTAGTGGATGGCGTGGCGATGGGTTCGCCACTAGGCCCTCTAATGGCCATCGTATTCATAAGCAGTATCGAAGAACGACTTCAGGACGAAGGAAAAATGGCTCAATACTGCAAACACCATGTGGACGATACGCTGAGCATAATGCCCGATGTTGAAATCACTGAAGCATTCCCCTGCACACCTAAAGTCAGGCATCCTTCAGTTAATTCCACGATGGAACTTGCCGAAAGTGGCAAACTTCCTTTCCTTAGAATGGAGATCGTCAAACACTGCACAAACAGCCTAACTCAATCTCGTGCAAAGTTATTTGTATAACGCGGCGTATTTTGATATTTAAATTTCTTTTATTGGTCAGCTTTAAAATATTGCCATTATGTTAATTAGGTCCCTAGTTCTCCTTGTTCTCTTAAGAGTATTTTCACTCACATAATTCATCGCTTTTTATCGTTTTAACATTCCCATGTGTAAATTTTTACCTATACGTGCTAGTTTCAATCGCTTTCTTTTTACTTGAAAATGATCTCAGAAAAAAAAGAAACTTCGTTCTTTTTTATCTCCAGTTTTTATTGTTAAATGCCGATCGAACAAGCGTCTTTTAAGCGGAAATGTGCATAAATGTAAATAAACAAACATGTAAATAAATGTGTATGACATTACTGCTTTAAACTGGCAAAAAACACATTCTTATCCTACCTTCTCCACCCCCTCATCCCATATTTTTAGCATTTTAATATTTCGTAATATTAATTAAGTGAATACTGCGTTGTTAGTTAACGATCGCGAATGAGCTGATTTGTACTTACAGATTTTTCAGTTTCTTGAGGTTGGCAAACAAACTTTCAGGTAAATTTGTAATAGCATTGTCTGTCAGTTCGCTGTTTAAAGGAAAGGCCCCATTAGTCCCATTACTGACACCATATATTAATATATAGTAAAATGTATTAACCTTTTATTTAGCTGATGATATCTTAAGCCAATTCCACATGTTTTGACCTTCATTACCCCGGGGAGACAGTTTATCAGGTCATTGCATGTTCAAAAACTGCTTTGCAGCGCTAAAATGAACAACAACCACTTGAGAGGAAGGGTAGGTCATTGGTTTAGAACTTTTGGAATACATAATGCGAGTAACAAATTGCTACCATTTCTTAATTAGGCAAGTTGAGTAAAATAACTGTGTTGAGTTGTTTGTATTTTCACTTTTGTAGAAAAGTGGTAGGAAAAATACAACAAATACTTCGAAACTGGCTCTGAAACCCACGAATTGACGTTTATCACTTAATATGCTTATGGAAAGCAATTAGGTTTGAGCAGGAAAAAAATATTACAGGCGTCCGAAATTGTTACACATGTTTGTCACCGAGTAGCGAGTCAGCGCTTTTTCCTTAGAAAAACGCATTTCTTACCCGCTAAAGCGGTTTTCTAAGTGCTATGTTGCCAAATGCCACTAAAAACATTGCTACAAAGCGTCTTCTTTCAATTTAGCTAAATTTTGAGCCATCTTATGTTGTAAATTGTACACTATTTTGCTTTGACGCATGCGCAGAAGCCTTTTTTTGCGGATTCGTTTCCAATTTTGTTCGCGCTTCTTTTGCTTTCCTTTTTCTCTCCCATTCTTTTCACTTTATCTTCTACCCTTTATCCCCTTTTTATCCACTGAAAACGTTTTGGCCTCAGCCCTTCTAAAAACCTGGAAATGGAACATTGTTCAACTAGGTGACTTGGCCTATTTTGCCACCAACTTTGCACCCAAAATTAGACAAGTTTTTTTCTGGTATAGCTCTGCCAGAATTTGTTTGATATTCAAACTAGACACACGTATGGATGGATCTGTCCTTGCTGTGTTAGCTGCTTATCAAAACAATCTGGTGACGTCAAAAATGGTGACGTCACAAGTGACTCAATGGTTCCCGACTTCAACGTTGGGAAAATACAACTCTTGACGGGAAAGAGTTAAATCTCGCTAATACGTAGAGGGAACAAAAACGCTAGAATCTGAACTGGGCTTTAGTTTATTGAATAAAAAAATTTGGCAGTTAAAACAAACTTAACAAGTGGGGAAAAAGTCTTACGATTGGCGTTTTATGCGTAGTCTAATATCTCACCTGCAGTTTGTTTCCTTTTGTTAACTTTACGGGCCCTTGACTCGTGTTCAGGATTTGTTCGACCTTGTAACAAGTCTTTGGCCCAGGAAAGTAGGTGCTAGGGGTCTTTTCTAAGCAAACTCAACAAAAGTGGACTTAAATTTTTACCTGGCCAAAGACTTAGTTTGTGAAGATATTCGCCTTGAAAAAGCGGGAATTTGAGTAGATTTTGGATTTGTTCTTGTTCTTGCCGCTAAAGGGGAGCTATGTTATGACCTTGACCTTTCAAAGTGTCGTATTGTTTCATTTCCGCGTGAGAGTAAACGTAACATTTACCACATGTTTTTGATTGACTCCCTGGTTTTGATTTCTCACATGCATACTGGATGTTCTCGTCTTACCCGCTGGACTTTAGGACGTCCGTTGTATAACTGTGAGGATTTTTGAACTCGTTTGCGTCGCAAGACAAATTCGATATCCTTGTGCTTTTTGAGGCTGGAGTTTGCCTGAATGAACTGACACCTGCTCGTGCGGACCGTTTAGTCTGATGATCGCACAGGGCGCGCTGGAAATCGAATGATAGAATTGTAGATAACGAACGAGGCGCGTAGCGCCGAGTTAGTAACAGTCATTTGATATCCAGCAAGCCCGAGTAGAATAATTGCTTTATTAAAAAATTAACCACTATTTTTTTTACAAAATTAAGAAAGAAAGAAAGAAAGAATTAGAAAAGACTTGAAAAGGGAACAAGAATCGATCACATGATCATGATTGACCGTAAAGGGCCCCAAAACCACACCATGTGTTGCAGCGCTTCATTGCAAAGCTGAACTGTTCCGCAGTGAACGAAGTGGCACTACTTTTGGAAAAAACCTTCTATTTATTGGCTCTGAAATGTGGTACGACTTTGATTTATCCTGAAACAATGTTGTAATTATCGTTAAGAGTGGATTGAAGCTGTTCGATTTCACCATATTATCTGCTGGAGTTGAAACGGAACAAATTCGGAATCCGTTCGCACAATGCAACGGAGCCATCATGTGCGCGTTTGATCTAACTAAAGAAAGAATTTGAACTTGAGCAGGTAATTCCATGCAGCTAGGAACATTAGAATTCACCTTCACAGTTTGTTAAACACAAAGCACAAAATACAGTTGCTCTCGGTTTAGAGGTTGCGATTCCATGACGCCCTGACGTAAGGAAACACTGCAGGCAGTCAGTGTTCCCCATCTTTAGATTCAGTTGTTTCTATAGCCACTGTTGTTGGGAGTACGTATTTGATATCTGCTTTGTCATGAATCAACCGAACTTTGTCTTAGACACAAATAAAAGACTTCCACGTTGAGTGAACGTAGCACATATTACCTTCATAAGAAGTGTCGTAATCCCAAGTACTCTAAAGACTTCTGTTATAACTTACAGATATTCCAGGTTAACCAGGTTGGCGAACACTCTGTCCGGTAGAAATGTGATTGCATTATTAGCCAAATAACTGTGAATGTATAAAATTCAAGAGATTATGCAATTTTGTTCATCCAAGCATAAATGCGAGCACCTAAAAGCTTCTCTTGTAAGCAAAAGTGGATCAATACTGTGGTCACTTGCGCAACAATTCTGTTCAATCACCATAACATCTGGTATTCTTCTTTGTTAAAGTGGACGGTTAAATCGAACTTAATCTTATTAGTAAGCTTCACCGACTCGTGTTTCTAAAATCTAACCTTGAATTCATTGGTTGTGGAACCTACATACAGAACTGTACATTTCGTGTAAGTGGCTAAATGGATGACAAAGACTGATTTTCATTTCACCTCTGCGATACAGGTGCAGCGCTCTAACCAACAGAGCTATCAAGCCAACTGGGAGCTAGTCAATTGAGCGGTCGTATTTATCCCGTAGATAGAGAATAAATGAACATTAATATGTGAAATGATCATATATTTGAATTGCCGATAAAGATAGAATTATATGCAGACTATCGCAGTGAAGATGTTTCAACTTAGGCAGTTGAAAAGATGAAACATAGAATTATATGCATATGCTCATTTCATATATTAATGTTCGATTTGAATTCAACTCTAAGATAAGATTTAGGTTTAATTGACGATTAGTAGTTCTTTTAGTATATTTAGTCCTAAAAGCTGGGATGTATGAGTAGCTGGTAACCAGGGGACTTTACATAATCTTGGGCCCATGAGGTGTGTAGTAGGGAATTTGAGCTCAACAGACAAGACACGATTCAACAACAACTGCATAGGGTTTTCCTTTTCTACGAAACGTCCACTCGAACCGGTTCTAACCGGTTCTGACTCTTTTGACACGCTATATAATAACACACAAAGTGCCCTACTACAGTGCACCCCTTCTTGGGTTTAAAACGCTCAGAAACTCAACAAAACAGAAAGTCTAATACATCTAGAAAAATGAATGCTAGCTTATGAGTCCCCTTCTTGGGAGTGTTACTTGTTAAGTTCCTGGAAAAGCCCCATGTCCAAGGTGAGGAGGTATGTACCCCCATGCGGTCCACCGTTCAGTGATAAATAAGGGCATTTCGCAACAAGTCCATTGAATTTACCATGGCGGTTTAGAATGTCTCTAGCATCTGGAAAGCTCTGATAAACAACTTTACAAGCCTCAGAAGCATACCACTGAGGTTTTGGTAAGGTGCTAAGATACTGTCCGAAAGCAAAAGCAGCCTTAGCTAAATCAGGACTTATGCTATTATGACTAGCTTGATGTGAAAGTTCATTAGATCCTTGTACTGATGATGGAGTATTGTCCATGAGTTGCTCTGTGTCATCATCAGGACGAATGTCAGCACGTGGGTCACCATCAGGAACTACAACAACTTTTTCAATGTGAACTGCTTTGAATTCTTTGGAGTGGTCATATGACGTAATCGAAGCAGATCTTGGCGACCACGAATGTGACCAACAATTAGAAAAGGACCATCGTATTTCCTTAGGAAGCGGGTAGCTGCTCCTTTTGGAGTTGAGCTTGGCGGAGGAAGTCGAACAAAACTCGTTTACTACCAGGTATGTAAAGATCTCTAGAGTTCATGTCATAATACTCTCAATGGCTTCTCTTAAGGTCAGCTTTGATTCTGTCAAAGTTTTTCCTTGCTTCAATGGATCTTTTAATGGGTTCTTTGAAATAGGAAGACTGGGAGAGAGGTGCAGGAGGCAAATCATAGGAAAGTACTTCAGGAGAAGGTGCATGTTTCCCAAACATCAGGAAGAAAGGAGTGACGTGATCTGTTCCAGGTATTGGAGAGGTGTTGTGGGCGTAAGTTGCAGGTTGTAAGAATTCTTCCCACAAATGTTGATTCTTTTCACAATAAATGCCTAGTGCCGAATTTAGCCATCTATGCACTCTTTCAGTGGAACCATTGAGACGAGAGCGGTAACTTGTGGTAAACACATGTTTTTCTATGGATAGTAACTTTGTGAGTTCTTGAAGCACGGCATTTATCCACTCACCACCTTGATCACTTTGAAGTACAGCAGGAAAACCAGGTTCTAAAAACACGTGGTCATTTAAGGCACGAGCCGCTGTAGTGGCAGGCTTGTCAGGCACAGGTATTGCACGTAGAAAGTTTGAGTAAGGGCAAACTGCTGTTAAGGTCCACTTGTTTCCATTAGGAGTGATGGGAAGTTCGCCAACATAATCGATACCCAGGGTGTGAAACGGATGTTAATAGAGTCTGACTTGCATGGGACGATGGTGCTGATCACTGGTTTTAAAGCAAATGCACTCAGGACATCTGTGCACCCAGTTTCGGACATGTTTGGACATATTTCTCTAGTAAAAGTCCTTTGCCAAAGATTGGTAAGTGGCTTCTCTGCCTCTATGCATGGCAAGAGGAGAGTCATGATAAGCTCGTAACAGATGTCGACGTAACTGGATATCATCTGGGACGACATAGCGATAGTGATTTGGATCATCCATGAATTCGTCACGGTACATAAGGATTCCATCGATAATGGCTGCACGCTTTGAGAAATGCTGAGCCCAATGTAGATGTTTTTGTGGCACATTCGGCAATTTTGATTTCTCACCATTGAAAGTCAAGAACTGAAAAGCAAGGCTGCACCAAAAAGCAGCAGCTTCCTTGAAGTTCTCAGGTTCAACAGGCATTGATGCTGGAGGGTGAACCTGAGTGTGAGTCAACAGGCAGACATGGCGTAAGTAATCCAAAGTTCCGTTGAGTGTTTCAGATACTAGAGTGGGCGTATGATGCGGAACGTCCACAGACATTGCAACTAAGAGGAGGGAGATGACACCGTTTTCAGGAGTATAAGATTCTTCAGCGACAGGTAAATCCGACATTGGCTGGCGATTTAAGGCATCTGGGACAGTGTTTGTTACGCCAGGACGGTGCTCAATGAAGAAATCAAACTCTGCCACAGACATACACCAACGAGCCAGTTTGGCTTGCTGAGGGGCCAAAGAAGTCAGCCATTTCAAGTTTGCATGGTCAGTGACAACTTTGATACGTCGACCTAGAAGGTAAGGGCGAAAATGTTCTAAGCCCCACTTCCCAGCAAAGAGTTCTTGTTGTAAGGTGTGCCATCGGGATTCGGCAGGACTAAAGGCTCTTGATGCAAATCTGACAGGTCAGAGCTTGTCATCTTTCCACTGTGCAAGCATGGCACCACATCCTAATTTGCTGCGGTCCACGTGGAGTTCAAATAGAGAATTCCAGTCAGGATGATACAACATTACATCTGAGCTAGTAACTGCTGATGCAGTGTCCATTTAAATGAGCTGATAGAGTTGCTGGGTTCGAGAGGGCATGTTTGGTATATAGTCACGAAAGAAATTGCAGAGACCCAAGAATCTCTTAAGACCAGTGACATTAGACGGTGGTTCCATCTTGGAAATAGCTTCGATGCCCTTTGAGGTAGGTGTTCGCCCATATTCAGTGATGGTGTGTCTTAAGACTTGGATTTCCTTAGCAAAGAAGATGCACTTTGAAGGCTTAAAATGAATGCCAGCTTGTACAGATCTTGCAAACAACAGTTCATATGTATGAAGTGCATCACGGTACGTACTTGCCACATGATGATGTCTTCAACATACACTGTCATCCACTGCTGTAGATATTCTGCAAACACTGTGTTAAGAATCCTTTGAAACGTGTTGGGAGCCGTTTTTAATCCGAATGGTAACCGCAAGAATTCATAAAGTCCCACGTGAGTACAAAAGGCACTCTTGCGACAATCTTGTGGGCTGAGAGGAATCTGTCAATATCCACTTGCAAGATCACAATGACCAAAAACTTTGCCCAGTGAGATTGAATCAAGCACACTAGGATGGATGGAATGGGGTAGCCATCACTACGAGTAACACTGGTGAGGCCTCTGTAGTCAACAACAAAGCGTGGTGGTTGCGGAAAACCATTTTCAAGTGGTTTACGGACAAGGATACAAGGTGCTCCCCATTCAGATTTACTCGGTTGGATTATCTTCATCCTAAGCATGCGCTGCAACTCATTCTTCATAGCAAGAAGCTCTTCGGGACTTTTGCGGTAAGGATGCTTGTAGACAGGTAAGGCATTCTCTGTGTCGATGTGATGCTGAAAGCCTTTGATCTCAGCCAGTGGAGAGCCAGGAAGAAGGAATGCAGTGGGATACTTCCGCAGGAGCTGTTCTTGGAGGGTGTCTGGATCAACATGGGCATACTTTGGTGAATCAACTGCCAGTGCTGTAAGAAGTGCTTGGTAATAATACTTGTGGGAGGCACAAATTCATTGTCATGTTCATTGAACTCGCTAATGTTTTCACTGAAAGGGGACAGAACTGAGGAATCGAGTCCTGCAGGTGCTAATTCTTTCTGTTGTTCAGATAACTTCCAGGTTTGAGTTGAAGAAATGTCTGATGGAGGCTGCATGGCAGATGAAGGTGGCAGTACTTGTTGTCCATTCACCCATGACATCCAGCTTTCAGCGAGACCAGATGCTGTATTCTCTGCTGCAACTTCATAAACTTGAGTGTCTTCTTTCTGCATTGGCCGAAGATGTCCAAGAATGATGTTCTGAGGGATGTCTGCCTGTTAACGTTTGCACTCAATAGCAAGGGTTGTAGTGTACACAGGCTGAGGATCTGAGATGTGTTGGACAAAACTGGATTCAGATGAAGTTTCTGGGATGTTAACAACTGATGCATGGCATGATTTGGCTGGAATCAGTTGGTCTGTGGCAGCAGTCATGTGGAACGGGCCGGGCCACTTAAAACTTTGACAAGAGGCTTTATTTCGTGACCATCAACCCATAAGCCAGAGGGTGAAAGAGCCACGAGTGAAGTTCAAACGGTAAAACAGACAGAAACAAAGTTCAGTCCATGATTTAGCTTAGAATTTCCTGGAGAATAGCCTGGAAATGAGGGACCAGTAAGCAGACAGGTGACACCAGCATGGGTGTTACTGCTTCAACCATGTGCTTCTGACAATGGGCTCTGGAGAGAACAGGCGATCTTGCATTACATGCTGGGGTGTCGAAAGTGGATGCTAGGCTCAGCATGATCCTCCAAGGCCTCAGTGGCGTGTAAATGATTCTCACCGAATAACACGGGCCAAGAGAGACCAGGTACTACGAGCATTTGAAAGGTGCTTTCTTTTCCATTGTTCCATTGGATTGAAATTTTCATTGTGTCAATGGCTTTCAACTGAGACTGTGAATCAGCAACGGATACAGCAATGGGCTTCTCAAGAGACTGATACTTTAACTTTGGACATTTTGAGGCAACTAGGTCAGCGTTGGAACGACTGACAAGAGATACACAGCAGCAACTGTCAAGAGGTAGAGGACGTTTTTCACCAGCAGAGATGACAGGGGTCCAGAGGATGTGACGTTCCTTGAGTGAACCAGCAGGGTTGGTAACAGCTGGAAGGCCAAAGACGGCAGTGTTTTGACCCACGGGTGCAATTTCATCACTTGGTTTATCTGTAGATTGAAGAACAGCGACCATAGATTGAGAGGGTGTCTCTTTGTGACGAGCAGCTTTACATCCCCATTTGCTGCAGTTAGAACATTTGTGCAATCTTCCTGCAGAACATTTGTTATTGGCTTGCTCACAGTGAGCTGAGGTGAACTTGTTAAAATTGCGACAGACTTCAGGAGTTGTTCTTGGTAGGTCACTTCGTACGCTTTGTGCAATCACGTGAGATGTGGTTTGTGTCACCACATATCCAGCAGGAGTTTTGTTGCTGTTGATGAGATCCACGAGGTGAATTAAATCGAGTAGGCGTAGTAACTAGGGCTGAACGCGGAGGTTTCCAATCTGCAAGAGTGGAGGTGGAGGTTGACCCAGGTGAGGTTGAAGTTAATGACTGAGATGTAGGAGTCTTAGCGGAGAACGATTGTTCAATTCGACGAGCAGCTTCAATGGCTTTTTCGAGACGAGTAATGTGATCCGCCTGCAGAACGATGTGCTTAGCAGTGTGTGGCTGCAACTTTGAAATGAATTGCGAGGTAACGTAAGTGGGACAAGCTTTACTGAGATTTTCCCCCAATTTTTCCAGTTTGTGTAAAACATTCTTGTACTTGAAGGCAAATTGATCAATTGACTCCGAAGGATCTTGCACCATTGCACTTAACTCGGAAGCAAGGCGGCGACATTTCGAATCTTTGGGCTCTTCA
>Ga0126336_10000563_pt1 | contig 15852 bp, 11 predicted proteins | sample SidCmetagenome_FD_92530 | JGI IMG/M metagenome (GOLD analysis project Ga0126336, IMG submission 92530) | Coral microbial communities from El Islote,Puerto Morelos, Mexico - Siderastrea C C metagenome | ecosystem: Host-associated > Invertebrates > Cnidaria > Coral | place: El Islote,Puerto...
ACTTAACAAATTCAAATTGAGGGGGCGGCACCTAGAGCTTCCCCTCGAAAGGCCACAACAACATGAACGGATTTCATCCACAAGCAAATGAAAAAAAAAAAAAACCACTTGTACAGACAGCATAAGAAACAGTCAGACCACAGGGTAGTACCCGGCCGCTCAGCAGCTTTCACTAAAGTTGTCACACATCTCAGACTTAAAAGTTAGAATCCTGACAAAAACAACAAACAGAAGAAATTTATATGGCTTCATTTACTTTGAAAGGATCTCACTTTGTTTGTTTGTTTGTTTTTTTGTTTGTTCGGGAACTTATCCAAGAATGAATGAATGTTTTTCCTTTTAATTAACGGCCGAAATTGAGAGCGGATTTTAATAGTCCGGCAAATCCTTATAGTAGGAAATAATACAATCCAAAAGAAGCAAATTTTTTGCAGTTAACAACTTTGATTTCATAAAATAGAACCCGAGAAAAACATTATCCTGAGTTAATCAGGAAAATTGTTCAGTTAGCTTTCAAATGTTTCTCTCGTTTTCCGCGAATCTTACATTTAGCTATAAAAGAAATCAGACTTGAGATAAGCCCAAAGACATAGCTAATTTATAAATGGTTAACTATATCAGAATCTTTAGCTTTTGATTGGTTTTAGCGTTAAAAATAAAAATCAACATATCGTCTTGTGATCGCCAATTGTCTGCGCATGCTTAGTTGATAAAGATGGCTCAATCCCTTGAATAAGAAAAACCGAGAAACCCGTTGAGTGCGGGAGGAAAGAAAAGCGATTTTCTAGCTTATTTAGCGGGATAAAAATGTTCCACGCTTAAAAAACTCTATTGGCATGGCTAGGGCTACGAAAGCCTCTCCTATAGCTATCGAGAATTTAATCGAGGATTCAAGTTCAAGAACTACGGCAGAAAATGGAACAGCTTATTTCCAGGTAAAAAACACATATGGTTGCATTCTGCATTCAATACGAAAACGATCGAGAGAGCGCCAAAAAATGAAACTAAAATTGGTCTTTGCAACACGAATACTAAGTACTGGCTTTTGAAGTTCATTTCAATGTCATTTGCATGTTTGTGTTTGAAGCTTTTGTAAACAAGTATTGCGTTTATCTGTAAACGCGACACTGGTATGCAAATCCATGATATCACCCAAACATTGCACCCTCCTAGATTTGAAACCCACATAAACTGTGAAACGTATTCATGCCAGACACACACTGACTTCATTTTGGAATAACAAAGAGAAGATTTCAATATATTTTTACAGACAATGTATTTCTCGAAGGCATGTTGAATCGTTCTCCAATAAGTCTCTTACCGTAGACGAAACAAACCATTGCGAGATGGAATTAAATTAAAAATTCTGTCAGTCAACCGGCATCGCATGCTTTGAAAATGTAGGGGATTTGATTTCATTCCAGAAATTTTTGTTATCACTGGCTGAATATTTTGAAATCTGGGATAGCTTTATTTCTTTGCCCGAGGGCAAGTAGTTTTTGGCTTTCAGCAAAAAGCAATCAAAACGTAAAAACGCGGAAAGCTGTGATATTTTCGCCTGTCCGCAGTACGCACGTACATCTCTGTACATCTCAGAGTTTTAACAAACTGTGATCAAATTGAATCTGAAAGTACTTTATGTTTGGTAAGGGCTTCATGGCCAAAACGCGTGGGAAACTGATCTTCTAAATTACACGGAGTAAATTGACAAAACTAAAACATTTTAAATCAGGAAAGGAAAACATTGTTTTAATATAAATTTATCATCCCTTGGGTATAGATTTTTTGGTCCCTGCTGAAGGGCTAAACGGAATACGATGCGAAAGTAATATTCTCTTGTCTGTCTTTCTAAGATTTTTTTTCCACGACGCCGAACTAACATTGTTGTCTTCGCTCGTAAGAGGATTTTCGCTATCCTTTGCATTTACAGGCAAAAAAAAGAAAAACGGAAATTGGGGATACGGCGGCCTAATGCGCTTGAAAGAACACAGCGATTAAAGTGATTTTTATCTTAGAGAATTGACCAATCAAAGTTAAGAATCGGTCTAAATTTATTGCTTCCAGCTGGTTTGCCTTTCAATTTTTGCTTTATTTTTCCATCGGAGAAGAATTTCTTTAATTATTCACAAAGTGCTCCCCCTAAAACCCGCTTGTCAGAGAGGGCAGAAGAAAGGTTTTTGAAAAAAATTGCTTCAATGGGGCAAAGAACAAAAATAAAAAAGATCGAAAAGTGAGATGTCAGATCGCGGTATAATTTTTCGCGACATTAAATTTACTTTAATTTTGGCAAGCCATGACCATTGTGTATTCATTTTCGAAAATATCCAATTTTGAATACTAACTTCACTGCAAACAAAAGCGCGCAAATGATGGGATCTAAATGCCATAAACAGAGAACCATTGTGCAAATTTCTCCAGTCTAGGACTTGACAGATAGTCCGAAGAATTAATCGAAGGTGTGCACTGCGAAACGTAATTTATCAAAGGCGCGTGCGTACAATGTTCATATTGAGCCATCTGTTAGTTAAGGCGAAGTTGACTGGGCAGTATAAATACACATATTTATTACATTGCCGTTGTTACTGACGTCTTGAGGTTTTCTGCACTTAATTTCATTGCAGACATCACCGTGCGAGAGCCAAATATCCGACGACCTGGAGTCCGATTGCCAGTCTGGAGAGCAAGGGAGTTTTACTGGAATAATGGGGGACACGACAAAACGATTCTCCGCTCTTCTTACTGTTATTTGCCGAACGGCGAAAAGATCAGCAAATAAAGTGGCGAAGATACGAAAGAAAAAGAACAGCGGCGATGAAATAAGCAAACTGGCGACAAAAAGTGAAGCTGTGGCAAGCCCTTGTAAGGCTCGCGGGCCGTCTAATAAGCCTCCTATAACCGCGGACGAGAAAGGTAATAGTAAAATTCAGGCGTACAAAATAGGCCATTTCAGAATTCTTATAAATGTTTTTGCATATGGCTTGGACACAAAAATGTACCGATGCTAAAGACATGATGCTGCGAGATGTGTAAGATGCTAAAATTGAAGAGTTATCTCTGAAGCGATTTTATAGGAATTGCAAGTTTTTACGCTCGCTTTAGTGAGTTGAGGAGTTTGCAATCCCAGTTAAGAAGAATTTTTCTATTTATCACCACACAAACGTTTGGGAAAGTCAGTAGATTTAACCGAGCAGAAACATTGTTTCAAGAAACGATAATAAATCAGTAATTTGTAATGCTTTTTCCAGGAATATTTTTTCATTCCAAGCCTTAAATAAAACTCATAAGTTGCCTATCTACGGGCGCTATTAATTTTACGACTTTTTTCCAAAGTCAATTTAAAAATGAAGTTAGCTTTTAATATGCCTTTCGTCACGTCCACAGTTGAACAGCAATTTAACGAGACCTATGAATTACACCAGCTGCTTGGCCAAGGTGGATTTGCAGTTGTGTATTCCGGAACTAGAGTCAGAGATAACCTTCCAGTAAGTGAAAGATTTTTGCTTTCAGTTTTTATCAACACACTAGAAATTTCATGTCTAGCAACAAAAACGATAAGGCACTAAAGCGGTTTTGGCTTTAAGCGATGGGCTTACTTATAAAGCCACAGCATCAAGCGTAGACGATTGACACAGCGAATAAAATATTCTGTTCGACAGCATGGTAATCGACGCAGAATTCATTTATGGCGATTGGATGTTCCAATCAGGTGTTTCGATCAAACGTTCTGATCGAATGTTCTTAACAATTGACGCCGTAGCTGTCATGCTGATCAAACGTTCTAATGCAGTGAAAGTGTCAAGTGTTTTTATTGAAAATTCTAAGCACGTTTCAACAAATTTACCGTCGCTTTTGATCTTTGAGAATTTTCTCGAGGTTTGAGCACAAAAGAAAACAAAATACCGGTTCTGTGAAGAAGTGATCTGACCAAGTATTCCTTAGCCCATCTAGTTTCAACGTTTGGTTGTATCTAAGAAGCTTCGCTTTTTCAAGCGAAAACTTCACTCATGAGAGTCTTAACTTTGTGCTGTTCAAATAAATGCTATTAAACAGCAGTGGTGCTGTTCATCATGCTTTTCAAGAAGGTTCTAACATTTGAGTCTGCGGATAAGACATTGAATGTGACCATTCAAATGAATGCTTTTGAGCGGCGCTTTCCTGTGGTGCTGTTTATTATGCTGTACAAGGTGGTTCTAACTTTTGAGTCTGTGGATGAAATCGTAAAGTGTGACTAGTCAAATGAAAGCTATTGAGCAGAACGGTCCGTTGGTGCTGCTTTTTTTTTTGCAACTTGCCATAAAATTGTGAAAATTCATTAAATACGTACTTCTGATAATCATTTTGAGATTCAGAATCCGTTCCGGAACCGGCTTCTTTTATGTTTTATTTACACAATGCTTGATGAGGAAGGCTTGTAGTTAATGAAGTGTTTTGTTGTGTGAATAAACGCATTAGAATACGCCGAAAGCTAGGAGACGACCAACGATCCTCAACACAAAAGAGAGATGCGATTCGTGTAGGGCACCTGCGTTGATGGGAAATTTAATTCAAGTAGCTTTATTCTTCGTTCCATCCATCAGAATTGTCAGTTTTTTTAAAAGCTCGATGAAAACTCCTGTTAGCAAAATGAAAGACTCTATACATTTTATTGCGATGTCCAGGAAAGCCGAAAAATAAATATCGATATCATGCACGTTCGTGCTGGCAGGGGGAAGGAGAGCAAGCTAAGTTCCCTTTGTTACTGGTAAATATGGCATTAATATTCGCGCGGTGAGCAATCAAATAGTCGAAGTTATCACCTCAGGTGTAAAGGTAATTGTCATAACATTGAGTTTCTACCGGATAATACGACAAAATTAGCATATTTAAAAAAAATTGCTCAGTATTTTGCAAAAAAGTAAGACAAATATGTGCAAATTTGACCAAAATTTCTTCATATTCAAATCGACGAAGTTTTGACGCCAATATTTCAATATCCGAGTGAAAATACAAATTGACAACAAAAAGTTTTAAAAATATTCGGCATTATGCTTTTATTCATTCGCTTAAAATCCATGTGTGGTGTGAAAATTTATTAGTGGGCATTGTTGTTCACGGTAAACGCAGTCGTAGAAAATTAAATTTTATCTCTGTGACTGAATTTGATTGATTAAATTTTTTTGGGTTTTTCTATCGAGAAATCCTTTGTCCTTAGGGAGTCCTGTTGTGAGCCTGCTAGATTATTGTGTGTAAACTGGTGCCCATTCCCCATTCAGTGCTTAAGTACACGGCCACGTACAAGGTCTCGATGTTGTAACTGGTGCCCGGCACACGGTGTCCTTTTTCACTAGTGCCCGCATGGCACCGTGCTCGAACAAATCGGGCGCCTTAGACAACAAAGCTATTCTATTGTGTCCCTCGATTGTGTCCCTTTCCATGAAACTTCAGCTATCGCCAGAAGTGTTAGGAAGATTGCTTTTTAAATATTTTAATCTCATTTAGTTTCCGTTCCATAACCTAACTCTACTCGTTTCAGCTAGTGTTAAGATTCCATTGAGTGTACTGGCATGACGATTGGCCAACAAGCGCTAAAGTGAAAAAGGGGGGAGGGGAGAGCAAGAAAAAGTTCTTGTCAGCAATTGGATCTTCTGAAATCATTTATCTTTTCCCAGCCTTCCCTGCTACTTCTGGGAAAGGTTGTAGGTGTATCTAACAATAATACTATTCCGTGTTGGATATGAGACAATAAATAACCAATGAGACTCATAACGCAGAGTTGATAACTATAATCACCTATAATCCAACAAGTGCGATTGGAGTAATTTTTTATTATATTCTCAACTTCGTTATTCGTTGCTGATTGTTTCTTCTTGGCCATTCTTTTGGACACAGTAGCTATAGATTTGGTTTTGTTGGGTAGTCCGATTCACGTAAGTTTTCTTTCATTTTTAAGGTTGCCGTCAAAGTCATTCCCAAGTGCAATGTGTACTCATTCGAGGAGGTGAGACAGCGAACTTCCTGTCATATTTTAAACCTCGGGCGTTGCACCAGACACCACACGTGTTCACTCCTGTGGTTGTGCTCAATAGACTTGAACAGTGCTTTGAAAGTAAAATCACGGTGGACATTGCAGTTTTACCTGTGTTTGGGGCTTTAGTTCGCCTGGTAACGGGGTAACGGGGTAACGGGGTAACGGATAAGATGCCTGTCCTCTCTGGATATTGATAGGTAAACTATTTAATGGTTTGTCTGTCAGTTGGCAGAAAAGACAGAGCATCTTTTGACAAGAAAGCCTGATAAACCAAGACACACATAAGATACTTTAAAAAAGTCATTTAAATGGACGTTTATGGATATGTAAGCAGTTTCAAACACTTTTTGACGATTATAAAGAAGGTGACAACTATCTTCAACTCCAGAATTTCATATTTCAAACTGAAAAAGATTGTACGATTGTAAATAAAAACGTACAAAGAGTTTTGATAGCGGAAGAAAATTGAAAAGTTTTAGAAACAACAAAACACTTTTGATTTTTGAAGAATACCCTCAAATTTCTTGCTGGTTTCCACTCGGGTCATCCCCAGTTCGTGATAATATTTTAATATTATTTTAAAATGCGGATTATAAAATACAGAGTTAAATATAAAATAACTATAATGATAAAATTAGATCGAATACAGAATCGTTTATAAGAAAATGACAAAAGAATGCATAACTACGTGGAACTGTAAAGAAAATCTAAATTAACTTGTATAAATTGTTAATTTTCTGACGATGGGTATGAATATGTTTAAATGGGTGAGACGCTCTTTCTGAGGTCAGGTGCTCACGTTTGCATGTGGAAAAATGTCGCGTGGTTTCCCTGACGTAACGTGCAATACAGCCTGCACTCAAGGATTTGTATACTACATACGAAAGGAGTACGCAGGGGATAGGGTCTTTCACACTCCTGAACATGGAACTTATCTTTAAAAAAGAATGGATACTAATTTAATGTCTAAGTTGTTGCAGTAACGTTTAAGGAGGTGGTAAATCGTTTCTTCCTTGCTTTTGAATAGAGTAATATGTAAAACGTGGCAAATTTGTCAGAGTCCCAGCGTGAACGACAATCATGTTCTTAAGTCCTGGTCGCATACCGCTTGACAGTCTTCTCAAATAAATTGGTAATACTAAGATACCTCCGTATTCACCAATGGAAATTTAAAAGTTCCATACAAATTTGCACTCTTTAGAAAGTGAAGGGCTCTAAATTCGAAGCTTCCCAAGCTCGAACGTGATCAGTTCGTTTCGAACTCCTGTGGCCAGGAATGACTAACCTGTCTTTATTTCAAACAGGGAGGGGAAGTCCCGATACCAATGGAAATTCACCTTCATCGATTCCTCGACCACCCAAATGTCATCAAACTCTATGACTTCTTTGAACATGTGCAGGCGTACGTGATGGTACTGGAGAGGCCAATGTACCACAAAGATCTGTTTGATTACATAACAGAGAAAAAACGGCTGGACGAGACGGAAGCTAGAAGTATTTTCTTCCAAATTGTCGAGGCAGTGATTTACTGCGAGTCCAAGGGAATTTTTCATCGTGACATCAAAGACGAAAATATTTTGTTGGATACTAAGACTGGTCAAGTGAAGCTGTTGGATTTTGGTTCGGGCACGGTGCTCGAAAACACGCTATACACGGATTATGAGGGTGAGCACAAATGCAATGCGTAAACGATGACACACAAAGTAACACAACAAGTTTTCGATCCAACGCATTACTGACTATGCACAGTGTAACACATCAATTATGTTACACACTATGTAACACAACAAATTTGCCGGGTCTGTGGCGATTCACAACGGTGGGCAACCAATGTAACGCACCAATAATGAGACACAATGTGATAGTCATTGAATCTCTTTCCTTCCTGAAAACAAGACAAGCCGACAACATTTCCATCATTGTTTTGCAATTTTGAGGTCATTCTTTTGATTGGCAATCCCAGCATCATGATTATTAAACTAAGCGATCGGGTGGAGCTCTCAGCATGCCCATTTTCGTACCCAAAGCCTTTGCTTTTTTTGATTGGCGTGAGGACTGAGGTTAAGGATGTCGCTGTCAAGGACGACACGTGACGTCGTTTTAAGAGACGTAGAGCTCTGCAGACGAAAATGTGTCATGCCTTTGAAACAGGGCGTACCATAGAGCGCGAGAAACAATTACAAAATTCAGCTCCAACTGTCTTTGATTCATGACCATACTCTGTAGTCCAATTTCACAATTTGCTGGACTTACTGTCCAAAATTTCCCCGTTGCAACTCCTTACTCTCTTATACCTTAGTTCTACGCTGTTACGTCGACTATTTACAAAACATAAACTAATACGCGACGTGCACGTGCACTAGTGTTGAATGCTCGTGTGCAATACAGATATTTCAATTAACATTGTCGGATTTTAAAGCCTTGAGCTTACGCGTGACAAGACAATGGCAGTATGGGTAGCTTTAAAAGTTTTGTGATTCGGCTGTAATTTCACGCTTGTCACTGTCATAGGATGGTTGAAAGTACCACAAACACTTGCCTATGTGATTTACTTCACTTACTTTTGTAGAGGTGAGCCGTAGTACTACGTGTACGCTGTTACGTCGACTATTTGCAAAACATAAACTAATACGCGACGTGCTCATGCACTATTGCTCAATGCTCGTGTGCAATCCAGATATTTCAATTAACATTGTCAGATTTTAAAGCCTCGCGCTTACGCTACAAGACGAATGGCAGTCGGCTGTGTCTTCACGTTTGTCACTGCCATAGGATGGTTGAAAAAACGATAAACACTTGTCTATCTAATTTTATTTTCTGTAGAAGTGAGCCGTAGCTACCTTGATTAATACGTTATCCATATCACCTTGCATTCACCGGGTAGGCTTTGCGACAACGTTAATTGAAAACCTTTTACGCTACCTTAATTAACAGAGCTATTTCACGATGAGCAAACTATGATGAAACATTCATTCTTTGTCTCTATATTTTTTCTAGGAACACGCGCGTACTGTCCCCCAGAGTGGTTTCGTTTTCACCGGTATTACGCCCGGCCGGCAACAGTGTGGTCACTTGGAATACTCCTACACAACATCGTCATGGGCGACGTACCATTTTCAAACGAAATCGAGATAGTGCGAGCAGAATTGAATTTCTCGGATGACGTTAGCAAAGGTGAGCATGCACAATGTTATGTTGGGGGAGGGGAGGGGATTGAGCGTGAGACTGTTTTCAGTTGTAACTGGTGCTTGCATTTTGCATCACAAGTGTAAACCAAGATTTATAACTGTTAAGGCCGCGGGTGACAAGCTGTCCATGCAATTTTGGTGGAAGTCTTACGCTAAAAAATGTTATATTTTGAACGTTTGGGAGCCAATTCCGTTGAAACTTAACAGAGAGCTTGGGCAATGGTGGAAGTGCAACAAGGTTGTTTTTAGTTTGATAGATTGCGCTTCTTTGCAAATGCTATGAGCTCCCAAACGCAACTCCGTGTCCAAGTTTTCTCCTCGTGGAGAAGACACCACTTCTTGATTTTACCACTCTTTGATCATTTAAAATCTCTATTGTGTCACAACAGAAGCCGATTATAGGATTTCGAGTTCCATTGAAAGTTGTAAGCTTTTGAATGAGTAAAATCGTCCTTCCCGGTTTAAATTTGAAGCCTTCAATATTTTGTTAAAAAGCCTGTTTGAAAAAATTGCTTCTGTTGTGACAGTCTACGATACACCTAGTTTGTCTGCCTGTTGTGTCTGCTGAGGAAATTCTATATCTGCGCTGTATTCTTGGACACAAAATTGTGCTTTTAGGGCTTCCGAAGGCTTACCGATTATGCTAATTATGGAAATTAAATTCTAGCAGCTATTGTTCCCTGTCCAGAAAAGAACAATACGTTGCAATTTGGAGATCGCAAATTTTTGGATTGAAGATTTTCCAAGCTCTATGTTAGCTATAAGGAGTATTATTGAAGGTTTTGTTTTGTTTTGTTGGAAAACTTCTAAAAAGTTTGTATTAACGTTTGAGCGTAAAAAAAGCCGGAGTTCGACAGTTTTTTTAATTTAAAAATGCTTAAAAGTGACAACTCCGTAGCACAAGACTTAAAGCAGGTGCAATTATTGATTAAGAAACTGAAAGCTTTACTGAATAGCCTATTCATGAATATTTCGCGCAATGTCGCTACCATTCGTCGCACTTCGTGCATAAGCTTTAAATAAATAAATACTGATGACTTAGTTTCTCACCCGCGGCCTTAAACACGACTGTCTTTTTAATGATGAATATCATAAAAAAATCATAAATATGGACTGAAATATAAGATGAAAAGAAAAGAAAGCGTTGCAGTTACAACTAGAGACTGAAAAATTGATCCTTCTCCTTTAAGTTGTTTCACCCTCAGTTCATCGATTAACTACTTTTTGTGTTGCTTCTTAGCTCAATGATGGTACATTTAGATCTACATTGCAAAGGTCACAGATTCGAATCCCCATGTTGAAGCCTGAATTTTTTCAGACCTTGTTTGCAATTGCGAAGATTTTTCTTCTTTAACCCTTCCAGAGTCAGTTATGGAGACATTAAGGTGATTCTGTCATCTGAGTCTGTGGATGAAATCCTTTAGTGTTACCATTCAAATGAAACCTCTTGAGCTGTACTTTCACATGACACTGTTTATATTTCAGTAGTTTACAAATGAAATTGGGGATTCGTGTTGAATTTTGATTTTAGGCACTCTTGGGAGTGAAAGGGTTAAAAGTCTCGTTACCTTTCTTTCTCAGACTTACAAGATATCTTGCGCTGCTTGTTGTGCAAACATCCCTCGTACAGACCGTCTTTAGAGGAAGTAATTCAGCACCCTTGGCTTCAACAACATCGTCGTAAACATCGCCCCTCCCCTGACAGGAGAACATGCCAGAGCACGCCAATCCCTGGGGACTCCCCTGAGGAGAGACTGGAGCGACACCACCGTCGAGGAGATTCGCTGCTCTGAGGATAAACCTTGGAATTATTCCCATGAATCAAGTCTGCTTTGCAGTACTGACCTATGATGGACAGTTAACGTAATCACGTGCACGACCAAAAAGTGACACGTGCAGTACGTACATGCAATAGGAAGATAAGGAAACTAAGGAAACTTAAGTCACGTGGACAATTTTCCAAATCGGTTGCATGCCTTGTCAATGCCACATTATGTTCTCTGACGTCCTTCGCTCTTTACCAATACTCCACTGGAACTGTTGTTGGAGTTTTAGTGGGAAAAAAAGAAGACTCAGTTCTTTAGAAAAAATGTTTTTTAAATGTATATATTGTGACAATGAAAGATCGTCTTAAAACAAGTAGAGTTGAAGAGTTTAATAACCCTGTTGAGTGGATGACGTTTCTCAATAAACTTATAAATGGCGTTACAAGCTGTTTTGCTGTAGGTTAGCTGGGGCGAGAAAGGGGCCCTTAAAACTAAAATGTTGTGGAGAAAATCCCGAGCAAACTCAACCGAAGAAAACTCATATGTTTGAAGGAGGATATCAGCTTTCCTAGACAATCAAAAGACATGGAACACACGTTTTAGAAAAGCCTGACTTGAACAGTTTAAGGATATTTACAGTAACAAATTTAAGTCTTCTATTCCATTCTTAGTGCCGGGTTGCATCACACTCTAGTTGATGCACTCTTAGTTGTACTGCACCCTTAGTAGTACAGTGCGAACTTCCACGTTACTATCCTTGATGTTGTGGTTTAGATGTGTCAAAAAGAAACTAAAAAAAAAAAACAGATTTCGCCTTCAAAGTAAGCGAAAGCTACCATTAAAAAAAAAGCTCCCCTTCATTTTGGTTGAAAAGAAAATGGACCAAAAAATTTTCCGGGAATTTCGGTTAGAAATCCACCGTACCGAAAAAGATGGCGTCTTGTGCATTTACCCACAGTTCTTAGAGAACATAAGCCACAAAAACGCTCATAAAAAACGCAAAGAAAAATTCTCTAAAAACTTCAAACTTAGCATACATAATGTTGCTAGCACAGGGACAAATGTGGAAAAAAGTATGGCTTTTTATGTGGCTATTGGCTGTATTAGGTTCGCAAGGTATTGTGGTAAAATGTACAGCCGCCATCTTTTTCCGTACGGTGGATTGCGGACTACGTTTTGAGTTCATCTCTCATGAATCGAAGCTGCTGAACATATTGTCAAAGCGTACAAACAAAGCTTTCTGTCTATTATGATCTGAAACTCACACCGTTTGTGGAATTGAAACGAGTCTTCCATAGCCTCGAGAGGACCAATACGGTTTTAAATGTAGAAGCAAACCCGTTGTCACCATTTCTTTCGCTATAAGGAGGATAAATCGGGAGCCACACCAGTATGGTTTGTTTTCCCTGGAATGAGTTTGCTTCAGCTTTCCCTCTCCCATGAGTCAGCTCACTCATGCAAGTTCAAATCTTTCTACAACCCGTTCCCCACTTCAATTTGAAAATGATTCGCTTGTCCGCATGTAAATTGCTTCTTCCTCTGTTCCCTGATATCCTGTTTGGCCAGCATCTGTCTAAACAGCCAGTTAAATCGTTTTTAAGAAGTCTATTACAAAACTGTGTCATCGCTTTCCAAAAATTTATTTAGAGCTCATAGATAGCAACATACTTTCTGCTCTAACGGCCTCGTTGGCTTTTGAATATAATCTCTTCATTTCAGTACGCGTATGAGTTTTTAATCAGCACCTTACGTGGCTACGCAGGCTGGTCAACTGGTTGGAAAGGGCGGGCATTTGTCGTCCCGTCGTGCACTTGGTCTTTCCTTTGCGGCCAGCCGCAGATCTGTTTCGTGTTGTTCCACACCTGTCCTGCGGGATCGGACAAAGTCTTCTGAATGTTGCCCTCTGGAACAGGTGATATACCCGGATGGATTATTCGGGTCTGCGAAGACACCATCCTCTTTTTCTTCATAGAAATCTTCATTACAACAAAACCAAAAGAAGTCTGGTCATTTTAATCTAATAGTGAAGTAAATTTCGTCAAATCGTTGTACCTACAATTTCCTTAAAAATTGTTTTAATTGTTGTTTGGATTTGTTTTCAAAGCATTGAATGATGTGGTGAGGAAAAACCAACATATGCGGTATTCTACAAAGTCAATTTCGTTTTTCAGCATAAGTTAGGCTTAAAGTAGACATTTTTACACCTCATAAATCTTTGCGACTTCCTCAGATGTCCTGTAGAACTTCGGATCTCCCGCGCTCCTGGGAGCCGACGACATTCCTACGAAGATCTTACGGCCTTCCGATCCCTGGCCTGCTATGCTGTGGCTGCAAATTGGAGCCATTCTTCCACATTTGGATAAAAATGTGCCTGATCCCCAGTGTGGCAGACGTTGTGGTAGAATTTTACCTAAACGTGATCAAACTGGGAGCCCTGGTTACCTAAGGCCGTACCTGGTTTTGGATCCAGAGGGGCATCGGGAAATGGGCATTGTGGAGCACCTGTGATAAGGTACCTTTTAGCACCTGATTTCTCCAGTTGTCGAAGGCTTTTGACCAGCTGGGCGTTGCCACCAGGGTTGAAGTCTTGAATGTCCAGATCTATTCCATCAAGAGGATCGCCCTTTAAAGGAAACAAAAATCACAAAAACTGGGAGACACTTCACTTTGGTGATTTCTGTAGCATGAAATGACTGGAAGATTAATTTCGTCCTATGTGATCTTAGGCCATTAAAGGATGCTCCTTACTGTTCTCAAAAGGGTGGCTACTGAAAGTCATGTGTATTTCTTTTGATCCGTTTTTATCGTCAGAAGGGAAGTCGTCATGTCATCCTATCCTTGGTAAGGGGTAAAACTGTGCTAATAAAGGAACATAGTATTTATCGTTGCCGACTGAAATATCCAAGACTCGTTGTTTAAGGTTCCCATCCTTGAGTAAGGCGGGGAGACAGGAATAATTTTCATGTGATGCACAAAAAAAGTTAAATTTGGATATGTAACGTTCCCACTTGAGTTTTGTATCGTCTTATATAGTCATGTTTACCACGAAATTATATTACTTATTGTTATACTCTATATTTTAATGAGACGCATTTTTAAAGGAAGATTAAGCATCTCTCTTACCTTCCAAGTGGTCTGATATTTTGCCTGCCTGCTCCCTTAAGAAACAAATCCAAAGATTACGAGCAAGGAAGCTTGCTTGAGTATCTTGGAGATTATTGATTCCAGTTGCTCCTCCAAGAGAGATGAGAACTTTCTTTCTCGCCACCTGACCAGCTTTGATGCCTTCTTAAATGTTTGGACACTTGTAAAGATTGGGATGCGCCGGCGAGACGGGATTCCCGAAATGCCGCGAGAAATCTAGTGATGATAGTGATGACAAAGTGTACCAGTTGTGGGATGCGGCTAAAATGACAGTCACAAGTACCGGTACATGCCTGTCTTGGTGACCTGTAAAGCCCCCACTATGGCCACGTTGGTAGCTGGCACTACCCCTTTGTTTACCATCAAAATAAATAGTGAGTCCGAGTGTTAACCCCTTTGACCGAAACAGCTGTCGTCGGCTCACTTCTTATTTTTACGGTAGATCAAGTGGTAATGCCAGCTACCAACGTTGCCATAGTGCCGATTTCTGGCTACAGGTCACCAAGACACGCACGTGCCGGTAAATGTAAATGTGAATTGATGATTATAGTGGTCAGCGCGCTTAGCTATCCTCGGTACTGCCTTCCGACAGACTAGCTAATTTACAGGCGTGCCACTCAAACAACTAAAACACTATCGTAAATGAAACATAACATGGTCAAGAATCCCAACTGGAGGGAGGCAAACCAGTTGGCTATTTACAAGCGCAGCCGAAGGATTTATAACTTGGGACTGCCGTGAAACAAATCCATGAGGTGCTCAGAGCGGGACTCGAAGTCCAGCACCCTAACCACTCGGCCACGCTGCCTCCCTTGTGACTTATTCATCTTAACCACATCCCACAAGTGTGGGGTGTGTGGCTAAAATGACCTGTAGCTATAATGTGGCCATGGTGCCCTTTCGTGGATACAGGTTACCAACGCACGCATGTGCCAGTACTTGTGACTTTGTCATTTCAGCCACACCCCACAAGTGTTACACTTTGTCATCACTTGATCTTCTTTGTGGGAACTATGAGCCTCCGGAAAGATATAGTTATCGTGATTCTTTCTTCGGTTCTGGGGCCTGTTTCTGGAAACTTCCGATACCTTACCGGGACCAAAAACTATTTTACGTGTCCAATATTTTCAACAAAGGATTAATATACTTTTTAAATTTTGAAAGGCACTTTTTAAAATTTTGTAATTAAATGAAATACATTGAGAAGGTGGTACCAATAGTTTCCACAATCAATAAAAAGACAAATTAAAAAAAGATACTTGGGCTTTGTAAATGATCGGGAGTTTCGAGAAGGGACCCCTGGAATCGGAGATTTGCTTCTGTTCAGGTAAATAGAAAAAGAGTGGTTCTCTGACAAGGATAAAGGGATAATGTAAAATTGAAAGTGATGCCATATACGCCTTACTCGGTGTTTTGATAGCTAATAAGCGCGGATATTTTACAAGTTGAGTAGTATTTTGCGGGGCGAGGGAAAATCGGAGCAACGAGTGAAATGTCCGCGCGTATTATCTACCAAAACATCGAATAAGAGTTTTATTATTCCACTCCATTTTGGTTTTTGCTTCGTCCCTCCTTCAGCAAAAAAAAAAAAAAAAAAAAAAACCCCCTCTAACCCGGTTTTTAAAATTTTAAACGCTTAAAAATTTTTACTCTTTTTTTTCTTTTTTTTTTTTATTTTTATTATATTGATAAGTTCAAACTAAAAAGAACAGTATAACCTGAGTTGGATACTTTTTGTTTTATTTCT